>Ga0134090_1000482_pt1 | contig 34177 bp, 31 predicted proteins | sample 1_4taG_FD_94453 | JGI IMG/M metagenome (GOLD analysis project Ga0134090, IMG submission 94453) | Switchgrass degrading microbial communities from high solid loading bioreactors in New Hampshire, USA - 1_4_20_6_A1 metaG | ecosystem: Engineered > Bioreactor > Semi-continuous > Anaerobic >...
AAGCCACTGACATCCACAGATCGGCATGGTTAGGCGTAGCTGAAGCTGTCTTCGGGGTTCTCACCAGGGGTGGGTCAAGTGGAAACCGGCTCCAGTGGGTCAGAAGTAAGTCGGCGTTGACAAGAGCGGCGCCAAGGCTTGCGGCGCACGCGTTGTGTGGCAGAACCGCGTGAGGTGCGGCCTCGGGGCAGTCTCAAACCGCCGGAGGCACACCGGGCCGGCGGCGGGTTTCCCCACGCCACGGGAAAGGGCTGGCTGCTCAGTTGAGTTGCGGTCAGAGCAGAGAGCATCAGGTGCCCACGGCCCAACCACGCCAGCGATCAGAGAAAAAGCAGTGGTGCACGGGGATGCACCACTGCGAGTGGGCTGCTCTGATGGGGACCGCGCCGGCTACACCGGCGGGACGGCGTGCTTCTTGTCCGGCCAGCGCTGCTGCTTGCTCTCGTAGAGGGCGAACCGGGCCAGCAGCTCGTCCCGGACCCGGTCGAACGGGATGATGGCGTCGACAATCAGCTCGGAAGCCAGGCGGTAGATGTCGATGTCCCGCCGGTACTCCTCCCGGAGCTGGGCCACGTAGGCCGCCCGATCCTCCGGCGGCTTCTCGGCGATCTTGTTGGCGTACACGGCGTTCACCGCCGCCTCGGGTCCCATCACTGCGATGGAGGCCGTGGGCAGGGCCAGGGTGCAGTCAGGCTCAAAACCGGGGCCGGCCATGGCGTAGAGCCCGGCGCCGTAAGCCTTGCGCACCACCAAGCAGATCTTTGGCACCGTCGCCTCGCTGACAGCGGCAATGAACTTGGCTCCGTGCCGGATGATCCCCTGCCGCTCCACCTTCGTGCCGATCATGAACCCGGGAACGTCGGCCAGAAAGAGCAACGGGATCTCGAAGGCGTCGCAGAGCCAGATGAAGCGCGCAGCCTTGTCGGCGGAGTCAACGAACAGAACGCCGCCCTTTACCCGAGGCTGGTTGGCCACGATGCCCACCACCCGGCCGTCCATGCGGGCGAAGCCGGTAATCAGTTCGGGGGCGAACCGCTTCTTGATCTCGAACCAGGAGCCCTCGTCGATGAGGCGGTCGATCAGTTCGTACATGTCAAAGGCGGCATTCTGATTGACGGGGATGATCTCCTCGAGAGACCGGCCAGCCCTGGGCTCAACAGGTGCCACAGCGGCGGGCCGGTCGCCGGTGCGCTGCGGGAAGTAGCTCAGGTACCGACGGGCCAGCTGGATGGCCTCCTCCTCGGTCTCGCAGAGCACGTCGCCGCATCCGGAGACTGCCGTGTGCATCTCGGCGCCGCCCATCTCCTCCAACGTCACCTTCTCGCCGATGACCATCTCGGCCATCCGGGGCGAGCCCAAGTACATGGAGGCATTGCCCTTCACCATGAAGACGATATCGCAGAAGGCCGGGATGTACGCGCCTCCTGCCGCGCTCGGGCCGAAGAGCAGGCAGATCTGCGGCACCAGGCCGCTGAGTCGCACCTCGTTGTAGAAGATGCGCCCCGCGTGGCGGCGCCCGGGGAACATCTCCACCTGGTCGGTGATGCGCGCCCCGGCAGAGTCCACCAGGTAGAAGAGTGGCACCCGCAGCCGCTCCGCCGTCTCCTGAATCCGCAGGATTTTCTCCACCGTGCGGGCACCCCACGAACCCGCCTTCACGGTGGAGTCGTTGGCCATGACCGCCACGGGCCGGCCGTCGATGCGCCCCAGGCCGGTGATCACCCCGTCGGCAGGCAGGTCGCCGGCCTCGCAGTTGGCAAAGAGCCCGTCCTCCACGAACGAGCCCTCGTCGACCAACAGGCGGATCCGCTCCCGAGCGAACAGCTTACCACGGGCCCGGGCCTGATCATGGTACCGCTCGGCTCCTCCCTGCTTGATACGTTCCTCACGCGCCTTCAGTTCCGCGTCCAGGCTCATCGGCCTCTCCCCCTCTGCCGATTCTGCTGTATGCCCCCACGCTGCCCGGGAGACGAGACATCCGGCGCTCCGGCAGCCCATGTTGTCACTTTGCCGCTTCACGCCGTCGCTGGACCGAGCCTCTGCAGCCTCCTTCACCCGGTGCAGCCCACTCCGGTGCGCGGGACGGCCATCCCGAGCGCCGCCGCACACACAGGCGCCACCAGAGAGCCTCGACCCTTCCGTCCACGCCGCCGGCGGCACCCTCTGCACGCCGCCAACGTGCCAGAACGCTACCGCAGCGCCCGCAGGACGCGCTCGCTGGCCTCGACTCCCCAGTCTCCGCCGCCGGCGGCACCCCCTGCACGCCCCCAGCGTGCGACGACACTACCGCAGCGCCCGCAGGGCGCGCTCGATGGCCTCGACTCCCTCGGTCTCCGCCGCCACGGCCCGATCCAGGCAGGCGGCCACGGCAGTCCGGCGCTCGGCCAGATCCGTTCCCGGATAGGGAACGAGCGAGACCGCCTCCGAGAGGGCCTCGGCCACACGCCGGTACGCCTTCGCCGCCCGGGAAAGCGAGCTGGCCTCCGGGTACCGTTCTGCCATCTGCTGCAGGTACGCCGCAGCGTCGCTGCGGGCTGCGTGGAGCACCGCCAGGTTGTAGCTGTGGCCCCGCCCCGGCTCCGGCCCGTGCAGTGGAAGGCCGGTCGTCGCCAGGGTCGTGCGCCAGAGCTGATACGCCTGCCTCCCGTGCTGCAGCCACATGTCCCGCGACGGAGGCGCCCAGAAGTGGTCCACGGCGAAGCGGAGCGACGCTACCTCGGCCGTGCGCCGGTCGAAGTCGGGTGCGAGGTCCAGCAGCGTGATCACCTCAGCCCGGGTGAACGCAGCGTGCTCCGCCGGCGGCCAGGCGGCAACCTCCATCCACTGGGGCACTGACGGGCTCTCCTGCGTCAGGCAGGCCCAGCGGTCGCCGTCGACACCCACCACCAGGCCGTACTCCTCAGATCCCAGCAGGTCGTAGACCACGGCCGGACGGCCGCCCTCCACAGACCGAGCCACCCGCTCGATCACCTCGGCCCGCACCTCGGCATACCCCGGGTCGTCGTGGCGGGCCGCCACCCGCTTGAACCAGCACCCGAGCCGCTCCCACATCGGGATGACCTCGTGGAAGTTCAGCTCCGTCGGCGACGACGGCGAGAAGACCAGGTCGAGGGTCAATCGGAAGGCGTGGCCGGTGACCCCCATCAGACATGTAAGCTCCAGGCGGCGGCCGGAATGGGCCAGAAGCCCGCCCATGGCACCTGCCAGCGTGACTCGATGCTCCATCAAGGCTACGTCGTTGAGCAGCAACGTTCTCCCTCCGCTATGGCAGCTACTCGCCCCGGAAGACCGGCGGGCGGCGCTCTGCGAATGCCCGGAGACCTTCCAGCCGGTCCTGCGTCGGGACGATGAATCGGTACTCCCGCCACTCGGCGGCCAGGGCCGCGGCGAGACCGGGGCCGGCGTCGATGGCCCGCTTGGCCGCACGCACCGCCAGCGGCGCCTGCCCTGCGATGCGCTCGGCCATCTCCCGGGCGACGGCCAGCAGGTCCGGTCTGGACACCACCCGGTTGACGAGCCCCACCTCCAGGGCCTCAGCCGCCGTCAGTCGTCGGGCGGTGAAGATCAGTTCCTTTGCCCGGGCCGGCCCGACCAACGCCGGCAGGCGGGCGCAGCCGCCTGCACCTGGGATGATGCCCCAGCCCACCTCGGTCAGGCCAAGCTGAGCGTCGTCGGCGGCGAGGCGGATGTCGCACGCCAGCGCCAGCTCCAACCCACCGCCCAAGGCCATGCCGTGAATGGCGGCGATTACCGGCGCCGGCAGCTGGGCGACACTGTTCACCGCCTCCCGCAGTGCGTGGACGGCGGCCACCACCGCGGCCTCTTCCATCCCCTGCCGCTCCTTGAGGTCGGCGCCGCTGCAGAAGGAGCGCGCCTCGCCCCCGTGCAGGATCACCACCCGCACCGACCGGTCCACGGCCAACTGGTCGGCTGCCTCCTGCAGGTCGGCCACGACCTGGCCAGAGAGGGCGTTGTGCCGCTCCGGGTTGCTCAGGGCCAACCAGGCGATCGGACCCTCGCGGGTCAGGAGCACTTTCTTCATCCCCAGGCCTCCTCTTCCCTCGCACGCCGCCGACGGAACCAACGGGGCCGCCCCCTTGCTCCCAACGGCTCCCGCTCTCTCGCCTCGTACACGGTCACCGCTGGGAGTCCTCGCGCTCGCATCGCCAGAGTCCTACCGCCATCAGGTCACGGACGGTGCCCGGTGCGAGCCCGCCATGACGCCCCGCCGATCAGGCGTGGCCCCGTCTCACACCGACAGCAGCGTCTGCCCTCGCCGGTGCCCCCAACGGCGCAAGCCTACTCCCCCTGCAGTGCGACCAGGCCGAACCCCCGGAAGACCCGCAGGGCGGTCAGCGTCGCCTCCACGGCCGAGCCGTCGCCCCCCGGCCAGCTTCCGTCGGCCTGCTGCATCGCAGCCAGCCGGTCCAGCTGCCGCAGCACCATCCCAAGGTGGCGGGCAGACACCCCGAGTTCGACGAAGGTCGTAAGCCATCCAGCCAGGTCGGGCGCCGCCAGGTCCAACCGCTCCAGATGCCTGTACGCCCCGTCCTGAGAGCTGCGGTCCCCCGTGTGTCCCCAGACGGCGGCCGCCAGGGAGAGCGTGCGGCCGTGAATGCCATCGGGCCGGTCGGGCGAAGTGCGCCCGGCCCGGTCTGCAGAGATGTGCTCCCCCTCATCTGCCAGGGTTCGCCGCAGCCACTTGGCCGACCGCACGATGGGGTCAGGATGGTCCGGTTCCATGACGGCCAGTACATAGGCAGCGCCAGCAGCAAGGTTCACGCGCCCCGGCCAGTCCTGCACCTCCGACCCTGGACCTGCCACCGCCTCAGACCATGACCCGTCGACGGCCTGCGACCGGCGCAGGAAGGCAACTGCCCGAGAGGCCATCGGTGATCCGGCCAGCGGCGGGATGTCTCTGAGTTGCGCCAGAACGAGGCAGGTGGCGGCAACAGAGGACTCGCCGCTGGCCCCTGTCTTGCCTGCCGTCGCCGGGCCGCCAGGCACGGTTGCATCGTCACGGGCCGCTCGGGGTGCGTCAGGCACGGTGATGCTGTCCTTCTCGGCTTCAAGTCCACCGGCCACGGCGGTGATGGGGAAGCCCCCGTCCGGGTTCTGCAGCCCCTCGAGCAACTTCACCACGCGCCGGTCGGGCTCGGTTCGGCCGAAGATCCCTTCCAGGCGCGCCACATCCACTGCGCTGCCGTGGGCCAGGACAAAGGCCCTGGCCCCTGCCACGTCCACTTGCGGAACTGCCACAGGTACTTACTCCTCCACGGTGATCTCCATGCGCAGCAGGGCGGCGGCGAAGGTCTTGCCCAGGTTGTCGCTGCGCAGCGAGCGCGGCGCGCCGCCGCCCAGGGCGCCGTGTACCAGGAACTTCAACGCCTGGACGTTGGGCACCTCCCAGCGCTCCACCGGCCCGGTGGCCACCGGGCGGAAGTACTCCGCCACGCGTTCCTTCGTCACATGCTGCCGGATGATCTCCCAGGCCGAGTCATCGTTGGCGAAGAGCGAGATGTCCGAGGCGTCGCCCTTATCCCCCGACCGGGCGTGGCAGATCTCCACCAGCCGAATGCGCCTCGCCACGGGCTACACCTCCTCCACGCTGATCTGCACGTGGGGCTCGATCAGCTCACGCGGAATGAGCGTCGACCAGAGGCCCATCAACTCACGGGGCTGCGGCGTGCCGGCCACTGCCGAGGCCGTGGGCGGGCCGGAGAGCAGCAGCGGCGGGAACTCCCTGGCGAGGACCTCGCAGTCCCGCCTGCACCGGGTGCGGATGGCCATGCGCAGGCGCACCTCGTTGATGGTGTCCTCATCCACAGGCTCGGGGGCCAGGGCGCCCCAGAGGGAGTTGATGCCGATGTACTCCTCGTGGATCTCCTCGGGCCGGACACCCTGCATCTCCAGCCGCGCCCGGATGATCTCAGCCGCCCGCCTCGCCTTGCTGTAGGCCTTCGGCCAGCTGAACGAGATGTAGCCTTCCCCCATCCAGCCGTCCGCGTACCCCAGCAGCGCCTTGAGCGTCGGTGGCGACGGCCGTCCGGTGGTGCCGCTTACCCGCACCCGGTTCTCGCCCACCTGCTCCAGCCGCGTGGTGGTCAGGTCGCAGACCACGTCGGGCGTGATGTAGTTGGTGGGGTCGTGGATCTCGTACAGAAACTGCTCCTTGACGCTCTTCAGGTCGACCCGCCCGCCGGTGCCCGGGGGTTTGGTGAGCACAAAGGTGCCGTCCTCGCTCACCTCGGCGACAGGGAAGCCGATGCGGTGCAGGTCAGGGATGTCCTCCCAGCCCACCTGATAGTTGCCTCCGCTCACCTGGCCCGAGCACTCCATCAGGTGGCCGAGGATGATGCCCTGCGCCAGCCGGTCCCAGTCGTCCTTCGCCCAGCCGAACTCGTGAATCAACGGGCCCAGGAACTGCGCCGTGTCGGTGGTGCGGCCGGTGATGACGACGTCGGCGCCGGTCGCCAGGGCATCGGCCACCACCTGCGCCCCCAGATAGACCGAGGCGAACAGCACCCGGTCTCGCACGTCGCCCAGATCCTGTCCGGTCTCCTTGTCCGCAAAGGTGACGCCCTGCGCCGCCAGTTCGTCCAGCCGGTCGTAGATGTCGTCACCGGTGACACAGGCCACCTTCAGCGGCAGCCCCAGGTCCCGGGCCACCTCGGCCACCGCCCTCGCCGCCCCCCGGGGGTTGATGCCGCCGGCGTTGGTGATCAGCCGGATGCCCCGCGCCTTCGCAATGGGCAGGAGGTTGCGCATCATGGGCACCACGTCACGGGTAAAGCCGCCGGCCGGATCCTTCCGGCGGCCCTTCTCCAGGATCGCCAGCGTCAGCTCAGCCAGCGTGTCGAAGCTGATGTACTGCACGTCGCCGTACCGGGCCACGTCCAGCACGGGCAGGAGCGAGTCGCCGTAGAACCCCTGCCCGGCGCCGATGCGAACGGTGCGCAAGCTATCTCCCTCCCGGTTCGTTGCGCTTCACTCGGAACTTGCCTCGCGGCGCAAGGCGGGCCCTGGCCAGGCGCCGGAGCAGAGTCTCGGGATCAGGCCCCGGCGCCGCCGCCGGGGCCGTGGACTCACCCCGCAGGTGAGCCAGCAGTTGCTCCAGCAGAGAGGCGATGTGCATCAGCACGCCCAGCACGAGCCCGGCGAAGATGACCAACCCCCACTCCCGCGCCAGCAGTGCGACCGCCACGGCGACGACGACGCCCAGCAAGAGCCAGAACACGTGCGGTCCAGACCTCCCTCCCGGTGCACCTCGAGGCGGGCGGGCACCGGCGGTGCCTCGCCACAAGCTTCCAGGCTGCCATCAGCCCAGCTCGACCACCACGTCGCCCTCGTTGACGAAGTCACCCTCGCCCACCTTCACCGCCTGCACCGTGCCGCCCACCTCGGCGGTGATGGGGATCTCCATCTTCATCGACTCGAGGATCACCACGTCCTGCCCCGGTGCCACCGCGTCCCCGGGCTTCACCAGCACCTTCCACACCGTACCCGCCATGCTCGCCCTGATCACTGCTTCTCCTCCTCTGCCTGCCTGAGATACTGGTTCATGCGGGCCCTGATCCGGGCCGTTTCCGCCGTGTAGGCGTCGCTGTCCCTGTGCGGATGCTCGTCGAGCGCAACGCCCAGGCGGTCTCGCACGATGTTCTCCAGCCGGGTGACCCGGTCTCCCAGCCGCCATACCGCACCGAGGGCCAGCGGGTGCGGCAGCAGCCCTCCGATCAGGAGCGCCACCAGCAGCACAATGACGTAGAGCAGCAAGTCCTAACACCCCATCTGCCGGGCGACCACCAGGCGCTGGATCTCGCTGGTCCCCTCGCCGATCTCGGTCAGCTTGGCGTCCCGCCAGAAGCGCGAGACCGGCAGATCCTCCATATAGCCGGCGCCGCCGTGGATCTGGATCGCCTGGTTGGCCGCCCGCACCGCCGTCTCGGAGGCGAAGAGCTTCGCCATGGCCGCCTCCCGTGTAAACGGCCGGCCCTGGTCCTTGAGCCATGCGGCCTTCAGCACCATGTTCCGGGCCAGCTCGATCTCCGTGGCCATGTCGGCCAGCTTGAACTGGATCGCCTGGAAACGGGAGATGGTCTGGCCAAACTGGACCCGCTGCTTCGCGTACGCCAGGGCGGCGTCCAGGGCGCCCTGGGCGATCCCCACCGCCATGGCGCCGATGGAGATGCGGCCGCCGTCCAGCGTCACCATGAACTGGCGGAAGCCCTCCCCCTCCCGGCCCAGGAGAGCATCGGCGGGAAGCCGGACGTCCTCGAAGAACAGCGGCCGAGTGTCAGACGAGCGCAGCCCCATCTTGTCGTAGGCCGGACCGATGGTGAAGCCCGGGGTCGGGTTGGGCACGATGAAGGCGCTGATGCCCCTGTGCCCCTCGCCGGGCCGTGTGACCGCGGTGCAGACGATGTAGCCGCAGTAGCTGGCGTTGGTGATGTACACCTTGGAGCCGTTGAGCAGCCATTGGTCGCCGTCCTTCACTGCCGTGGTCTTCGTGCCAGCGGAGTCGGAGCCGGCTCCCGGTTCGGTCAGCCCGAAGGAGGCCAGGTACTGGCCCCGGGCCGCCCCCGGCAGCCACCGCTGCTTCTGCTCCTCGGTGCCGAAGTAGTATACCGGCCCCATGCCGATGGAGCAGTGGGCCGCGAGGGTAATCCCCAGCGAGCCGTCCACCCGGCTGATCTCCTCCACGGCCAGGGCGTAGGCCACCGTATCCCCGCCCGTACCCCCGTATGCCTCCGGGAAGGGGATTCCCATAAGCCCCAGCTCGCCCATCTTCCGGACCAACTCCAGCGGAAAGCGGCCTGTCTTGTCCCGCTCAGCGGCGCCTGGAGCCACCTCCCCCTCGGCGAACTCCCGGGCCAGCGTGCGGATCATGGCCTGCTCCCGGCTCAGATCGAAGTTCAGGCTCATCCCACCGCCCCTTCCTTCCCCCAGCGCTGTGTACGACGCGTCTCTCTAGCCTTTACTGCCACTTTATTCGCACCTCGGTGGCAGAACTCCTGCCCTGTGTGACGAATTTTGAGCGATCGGCAAGAAAACGTCACACCACATGCGGCCGTCTCTTACCGCATATGGTCTCTGGGAAGAGAGTGGACGGGAGGGAGGATCCTTGACGAAACCTTTCACCGCCGGCCTGGCCGTGGCCCGGTTGGCGGAGCCCAGTCCGGCCCGGTCGCACCGACGGGAGATGGGCAAGCCGATGCAGGGGTACTGCCTGATCAGCTGCGACCCCGACTTCAGCCGCGTAACCCTGTACGTGGAGAATGGACAGACCCTCACGGACCGTTCCGGCACCGGCGGCTTCTACTACGAGGGATGGCTGGTGGGTCCGGCGGGGGCGATCAGCCTCGGGGCGTTCAACGTGGGACCCGACGGCCACGGCAGCGCGACCCGCACGGTGGCCTCGTCGCAGGCACAGCCAGGGCGTGCAGAACGGGTACGGGTGACGGTGGAGCCCTTCGGCGGAAGTCAGGCCGGCGCCATCTCGGTGCTGGAGGGCCGGCTGATCTGGCTGGACACAGCGTTCCCTGCCTGGCCCGAGGGCGGTCCCGGCGACTGGGACTCCCGGGCCGCCGCGGCTGGTCTGACCGTCACGGCCCCACAGGGGTTGCCGGCGCCGCAGACGTCTCCAGGTACGGTGGCCACCGTAGAACAGTCGAACGGGCCTTCTGGCGGTGGGCACGCAAGGGAGTCCCGGAGGACCCCGGAGGGTGACCTGGCGGCCGCCGACGATCACTCGGGCAGCCTGGCCCGCCAGTTCGGCGGCGACTCCCCACCCGGCCTGACCCTCCAGACTGGTGTGGCGGCTGGGCAGGCCCACCAGGCCGGCGTCGCTTCGCCCGCCGGCGTTGCATACCAACCTGGGGTCGACTCCTCTGTCGCCCAGGCCTACCAGGCAGAGGGCGGCCCTGCCGTCGGTACGGCCTGCGAGTTCGGAACCCAGTCGTCCGCGGGTGTTGCCCCGCAGTCCGGACTGGAATCGTTCGTGGATACGGCTCCGCAGTCCGGAAGGGAGTCGTCCGACGGCGTGGCCCTTCCACCGGTTCTCCAGCAGCCGATCGTCGAGTCCCCCGCTGGAGTCGCCCCACAGTCCGCCGCTTCAGCCCACTCCGTCGGCCTGGCCGCCCTGGCCGCGGGCAGTTCCTCCGTGGGCGTGGGCACCCTGCCCGGTGCCGACGAAGCCTCTGGCCAGGCTTATCACGCTGACGGGGACTCCCGGGCCAGCTCGGCAGCGGAGCCCGCCAGCGCCTCCCCCGCCGCTCCCGTGCCCGAGCAGGCCGAAGGCCCTGCAGCAGCACCGGCCAACCGGGTCGACACGTTCGTCCCGTTCGATGGCGACGTCCCGCCAACTCAGGCCCCGCCGGCCCCGAGCCGCGTCAACCCCCTGAACGTGCAGGTGCAGTTGGTGCAGCGGCATCCGATGACCCCGCGCGCCTCGGGGTCCGCAACCCTCAACCTCCGCCGGGGAAGCATGACGATCCACCTCCGGGGCCTGCCCAGCCCCATGGCCCTGGGTCGTGACCGCACCAGCGGGCGGCCGTTCAACGCATACCGGGTCTGGCTGGTCAACCAGCGCAACCAGGTGCGCACGCCGGTCGGCTACTGCGAGCGCGCCTGGGGAGAGAACTTCCGCTTCCAGGCCGACGGTCTGCCGCTGAACCGCAACGACACCATCCTGGTCACCGTCGAGGACCGCTCGTCGGCCACATCCACCGGACATGCGGCCCCCCAGGTCCTGATCGGCTCCTACGAGCCCTGAGGCGCGCACTCCGGCAGTGGCGTGACGGGCGCAGCGCAGCCCCCGCTCCTCCTCCTGGACCGGGGGCTGCCCGTGCGTCACATGCGAAGGCGCCACCGACCATGGGGTGGCGCCTGCCGTCTCTACTCCTCAACCCGCAGAACCCGGTAAAGCCGTTCCCCGCCAGGGGCCTTCACCCGTATCACCGCACCGGGGTACTCCATGAGCAGAGCCCGGCCAAGGGGCGAGGAGAGGCTGATCTCTCCCCGTCCCGAGTCGCCGGACCCCTCGGGGACGATGCGGTACCGCTGCTGCTCGTCCAGCGCCAGGTCGGTCACCAACACCGTGCTGTACAGCTGCACGGGTCGGTGGGAGCTGTCCGCCAGAATCTCCGCCTCTGCCTCGCTGATCGGCGGTCCTGAAAGGGCGCGCACGGCGCGTTCGTCCGCCTCTTCGCCGGCCTCGCGGATGTAGGCGCCGATGGAGTCCTCAGACCGATGCTCTCTGCGCACCCGGGTTCGACGCCCGTCTGCCATGTCCGCCCCCCCTATCCCATGCCCGGGGTGTCCTGCCCCAGCCACCGGTGCAGGATGAACTGCACCAACAGCGTCAGCCCGATCAGGAGCGACCCCAGGGCCGCAGCGGTGCCAAAGCTGCTGGTGAGCACCTGGTTGTAGATCATCACCGAAACCGTGGCGGTGCGTCCCGTGTACAACATGATCGTGCTGGAGAGCTCACCGAGGGTGGCGATCCAGCTCACCAGGGCACCTGAGAGGGCGGCGGGCAGCACCAGCGGGACGGTGATCCGCAGGAAGGTGTGCGCAGGCGGGACCCCGAGGGAGAGCGAGGCCTCCTCCATCTCGGGGTTCAGCTGCAGCACCCCGGCCGCACAGGCCCGCATGGTGTAGGCGATCCGCCGCACCACATACGCCACCACCAGAATGGTTCCCGAGCCCGCCAGGGAGACGGGCGGCCGGCCCCAGGCGGAAATCAGCCCGACGCCCAGCACGGTGCCCGGCAGGATCTGGGCCAGCACCAGCAGCCCGTCCAGCGTGCGGCTCAGCCGGCCACGTCTCCGCACGAGCACGTAGGCAATCAGGAGACCGGCAACCAGCATGATCCCGGCGGCAAGCCCCGAGTAGCGGAGGGTTCTCCCCACGACCTCAGCCATCTGTCCCCACATCTGCCGGTAGTTGCCCAACCCGATCTCGCCGGTGAAGCGGGGCCCACGAGTCTCCATCATGGAACTGACCAGCACCACCGCCTGGGGCAGGGAGGAGACGCCGGCCACCAGCAGGCCGTAGATCGCACCCAGCACCCGCCCCACCCGGGACAGGCGGATGGTCTCCGGCTGCCGCAGGCTCCGCCCGGCATACGACCGACCCCGCAGCAGCCAGGCCTGCACCCCCAGGGCTGCCAGAGCGATCAGCAGCATGGCGAGGCTGGCCACCGTGGCCATGCCCGTGCTGCCGCCGAGTTCGCTGAGGAACTCGTTGTAGGCGACCACCGGCAGGGTCAGCATCCCCTCGCCGATGAGCATCGGGGTGCCGAAGTCGGCCAGCGTTGACGTGAACACCAGAAGCCCGCTCCCGGAGATGGCCGGCAGCGCCAGCGGCAGTGTGATGGTCAGCAGCCGGCGCCCGGGCGGCGACCCCAGCGACTCGGCGACCTCCTCAACCTCGGGATCGATACGGAGCAGGGCGGCCCGCGTCAGGAGGAACACGTACGCGACGTGGTGGAGCACCGAGACGAGCAGCACGCCGCCGGGGCCGTAAATTGAGAAGCCCCTCAGCCCCAGCCACCCGGTGAGCAGGCCGTTCCGCCCCAGCAGCGTGATCCAGGCGTAGGCGCTGATAAAGGGCGGGGAGAGCAGCGAGAGCACCGCCAGTGTCTGGACGATTCCCTTGCAGGGAATGGCGCAGCGACTCACGAGCACCGCCAGGGGCACGCCGAGCAGAACGGCGCCGGCGGTGGCGCCCAGCGCGAGCCAGATGCTGTTCAACAGGGCCTGCCTGTAATAGGCACGCGTCACGAAGTCCTGCCAGAGGCCGGGCGTGGTGAGGCTCCCCAGCATCACCCGCACCACCGGATAGACGAGGAAGAGCAGCAAGAAGGTGAGCGCAGCGAGCGAAACCCAGTGCCAGCCCGGTCTCAGCCAGTTGCTCCGTGCGGTCACACCGGCACTCCCCCTTTGCGCTCAGGTGGCAGGCTCGACCCCGGACTACTGGGTCAGAAGGTCTTTCCAGCGGCCGAGGATTTCCTCACGCTGGGACGTGGCCCAGGCGATGTCGAGCTCGATCAGGTGGATCTCGTCGGTGGGATCCAGCCCCTCAGGCAGCGGCACGTCCGTGCGGCTCGCCCGAAGGCCCAACTGCCGCGCGGCCATCTCCTGGGCCTCGCGCGAGAAGAGGAAGTCCATGAACCTGCGGGCGGCCTCCGGGTTCGCCCCGCCCTTCACGAGTGCGACGCTGTCCGGAATGGTGGCGGTGCCCTCCGCGGGGTAGATCCAGCCCACCGGGCCGCCGGCCTGGGCGTACTTCCACGCCGTGTTCTCGTTGGTGAGGGCCAGGGCGTACTCCCCCTCGTCGACGCCCTTGGGCGGCAGGCTCGAGGAGCCCAGCACCCGGGCATTCTTCGCCACGGCGGACACCGTGTTCCACCCGTCCGCACCGTCGTCGCCGAACAGCGTGAGCATCGTGACCACCTGCACGAAGGCGGTGCCGCTCTTGGTGGCGTCCGACATGGCCAGCCTGCCCTCCCAGCGCGGGTCGGTGAGGTCTGCCCACCCCTGGGGCAGCTCTTCCTCGGGAACCAGGTCCCTGTTGTACATGATCACCATGGGAAGCGCGTTGAAGCCGTACCAGAGCCGGTCCGGCGCCTTCAGCGCACCGGGGATCAGGGCGTCATCCTTCACCGTGTAGGGCTCAAACAGCTCCCGATACGCCTCGAACGACTCGGCGCCGCCGCCCAGCATCACGTCGGCGCCGGCGGTTCCCTTCTCCGCCTCGATCCGGCGCAGCAGCTCCCCGGTGCCGCCGAAGACCACGTCGACCTTGATGCCGGTCCGCTCCTCGAACGCCTCAACGAGCGGGGTGTAGAGATCCGCCCCGAACGACGTGTACAGGGTCAGGCGCTCTTCCTTTGCAGCACCTCCCCCACAGCCCGCAAGGGCCAGAACCAGTGCCGCCAGGAGCAGAACGGCGGTCCATCGGCTGCCAGATCGCATCGCGCTCCGCCTCCTGTCAAGATTGGATGCATCGTCTTTGCATAGTCTGCGGGATGGAACCATCCATTACAACATCCAAATAGGCGATCGATTGGCTGGATTTCACTTCTCGCAGGGGAACGGCCAGTCGGCCGGGAATCACCTCTGCGGGGTGATTTTCTGTGAAGCGATACCTGCCCGTCCTGCTGACCCTGGTCCTGCTGGCCGGCTGCGCCGGCCGGGAGCAGGGCACAGTTGAACCGGATCCCGCACCGCCCGCCGTGGAGAGCCCCACCCCCGCACCGGAGCCCGAGCCTGCGCTGATAGATCCGGAGCCTGAGCCGGCCCCTGCTGCGCCCGCGCTCACTTCAGACCCGGTCTACCCGCTGTCACCTCCGGCCAATCCCCTCTGGGCCGGCCCGGTTGCCGTCGTCGTGGAGAACTCGCCGGCGGCCAGGCCCCAGAGCGGCCTGAGACAGGCCGACCTGGTCGTCGAGACCCTGACCGAGGCGGAGATCACCCGGTTCTTCACCCTCTTCTGGTCTGACCCGGTCGCGAAGATCGGCCCGGTGCGCAGCGCCCGGCAAGGATTCGTCGACATGGCCGACGCCTACAACACCCCCTTCGCCCACGTCGGGGGCAGTGCCGAGGCGCTGGCGATGCTCCAGGCGGTCTGGGGCCCGCGAAACCTGGACGAGATCTACTCCGCGGGCGGCTACTTCTACCGCTCCGGTGACCGGGAGGCCCCGCACAACGTCTACACCAACACCGACCTCCTGGGCCAGGTGGTCATTGACCGGGGCATTGACATGACGCCCGTGCCCACCACGGTGCGCGACAGTGCCGTTCCTGTCCCCGGCGAGGCGCTGACCGTGGACATCGACTGGCACCGGCTCAACCACGCCCGCTGGGTGTGGGAAGAAGGCCGGTATGTGCGCTACACCGACGGCGAACGCCACCTGGATGAGTCCGGCGAGCCCCTGGAGGCGGTGAACCTGCTTTTCCTGGAAGTGGGCGGCGTCAACCGCGGCGTTGACCTCGGCTGGACCCTCTACCTCTCGGACGGCGGCCCCGCCACCGTTGTGGTGGCCGGCCACCAGTACGAGGGCTGGTGGCGCCTGGAGCCCGGCGGCTTCGTGCTCTACCCCGCCGAGGGCAGTCAGCTGCCGCTGCTGGCGCCCGGCCCGACCTGGGCCCACCTGATCACGGCGGAGTCGGACTACACCATCTCTTCAGCTCCAGTGGAGTGAGCCGCCACGCCCGCCTGCCTCACGCTCGGGTGAACAGGCCATTCTCCTCGCCCACCGGCGTATACTCATGTGACGCGACCCGGCGGACGGAGGGGTGGAACGCATGCCACGGCTGAGACCGTTCCGGCCGGCGGACCTGACCGCGATTCTGGAGCGGACGGTCAGCGGGCTGCCCGGCACCATCGGCGTGTACGTGACCGACCTGATGAGCGGCCTTTCGGCCGGCCTCAACCCGACGGCTGAGTTCTACGCGGCCAGCACCATCAAGGTACCCATCGCAATGGCGGTCCTGCGGCTGGTCGACCAGGGCCGGCTCAGCCTGGACCAGACGATCGCCTACCAGCCTGAGGACTACCAGGCAGGCACGGGGATCCTGCAGGCGACGATCCGGCCTGGCGACCAAGTCTCGATCCGACGCCTGCTGGAGCTCATGATCACCGTGTCTGACAACATCGCCCGCAACATGCTGGAGCGGTACATCGGCAGCGGGACCATCCGCAACTACATGCTGTCGCTGGGCGTGGCCCCGGCCTACGACCCGCTGGAGACGCCCGTCACCCCGGCGGGGATGGCCCAGGTGCTGATCGCCCTGGACTCCGGCCGGTCCGGGCTGTCGCAGGCCTCCACCCGCATGCTGCTCCGCTGGATGGAGGAGGCGGTGTTCCGGCAGCGCATCCCGCGGTACTTGCCCGAGAGCGTGGTCGCCGCGACGAAGATCGGCAGCCGCGACGACGAGTTTCACGACATCGGGCTCGTCTACGCGCCTGACCGCTCCTTTGCGATCTCTGTGTTCACCAAGGGGCTGCAGGAGGCACAGGCGGAGGAGGTCATCGGCCGCATCGCCGAGGCCGTATACTGGTACGAGGACTCGCTGACACGCCCGAGGTGATGGGGCTCACGGCAGAGGCGTCCCACGGGCTCCGGGGCTCACCCAGATCCTTCGGGTGAGTGCGCACCAGGGCCACGCCCCTCATGGGCAGCCTCGTAACCGAGCATCATATAGACAGGCAGGGCTGGCGGTTCAGACCGCCAGCCCTGCCAGCATGACGCCGATCGTCTTGCTCCAGATGGGCCAGAACTGGGAGATGGGCAACGGGTTAACCCCTCGCCCCACCTCGATGGTGAACCCGGGCCGCCGCCAGTCCTGGATAAACCAGTCCTTGTACCCGGCCCAGCTCTGCAGGTAGCGCACCGGGCGGTACCCGCTGATGTCCACGAAGAGGTCCGTGATGGTCTGCGACTCCGGCGGCTCCAGCCCCTCGTAGCCCCAGTAGATCTCTTCACCCTGGGTGTGCCAGGCGATGACCAGCCGGAAGTCATGCGCCCGAGTGAAGTCTGCCATAGCAATGGCCTCGGGCTCCGTGAGCGGACCGGTGCCGGAGTAGTTACGCGGGGCCGGCGAGGTGGGCCCACGTGCGGCCTCCCGCTCCCAGTTGGCCGGGAACTGGTTGTTCAGGTCGACGCCCCGGGCGTTGGCCGCCCAGGTGCGGAAGTTGGTGGAGCCCCCGTTGGCCTGCATCAGCAGGTCGTAGTAGGGATTGGACCGGTCCACCCCGTGCTGCGAGATCTCGACGCCGTCGGGGTTGACCATGGGCACCACATACAGCGAGGTCTGCGTCCACAGGGTCGGCACGTGGTAGTTGCCGATGCTCTCCCCCCGCTGCTGGGCTCGGGCGTAGACCTCGATGAACTTCATCATAAGGACGGCGGTGATCCACTCCTCGCCATGGAAGGCTCCGTTGTAATGGACCTCCTTCGGTCCGGTGCCCAGCCGCACCACGGGGATGTCCCGCCCCAGCACGCTCTGTCCGATTGAGCCTACCTGGATGAAGGGGTACTGCTGCCGGAGGCGCTCAAGGTCGGCCATCATCTCATCGTGCCCGTAGTTCTCCCGCGGCACCACGATCGCCTGACCCTGTGCGGAGGCGGGCAGGTTGATCCGTTGTCCGATGCGCAGCCGGTACGGATCGATGCCGGGATTGGACTGCTGCAGCGCCGCCACGCTGGTGCCCGACCGCTGTGCGATGGACCAGAGCGTGTCTCCGGGCTGCACGATGTACTGCTGCGGCGGCCGCTGGGGGATGTAGACCACCATCCCCGGGTAGATGAGAGCGGGATTCTCGATCTGGGGGTTCGCGGCCGCCAGCGCCTCCACGCTGATCCGGTACCGCTGGGCGATGGCGTAGAACGTGTCGCCGGGCTGAACGACGTGCTGGCCGGCCGGTGCACCGCCCGGCACCGTCAGCTGCTGACCGACGAAGAGCACATTGGGATTCTGTATCTGGGGGTTGGCGGCCAGGAGCTGCGGCAGACCCACGCCCAGCCGGTTGGCGATGGCCCAAAGCGTGTCTCCCGGCCTGACCACGTACGACATGATCGACCCCCCTCCTTTCCCGAGTCGCCCTAGATTCTATGCGACTCGCCGGCCGGGGGTCCCAGTGGCGGGCTTCGTTGACACCGCCGCCGTGGCGTGGTAGATTTCAACACCAAACAGACAGCGGAGGCCGCCCCCGGCCGACCGGGGCCGGCCTCAGAAAGGTAGGGGATCAGATGCGGCGCCGTATCGCCATCGGGGACGTGGCGGCCACCGGAATCCTGACTGCCCTGGCGCTGATGATCCCCATCGTGTTCACCTTCCTGCGTGTGACCATTCCGCCGTTCTTCACGGCCACGCTCATGTCGCACGTTCCCAGCATGCTGGCCATGCTCATGGGTCCCTTCGCGGCCGTGGGCGTCGGGCTGGGGTCGGCCCTGGGCTTCACGATCTTCTTGGGCCCTGCCATCGGCGCCCGTGCGCTCTCGCACGCCCTGTTCGCGTGGGTCGGCTATCGCACGTGGAGCCGCGGCACGCCGCTCTGGCTGGTGATGCTGATCACCCTGCCCTTCCACGCACTGTTTGAGATGGGCGTCGTCTGGGCCCTGGGCGGCAGCCCGGAGATGGCCTGGATCACGCTGGTTGGCACTGCCGCACATCACTCCGTGGATGGTGCGATCGCCCTGGGCGTGGTCGGGGCGCTGCGGCGCTCCGGCGTGCCCTGGTTCGAACAGCCCGCTCAGTAGGGCACGCCATTCCCGTGCGGCAAGAACGATCAGCCCTCCCTCCTGCGCCCTGATGGACTGGGGCGCAACAGGGAGGGCTCTGTCGCGGTGGCTGGCAGCCCGCATGCCAGGTCTTTGCTTCTCGTTCAGGCGTGGAAGGCGGAACCTCGTCCTGGGGCTCCGCTTCCCGTTCAGGCGTCCAAGCCGAACCCGCATCCCAGGGCTCCGTTGCTCGGTCCGGAACGGGAGACTGCGCTGCGCATATCGGAGCGACCAATCAGTAGAGGTTGGCCCTCACGATCTCGTCGTACGACACTTTCTCTGTGATGACGCCCTTCTCCAGAAGCCAGTCGACCACCTCTTCCACCTCCGCCCGGCCCGGAAGCTGGGCGTCGGGGAAAGCGGTCACCCGCCACGAGTCCTTGATCTCCGGGGGCAGGCTGGCCTTCTCGGCGAGCAACTCACGGTACGCGTCCGGACTCTGCCGGATGTCACCCACGGCCTTGTTGTAGGCGGTGAAGAACCGGCGGATGGCCTCCTCCTTCTCCTCCAGCGCCCGGGCCGTGAAGATGATCACTGACTGGGAGTAGTTGCGTTCGGCTTGGCTGTCGCTTTGCACCACGGTGGCTCCCCTGGCAATCGCCAGCGAGGCGAGGGGGTCCGGGAGGGTTGCGGCCTTCACGGTGCCGCTCATCAGGCTCTCAAACCGGACGGGGATCTGCGGAATCGAGATGGTGGCGATCTCATCCGGCGCCAGGCCGCTCTCCAGCAGCAGCTTCTCGGTGACGTAGTGGATCATCGAGTTGGTGGAGATGGCGATCTCCACACCTTTGAGCTGCTCGGGGGAGGTGATGCCCGACTCCGGAGCCGCCAGGATGTAGATGGGCCCCTCCTCCTGGGTCGCACCCAGGTTGATAGACGTGATGTGCACCCGGGCCCCATTGCTGTACATGGTTACGGAGGCCAGGATGTCTGCCAGTGCGCCGTCGATCTGGCCGCCCTGCAGTGCGGCGTCCCGCTCGGCTGCGGAGCGGAAGTTGACCAGTTCGACGTCGATCCCCTGCCCCTCGTAGTACCCGTGGGCCTCGGCGACCCAGAAGGGCAGTCCGTCCACCGTCGGAATCTGGCCGATCCGGAGCGCCACTCGGCCGGCCGACGCATCGTCCGTCTCCGCAGCCGAGTCGCCCACGCCTCCGGAAGTAGCTGCGGCACTTCCCGCACCCAGCGGGGTGGCCATGCCGCCGCCACATCCGGTCAGCACGGCGATCAGCAGGGAGAGTCCTGTGAGCAAGAGTCCTCTGCGCTTCATCGTGCGTCCCCTCCTGTCATGACGCTACTTCAGGATCACCGCCGCCACCGCGCAGAGCGAGAAGGCGACGCTGAGGTAACCGTTCACGTTGAAGAAGGCGGCGTCGACCCGGCTCATGTCTGACGGCGAGATGATGCTGTGCTCGTAGTGCAGCAGTGCGGCCACCAGCGCCCAGGCTCCCAGGTAGAGCCACGTCGCCGCCTCCCACGCACCGGGCGGCCAGAAAGCCGATGTCCCCGCTGCTGGTGCCCAGAAGGCGGGCTGCCACTCTTCTGGCAACGGAAGGGGCAGGAGGCCTGACACGAACCCAAGGAGGCCGGCGAGCACCACCACCCCCAGGTGGAGTGCCCGAGCGATGCGGAGCGCCCGTGCGAGCCCGAAGCGTGCCGGGATGGACTGCACGCCGTTCAACCGATCCGCTTCAAGATCCTGGGTGCCGTAGATGATGTCGAAGCCGGCGTTCCAGAGGGTGATCAGCCCGACCAGCACCAGGATCTCGGGCCCCACCGCACCCCGCACGGCCACATAGGCGCCGAAGGCTCCCCACGAGACGCTGAGTCCGAGCCAGATGTGGCAGAGCCAGGTGAACCGCTTGGTGAACGGGTACACGACGAAAGTGAGCACCGCCAGTGGGAAGAGCTTTACGGCCAGGGGGTGGAGGTTGACCGCGGCCAGCAGCAGGGCCGCGACGGCAACGACCACGTACCCCCACACTTCGGCTGGCTTGACCAGACCCGCCGGGATGTGCCGTCCGGCGGTGCGGGGCGTCTTCCGGTCGATCTCGGCGTCGAACAGGCGGTTCAGGCCCATCGCCGCCGTCCGGGCGCCCGCCATGGCCACGGTGATCCAGAGCAGCTGCCGCCACGTGGGCCAACCGTCAGCCGCCAGAAAGGCGCCCAGGTAGGCGAAGGGCAGGTTAAGGACGGTGTGCTCGAATTTGACCAGTTCAGCAAACGTCTTGACCTTGCGCAGGCCGGTGATCACGTGTCACTCCCCTTCCGCAGACCGGCGCCGTATGCCCGGGGCGCGTGCCTCTCTCCCGCGGACCCGCGCCGTACGCCCGGGGCGCGTGCCTCTCTCCCGCGGACCCGCGCCGTACGCCCGGGGCGCGCCCCTCGTCTGCACTCCGCTGTAACACGCCCTCAGGGCCTCGGCGCAGCAGTGCGCCCGCTACAACTCGAACCCGTACTCCCTCCACCGGGACGTCACCCGCTCCTTCACCTCAGGCGACATCTCGATCTCGTCCGGCCACGGGCGAGGGTGACCTTCTTCCGGCCACTTGCGGGTCGCGTCGATGCCCATCTTCGAACCGAACCGCCACACCGGGGAGGAATGGTCCAGGTCATCCAGCGGCCCATCGGCGAAGAAGATGTCCCGCTTGGGGTCGATGTTGCCCGATACGTACCAGAAGACCTCGCTGTAGTTGTTCAGGTCGATGTGCTCGTCAACGACCACGATGCACTTGGAGAGCATCATGAGGCCCAGGCCCCACATACCGTGGACCACCTTTCGCGCCTGACCCGGGTAGCGCTTCCTGATCTTCACCAGCACGCAGTTGTGGAAGGTGCCCTCCGCGGGCATGTTGTAGTCAACGACTTCCGGAAGGAAGAGTTGCAGCAGCGGCAGGAAGATGCGCTCGGTGGCCTTGCCCAGGTAGACGTCCTCCTGCGGCGGCTTGCCCACCAGCGTGGCCGGGTAGATGGCGTCCCGCCGGTGGGTGATGGCTGTGACGTGGAAGACGGGGTACAGGTCCACCGGGCTGTAGAAGCCGGTGTGGTCGCCGAAGGGCCCCTCGGGCCGCAGCGCCTCGGCGGTGTCCACGTAGCCCTCGAGGATGAAGTCGGCGTGGGCGGGAACCTCCAGGTCGATGGTCTTGCACTTTACGAGTTCCACGGGCTCGCCGCGCAGGAAGCCGGCAAACATCAGCTCCGGGATCACAGGTGGCAGCGGTGCGCTGCCCGAGTAGATCGTGGCCGGATCGCCGCCCAATGCGACGGCCACAGGCATCCGGGTGCCCTGGTGCGCGTCGTAATGGCGCTGGCCGTCCTTGTGCTTGTGCCAGTGCATCCCCGTAGTGCGCTGGTCGTAGACCTGCATCCGGTACATACCGATGTTCCGCCCGCCGGTCACGGGGTCGCGGGTGATCACGTTGGTCAGGGTGATGAACGGCCCGCCGTCCTTGGGCCAGGTGGTCAGCACCGGAAGTCGGTAGAGGTCTACCTCGTCGCCGGTGAGCACGACCTCCTGGCAGGGCGCACGGTTCACGATGCGGGGAGCGGTGGACTTGGCCACGTCCAGCAACTTCAGCCCCTGCCCCAGTTTGTCGAACAGGCCGCCGCCTGGGCCCGGCAGCTTTATGAGTTCTCTGATGCGGTCACCGATTTCGTCCAAATCGTTCACGCCCAGCGCCATACAGATGCGCTCCATCGAGCCCATGGTGTTGGTGAGCACCGGGAACCGGGAGCCCACCACATTCTCGAACAGCAGCGCCGGCCCGCCTCCCGGCATCTTGGAGACCCGGTCAGTGATCTCGGCGATCTCCAGGTACGGGCTAACGGGCGCCTTGATGCGCTTCAGCCACCCCCGCTTCTCACAGGCCCCGATGAACTCGTGCAGGTCGCGAAAAGCCATCTGCAGCAGCCCCCTTGCCTGAACTTTGCCGCAAAGCGGACTCAGTGTAGCCTGGGCCATGGGGGGCGTCAACGGATGCGGTCCCAGCTGTCCGAATCCGGACAGTGGTTGGCAACAAGCGCACCCCGCCTCGCCGGCGGGGTGCGCGCGTGTTGGGGCACGAAGTCGTCAGGACGGCCAGGGTGGGGCTGGTGCTCAGAGGTTGCTCCCGGGGCAGGCGGAGATTGAACCTGGGGACTTGTCGTTGGTCGAGGTGCGCAGGGCCATGGACCACCGGGGTTGGTTGAGGTACGTAGTTCCGCCGGTTTGAGAGCCGCCCCAGGGCTTGTCCCACGGGGGTTGCTGGCGTGGCCCGAGCAGGCTGCGGCTTCCAGGCAGTCTCAAACCGCCGGAGGCTCGCTGACCAGCCGTGGGTCATCGACCACCGGGGTTGGTTAAGGTACGTAGTTCCGCCGGTTTGAGAGCCGCTCCATGCCTTGTCTCACGGGGGCTGCTGGCGTGGCCCGCGCAGGCTGCGGCTTCCAGGCAGTCTCAAACCGCCGGAGGCTCGCTAGGTCGAGACGACGTCCGGAGCACTCAGGACATGTTGGCCCTGGTCCGGGGAACAGACCCTACCGTCCATGCCCCAGGGCCGAGTGAGCCGTGAGCACGACCGCGCGGCACGTTCAAGAGAGACCTGGTATCCGATCCCAACCAAGGAGGATCTCACCATCTTGCCGTCGAAGCTATGTTCGGAGGTTGGAGATGATGAGTTCGCCGATGGTCACTCTGCCTGACGGACTCGTGCGCACGAGCAAGCTGCCCGCCAAGGCCAAGCTGCTGTGGTGCTTCCTGCGCCTGATGGAAGCGGAGCACCCGGTCCTGTCCTTCAAGGAGGTGAGGCAGGGCACCGGGCTGGCACAGAACTCCATCCTGAAGTACTTGGATCTACTCTTGGCCACAGGCTGGCTGCGGTACACCAGGCGCCGGAACCAGTTCACATGCAAGACAGTGTGGCGGCGTGGGCGTCCGGCCTTTCGCCTTCCCATGGACCTGGTCTGCGACAGAGAGGTGCCGGCAGACGCGAAACTGGTGTGGGGAACCATCACCAAGTTGAGCGACGGCTTCAACTACGAGCAGTTGCGGCGGCACGCAGGGTACACGCAGGACACTCTCTTCAGGTACCTCGATATCCTCCTGCGCACCGGGTGGCTAGGTGGCGTCGTATCCCGGTCGGGGCGTCGGAAGCACTATCGCGTCACAGCCCGTAACCCACATCAGGAAAGCAGGACCCGTGACGTTGAGCTGTTCCACCGCTCGATGGCACTGGCCAGGAAGAGGATCGGATACTCTGTGGGGCAGTTGCTCCTGGGGTACATGGTGTCTCTGCTCGTCGATGCGTCCATTCTGATCGAGAACGGACACCTATGGGGGCTCGTCAATCACAGGACTGGCGGACGGATGCTCTACGACCTGCTGCTGCCCGTGAACCGCGTCGCAGTGGAGTTCCAGGGTCCGCAACACGACTCCCCCACTGAACTCTACCCAGATGAATCGGAGTTCCGTGCCCAGCAGGCGAGGGACGCGCTGAAGCGGACGCTGAGCCAGAAGCTCGGCATCCGCTTGATCGAGGTGAAAGCACAGGACCTCAGCTTCTCGCGCCTGGCTGAGTTGCTGCGGTTGGCAGGAGTGCCGCTGAAGACCGACCCCCGGGCCGCCGCACCGCATATGTACGCCCTGCTTGAGCGAGAGGCTGCACTCTACCGGGCTGCTGCCGCCTGATGCTGAGGCAGCGCCCGGCTGTGCAGGTGGGGTCGACCCTGTGCGACCGCCAGATGACATGCGACCTCGTCATTCAAGACCGTGAGACTGGGAGCATCCGTTCCACACACCGTGCGGGATCGGGGCACAGGCCCTGATCACCAGCCAGGGTGGCAGCGGCGCATCGATCCAGTCGCAGTCTGGGAGCAGCCTGCTGTCGTCGCCCTCCCCGCCGACCGTGGTGCGGCCAGCTGTCGGGCAACAGCACCGTCAGGGAAAGGAGGATGACGTGCCGAAGGTGCACCACCTCGCGGCGGGCGGAGAAGGAGCGGAACCGCCCGAGAAGCGCCACCAGTGAGCATCCGCCACTCCACGCTCCTCGGCGACCTCCCGGTGCACCGCCTCCTCCGCGACCTACCGGAGCACCGCCTCCTCGGGCGCCTCTCCGGGGGTTCACGGTTCCCGAGGGAACCTGAGTACCGGCCTCGGGCTTCCCGAAATGGTCGAGAACCAGCAGCTGAGTGCGGTGTGCATGCCGCCGTAAGATGTACCCGATGGCCTTGCCCCCAACGGGTAGTCCACTCCGCCCACACCTTCGAGTACGAAGTGGCCGCGCCCGCCCTCCACGAAAGTGGCGCCAGAGCCCGGCGGTCAGTATCTCCGGAGCAGACTGGCCAGGTAAGCCTCCGTCCGCTGGGCCATCAGTTCGTCCGTCAGGCCGGTAGCACCGAAAGCGGTCCAGCCGGGGTAGACCTGCGGCGGGCCGGTCAGGAAGTCCATGAGAGTGACGAGGTCCCAGTAGGGATGGTAGGTGAACGACGGCCCTGCCGATGCCTGGTAGAAGTCCAGGAAGGCGTCGGCCTCAGTCACGCCCAGCAACAGGGCCAGGTTGATCCGGCAGTGCCCCACGTCGACGCCGGCCGGACCCCCGCAGCCGTTCACCCAGTCGACCACCCCGCTGAGCCGGTCGCCCTGCCAGAGCAGGTTGCAGGGGTGGAAGTCCCGGTGGATGAAGCAGCGTTGCGAGGTTGGGGGAGGCGCCTGAAGCAGGCCCTGCGCCTTTGCCCACGCATCCGGACGGCGGGACCAGGCTGGGACCTCCAGCCTGGTCATGTCCCTATACGGTCGATACTGCCAGCGAAACCCGCGTGCGTCCACCTGGTGGATCGATGCCAGGGCTTCGGCCATGGCCCGGAGCCACGCAACCCGATCAGCAGGCATCAAATCGACGGCTCCGGGGAGTTCGGTCATCAACACGGCCGGCGCTCCGCAGACATCGCCGGTCTCGTCGGCCGCCACGAAGCGTGGCACGGGTATCCCCGTCAGCTGCGCCTGCACAAGGCACGCCACCTCGTGCCGGACCAGGTCGGACTCCTCTGCAAGCCAGGCCTGGTTGGTAAACCGCCTCAGGACCAAGCCATGATCCACGCCGGACGCCCGCAGACGGAGGCGGTACAACGACGACGACGTCGCCCCCTCCACCGCAACCGCGAACACCGCATCCACCGGGGCACCCAGGGCAGTGCCAAGCCATTCCTTCAGCAACTCCGTGTTCAACACCCGACCACCCGCCCACGAGATCTTCCACATGTCCGACATCTGCAACACTTACGGCGCGGCAGGGCCACACACCCGACCTCACATGCGGCGCGGCGGGCCACGAAACCAGCCCACGTGCGGCGCAGCGGGCCCCGAGTCACCACAACCCCTAGCGCGCACCCAGAGCCAGGCTACCGTAGCACCGGCGGAGTGTGTGACCGAGGAAAGGCAGACGGCGCCGGGTGGCCACCCGGCGCCCATTAGTAAGCTGGCTACTCCTCCTGGGTCGAAGCGACCTCCCCGCCTGCGCCCGCATCGCCGAACAACTCCTGCCACTGGGGCATGGTGAGCAGCACCTCCCGGGGCTTCGACCCCTGGTGCGGGCCGATGAAGCCCCGCTCCTCCATCATGTCGATCAGGCGGGCGGCCTTGGTGTAGTTGCACCGCAGCCGCCGCTGCAGGAGCGACACGGAGGCCTGACCGTGCTCGACCACGATGCGGCAGGCCTGGGGGAAGGCCTCGTCCACCGCCGAAGTGGGTTCCCCATCCCCGTTCCCGCCGCCGTGGCCACGCTTTGCCGCCAGTTCCACCTCGACCTCCTGTGCGGTGAAGACAGGCTGGGCCTGGGCCTTGACGAACTTGACGATCTGGTCGATCTCCCGCTCGTGGATGAAGGCGCCCTGCACCCGCACCGGCTTGGAGTGACCGGCAGGGTGGTAGAGCATGTCGCCCTTGCCCAGCAGCCGCTCGGCACCGGCGTAGTCCAGGATCACGCGGGAGTCGACCTGCGACGAGACGGCGAAGGCGATCCGGGACGGGATATTGGCCTTGATCAGCCCGGTGATGACGTCAACCCGCGGCGACTGGGTAGCGATGACCAGGTGCATCCCGCAGGCCCGGGCCATCTGGGCCAGACGGCAGATGGCGTCCTCCACGTCTACCGGCGCGACCATCATCAGGTCAGCAAGTTCGTCGATGAAGATCACCACGTACGGCAGCGGCTGGCGCGGGTGCTCCGGGTCGGGGCCGGGGTCGTCGCGGCAGAGCTGGTTGTACTGAGTGATGTTCCGAACGCCCGCGGCGGCAAAGAGCTCGTAGCGGTTCTCCATCTCCTTTACAGCGCCCTTCAGGTAGCCGGCGGCCTTCTTGACGTCCGTAATCACCGGCGCCATCAGGTGCGGGATGCCGTTGTACGTTGACAGTTCGACCATCTTCGGGTCGATCATCATCATCTTGACCTCATCCGGCCGCGCCTTGAAAAGCAACGAGCAGATGATGGTGTTCATGCACACAGACTTGCCGGAACCGGTGGATCCAGCGATCAGCAGGTGCGGCATCTTAGCCAGGTCGCCCACCACCGGGTTGCCCGCCTGGTCCTTGCCGAAGGCAACCGAAAGCTTGGAGGCCGCGTTGAGCCAGGAAGGCGTCTCCATGACCTCCCGGATATGGACCGAAAGCCGCTCCTTGTTCGGCACCTCAATGCCCACAGCCGCCTTGCCCGGAATCGGCGCTTCGATTCGGACGTGTTCCGCCGCGAGGGCGAGTGCCAGATCATCCGCCAGTGCGGTGAACTTGTTAACCCGTACGCCCTGGCCCGGCTGAAGCTCATAGCGGGTGACGGCGGGCCCTGGGCTGATCTCGATCACCCGCGCCTCGACGCCGAACGTGCGCAGGGTGTGCTCCAGAAGCTGGGCCCGGGCGAGGTGGTCCTGGTGGTTCTGCTGCACCTTCTGCTGGGGCCTGGGCAGCATGGAGAGCGGCGGCAGCTGGTACGCTTCACCCAACTTGGCGGGGTCGATGGCCAGTTGCCCCTTCTCCCCCTCCACCAGCGGTACCTCCTTGACCTCCTCCCCCCTGTGCCCAGCCGTATCGCCGGGTGCATGGGTACGGCGGGCGGACCGGGCCGGCGCGTCGGCGTTACCGCCGGCGACTCGGCCGGTGCTGCCGGCGCCGCCTGTGGCGGCGCTTGTGCCAGCGGTACCGACACCGGTGGCCGCCTGGCTTGCGGCGGCAAGACCCGTGCCGCCGACGCCCGGCCCTGCGGCCGCGAACCCGCTGGCGCCCGCACCAGCGACGCCGGCGCCTGTGCCGGCCGTGGTGCCCATGCCGTCGGGACCAGCGATGCCTGTGCCGGTGGCGCCCGTTCCGGCCAGGATCGGGCCGGAAGCACCGGTGCCAGCGCTGCCTGCGCCGCTCGGTCCGCCGGACCCGCCATCCGCCGTCAGCACGACATCAGGCTGGCGGATGATCGGGACGGACTGACTGCCCGTGCCAGCGGTGTCGGCTGGCTGCGCAGCCCCAGAGCGGCTGGCCCCAGAGGTCTTCCGTGACACGTCGCCGATTGTGTTCATCTCCTCGCTGACCGCCATCCGCTTGCGGCCGGACGGCCGATCGGCGGCCGAGCTGCCGTCGTCCTCCTCGCCAGGCTGGCGCCTCACCAGGTCCGCAAAGTCCGTGGCCATTCCCTTCGCCCCACGCGCGCCGGCAACGAAGCGGGACTTCAGCCACTCGAGCACGGCCCCCAGGGACACCCCGGTCCCCAGGACCAGCCCGATCAAGCCCGCCGTGGCCACAACGACCCAGCGGCCAGCCTCACCGAAGACGCGCGTGAGCGGTACGGCCAGGATGAAGCCGACCAGGCCGCCGCCCAGGCCCTTGCGGGCGTTCTCCAGGTCTCCGCCGCCGGTGACCGAGCCCTGGGTGACCAGCTGCACCACAAGCTCGAAGGCCAGGAACAGCAGCAGGACTCCCCAGGCCTGGCGGCCCCAGTTGAAGGGGCGATGCTGGGCACGCAGGTAGATCAGGTAGAGGCCGAGCCAGACCAGAAGTGCCGACAGTGTCCAGGCGCCGATCTCGCCGCCGAGGGCCCGCAAGCCGTGACTCAGCAGGTCGCCCAGGACGCCGCCGCCCTTCCCGGCCAAAGAGAGCAGGAACCAGGCGCCTGCCGCGGCGATGATGAGGCCGCGCACCTCCTGGTAGAGTCCCGCTCCCTCACCGTGGCCCTTGGACTTTGCGGCCGTGCGACGCTGCGCCACTCCAGTACCCCCCGAATCGCCAAAGGTTGGATAACATGGTTTCATTATACCACAAGCGAAGGGGCCGATGCGCTCTCGCACCGGCCCCCAGTATCTATGTTTTCGCAGCTTCCTTTGCCTGGCACTCGGCGCAGGTCCCGAAGAACTTCGCAACATGATCATTAATGCGGAACCCCGTCTTTCGCTCGATCGCCATCTCGAGGGCACCCAGAAGATCGTCCTCGAACTCGGTGATCTTGCCGCAGCGCTGGCAGACCAGGTGGTGGTGATGGTGGTTGTCCTCGTCCCGAACCTCGTAGCGGGCGCGGCCGTCGCCGAAGTCCAGCTTCTTCAGGACGTCGATCTCCTCCAGCAGCTCCAGCGTGCGGTAGACCGTGGCGATGCCGTTGTTGGGGTGCGTCTCCTTCAGCATGGAGTACACGTCATCGGCAGAGAGGTGGCGCCCTCTGTTCATCAGGAAGATCGCAATGATGGCCCAGCGCTGTGGCGTGAGCTTATGGCCCCGTTCCAGCAGCCGGGTGTAGATGTCCTTCAACATCAAGGCCACGGCCGTCACCTCTCCCTCCGCCTGATTCCTTAATTGGTTCGGGCGCCGCCATACAGATTCCTCCTCAGTCGCCCCTCCTGTCACATATCCTAAACGAGAATGATTCTAAATACAACCCCCTCCCGCGAAAGAGACCAGGCCCCGCCGACCTGGTCTGTTACGTCCCTCTCACACCGGCAACGGAACACGGGTACCTGGCTGGAACCGGGGGTCCAGGTAGTCATGTGCCCGGCCGGACACCAGCCGCACCACGGTGCCGAAGCCATCCTGCCCGGGCACCACCTGCAGCAGCCGCCCTTCCACCACCACGTCGCGCAGCGCGGCCTCTGCCGGGAAGAGCCCCTCCAGCACCAGCTCAAGCGGCATTACCGACCACAGCACGACCGGACCGGAGTCCGTCACTGGACCACCCCCGCCCCGGCCGCCTTCCGCTCGCTGATGAGCTGATTCAGCTTCGCCACCGCGTCGGAGAGGCCGCCCACCTCGTCGATCAGCCCCTCTTTCACAGCGTCGGGTCCGACGACGATGGTGCCCACGTCCCGGGCCAGTTCACCGGTGCGGAACATCAGCTCTCGGAAGCGTGCCTCGCTGGTCTTTGAGTTGGCCACCACGAAACGGATCACCCGGTCCTGCATCTTGTCCAGGTACTCGTAAGTCTGGGGTACGCCGATGACCAGGCCGGTCAGGCGAATGGGGTGAATCGTCATCGTTGCGGTGGAGGCGATAAACGAGTAGGTCGTGCTGACGGCGATGGGCACCCCGATGGAGTGGCCGCCTCCGAGCACCAGAGAAACCGAGGGCTTGGACATGCTGGCGACCATCTCCGCAATGGCCAGTCCGGCCTCCACGTCCCCTCCGACGGTGTTCAGGACCAGCAGCAGGCCCTCGATGTCCGGGTTCTGTTCCACAGCAACCAGTTGGGGGATGATGTGCTCGTACTTGGTTGTCTTGTTCTGGGGAGGCAGGGTGAGGTGGCCCTCCACCTGGCCGATAATCGTCAGCAGGTGGATGTTGGGTAAGACCTGCGGCACCTTGGTGGTGCCGATGGCCTCCAGGTTCTCGAGGGGCGTGTTCTTCGGACCGAGCTGTGGAGCCGGCACGACCTGGTTGCGCTCCGGCACGGTCGGGACGGGCCCGGGGGTCACTGACGGGACCGGCGTGGTGGGGAAGTTGTTGTTGAACAGCATGGGTCACTCTCCTGGCCAGTCATACTGGGCGTCTGCACTGGGTAGTATCCGCCTTTGCGGCACGGAGCATCCCGCACCCATGCGTCCGACGGAAGGGCGACGGCCGCGCTGCAGCCATCGCCCCCGGGTTCGCTACCACACGGTGCCCGTGGCCTTCGCCACGTCCTTGAGGTCGCGGATCACGGTGCTCAGTTCGACGTCTTTCTGCTGGGCGAGGTCACGCAGGCGGAAGCCGGAGGACGTGCTGATCCCTTCAGGGCCAAAGTGCTTGGCCAGGACCGCGCGGGCCTGCGGCATGTACGCCAGGATCTCCGAGGGGGTGAACTCGCGGAAGTTCGGCATACCTGAGTAACCCTCCCAAGACAAGTAGATCGGGGCGAGGTGACCCTCGCCCCGTTAGCGTTCCCACTTTTCGTCGACCTGATCGCCGGAGCCCTAGACCTCGATGATGATCGGGAGGATCATTGGGCGGCGATGCGTGCGCTCGTACAGGTACCGGGAAAGCGCATCCCGGATGGAGCTCTTCAGCACAGCCCACTCCGGCACATTGCGGTCCATCTGCTCGGCCAGGGTGCGCCTGACGCGCTCCTTCGCCTCTTCCAGGAGTCCCTCGGACTCCCGCACGTAGACGAAACCACGGCTGACCATGTCCGGGCCGCCCACGATAACCCCCTCCTCGCGGTCGACGGCGACAACCACGATGAGGATGCCTTCCTGGGCGAGCTGCTTCCGGTCCCGCAGCACAATGTTGCCCACGTCGCCCACGCCGAGCCCGTCGACCAGCACCTGGCCGGACGTCACCTTGCCGGCGATCTGGGCGCTGTTGCGGGTGAACTCAAAGATCGTGCCGTTCTCGCCGATGAGGATGTTCTCGGCCGGAACGCCGCACGCCTCAGCCAGCTGCTTGTGCTTGAGCAGCATGCGGTACTCGCCGTGAATCGGCACGAAGAACTTCGGCCGGGTGAGGTTGATCATCATCTTCTGCTCTTCCTGGCTGGCGTGTCCGGAGACGTGCACGCCCGCGCTGCGGTCGTAGATGACCTCTGCCCCGCGCCGGTACAGGTTGTTGATGGTCCGGGCCACCGACTTCTCGTTGCCGGGAATCGCGGTGGCGGCGAAGAGCACGGTGTCACCGGGCATGATCTCGACCGCCTTGTGGTCGTTGACCGACATGCGGCTCAGGGCCGACATGGGCTCGCCCTGCGAACCGGTGGTCAGGATCACCTGGTTCTGCAGCGGCACCCGGCGCAGCTCGTCGATGGTGACGATGGTGCCCTCGGGAACGTTCAGGTAGCCCAGTTCGAGGGCGATTTTCACCGTGTTCTCCATGGAGCGGCCGACGACGGCCACCTTCTTGCCCAGCTCGGCCGAGATCTCGATGGCCTGCTGCAGGCGGTGAACGTTGGATGCGAACGTGGCCATGAGGATGCGGCCCTTGGCATCCCGGAACACCCGCTCCAGGTTCGGGCGCACCGACCGCTCCGACGGCGTGTAACCCGGCCGCTCGGCGTTGGTGGAGTCGGCCAGCAGGGCCAGGATACCCTTCTTGCCCAGCTCGGTGAGCCGCTGATAGTCCGCGAACTCGCCGTCGATGGGCGTCTGGTCGAACTTGAAGTCGCCGGTGTGCAGAATCGTGCCGACCGGGGAGGTGACGGCGATGGCGCAGGAGTCGGGGATGGAGTGGTTCACTCGGATAAACTCGCAGGTGAACGGCCCCAGCTTGATCTGGTCACCCGCCTTGACGGCCCGGGACTCCGGCGGCAGCGGGATGCCCGCCTCGCCCAGCTTCCCCTCGATCAGGCCCAGGGTGAGCCGGGTGGCGTAGACCGGAATGGAGAGGTTGCGGAGCAGGTACGAGACTGCGCCGATATGGTCCTCGTGACCGTGGGTGATCAGCAGCGCCCGCACCTTCTCCCGGTTCTCCAGGAGATAGGTGAAGTCCGGAATCACAATATCGATGCCCAGCATCTCCTCATCGGGGAAGGAGAGGCCGGCGTCGATGACGATGATGTCATCGCCGTACTGAATCGCCATGCTGTTCTTGCCGATCTCGCCAAGTCCCCCCAAGGGGATGACGTACAGCTTGTCGCCTTTTTCGCGGTGACGCGCCAAACGACTGCGTGCCTCCTTTGAAGGGCCCGACCGCGGGCCCTTGGTGTGATGATTGCACAGCAAAACAAACCCCCATCCTGCCGGGCCTGACCGCCCGGTAGGTAGAGCGCGCGCTGAGCGCTGTGGGGGGCAGGAAAAGAGCAACCCCGTGGGGGTTGAGGCAGCAGCCGCCGCGACGCACCACCGCCGTCCCGGTGCGAGGGGCCATCCTGACCAGCTGCCGTTCTCTTCTCCCGGTTCGCCGTTCAATAGACCTTCCTTAGGATTATACCCAATGGCCTACTCGGTTACAAGCACGAGTGCCAGAAATAGCTAACGAGCCGACCGGCGCCGTCAAGCGCACAGCCGGCTCGGATTCCCGGGTCGCTGCGTGAAACCGCCGGTAGCCCGGCAACGGCACGTCGCCCTACACGGTCACCCCGTTGCGGGTCAGGCGCTCACGCGGCGGCGCCAGGGCGTCCGCGACGAAGGCCGGATGCAGGCCCTCGCCGCCTCCTCGAAACCCGGCGGGGCGGCCAACAGGATGTGATGCAGAGCGATCGGCATGGCCTTCACCACCGGGATCGTGCCTTCTGACCAACCACGATCGCCTTGTACAGCAAGAACCCGTCTTCGGTGATGCCGAACCGTTCCTTTGCCGCAGGCGGCGCTGTGGCCAGACGGGAGCGCACCTCGTCCGCCACCGCGGGCGGCGTGTTGGCCCGCCTGAGCCAGTCCTCCCGGTCGACCCGGCTGACGAACCGGTAGATCACGGCGAACCCGAGGCCGGCCCCCTCGACGAAGGCTTGCCATTCCGACAGGCGGTAGGCCCGGTGGTGGCTCGGGTCCCTCAGCTTCTCGACCTCGTTGATGAAGCGGTCCAGCTCCGGCTCCTCCGGCGCCACGTTGTCCACCACCACCAGCCGGCCGCCGGGGCGAAGCACACGAGCGGCCTCCCGGCAAAAGCGGTCCACAGCCGGGAAATGGTGCGCGGCGATGCGGCAGGTGACCACGTCGAAGGCCCTGTCGGCGAACGGCAGCGCCTCCGCGTCGGCCAGGGCGAAGGCCACGTTGCTGATTCCCCTCCGTTCGGCCTGCCTCCTGGCGATGTCCAGCATCTCAGGCGTCAGGTCGACCCCCACCACCCGGCGGGCGTGGGGCGCCAGCGCCAGGGCGGTATGGCCGGTGGCCGTGGCCACATCCAGGACCTCCTCTGCCCCGGTGAGCCCGGCGATGGCCGGCAGGCGCGCCAAGTCCTCCCCTGCCGCGTGAATGGCGCTGGTGAGGTACTGTTCCGCCGAGGAGCCGAACTGCCGGCGTACCTCAGCCTTGGTGCTCACTTGCTGCGAGTTCGTCATGCATTTCCCTCCCCGTAGCGACATTACCACGGGGACCCTTCACCCGCCACTGAAGGAACGGCATGGGGGTATGCGCAGGTCTGTCACCACGAGCCCTTGGTCGCTGCCTGCGGCGACGGCTTACGCACAGTGGTGGGTGACCCGCTCCACCTCCACTCCCTGCGGCACGAAGATGAAGTCGTACCGGCGCGGGTAGGACCACCGGCGCCCCCCGGTCCTGATCGTGACGGCCAGAGGGCCCGCAGGACGCTGAGCTTTGACCGCGGCCAGCTCTTCGGGGTGCTCCGCCAGGTGGGCCCGGTAGGCGTCGGTGAGCCCGTGGTCGGCGGCATGGCCCAGCACCAAGGCTTCTTCATCCAGCCACCACTTGCTTTGGATCGTGTCCCGTCAAGTGGTGTAAATTGGGTTCCCGCGAGTAGCTGCCCTAGTCAGCACTGAGGGCCAGGAAGTCGGTGCCGCTGACGTTCTGGTTGCTGTTGTACAGCTTGGCCATGGA
>Ga0134090_1000502_pt1 | contig 33144 bp, 25 predicted proteins | sample 1_4taG_FD_94453 | JGI IMG/M metagenome (GOLD analysis project Ga0134090, IMG submission 94453) | Switchgrass degrading microbial communities from high solid loading bioreactors in New Hampshire, USA - 1_4_20_6_A1 metaG | ecosystem: Engineered > Bioreactor > Semi-continuous > Anaerobic >...
ATATAATTATAAACACAGCATAAATACAGCGGTAAAAATGCACAGCATTTTGCGCAATTTATCATTTATTATGGAGAAAGCGGCTTTCTGTTAATTATTTTACAAAATATGTCTATAATCGTTTGAATTAATTGAATTTTTTTGCTGTTGTGTTATAATTGACATAAAAAAAATATTAGGAGAGCATGTACTATGGTACCCTATTATAGTGACGCGATGCGTATTATAGATGAAGTAAGTAAGGTAGTAATAGGTAAAAGGGCTATTATTGTAAAGGTATTTACAGCCATACTTGCAAAAGGCCACATTTTGCTTGAGGATAATCCGGGTGTAGGTAAGACAACCCTGGCCATGGCATTTGCCAAAGCTATGGATCTGGTGCATCACAGGCTGCAGTTTACGCCGGATGTAATGCCGACGGATGTATGCGGTTATCATATTCTCAATAAGGATGGGGATGGCTACCTCTATAAACCGGGTGCTGTTATGTGCAATCTTTTCCTGGCAGATGAGATTAACCGTACCTCCCCCAAGACCCAATCGGCTCTTTTGGAGGTTATGGAGGAGGGTAAGGTTACGGTGGATGCTGTAACCAGAGAGGTTCCCAAGCCCTTTGTGGTAATTGCGACTCAAAATCCTATTGGATCCATCGGAACCCAGATGCTGCCTGAATCTCAGATAGACCGCTTTATGATTAAGCTGTCGATGGGATATCCTGATATGAAAAGTGAAATAGGCATTATGAAGGAGCGCCAAAATTCCAATCCTCTTGATTATGTGGTTCAGGTAGTTAATCATGAGGATATATTGACGATGCAGAATATGGTGGAGGAAGTGTTTATACATGATTCTATTTATGAATATATAGCCTTACTGGTAAGGCAGACCAGGGAAAATCCTCTGGTAGAGCTGGGGGTCAGCCCCAGAGGTTCAATCGCCCTAATGAATATGGTGAAGGCGACGGCATTTTTAAATCACAGAGATTATGTTATACCCGCCGATGTACAGCATAATTTCAAGGATGTTGCCGCTCATCGTATGATATTAAAGCCGAAGGCAAGAATTAACAATGTTACGGTGGACAATATTCTGGATGATATACTCAGAAATGTAAAACCGCCGCGGATTATATCCAAAGAAAGCAGGGCGCTGTTTAACTGACAAATCTGTCCGGCCCTTGCGCCGGCAAGCATTTGGCACTGTTGGCGCCTTTTTCTTTAACAGCTTGCTGTAAATATTTTCAGAAAGGCTCAGGAATAAATTATGCTGCGCAATAAACTGCGATATCTGCTGCTTCTTGTCATAGTGGGCTTATTGGCAATATTATATGATGCCTATTATCTGTGGATTGTATTTATGGCTCTGCTGGCATTGCCTTTTTTTATATTCGCCATGCTTTGTTATATATATGGACATGTAAGGATCGAGATGCTTTCAGGCGTCCATGTTGCAGGAAAGGACGAAGCTATACCCGTAACCATGCATATAAAAAATCCTACAATTTTTCCGATACCATATCTTAGAATAAATGCAACCTATCGGAATTTATATTCGTCTAATGAGTTAGCAAAGGTAATTTTTGCATCGGTAGAATCAAGAAGCAGCAGCAAGGTAATCTGCAATCTGACATCAAATTATGCCGGCAACATAGTTATAAATTTAAATGACTACAGAGTTTACGATTATCTTAAGCTGTTTTCACTTAAAAAAAAGCTGGACAGTACACTAAAGGCCGCGGTTCTTCCGCGTTATTATGAGCTGGAGGGCATTGGTTCAACACATAAGATGACAGTTGAAAGCGATAACCATTCACCCTACAAGAGCGGAGATGATCCGTCCCAGGTTCATGAAATTCGTGAATACAGGGAAGGGGACCGGCCCCAAAGGATACACTGGAAGCTTAGCATAAAGCTGGATCGGCTTATGATAAAGGAATTCAGCGATCCGGAAGATTGTCTGGATATTATTTTCATAAGCCTTTGTTTGCCGGACGGTTCGAATACACTTTATTACATAGATTCGATACTGGAATGTGCCTTATCGATATCATATACCTTTTTGTTAAAAAGGAATCCGCATTATATAGCCTGGTATGATGCCGAAGAAGGCATTTGCAAAAGGATAAAGGTGGAACATGAGAGGGATTTTTATGATGCGGTTGACGGCCTGCTGAATTCAAAGCCTTATCATACGGATAATGACAGCCTGATGGTATATTTGGCGCAGTTTTCCCTGGAGCAATATACTGATTTTATATATATAACAGTAGGAGCTGTGGAGTCCCAGCTGGAAAAGCTGGCGTTTGTCAGAGCCAGTGGCAGGCAGATGATTATGCTCAGTGATCCTGAGCTTTTGGAGAAAATTCAGTCTGATGAGAATGGATTAAGAAAAACCGCCGTAGAACTGGGAGTAGATTTTCTGCCGGTAGATACAGGTAATGTCAAGCGCGATTTGGAGTATTTTCTGGGTTAACTCGTTTAAAGCTAACCTTGAAAACAAACCATCGGCAGTATGAAAACCGGATTGAAAGGTATGGTTTTATGAAGAAAGAGTATCGTGAGGGACTACTGGTAGATAATTCTGTGATGATTGAGGATTTGAGTAATAGCGGATTATCCTTGCTGGCAAGATTTTTCCAGCTGCTGGCGATTCTGATCGGCTCCTGGAGCTGCTTATCTATCTTTCTTGACTGCATTCCGGTTCCAGCGCGTGTGGCAGCGGTTCATCTGACCATATTATTGACCTTTGCCGTTGTCTGCATCCTGTGTCTTATTCCTTCGTTTACCGCAGTCAAGCTGTTTTTTTGTATACTCTTTTACAGTTTATTTTTTATCAGTCGCCATAAAGCTATTGAAAACGGCTTCTATATAATGGAAAACGAAGTAATTAGGGGTATTGAGCAATATTATGATGTCAGTATCGGCTTTTATATTGCGGACTATAGAACTGAGGTTGCAGATTCAACCCTGCTTATGGTAATGATTACCATACCGGTGGTTTCCCTGATAAGTATAGCAGTCATAAAAGGAAGGCTGGTTAAAATTACTTCTGTTGTAATGCTTTTGCCGGTGGCAGCCAGCTTTTTGCTTGGATTTACGCCGCCGGAGCATTATATGGTATCCTGTATAGCTTCGATACTGTATTTGACCAGGCTGGGGCTTAGCGGGAGCAATGTGCTTGCTCATGAACAGAAGGGCAAGCTGCACAAGATTTACAGTTGGACAGGAGCCTGGCTTTGTATTGTATGCCTTTTACTTTTTTTCATAATGAAGCTTTTTATCTCAGAGGAAAGCTATAATGGGTTTACGTCAATACATAATATGAGGACGAATATCCAAACAAAGCTGTCCAGCATAACGCTGGAGGATATAACGGAAGGCATAACAAATTACAGATTGCCGGAGTTTAACAGCACCAAGGGCGGACTGGATGGAGGAGCCCTGGGCAGAACCGGCAAGGTTGAATATGACGGCAGCGAGCAGCTGCGTATAATTACAGATATTAAGTCGGTTTGGGACGGGGTATACCTCAAGGGTTTTGTAGGCAGCAATTACACAGGTGACAGATGGGTGGGACACACGGATGAGGATGCGGCTGAATTCAAAGCCCTGCTGGAGGAGCTGCCCGAGGATTATCATCCCATCCATCAGATGATAGAGCTGGTATATAACGGCTGGAATGCGAATCTGATAAATGATTTAAGACGCAGGCATATGGAGGTAGAATATGTCGGAGCCAATAAAAGGTTTTTATATTCACCCTATATTACCGATTTTAGCCTGATGGACAATATAAATTACAAGCAGGATCTGTACACAACACCCGGCAGACGGCAATCATCCTATTCATATGAATACTATGATTTTATTGATATGATTAGGCAGGAGGATACAATACGCCTATTGACTGCCATATATTATTCAGCCCTGTATGATGAGTATTTTGAATATGAAAAGCTATACAGGAATTTTGTGGAGAAGGCCTATACCAGGCTGCCGGAGGAAGGACTGGAGCAGCTGAGAAATTTTTGCGGGAGGGTGATGGAGGAGCAAAGATTTTCCGGTACAGGGGAAAAGATTGCATATGTAAAAGATTACCTTAGGTCCAATACCAGCTACAGTCTGACTCCGGGAAAGGTTCCGCCGGGAAAGGATTATGTAGAGTACTTCCTTTTCGAAAATAAAGTTGGCTATTGCTCACATTATGCCAGTGCAGCCGTACTGATGCTGAGATTGTTCGGGGTTCCGGCCAGGTATGTGGAGGGCTATACGGTTTCGCCTTCCGATATAGCAATCAACAGCATGGGAGAACTGTCTCTGCTGATGAATGAAAATAATCTGAATGGTGAAATAGAAATATCTATAAAGGATTACAATGCTCATGCCTGGGTGGAGGTCTACTTTGACGGCATTGGCTGGATTCCGATTGACTTTACTCCGTCATCGGGCATTGGTTATAATGCCTACAGCAGACAGACACTAAGCCAGCCTACAGTCACGCTTCCTCCGCCAGGAGAAGCAACTCCGACTCCTCTGGCAGAAAATACGGAGGATAATACTGATGATAACAAAGATAATAAAGAAAATGAAATAACACAAAAGCCGGAGGCAGAAAAGACAGCTGACACAGCCTCAAATTCTTCGGCAAGCGGGAGTGGACCGCAAAGCGCACAAAACGTCACAGTAAGCCGGATTGCTGTTATCCTGCTGGTATTGTCGGTTATATTGTGTCTTGCGGCCATATATAACATAAGACGCTATTGTCGCTTAATGAGGGCGAGCAACAATAATAAAGCAATCTATTTATTCGCCAGATTAGAAAGAATTCTGAATTTTTTAGCCGGCAGCTCATTTAAAAAAAGGATAGAGCTGGAGGATAATGAGGATTATCTGAGGAAGAGCTTTGATTTTGTAGATGAACTGGCGCTGGAGCGCTTTATGAATACCGTTAGAAAGGCAAGATATGGCAGATGCGGGATTACAGGAAGCGAGCTGCGGCAGGTAAAATCATTCTATAACAGCTTTGTTAAGAAAATCTGCAGTGATATGCCATTTGCAAGAAAGGTCCTTTTAAAGCTAATTCTTCTGGTTAATTAAAGCAGGCACCATAAAAACCTACCCTAATATAATTTTATCGGCCCTAAGTAAATTTACTTCTATTGCCGACCGCTATATGGTATACTGTGGTAGAAGATAATTTTGCCTAACAGGCTGGGAAGGTCAAAAGGTGCATGAAGATGAGATGGAAGGATAAGATGAACAGAAAGTATCTGCAAATATCACTTTATGTAATTATTACTGTGGTAATTATATATTTTCTGAAGCTGCTGATGGATAACAGTCCGGTAATATTCAAGTCCCTTATGGATAAGCTGGGCTGGCTGATAAGAGTAATCAGGCCGGTTATTATAGGCTTTGTCTTTTCTTATATTATACAGCCGGTGGTGGATTTTTTTGAGGGCAAGTACGAAAAGCTTAAAAACATTAAATACCTTAACAAAATAGTCCATCCCAGAACCTGGGCAGCTATTACATCGGTTTTGCTTATGCTTTTATTCTTTGCGGGACTTTTAACCTTGCTTGTATTTATTGTCACAAAGCAGCTTAAGCTGGCCAATATTGACGATTTGACCTTGATTGTCAGAAATTATATAAACAGCTTTGAAAAGTTTATAAATTCCATAGCAAGCAGACTGGACCAACTTGATATTAAGTCTGAGGAAATAGAAAAATATGTTGAGAGTGCGACGGGCTTTGTATTGAATGTGATGAAGGATTTTACGGATGCCCTGGTATATGCAGTAACTAATATAAGCGGCTATCTGACCACGATTATATTCAGCTTTATCATAGGCTTTTATTTCCTGATAGACGGCAAAATGTTTATATCCTATATCCGAAAAATGAGCATGGCACTTTTCAGCGATAATATTAACAAAAAGCTGAGAAATATCGTAGCTGATTTGGATATGGTATTTTCAGGATATATCAGAGGTCAGCTGACCGACGCCCTGGTTATGATGATTCTGATTAGTGTAACCCTGTCAATAATCAAAGTAAAATTTGCTATTATTATTGGTGTATTTGCAGGGGTGGGCAATCTTATTCCGTATGTTGGTCCGATAGTAGCCTACATAAGTACGACGGTAGTATGTCTGCTAAACGGTGATACAAGGACTTGGGTGGTGGCGATGATAGCATTGCTGTTAATCCAGACAATAGATGGCAATGTCATCAACCCCAAGCTGCTCAGTCATACGATAAAAATTCACCCGTTGATTGTAATTGTATCAATCATATTTGGAAGCGCCCTGGGAGGTTTCCTGGGAATGCTTTTGGCTGTGCCGTTGGGAGCATATGTAAAGCTGATTATCGTCAGATTTATTGACAGGAGGCTGGAGGCGAAGGAAAACGGTAAAAAACAATAAAATAATTTTTTAACAATGTTCATAAAAATGTAAGGAAATTTTAAGATAAATATAGTTAAATTTTAATAATTATAGTATATTATAGCATATACAGGCAATTTTGCCTGCACAAACCCTAAGGCATAGGCGTTGAAAGGTATGGTAGATATGGGCAATGATTCGAATGAAAACATAATAGAGCTGAAAAATGTAAAAAAGATATACCGCATGGGTAAGGAACGTATTGTTGCGGTAGACGATGTCAGCTTCACAATTAAACGTGGAGAGTTCTGTTGTTTATATGGCGCATCCGGCTCCGGAAAATCCACCCTGCTTAATTTGATGGCAGGAATAGAGAAGGTTACATCAGGGCAGATATATGTAAAAGGCAAGAACATAAACAGAATGAGTGAAAAAAATCTGGCTTTGTTCAGACAAAACACTCTGGGCTTTGTGTTCCAGTCCTATAATCTGATGAATACCATGACAGCCCTGGAGAATGTGGAGCTGCCGCTGATATTTAAGCATATTCCGCCCAAAAAGAGACGCAGGATGGCAAAGGAAATGCTGATTAATGTCGGTCTGGGAAAAAGGCTAAAGCATAAGCCGAGGGAAATGAGCGGTGGCCAGCAGCAGAGGGTTGGCATAGCGAGAGCCTTTGTCAGCAAGCCGGAGATAGTCTTTGCGGATGAGCCCACTGGAAATCTGGACTCAAAAACATCAAGGGAAATCATGGATCTGATTAAAAATATGGCAAAAACCTATAATCAGACCATTGTCATGGTTACCCATGACAGAAGCCTTGCGGAGTATGCTGACAGGATAATACATATTTTAGACGGCAGAATCGAAGGAATCGAGGTTGTTAAAAAGCCGGATGAGCATAAAACACAGGATAATGAAACAGGCTTAGTCAAGACGCTTGATACAGGTCCAAAATCATTACCTGTAGCGGAAGGTGAGCTGATAACAGGCACATCTTGAAGCATATAATCAATAAATTTTCATATTTTAAATCTGTAACAATACAGTAAAAAATTTATCAGGAAGCAGAGGGTAGAAAAATGAAAAGGAAAGTTAAGAGTTTAGTGGTTGTCATAATGACATTGGCAATGATCTTGTCAGTTATGCCAAATGCAGTTTCACAAAAGACTTATGCGGCTATTGATCCAATTAAGCTGACGGAGGAAAAGGTATATGAGCTTAAGCCCGGTGAGGTAAGCCAGATCAAGTTTACAGTGAAATCAACAACAGGTACATACATATATGATCCTAAAATAACCATAGAAAGCAAAAACGGGCCATTTAGCTTTTCCAGTGCAAAAATGTATATTGGTGAAGCTGACGTAAGAAATATAAGTCCGATTGATCCCACCGACATAGTATTTGATGTTACCGTAAAGGATACGGCTAAGATTGGAACCTATACTGTTACGGTAACATTTGATTATATTGATATTTATACTAATGCGCCGGACAATACCACAGTAGATCTTAAATTTAAAATCACTGAAGAAAAAACTCCTGCCCGGCTTACAATCAGCAACGTATATTTAAGCTCAAGCAGTATTGGCAGCAATGCTGAGATTGTCTTCACCGTAAAAAATGAAGGTGAGGTATTGGCAAAGAATGCATATCTTGAGCTGAATTTTGGTGAAGGAATTGAAGAAAAATATACGGTTAAGAAAATTAAGCTTGGAGATTTGGCCAAGGGAGATGTAAGGGATTTAAAATTGCCAATTTATATCCTTCCGGACGCCAGCAGTGGCAGAAGAACGGTAAAGGCAAGCTTTACATACAAAAACTCTGATGGCTCTGAAGAATTTACATCCAACTATGAATTCTCAATAAATTTAACAGATGTTGTTAATGCAGCCAAGTTACCGAAGCTGGTAATTACTGATGTAAAATATGACAGTAATCTTAAGCCCGGCGATGAATTTGTCCTGAATGTAAAGCTGGAGAATATCGGTGAAGCTATTGCAGAAAATGTAGAGGTTGCAATTGACAGCTCAAGCTTGTCTGCAACAAGCATCATTAAGAATTTCTATATGGACAGCATATCTGTTGACGATATTGAAAAAAATGGTAAGGCCACTGTCAAGCTTCCCCTTAAGGTGTCAAAGGCCTCAACAGGTGGCCTGATACCTGTAAAGCTTATGGTTACATATCTGGACAGCGAGGATGCAAACTATAGCTTTAATGAAACAGTCTTTATTGATGTAATGGTTGTAGAGGATGAAAAGGACCAGGCTAATAAGCCTAATATTGTTATCAGCAATGTCAAGCAGAGTCCTGCAAAGCCTGAAGCCGGCGGACAGCTGGAGATATCCTTCGATCTGGAAAATAAGGGCAAAGAAGATGCAACAGGCCTTATGGTTGCTCTTGAAGGATATTCTGATGAGACATTTATTCCTGTGGATTCTGATCCGTATCAGTATTTTGAAGTGCTTAAGGCAGGAGAAAAGATGCGGGTTACTATCCCCCTGCTTGTTTCCAAGGAGATACCTGAAGGCCTGAATAAAATCACGGTTAAAGTTGCTTATGACGGCAATGTAAATGGTATTACCTATCCTATTCCGGTTAAAGATATACAGAATGATGCGGTTGGAACCAGTAAGCCGGTACTGCTGATAACCAATTATAAAGCAGATATGGATGAGTTGGTGGCAGGCTCAATATTTAACCTGACCTTTGATGTTTATAACACAAATTCTGCAACTGCCGCCAGAAATATAAAGCTGGAGATAGTATTGGACGCAAACAGTCCGTTTTCCTTAACACAGGGTAATAATACCTTCTATATCAGTAAGCTTAATCCTGAGGAAAGTACTACTTATAGCCTGCCGCTGAAGATAAAGTCTACAGCGACTACAGCTGGATACCCGATAACCTTTAAGCTGGATTACGAGTACGACGGCTATGTGCCTGATAAGGAATCCCCCGACAAAGGGTCTTCTGTTACCATCAATCTTCCTGTAAAAGAGCATTTGAGGCCTATGGTGGATAATGTATATCTCTATACCTGGGATGGACCTGTTTATATGGGCTCTCCTGCTACACTGCATCTTGACTTCTTTAATATGGGATATTCACCGTTGAACAATGTTATGATAATAGTTGAGGGAGATTTTACAAAAGCCGATGGAAGCATGTATTTCATGGGCAATGTTCCAAACGGAAGCTCAAACTATGCAGACTTTGATGTAATACCGAATGTAGTAGGTACTGCCAGGGGTATCTTAAGGATTAGCTATGAAGACAGTAACGGTGATAAGCAGGAGTATTTACATGAGTTTACTTATGAAGTTATGGATCCTGCCAGTATGCCCATGCCCGATTTTGGCAATTTCCCCGGTAAAGATGTATTTAATCCGGGTGGTGCAATTACCAAGAAGGACATACTGCCGCTGTGGGCTTTCATATTAATCCAATGTGGCATATTAGTATTGTTCGTTCCGATAAGCAGAAAGATTATTATCAGTATTTATAAGGCAAGGCTTCTTAAAAAGGAGCAGGAGAAATATTAAGCAGATAGCATAATAAAAGCAAAGAGTTATTAAACTGGATTGAGTTTATGTGTTGGATATGAAGTCCTTGCGCTATTTTATGAAGAAAGGTATGGTATTTATATGAGCAATATAGCTAATATTGAGCTTTTGACAACTTTATTAAATGCAAAGGTAGTAAGTGCTGCAGCTGACATTGGCTCAGAAGCTGAGATTGATGGGGATACCGAAGCTGTTATCGGCGATGAGGCTGTTGCCCTTGATGGAGATGACGGGACAGCTATTGAAGGTGAGGCTGCAGGTGCAGATGCTGCCACAACCGAAACATCATCGGATGAGATTATAATGGATGAAACAGCCGGGATGGAGGCAGGAATTGGAGAGGTTTATATTGACGGTGGTGTTAATATAGATCCCGCTGTACTGGATGGGATAAATTTTGATACCGGCATGATGGTTGATCCGGCAGCAAATGAAGCAAAGGGTTCACTTCTTAGCTCCTGGCCCTTTGTAATAGGGATTTCGGCAGCAGTTCTTCTGGTAAGTATCGCGCTGGGTGCCCTGCTGGCCAGGATAAAAATAAAAAAAGGAATTGAGCTTTATGAGGATTAGTGATCTGATTAAAATGGGACTGAAAAATCTGTCCCGAAGAAAAGCCAGAACTATATTGACCGTCCTTGGTGTTGTAATCGGGTCCTTATCGATTATCATCATGGTATCTATCGGTAATGGCATGAACAGCAATTTCAATTCGCAGGTGATGGAACAGGGCGGACTGACAATCATAACAATTAATAAAAATGCCTATTTTTTTGATGATGACGGACGTTATGCCGGCAGCAGGGAGCAAACCCTTAATGATGAGCTGATTGAGAAAATTAAAGCCATTGACCATGTCAGGGCCGTTACACCTGTTATAAACACTTGGGCTTTTCTTGAGACCGGCAAATACAGGGGATCAATGAATATTATGGCTATGGATAGTAGTGTTTTTGATGATTTTGATTTCCCTGAGCTGGAATTTGGCCAGTACCCTTCCGAAGAGGACAACACCTGGATAGTTGTCGGTCAATATGGCGCGCATTTTTATGATCCCAAAGCCAGAGGGTATTATCAGGAACCTGAGGTGGATCTGCAGAAAGAAAGGATCGAGCTGGAATTCGGTGACTATATGCCGGATTTTAAAAAGAAGCCTTTTAAAATGACATTATCCAATATAGCAAAGATGGTACAAACCAACGGCACCTTTGATTATAATACATACATGGATTTAAAATACTTCAAACAGATATATTTGAAATATTGCAACACTCTGACTCTGGAGGACAGAAAAAAAGCCGTCAGAAGCTTAAATGAGTACCAGCAAATAATGTTGAATGTAGACAATGTAAAAAATGTTCTGAAGGTTCAGGAAGAAATTAAGAAGCTGGGATTTGTGTCGCAGAGTCAGATGCAATGGCTTGAACCCTTGCAGAATGCATCCAAGACAATGCAGATGGTACTGGGTGCCTTAGGTGCGGTGGCTATGGTGGTTTCAGCGATTAGTATTGCCAATACCATGGTAATGTCAATATATGAAAGAACCAAGGAAATTGGCATAATGAAGGTGCTGGGATGTGTCATAAGGGATATACGGAGACTGTTCTTGTTTGAAGCGGCCATAATTGGAATGATAGGCGGTCTTATCGGCATAGGTCTGGGATATCTGGCATCATGGCTGATAAACAAGTACGGAGAGCCAATATTCAGTGCCATTATGTCCGGTAATTATATGTATGATATGAACAATACCAAATTTTCGATTATACCCATATATTTGCCGGTCGTGTCATTGCTGTTATCGATGGCCGTTGGAGTGCTGTCCGGCTATTTCCCGGCCCGCCGTGCAACCAGGATTAAGGCTATAGAAGCAATGAAGACGGAAAACTAACGGCTAAGAACAAGTACGGCATCTACATGATAAGCACAGCCGTAACTTGCCGAAAGATTGTATTCCTCATAAAATATAATATATATAAAGAAGGTACCGGAAGATAGATTTTCCGGTACTTTTCTTCTAATGGAATATGAGAATGGAATATGAGAAAAGCATCAATTGTCTGCAATTTGTCATTTATTATATAAAGATTATGGGAAAATATATAATATACATAATTCATGTATAAGAAAAGAACATTAATTTGATTTTTAGCCCACATATGTTATAATATCCAGAAGAAGCTACAAGCCAATACATTATCATAAATGAATGAGACTGATAAGTGTAAGGGCATGTTATTTATCTTGGAGGTTATCAATGAGATGTAATGTTTGTGGAAGATATACCAGCAATGAAGAGGCCAATTTCTGTGATTACTGCGGTAGCCCTTATCGTGAGCAATTTCAGACCTACCATAATATACTGCAGCAAAATAATGCACAGAATCGCTATAATTACGGCGAAAACAGAGGATATTCCGGATATCAGCAGGAAAATAAACCTGTTTCCTTTCTGGATTTTCTTCTTTCATATGGTCTTTTCTTTATACCCATTGCCGGTTGGATAATCTTTTTTGTTATGCTGTTTGTATGGGCCTTTAGCGACAATACGCCTGTCAGCAAGAAAAACTGGGCCAGAGCTACCCTTATATTTATGGGTGTAATGATGATTTTTATGATTTATACCCTGTATGTTTTAATGGGGTTGATTTACCAGAATGTGGCTAGCGGCGGCTTTGACTACAATAAATATTTTCAAAGCTTCAGATATTAAAATAGCTTCAGATATAAAAATGATATCACTGCTGCAGGCTTATAGCAGCCTGATATGCATTGATATAAATTTATCAGATAAATATTTCAAGCAATATTTCTAATAGCAATATTTAAAAGAAAAAACTTATTGAGAGGTTGAAAATATATGTGTAAAATCAGAACCAGATTTGCGCCCAGCCCTACTGGCCGCATGCATGTTGGAAATTTAAGAACTGCTTTATATGAGTATTTGATTGCAAAGCATGAAAACGGTACCTTTATTCTCAGAATAGAGGATACCGATCAGGAAAGATATGTTGAGGGGGCTATTGATATTATTTACAGAACCCTGCAAGGAACAGGGCTTATTCATGACGAGGGCCCGGATAAGGATGGCGGTTATGGGCCGTATGTTCAGAGCGAACGGGTCAAAAGCGGCATTTATATGAAATATGCCAAGGAGCTGATCGAAAAGGGAGAGGCATATTATTGCTTCTGCACAAAGGAGAGGCTTGCTTCCTTAAAGACAACCCTGGTAAGCTCAGATGATGATGGTGAAGAGGAGGCAAAGGAATTTACCAAGTATGACAAGCATTGCCTTCATCTTTCCAAGGAGGAGATTGAGGCCAATCTGGCTGCAGGCAAGCCCTTTGTAATCCGCCAGAATATACCGACTGAGGGAACTACAACCTTCCGCGATGCTATATTCGGCGAAATAACTGTAAAAAATGAAGAGCTGGACGATATGATCCTGATTAAGTCGGATGGTTTCCCTACCTATAATTTTGCCAATGTAGTGGATGACCATCTTATGAAGATAACCCATGTTGTACGAGGAAATGAGTATTTGTCCTCTACACCAAAGTATACAAGGCTTTATAAGGCCTTTGGCTGGGAGGAGCCTATATATGTGCATTTGCCCCTCATTACAAACGAGGAACACAAAAAGCTCAGCAAGCGCAGCGGACACTCTTCCTATGAGGATTTGCTGGAGCAGGGCTTTGTATCGGAGGCAATAGTAAATTTTGTTGCCCTGCTTGGCTGGAGTCCTGCAAATAATGTTGAGATTATGTCTCTGGAGGAGCTGATTAGAGAATTTGACTATACCCATATAAATAAAGCTCCGGCTGTATTTGATATGGTAAAGCTTCGCTGGATGAACAGCGAATATATCAAGAGGATGGACTTTGATAGATTTTATGAACTGGCTCTTCCTTATATTAAATCTGTTATTAAAAAGGATCTGGATCTGAAAAAGATTGCGTCCCTTGTAAAGACAAGAATTGAAACCCTCAGGGATATATGCGATATGATTGATTTCTTTGAGGAGCTTCCTGAATATGATACTGAAATGTATGTTCACAAAAAGATGAAGACCGACAAGGAAAGCTCACTTACTGTTCTTAAGGAGCTGCTGCCGGAATTTGAAGCCCTTGAGGATTATTCGGAGGATTCTCTGGAGTCAGTTATAACGGCTTATATTGCAAGGAAGGGCATTAAGAACGGTCAAGCCCTATGGCCTGTCAGAACTGCTGTATCAGGCAAGCAGTCTACGCCTGGAGGTGCTTATGAAATCATGAGCATTCTGGGTAAGGAAGAGAGCTTAAGAAGGATTAAAATAGCAATAGACAAGCTTAGTAAATAAGAACAGGCGTTAATCACTTAAAGAATAAGATTAAATATTATATTAGCTGCAAAAATTGGGCCTGATGCCAGCATTAAACCAGCTGGTCTGGCCCAATATTTTGCTCCTTCATGAAATTATCTGTTATGAAATACTTATGTTTGATGAAAGGTTCGGATTTGGATATGCAAATGAATGAAGCCCAGCAGGCAGCCGTCAGGCATGTTGACGGGCCGGCGCTGGTTATAGCCGGACCAGGTTCCGGCAAAACCCTTGTTATCACCGAAAGGACCCGGATGCTTATAGAAGAAGGCCATGCCCGTGAGGATCAGATACTGGTTATAACCTTTACCAAGGCGGCTGCAAGCGAAATGAAAAATCGCTTTCTGAAGCTTAGAAAAACTGAAGTAACCCGTGTCAGCTTCGGTACCTTCCATTCTGTTTTCTTTACCATACTTAAGCACGCCTATAATTATACTGCTGACAATATTATTCGGGATGATGTTAAGTATCAGTTCATGAAGAATATCGTTCACCATATGCAGCTTAACTATGAGGATGAGAAGGAACTAATAGCAGAGCTGTTCTCCGAAATCAGCCTTGTTAAGGGAAGCCGCATAAATCTTGACAATTATTATTCCATTACATGTCCTGCAGATGTGTTTAAAAGAATTTTCCGGGAATATGAGAGAATATTGGAAAGAAACAGGCTAATAGATTTTGACGATATGCTGCTGCAGTGCCATCGGCTTCTTTCAGAAAGGAAGGATATCCTCAGGCTGTGGCAGGAAAAGTTCAAATATATCCTGATTGATGAGTTCCAGGATATAAATGCCCTACAGTATGAAATAGTCAGAATGCTGGCATTGCCAAGGAACAATCTTTTTATAGTGGGAGATGATGATCAGTCAATCTATCGTTTTCGAGGGTCAAAGCCGGAGATTATGCTTCAGTTTCCACAGGATTATCCTGATTGTAAAAAGATAACATTAAATGTAAATTACCGCAGCACTCCAAATATAATACAGGCTGCAGATAAACTAATAAGGCATAACCGAAACCGTTTTGACAAGAAATACGTCACCAGCAGAGAGAACGGCAAGGAAATTGCTATATACGATTGCCGGACTCTGACTGAAGAGAATCAGGCTATAGCAGAAGAAATACTGAGAATAAACAAGGAAGGGACAGCCTATAGCCAGATTGCGGTTCTTGTACGAACCACAATGTACGCAGGAGCCCTGGTGCACAAGCTGAAGGAATATAATATACCCTTTCGGTTAAAGGATGAACTGCCGAATATCTTTGATCACTGGGTGAGCGAGGATGTTATCAGCTATATAAAGATAGCTATGGGTATGACGGAGCGGAGCCTGTATCTGCGAATTATTAACCGGCCTATGCGTTATATAAGCCGGGAATGCTTTGACAGGCCCCAGGTGAATCTGGAGGATATCAGGGACTATTATGAGGACAAGATATGGATGCTGGAGCGTATTGACCAGCTGGAATATGACTTATCTGCAATAAGCCGGATGAATCCCTTTGCAGCAATAAATTATGTACGCAAAGCGGTGGGCTATGAAGATTATCTTAAGGAATATGCTCAGAATAAACGCATAAAGACTGAGGATTTGATCGAGCTTCTGGATCAGCTGCAGGAAAGCGCAAGAGGATATAAGAGCTTTGAGGAATGGTTTGCTTATATTGAGGAATACAGGCAGGAAATGAAAAGGATTGCCCAGTCCTGCATGGATCAGACGAAGGATTGCGTCACCATATCGACCATGCACAGCTCAAAGGGACTGGAGTACAAGGTTGTGATAATAGCTGATGCCAATGAAGGTATAACCCCCCATAAAAAGGCTGTAATGGAGCCTGACATTGAGGAGGAACGCCGGCTCTTTTATGTGGCAATGACCAGGGCAAAGGATGAACTGTATATCTTCAGCGCCAGGGAGCGCTATAACAAAAGCTTTCAGAGATCCCGCTTCTTAGATGAGCTGACTCGGTAGACGCCTGACGCAAAATAGCTTTATAAGAATAGCTTTATAAGAAGACGCGGACTAAGGAGCAAACAAAAAACCGATAATTATAATTCTATAATTGCGGCAAAAATGCGGGCTCATAAGCAAATGCTTTGCTAATGAGCCCGCTGATGGTTTGCAACAGCATCATATTATGCTAAAAATGATTATGATTTACTCTTCGTCCTCATTATCATCATATTCATAATCGTCATCAAATTCATCATCAAACATCTCGTCAAATTCCTGTGCATCGAGCAACTCCTCGAAAGCATCAGCAACTGCTTCAAATTCTTCGTCATCCTCGATGTTTATGAGCTGTGGCTCTCCATCATCACCTTCAACATAACGGTATAAGAAGATATTGTCCTCTTCTTCGCTACCTTCCTCCGGTTGAAGAGCAATATACTCCTTATTGTCTACCGTGAAGATTTCAAGAACTATGCAATCCAATTCTGTACCGTCATCCAATGACAATGTAATTGTATCATAGTCGAAATCGTGATCATGTCCGCAGCCGCAGCTGTCACTATGATTGTGTCCGCTCATACCAATACCTCGCTTTTTGATTAATTGAATATTTGCCTAAGACAAAATAAACTTATCCTCAGGCAAAAGCAATACCCATAAAATAATATGAGTATATAACTAGAATGTATCAGATTAAGGTAAAAAATGCAAGCAAAATACCAAAATAAAAATTCCCAAAAAATTATTGACTTTATATATAAATATCATAAAATATACATTGTAAATTGACTTAAGCCTAGTGATTATTTTGCGGTAATAGGGAGGAGTATTATTTGTTGTTTACAACCGACACAAATGAGAACAGAAAGTCCAGGAGACCAGATGATTTTAGCAAGAATAACAAAGCATATACAGAGCGTGGCAAGGGTTCATACGGCAAGCATTATTATTCCTATGATGATGAGGATGACTACAGCCTGCAGCATAAGGGACGCAAGGCTCATGACAGTAGGGGAAGGATCTTGGATAGCGATGATATCGAGTTGTCTGACAAGCTGGAAAGCATAAAACGTTTTGAAAGAGAGAAAAAGGCGGTTCAGAAAAAGAACCGCAAGGAGGAGGACGAAAGAAGAAAAAAGCCTCACCTTAAGCAAAAAAGAAGCACGAAGGATTGGACCAGGGATTATAATTATGGCCTTCTTGATGAAGAGGTCTTTATGTAAACTTGGCAATACCGTACATATGTGCTATAATTATTAGGAATGAAAGCATCTTAAGTGATATTTATATCATGAAGGATGCTTTTTTGATTGTATTTTAAATTGCGGCTATGCTGTTATACCTGAACGCAGGCATTGGTTGCAGTTAATATAGGATTGATAATAAAGGATTGATATTATGCCACAGGACAATGTAAGGGAGATAAGGATATCTGTCAGGAATCTGGTTGAATTTATAATGCGATCGGGAGATATGACCAGCTCCAAGGCAAAGGCTGATCCTGAAGCCATGCAGATGGGCAGCAGGATGCACCGGAGGATTCAAAAGCGAATGGGTGACAATTATGATGCGGAGCTCCCTCTAAGCATAACCGTATCCGTTAGCTATGATGACATGGACTTTTCGTTGACCATAGAGGGACGAGCCGATGGTATCATATATAACAATAAATCAAAGGAGGATATTACCCTCATAAAACTCATGGACATGGAGGAAGAGGTTCCCGAGGTTATAATTGATGAAATTAAGGGAGTATACAGGGAGCTGAATCATATTAGCGAACCGGTAGGTGTGCACAGGGCTCAGGCAATGTGCTATGCCTATATTTATGCTGTCAAATTCAATCATAAAAGGATAGGGATAAGACTTACTTACTGCAATCTGGAAACAGAGCAGCTGAAATATTTTGAAGAGACTTTTAGGATAGAGGAACTGTCGGAATGGTTTGACAGGCTGGTCAATGAGTACATCAAATGGGCGGCCTGGCAGCTGAAATGGGTGGAAAAGCGCAATCTGCAGATAAAGGCTCTGGATTTCCCCTTTGAATATCGGCCGGGGCAGAAGGAGCTGGTTACAGGTGTCTATAAGACTATCTTGCGAAGGAAAAAGCTTTTTATCGAAGCGCCTACGGGTGTGGGCAAAACTATTTCAACCATATTTCCTTCTGTCAAGGCTATGGGCGAAGGATTGCTGGAGAAAATATTCTATCTGACTGCAAAAACCATTGCAAGAACTGTGGCTGAAGATACATTTAAAATCTTGGGGGAAAAGGGGGCCAGACTCAAGGTTATCAGCCTTACCGCTAAAGAAAAGCTGTGTGTGCTGGATAAGCCCTCCTGTAACCCTGTCGACTGTCCCAGGGCAAAGGGGCATTATGACAGGATTAATGATGCCGTGTTTGATTTGCTGACATCACAAAATGATATATCAAGGGAGCTTATAGAGGAGTATTCAGCAAAGCATTGTGTATGTCCATATGAAATGTCTTTGGATGTCAGCCTTTGGGCGGATGTAATTATATGTGACTATAATTATGTATTTGACCCGGTTGTGGCACTGAAGAGGTATTTTTCCGCAGACAAGGCGAATGAATATGTTTTTTTGATTGATGAGGCACACAATCTTGTGGACAGGGGCAGGGAGATGTACAGCGCTGTGCTCTACAAGGATGATTTTCTGGAGGTAAAGCGCCTTGTCAAGGACAGCCGGCCCAAGCTGGCTAAGCTAATTGATAAATGTAACAATGATTTGCTAAGGCTTAAAAGAGCCTGTGATGAATTTGAGGTGCTGGATAACGTGGATGATTTTTATATGCATTTGCTAAGCCTCATGACGGAATTTGATCTACTGATGCAGGAGGGAATAAGTACGGAAGGGGAGGAAGAAATCCTTAAGCTGTATCTGGATATAAGACATTTTATAAACATGTATGAGATTCATGATGACAGATACACCATATTTACCGATTATGAGGAGGACCGTTTCAGGCTTAAGCTGCAGTGCATGGATCCATCTAAAAACCTACTTAATTGCATGGAGAAGGGCAGAAGCTCCATTCTGTTCTCTGCCACCCTTCTGCCCATCCAATACTATATGGAACAGCTGGGAGGCAAGAAGGACGAGGATTATGCGGTTTATGCCCCGTCCTCATTTCCTGTTGAGAACAGACTCATAATGATTGCCAATGATGTGAGTACCAGATACAGCAGAAGAAATATTAGGGAATACCGGAAGATTTGCTCCTATATTAAGGAATTTACAGAGGCCAAGGTGGGCAATTATATGGTATTTTTTCCTTCTTACCAGCTTTTGCAGGAGGTTGCATCAGTTGCTGCCGGCCAGTTGGAAGGGCTTGTGATTCAAAGCAGCAGTATGACAGAGGCGGAAAGGGAGAGCTTTCTTGAGCAATTTGTGGATGAGCCCGTAAGCAGCAGGATTGGCTTTTGTGTGATGGGTGGAATCTTCAGTGAAGGGATCGATTTGAGAAATGACAGACTTATAGGTGTTGTCATTGTAGGTACCGGTTTGCCTATGGTTTGTAATGAGAGGGAGCTCTTCCGAGGTTATTATGATGAAAAATGCAATGCAGGCTTTGAATATTCATATCTATATCCGGGAATCAATAAGGTTCTCCAGTCCGGAGGAAGGGTTATCAGAACCAAAGAAGACAAAGGAGCAATACTTCTTTTAGATGACAGGTTTACACAGCAGCAGTACTACAGCCTTTTCCCGAGAGAGTGGTTCCCCAATGTTATTGTAAACTTAGCCGGCATGAAAAAGGTGCTGGAGGAGTTCTGGAAAGATAAATAGCCCGCTTGATGCGAGCTAAAGCAAATCTGTATGTTATTTTTTGTATTTTAGTTTTGTATTTTTGTTGTAAAGAGCCAAATTTAAGCTTTATAGAAAGTATCTATATAAGTATCAGTAAAGCTTACATTACTTAAAAATGTAATGAGCTGTGGTAAAAATGATTGCTTTTAATCAGAAAATCTTTGCCGGAAATAGCCCTAACTATGCAGTTGAACAGCACAAAGAACAAGGAGCCCAACAATGAGCCGATAACTCCGTATATAATATCATCTATATCACAACGAGAAGGAATTATAATATACTGCAACAGCTCAAGAAGCAAGGGGAACAGCAGGAAGGTTATAAGCCTTATCAGGCGGGTTTTTTTAAATAAAAGGAGCCTGACGTAAAATCCATAGGGCAGGAATATTAAAATACGGGGCAGAAGATAGGCGGTGATATCGCTTACGGGAATATTTCCATAAAGCTTATCTTCAATTAAAGTGGCAAGGATTTCAAAGGGGAGCAGGTTATATTGGCTTCTTTTTATAGGATAAGCCCATTCAAATGCTTCAGGGGCAAACGATGCATATAGTATTATGATTAGATAAAAGACGGTAAATATTATGCTGATATTTCTGTAAAAAACAAAGAAATCCTCGATTCTTGTGCTGTAATCGACAACATAACGAACAAGGCAATGCAACAGAGGGATTAACCAGTTGATTGCCACAAGGCCGGGCATTATCCATGTATAGGGAAGGAAGCCTTTTGCTTCACCCAGATACGATACAGCCATTATAGATAAACTTATAAAAATAGTAAGAAGTGAATAGCAATAGCAGGCTTCATAAGAAGCAGACTGCGACAGCAGGACATGACAGCATATAATAGAAGCTATGCAGGAAATCCCCCATACCAAATAAGAGGGCTTAAGAAAATGATAAGCACCAAACTCAACAAAAATAGTACATATTCCCATTAATATGATAATGGAGGATATTTGTAGATTAGTACGCCTTTGCACTTCTACACCTGCTTTCTTTCGTATTATATTTTTTCTTCATAAATTCATTCTCCAAAACCGTCCGGCTTACTGATCTAGATTATCATTCTGATTTGGGATGGAAGGCATTTTACAATGATATGTGTATCTGATGCCGGCACTTCTCCATCTGTATGGACGCATGAAGAGTTTTCCATACAGATTTCTATCTGTGAGCAGTTTAAAGCTTCTACTCCCCTAAAGTTAATGTGCTTACATGTAAGAAGTGTGGGAAGGAGTATCAGGGATCGAATCCTGCTCATACCATGAACCAGGGTGATACTCAGCTTTCCATCACACGGATCAGCATGTGGTGCCATTGCCAGGCCTCCACCTTCAAATCTGTGTATCATGGAGGATATAAGAAGAACTTTTTTATAGCTTTCCTTTCTTATCCCATCCAGTATTACTGTTGCATCGCAGTGATCTGCCGCAAGCAGTTGCTTAATGGCTATTGCCAGATAAACAAACTTGCCAGCTTTTATCTTATTCAACCTTTTCTTCCATGGCGACTTCTGAACTCTTGCACATACGTCGGCATCATATCCGATACCGCTGGAGCAGGCAAACCTTCTGCTTGTAATATCAGCATGCTTATAAGTAATTTCACCCATGTCAAGATATTTAAAGCGCGTAGGTTTTAATATATTGCCTAAGGCTTTAACAGGATCCTTGGATATATTAAGGCTTTTTGCAAGATCATTGCTTGAGCCGGCCGGAATATATCCCAGCAATACCTGAGAGAAATCATCTATTCCATTTATAACCTCATTGACGGTCCCGTCTCCGCCAAGTACAATAATGTTCTTTATTCCGTTATTACTACGGCATATCTGCTCGGCAAGCAAAATGGCATGCCCCTCATGCCTGGTAATATAAGCGGCATAAGCTATATTTTTACTTTCAAGCTCTTTTTTTACTATATGCCAGTAGCGGATACCTTTTCCCGAACTGGAATTAGGGTTGATTATAAAATGATACATTCCTGAATCTCCATGTGCAAATATACGTCTTGTCACGATGTGCAATAAGCCGGTACTCATAATTCTTATAGTTTTATTATATGTAAAATTTCATTAAAGTCAATCTTTAGAACTTGTAAAAACTGCATAATTTGTTAATCTTTTGCCTTTTTTGCTACTGTAAATAGTTTTATTATAAGCTTTACAATTTAGGAATGTATTTATGCATACATACAGGCACAGAAGTGTTCTTGCTTCATAGAATGTATAGAACGACAATGCGACTAGGTGCTGTTCGTTTGCTATTCAATGTAAAACTATTGCATGGGAAAGGAGTTAATTAAATGGATAGACGGATGTATCGTGGTTTTTCCCCTGCCAGGAATGTTCCGTTAAGAGCAAAAGAGCCTGTATGCAGCGATTTTGTAGGATATACTCCGGATGACTCCTGCGAAAGAGACAGCTATGAAGGCGATTTTAACAGATATCCAATAGGAATGTGCTATGTACCATGGCAGAAATTCAGAAATCTCTTTGAAAATGAGTTTGTTGCCCTGGATAAAGGCACCCTGTTTAAAGAGCTGCATCTAGAATGGTATGGGAGGAGTTGTAAGTAATGGATGCAAGTAACAAAGAAAAATTGTTTGCCTGCATAACTGCCACCAGCTTTGTGTGCGATGAGCTTAGATTGGTTCTGGATACTCATCCGACGGACAGAGGAGCTTTAGAGTACTGGGATAAGATATCGAAGGTCAGGAACGAGGCTGTTGAAGAATACACCAAATGCTATGGACCAATTGAGTCATATCGAGTAGAAAACGACGGCAAATGGGCATGGGTGGAGGAACCATGGCCTTGGGAAGGAAGGTGCTAGTTTATGTGGAGTTATGAGAGAAGATTACAGTTTCCGGTAAAAATCAAATGCGTCAATCCCCGCCTGGCGATGGTTATTATGAGCCAGTTTGGTGGACCCGATGGCGAGCTTGCTGCATCCATGCGGTATCTGTCGCAGCGCTATGCAATGCCCAACAGAAAGGTGGCAGGAATACTGACGGATATCGGCACAGAAGAGCTTGCCCATATGGAAATAGTTAGTGCTATCATCCATCAGCTTACCAGGGATCTTACTCCTGAGCAGATAGTAGAAAGCGGCTTTGATAAATACTACGTTGATCATACTCTGGGCCTGTGGCCGCAATCTGCCGGCGGTATTCCCTTCACCTCAACCTTCTTCCAAAGCAAGGGAGATCCGATAACAGACCTTGTCGAAGATATGGCAGCAGAGCAGAAGGCAAGAACAACCTACGACAATATACTTCGTTTGGTTCATGACCATGATGTATGTGAGCCTATCAGGTTCCTGAGAATGAGAGAGATTGTTCATTTTCAGAGATTTGGCGAAGCATTGCGCATAATCCAGGATGAGCTGGATGCAAGGAATTTCTATGCAGTCAATATCGCATTTCCTGATGATATAAAGAAATAAGCTCGAATATTATCCCATGGGGCTCTATTTTAAAGCTCCGTGGGTTTACATATATTTATATATACTGTGCTGCTAGGGGTTGTATAATCAACTTACAAAGTATATATTATTAAACCAGTACCCAAAATGTTTATAAACCTAATTAAAACAAAAAAAGCCACTTGAATAATTAACTATCAGATTAGGTAAATTTATTTTTTTATAAGATAAAACGGCCACATTTTTAAATGTGGTTTTTTGCACTAGTGCAAGCGCACGTTCCAATAGTTCATATCCTTTAGAATGCTTGTAGAAATTTATACTTGAAAAATAACAGACATATGCTATACTAAGGTTAAAAAATTTTAAGAAGCAGAGTAGGGGCATGTGCGTTAAGTGCCGGATGAACGGGGAGTTGACATCCGGACGAAAAGTAAAAAGCTTGCGGTACATGTTCCGCATCCCGCTGCTACAGAAAGATAATCAAATATGCCGGTGGAGGGCTATATTATGCTCATTTGCCGGATTGATTAATATCTTCTTGTAGTGTAGGGCTGCAAAGGAGGTATTTTTTTATGAGCAAAATTATAGCATCATTTAAAGCATCTTATCTGGAGCTGAAGCATCTTATTTGTATTATTTTGCTGGGAATGTTTTCGGCTTTATCAATTATTGTCGGCCGGTTTTTGACCATAATGCCGGTACCTACCATCAAAATAAGCTTTACCTTTCTTCCCAATGAGTTCATATATTATATGTTTGGGCCGACCGTTGGAGCCATATTTGGAGCTGTCCTGGATATACTAAATCTTATATTTACTCCTACAGGGCCATATTTCTTCGGCTTCACCCTCAGCGGCATTCTGACTGGAATTTTATTTGGCCTGATGCTGTATAAAAAGCCTGTGAGCTTAATAAGAATTTTTATTGCCACCCTGATTAGGATATTGATTATTGACCTGCTGCTTAACACATACTGGCTAACAGTTATGTATGGTTATAATTTTATGGCTCTTTTACCTATGAGAGCATTGAAGAATTTTATAATGCTACCGATAGAATCAATCCTACTGTTTGCTTTGATTAAGGGAATGGAGTCTACAGGGATTATAAGATTTTTCAGAAGCCTAAGCTAAGTTATAAAAGAGATATGTATGCTTAAAGAGTCATATCTGTGCTTAATTTTTCTTGACAAAACTGCCCGATTACCATAGATTAGTTTTTATGGGTGAACAATCACTAAATAAAAATATATAAAGTATTTAAAGGAGGATATAAAATGAACAATTTGTTAGTAGCTCAGTCCGGAGGCCCTACGGCTGCGATTAATGCTACCTTGGTCGGAGTTCTTCAGGGCGTTCGTGCTTCCGGCAAGATCGACAAGGTATATGGTGCCAAAAATGGTATCGAGGGTGCTATTAAAGGTAATCTGATCGATTTGAATGATATCGTAAGAGATACAAAGGCTATGGATACTCTTACCTATACACCTTCATCAGCCCTTGGAACCTGCAGATATAAGATGAAGGACTGGCGCAAGGATGATGAACCGTACAAGAAGATAATTGAGACCTTCTATAAGCATGATATTAAATATTTTATATATATTGGCGGCAATGATTCAATGGATACTGTTGATAAGCTGTCCGAATACTGCAAGCTGAACGGACATGACTTTATCATCATGGGTGCTCCCAAAACAATTGATAACGACCTGAATCTTACTGATCACAGCCCGGGTTACGGCTCTGCAGCAAAATACATTGCTACAACCATATCCGAGCTGGCTTGTGATATCGGTGCTTATGACATTCCTGCCGTTACCATCGTAGAAATCATGGGAAGAAATGCCGGCTGGCTGACAGCAAGTGCTGCTCTTGCAAGACTTAATGGCGGCCCTGGTGCAGACCTGATTTACCTTTGCGAGAAAGACTTTGACAATGCAAGATTTATTAGTGATGTTAAGGAAAAGCTTGCAGTTAAGCCTGGTATTTTAGTGGCTATAAGTGAAGGTATCAAGGACAAGGATGGAAACTATGTTTCAGATCAGGTATCCAGCGGTGCTGTAGATAATTTTGGCCATAAATATATTGCCGGCGCTGCCCGTGTTCTTGAAAATCTTGTTCGCAATGAAATCGGCTGCAAGGTTCGTTCAATTGAGCTTAACCTGATGCAGAGATGCGCAGCCCACATAGCTAGTGAAACAGATATTATTGAATCATTAATGCTTGGTCAGAAGGCTCTCAGCTGTGCTTTGGATGGCGAGACAGGCAGAATGGCTGCTATCAAGAGATTAAGTGATGAGCCTTACCGTGTTGAGTTCATTTCCGTTCCGGTTAATGAGGTTGCCAACCATGAGAAGACCGTTCCGCTTAACTGGATTACACCGGATGGACATGATGTAACAGATGAGATTATTGCTTACATGAAGCCTCTGATTCAGGGCGAAACCAATGTAAAATTTGCCAACGGCATTCCTATGCAGATTAAGCTTTATTAATTTTGATGCTGATAATAGCAGAGCCTACCAAATTATTTGAACAGGTGATTTAACGCTTTAAGCATAACTATAGGGGGGTTGCGAACACCCGCCCATTTATCATAATTTGCATACAGCTAAAAAAGTACTTTTACTTCTCCTTTAATCCGCCGCAGCTTTGGCATTAGGATTTTTAACAGGAGAGTAAAAGTACTTTTTATTATTCTTATTATTATTCTGATAAAAAAGCTTGTTAATATTATGAGCTTTTAAAATAAACTCCTTTTTACCAGAAAAGATGATCCTCAATCTTGACACTATTGGGCTTTTTATGATAGCCCTTCTTCACAGCTGCCTTGTATGACTGGAAGTAAAGCCTGTTTCCTATATTATTGGCCCCCTCCAATGCGTCCTTGGCTGCCTTGATGGACATCTTTTGGGAGGTAGACTTATAATTTGAGTAATTGTCCAGCTGCTTCTGCAATGAACCGCTTCTGGCTACTGAAAATTGTCCGCTCTGATAAATTACCTCCCTGATTGTATTGGGGTATTTGGAGCTTTTCAAACGGTTGATTACTACATTGGCAACCGCCAGCTTACCTTCGTAGCCCTGGGTACCTGCCTCCGCATGAACCAGACACGCTAAAAGCTTGAGATCATCGCTGGTATAATTAACATCATCTCTGTATTTTACTGCAGTTTCTTTCTTTGCCCTTTCTTCAGCCTTCAGCTCCGCAAGTCTTTCTTCTTCCTTTTTGGAAATAGCCTCTTTGAAGGTTACAGCCAGTTCCGTATGCTCAGCTTTTACATATCCTTCAATGTTCTCATCTTCAACCTTAATTTTATACCAGCCGTCTATTGTCTCTATAACAGGATATTTTTCATTCATATAGATTACTGTAAGCTTTTTTGATTCGGTTGAAGGTTCCTTGCGGACATTAAGGCCGTCAACAGCTACTCTGACCTTCTTTGTACCGTATTTTTGAATTAATTCCTCATCAGGAATGCCTGTTTTGATATATTCTGCCTTAACGTAGCCGGTTACGCCTCCGCTCTCGACATAATACCAGCCGTCCAGCTCTTCAATTATGGTGCAGGCGGAGTTGCGGTACAGCTTGCCCAGGCTTTCACTTTCTGTTGTTGCCTTCTTGCGTATATTCACATATTCCTTTGCTATGGAGATACCGATATTAAAGTATTTGGACTTTGCAGCCTCTTTTGCAGCCTCCAGCTCCTCCAGATAATTAAAAGCCGCTTTGCACTGCTCTTCCTGGGAATCTACGTATTTTTTGTATTCGGGGGAATTGATCCCGCTTTCTGTGCTGGCTGTATCCTCTGCCAGGCTTGTGTCATCTGTATTATCAGTTACATCTGTACTGTCTGTTTCGTTGCCGCCGTCCAGATTATCAGCAGCTTCAGTATCTTCTTTAGCTGCAACCGGTTCATTTTCAATAGTCTGAAATGCCATTATGCCAGCTGATGAAGCCGGTTCTTCAGTTTCATAATCTGCAGCAATATAGTTGTCATCGTATGGTTCGTCGTCATCGGTACTGTATGAAAATAAACTAACAATTGCTTCCTCCGATGCTTCTTCAGTTATTTTAGCCTCTGTGGCCAGCTCAATATCATCTTCCACGGTGCTTGCTATTATAGGAAATTTGAAGCTAAAAAGAAGGCTTATGCAAAAAACTGAAGAAATAACCAGCATCGAAAGTAAGGTTATTCTATATTTTTTCATTATTCTGCTCCTTATTTTTGCTGTTTTAAAATCCATTTTTGAGAATTTAATGATAATCCTGCTGGATTTTAACAAAATCTTTTATAAAAAATTATATCGCTTAACAAGTTATTAATACTTACTTAATATTTATGACCATTATATAATATATTTAATGGAAAATCAACTATTTAAATTCGCCCTTGGTATTTTATAGCAGCATATTGCATAAATGGAGCCCATATAAAAAACTTTGGACATCAGCCCTGATGGCATAAAAATAGCTGCTATATCATGATACGCATGACTGATAGCAGCATACAAATATTATTGACAGTCTGTCGATATACAAGTTATATGATAGTCCTTTATTATCCGCATTCATTCTCCCTTATGGTTTCTGTATCATTGAAGAAACCAGCCGGGCGATTTCAGTAGATTTCATATACTTGTAATCCTCATAGTACAAGGGCTTCAGATAATGAATCTGTACAGTTATGTTTTTAATTGAATTAGTATCGAAGGCTTTATAGGAGTCAATCAAAGCGACCGGTACGATAGGACATTTTGCATTGATTGCGCTTTTGAAGCTGCCACCTTTAAACTCGAGAAGTAAAACCTGTATTAATCAATATCAAAATCCTTCAGAAATTTAACCCGGCTTGGATGCCTTAGCTTTCTCAAGGCCTTGGCCTCAATTTGCCTGATACGCTCCCTGGTTACATTAAACTCCTTGCCAACCTCCTCAAGAGTATGGCTTTTCCCATCCTTAAGGCCAAATCTCATGGTAAGGACACGCTGCTCCCGATCAGATAAAGTCTCCAGAAGCCGGTTTATCTGATCCTTAAGAATTGAATAGCTGGCCGCCTCTTCAGGACCTATTGCCAGATCGTCGCTGATAAAATCGCCGAGATGGCTGTCTTCTTCTTCACCAACAGGTGAATCCAGAGATATGGGGTCTACGGAAATTTTTAAAATATCACGAATTTTTTCAACTGAAAGCCCCATAGCATCTGCGATTTCCTGAACGGTTGGTTCCCGGCCCAGTTCCTGCAACAGATTTCTGGAGACCCTGTGGGTTTTATTAATTATTTCCGACATATGTACAGGAATGCGTATGGTTCTGGACTGGTCTGCAATTGATCTGGTGATGGCCTGGCGTATCCACCAGGTAGCATATGTACTGAACTTATAACCCTTTGTATAATCAAATTTATCTACGGCCTTTATCAGACCTATATTGCCCTCCTGAATCAAGTCCAAAAAAGAAAGACCTCTTCCGACATAACGTTTTGCTATACTGACCACAAGACGGAGATTGGATTGGGCAAGGATTTTTTTCGCCTCATCATCACCGGCAAGAATTCTTTTAGCCAGTTCAACCTCATCCTCAGGGGCAAGCAGAGGATAATGACCGATTTCCTTAAGATACATGTGTACAGGATCATCAGCTTCTGAATTAGAGGAGAATTCATCGGTAGTGTCAAGCTGATCAGAGCCGGCATCCAACTCAAGGATAGCCTCATCATCCGGTTCCTCTTCGGCTGCAGGATCTACTATAAAAATATTGTATGCTTCAAGCCTTTCATATATCTTATCAATATCTCCGTCGTCAAAGTTTAAGTCTGAAAACATGGTTCTCAATTTTTCCGTATCAATAAAGTCATGCTGCTCTTGTACAAGGTCCATAAGATTTGAAAGCTTGTCCTCAAATAGCTCATGCTTGCTCCGATCGTTCATTTTACGCCTCCAATACTGATAAACTACATCCCATTTGATAAACAATTGCTGTTTATCCTTTAAAATGATAAGATAAAACATATTATATCACAAAATTTGCAGAAATGAAATAAGAAACATTCGGCTTATTGTCAGACAATCAAATAATGAATAACTAAAGCATAAAGACAACAGGTGCAGGACATATGGCCTGAGAGCAGGCTGTATGTACCGCACCTGTTGCGTAAATTGCTGTTTTATAGATAAATAATATAGCTCTATTAGGTTATAATTATACTTCAGGAACCTTGGGCAGCTGGTCAAAGCCCTTCTGGAGATCTTCGTCTGAAGGTATATAATCGGTCATTGTGCCGTTCAGATATGAACCGTAGGCTGTCATATCAAAGTAGCCTGTGCCTGTGAGACCGAACAGAATTGTCTTCGCTTCGCCGCTTTCCTTGCACTTTAAGGCCTCATCTATTGCAACACGGATAGCATGTGCCGATTCGGGAGCCGGCAGGATGGTTTCCTGTTTTGCAAAGAATACGGCTGCTTCAAAGACCTTGGTTTGCTCAACTGCAACAGCTTCCATATAACCGTCATGATATAGTTTGGACAAAATAGGTGCCATACCATGATATCTTAAGCCGCCTGCATGGTTTGCCGAAGGTATGAAGCTGGAACCCAATGTGTACATTTTTGCAAGAGGAGTAACCTTACCTGTATCACAGAAATCATATGCATATTTTCCTCTTGTGAAGGAAGGACAGGAGGCAGGTTCAACAGCGACAATACGGGGATTAGCCTTACCAAGCAGCTTATCCTGCATGAAGGGGGCAATCAAACCTCCCAGATTGGAGCCACCGCCTGCTGAGCCTATTACAATGTCAGGATATTCATCGAGCATTTCCATTGCAATCTTGGATTCCAAACCGATTATGGACTGGTGAAGCAGTACCTGATTTAATACAGAACCCAGAACATAACGGTAGCCTTCTGTGGAAACAGCCTTTTCTATTGCCTCCGAAATAGCGCAGCCAAGGCTTCCTCCGGTATTGGGATCCTGCTCCAGTATCATCCGGCCAACCTTTGTTGTATCGCTGGGGCTGGGTATAATCTCGGCACCGAAGGTTTGCATGACTGTCTTTCTGAAGGGCTTTTGCTCATATGAAACCTTAACCATGTAAACGGTAAGGGGCAGCTTGTAGTAGGAGCAGGCCTCAGCCAGAGCAGTTCCCCATTGACCGGCACCTGTTTCTGTAGTTAGGCCCTTAAGTCCCTGCTTTTTTGCGTAATAGACCTGTGCAATTGCTGAATTGAGCTTATGGCTTCCGGATGTATTGTTGCCTTCGAACTTATAGTAAATTCTGGCCGGGGTATCCAAAGCCTTCTCCAGATTATAGGCACGGATAAGGGGTGAAGGCCGGTACATCTTGTAAAAGTCCTGAATTTCCTCAGGTATGTCGAAGTAGCGGGTTGTGTTATCCATTTCCTGCCTAGCCAGCTCTTCACAGAATACAGGATACAGATCTTCAAGCTTAACGGGCTTAAGGGTAGCCGGATTAAGCAAGGGATCCGGCAGCTCCTTCATGTCTGCTCTTAAATTATACCATTGCTTTGGCATCTGGTCTTCGGTCAAATAAAGTCTGTGTGGTACTTTCTTAGGCATATTTACTCTCCTCCCAAATCAAAAATTTTAAATTATTGATTTATTTCAGGCTATACAATTACTAATTCATATAAAAAAAGCTTTTGTCTCAGTATTCTACTGGGACAAAAGCATTGATTACGCTTCTGCGGTACCACCCGGTTTGGTGAAAATCACCCACTTGCTCCATATACTTTCATATATGCTTCCTTGGTAACGGATGAAGATTCCGTCGGGTATTACTCGACAGATAGCTGTCTTTCTCCCCGCCCTCATAAGCCCATTCAATATGGCTTTATTACCGCAATCCCACCATCTGCGGCTCTCTGAAAATAAATCACCATATCTACTACTCTTACTCACAGGTTTAATTCATAATTTTAATTTCATAATTATTAATTATTGACTAAAGTATATACACAAAGAAGTGAATTGTCAATATAAAAATAGCTTTATGAATGATTTACTGAATATTTCATTTAACAAAAATTTGGGAGTTATGATATAGTTAAATTACAGATAGTTATTCATAGACCGAATTCAATCAATTCTTAATTTTTATCTGTATCTAAAATTATATCAGATACATTTCGGAGAAGGAGGATATTTATATATGAAGCTTTGGAACGATACAGGACAGTGATGACAGGCTTTTCGTCAGCTTTGTTAAGTCTTGCTGCAGTCATTATAAACAGCCAGGGCTTCTTGCAGCTCCTGCACTATCCTTTCTCTTAAATGGGGCGGGTTAAGAACACGGACACTGGAGCCGAACTGCAATATCCATCTGATCAGTTCATCAGTTATTGCGGTTGTTCTGCTAAAGATTATCCCGTTTTCGGCAGGCTTTATTTCATCCGCCAGCTCGGATTCATACTCCTGGATGTACTTGGCCGTTTTGCCAAAGAAAGCAAGAACGATATGCTCCGTATCACTGCCGGACAGATGGATGAATTTGGAGCGCTTTTTCTTATGGTAATAGTCCTCTGCCACCTCAAAGCCAGCATCCAGAACGGTCAGCTTCTTTATTCTGGATACCCGGAAGTCCCTTATATCATTGCGAAGCTCACAAAAGGCCACCACATTTAAAGCTCCGTCATTAATCAGCAGCTCATAGGGATGGATTGTGCGTATGGTGTCCTCATCTGCTCCGAAGCTGCGATAGACTATTTTTACCTTATTCTTATTACGGATTGCATTTTGCAGATGTTCCTCAATTTCAGGATTAACATCATCGCTTATGTAATCATTGGTATTGACAGTTATCATACCTGAAAAATGTTTTATAAATTCCTTATTCAAATTGGTGGTGTTGTCAAGCAGCTTATGAATAAGCTCTCCTGCCTGCCGGCCCATGGTCATGTGCTGATAGGGCTTTAAAAGCTCAAGAATAAAGGCCAGAGAAATCAGCTCCGGTGATGTAAAGGTTATATCCCGAAGTCGGAATTTATCGGCTGTATAGTATGTCTTTCCATCTCTTTCCTCTTCGGATATAAAATAGATCCCTGACAGACTGTCAATATCTCTGCTGATTGTCTTTCTGTCCACAAAGACATTCCATTTCTGCAGTGATTTGTGAATATCATTGATTGTATATCCCCGTTTATTCTCCGACAGCAACATAAGTATAAAAATCTGCCGCTCGGTCTGAGTCATATCCTGCATACCATCCTCCATCTCGCCACAGCCTGTATACGGGAAAGCTAAATACAGGCATAATATTATCGTCAAGAAAGGCATTATCCGATTGACCCGATCCAGCCTATCATACTACGGTATAGGCCAAAACTTCAGAATAAGCCAGAACGACATGGAAAGAACCAAAAAACTTCCCGTAAGCAGGCGTTTAGCTTCATAGTCTGATGTTTTAATTTTTTATTTATTTCATATTAATATTAAAGCTTAAAATATTCAAGTTAATTATACAAAGGGATAGCGTAACTTTACTGTAGGAAATAGATAGACAGAGAGCACCAAAGATGTGTTAATAGAAATCACATCTACACTATAGCTTTTTATTCATACTTTTACAAGCCCCAAATGTGTGTATAAAA
>Ga0134090_1000505_pt1 | contig 33057 bp, 34 predicted proteins | sample 1_4taG_FD_94453 | JGI IMG/M metagenome (GOLD analysis project Ga0134090, IMG submission 94453) | Switchgrass degrading microbial communities from high solid loading bioreactors in New Hampshire, USA - 1_4_20_6_A1 metaG | ecosystem: Engineered > Bioreactor > Semi-continuous > Anaerobic >...
ACGGCCTATCGCATCCCGCACGATGCCGCCGGGTCGCTTACCTGCCAGCGGCTGGCCGATGGTACTCCGGAACTGGACCGGCTCTTCCTGGCCGCGGTGGAGGCAGTGGAGGAAGCGGTGCTGAACGCGCTCTTTACCGCCGTTACGGTGACGGGGCGGGATGGGCACACGGCACCCGCACTGCCTGTGGAACAGGTGCTCGCCTGGACCGTTGATCGATCTTTTCCCCGGGGTTAATTCGAACCTAAAGGGATGACAATACGTACTCCATAGCGAGGGCATGTTCACCGAGCGAAAACAAGAGCGAAAAGGTGAACGTAAAAACAGTATTGCGCACCCATTGGGACATGCTTAGAATACCTGATGGTGTTGTTTTTCTGCGCACCTTGGCGTCAGTGCCACAGGAAACTGCATTAACAGGGAGAGATCGATGTTGGTGGAGAGCCTGATGAGGCTGATGGAGGATGGGGAGTACGCATCCTGTATCCGGCTGGCGGAGATGCAGCTGCTGCAGGGCGGATTCACCCTGTCCGAACTCGCCAAGGTCAACTTGGTGGTCTGCCGCTCCCGGCTCGGTCTGCAGGATGCCCAGGGCGCCATTCCCCCGGGGTTGCTGGCAATTAAGCTCGCTCGGGATACCGGGGAGTGGGACGTACTGGGAAGGGCGCTCCTGAACGTCGGTACCGCCTTTATTAGCATCAGACAGTACAGCCAGGCACTCCACCATCTCTACAGCTACTTCGAGCACCGGCATCGCTACGCGTCGTCTGCCCGGTTTGAAGGGGCCGTTTGGCGGCACATCGCCGTGGCTCACCAGCGCAAGCTGGAGAGCAGCCAAGCTGTGGATGCGTTCCAGCGGGCATGCAGCTGGTACGCCCGCCACGGGATGGACCACAGCCTGTTCAACTGCACGCACGACCTGATTGCCACCTACCTGCAGCAGGCCGAGCAGGGATCCAAAGACTGGCTCGAGCCGGTGAAGGAACTGCTGCAGAGGCAGCGGCAGATCGCCCGGAAGTATCCCACCGAGACGTATTACCAGGGCGTCTACATGTGGGAACTGGCCGCCCGGTACCGGCAGGAGGGGCGGTACCGGCGGGCGATGGTGGGCGCCCTGAAGGCGATGGAGATCCACAAGAACGATCCGGAACTGGCCTTCCACTGCCACATGCTGCTGCACGAGTGCTCCAAAGTGCTGGGCGACGGCAAGCAGGCCCTGGGCTACGCCCTGGCTGCCCGGGTGGAGGCCGTGCGGGCCCGTCACTACGAGCTGGAGTTTCTGGCTTCCCAGGCCATGGCGGAGGTCATTCGACAGAAGGGCTCCCGCGTGGTACAGGAGCTGGATGATGAGTACCAGCAGTTGGGCATCGATCTCAGGCAGTACCTCTCGCCTTCCCTTCTGCGCCGCAACTGAGCATGAACCAGTGCGTGGGGCCGGCGGTACAGCCGGCCCCTTTTACCTGACAGGATAATCACACAGCTCAGCCAGTCCCGGCTGAGTTTTTTTGCTGTGCCGGGATAGACTACGACTACATTTTGTGTTGGGCCCCAGGACCCAAAGGCTCTGGGGCGGGAGGTCATGTCGATGTCTGTCAGCCAGCTGCTGCAGCTGTTGGAATCTGGTCAATACGAGCAGTGTCTTACGGAGGCCTCGGCACTTCTGCGGGGCGGTCGGCAGAGCCGTGAGGCGCAGGCCCGCATCTACCACGCCATCTGCCGCAGCCAGCTGGCCTTACGGAACTACCTTGCGGCCGCAGCGGCTGGAGAGCAGGCGGTGGCTCTGGCGGCAGCGGCTGCGGAGCCTGACGTGCACGGCTTTGCACTGGTGGACCTTGCCGCCGCACTCTGCCGGGTGCGGCGCTGGGGCGACGCCCTCGACCGGCTGGCGGATTTTCTTGCGAACCTGGAGCGCTATACAGCCGCTCGCTGCATGGAGGGGATCGCCCGGCAGCAGCAGGGAGAGGCCTTCTGGCGTGCACGACGGCACGCTGAGGCGCTGGAGGCCTTCAGGCAGGCCAGCAAGTGGTTCCAGCGCTACGGCGATGAACGGTCGGCTGCCCTCTGCAGCAGGTCTATGGCCCGGATTTACCTCGAACTGCAGCAGGGGGACGAAGCGCTGGCGGCACTGCAGGAGGCTGAGGAGTATGTCACAGCCCACCCGTGGGACCGGGAGTTCCTGTCAGACCACTGCCTGGACCGGGCGGCCGTTCTGCTCTGGTGCGGCGACGGCGCCCGGGCAGCCCAAGAGGCGTTTCAGGGGCTCGAGGCCGCAGACGGGCGGCTGGATCAGCAGGCCCGCAGCCAGCTGCTTCTGGCGGAATGTGCGCTGGCGGAGGCTCAGTTTCCGGAGGCTCTCAGCTTTGCCATGGCCGCCCGGGTCTCGGCCATCGACGGGCGGCTTTACGACCTGGAGTTTGAGGCGTCTGACCTGCTGTTCCGCCTCCTGCGGGAGCATGGGGAGGGGCTGCTGAGTCAGGTGGAGGCCGATTTCCGTGCTGCTGGCGTGGACATCTACCAGTACCTGTCGGAGAAGGTGATCCGGCGCCTGCAGGGAAACTGAAAACGCCCTGCACCAGACTGCAGGGCGTTATGCTTTGAGACGGGCCCGAAAGAAGGTCAGGTTGGCGACATAAACGTATGCACTGATGCGGCCGTGGGCGCCCTGCACCGTGACCAGCTTGCGAAAGTAGGCGGGGGGGCTGCCGCCGGTGTTTTCGTAGGCATCCAGCCGCTTGAAGTCGTCGGCGGTGAGGCTGCCGTAGACCAGCCCCTGGCAGCTGCGCTCCGGATCGGGGAGGAGGGCAGGGTATCCCAGGGTGGTCTCCCACTTCCGGTACCCGTAGAGTACGGCAGGGGAGGCCGGAGGCAGGGGGCGGCCAACGACCCGGGTCATCACCCGCCGGTCCATCAGCGTGCCGTAGACGAAGAGCTTCACGGCGGCTGGCCCCTCCTTTCCCCCATGGCTGCGCGTTTCATACCCTTTCCGCTCCTGCTCAAACGGTATTAGTATTGTGCGAGGAGCGGGTGGAATCCTTCCGGGTCGTGTCCTGCGGGCAGGGTTTCGCCTGCAGAGCGCAGAACTCTGCGGGGATGCAGATTGGCAGCTGGTAGGGAGGTGGAGGCTGTGCAGATGCAGGGGGTTCTCCAGGCAGGCACGCTGAGGCTGCTGCCTGCGTCCGGCCCGGGTTTCCCCGCTGCACTGCTGGCGCCTGGCCGAATCCTGGAGGCAGTGGTGCTGACGGCCTCCGCCGATCGGGCTCTGCTTCTGCTGCCCCAGGGACTGAAGCTGGAGGTCTCGCTTCGCACACGGCTCCACCAGGGAGAGCGAATTCGCCTGCAGGTGGCGCCGGGGGCGGATCAGGCCCTGGCGGAGGGCGGCTCTATTGTTCTGAAACTGCTGGGTGCGGCAGAGCCGGCTGAGCCCGAGCCGGGAGCAGTCCAGCCGGCTGTGGTCTGGCTGACCATTCCCCTCCGGGACGGCCGGCAGGGATGGGCCCAGCTCTCTATGCGGACCGAGCCCGACGGCGGCCGTCCAGCCGAAGAGGTTGAGCCTGCGCAGACGCTCTACCTCTGGTGGGAGACGCCCAACCTGGGTGAGGTGGGGGTTGCGCTCCGCCGGGCAGGCCAGTCTCTGAGCGTGGGATTTCAGGTGCGGCAGCCTCATACCCTGGAGCGGTTGGCGGCTGCCCTGCCTCTGCTCGAGGAGGGCCTGAAGGCCGCCGGCTTTTCAGAGCCGACCCTTGCATGCCGGCCACTCAGGGAGGGCGAAGCGGCCGGGCCGGTGCAGGCCAGGGGCCTGTCCCTGGACCGGAGACTGTGAGGTGACCGCACGGTGAGCAGGGGACGGCGAACCCGCAGGGCGGCGGTGGCATTGGGTTACAATCCGGAACGGGACCCGGCTCCGCGGGTGGTGGCCGCAGGCCAGGGAGAGCTGGCCGAGGCCCTGCTGAAGGCAGCCCGGGCCCACGGGGTACCGGTTCGGGAGGAGCCGGGCCTGGCGGAGGCGCTGGTGGGGCTGGCGCCCGGCGCCCTAATTCCGCCGGAGATGTACCAGGCGGCTGCCTCGGTGCTTGCCTTTTTGTGGCGTCTGGAGGAAGAGGAGTCAGCCGAGGGGAGCGGTCTGGCGTGATTCTGGGTATTGGGGTCGATATCGTCGAGGTGGAGCGCATCGAGCAGGCGCTGTACCGCCGCCCGGAGCGCTTTCTGCGCCGGGTGTTCACGGAAGCGGAAGTGGCAGACTGCTGGCCGGGGGAGCCCCAGCGCTTTCGCCGGCTGGCGGCGCGCTTTGCTGCCAAAGAGGCGGCCCTGAAGGCCCTGGGCACAGGCCTCCGCCACGGCAAGTGGACGGACATTGAGGTGGCGCGAGATTCCCTGGGTAAGCCGGTTCTCAAGCTGCACGGCGCTCTGGCTGAGGTGGCTGCGGCACGGGGAGTCTCCCAGCTGCACCTTTCCCTATCACACTGTAAAGAGTATGCTGTGGCACAGGTGGTGGCCGAAGGATGAAGGTAGTATCGGGCGACCAGATGCGGTCCATCGAGCAGCGGGTCTTTAACGAGTACGGCATCTCCTCCCAGCTGGTGATGGAGATTGCCGGCCGCCAGGTGGCGGTGATTGCCCGCCGCCTGCTGGGGGACGAAAAGGGACCCGTGGTGGTAATGTGCGGCAAGGGCAACAACGGAGGCGACGGGCTGGTGGCGGCCCGCTGGCTCCGGCAGTGGGGGATCGAGGTACAGGCCGTGGTCTGGGCCTCGTTGGACGATTTGACGGAAGAGGCGGCTGTGGCCCTGCACGCGGCCCGAATGGCCGGCGTGCCGGTTTTGCTGCCGGCCCAGGCCCGGGAGGCGCTGCAGGGAGCCGTCATGATTATTGACGCCATTTTGGGCACCGGCGTAAAGGGCTCCGCCCGGGGCTCTGCAGCCGAGGCGATTAAGCTGATCAACCAGGCCGGGCACCCGGTCCTCTCTGTGGACCTGCCTTCGGGCATCACGACGGATACGGGCCGGGCCGACGGCCCTGCGGTGCAGGCCACCTGGACGGTCACCTTTGGCCTGCCCAAACTGGGGCTGTTCCAGTTCCCCGGGGCTGACCTGGCCGGCAAGGTGACGGTGGCGGACATCGGCCTTCCCCATGCCGCCATCGAGGCGGAGGATATCACCGTTGAACTCAGCCGGCCCCGTGAGATGCAGAGTTGGCTGCCGGAGTACAGCCGCAACGCCCACAAGGGCACTCGGGGACGGGTGCTGCTGGCGGCTGCCTCCCGCGGCATGACGGGAGCAGCGGCCCTGGCGGGTGAAGCGGCCCTGCGGGCAGGCGCAGGGCTGGTAACCGTAGGCACCCCGGCTTCGGCGCAGCCGGTGGTGGCATCGCTGCGGCCGGAGTTCACCAGCGAGCCGTTCCCGGAGACGGCGTCCGGCAGTTTTGCCGAGGCGGCGGTGGAGGCTTTCCTGCAGCGGGCTGAGCGGGCTGACGCCCTGGCCATCGGCCCCGGCATCGGCACCGATCCAGAGACCCAGCTTTTTGTGCGGCGGGTGGTGGCTGGCGCAGCGGCGCCCATGGTTCTGGATGCCGACGCGATCAAGGCTTTTGCCGGCAGGGCTGAGCTGCTGGGCCAGGCGCCGGCGCCCGTGGTTCTTACGCCCCACCCCGGTGAGATGGCCCACCTGCTGGGCTGGACGGTGGAAAGCGTGCAGGCGGACCGGCTGGCGGCCGCCCGGGCCGCGGCCGATGTGACCAAGGCTGTGGTTCTGCTGAAGGGCGCCTATACCCTGATTGCCGAGCCGGGGGGCATGGTCTGGATCAATCCCACCGGCAACCGGGCGCTGGGCACAGGCGGTTCGGGCGATGTGCTGACGGGAGTAATTGCGGGCCTGCTGGCCCAGGGCATGGGGGCTCCGGAAGCTGCGGTGACCGGTGCCTACCTCCACGGGCTGGCCGGCGACCGCTTGTCTCAAGAGTTGGGCGAAGACGGCGTGCTGGCGGGCGACCTGCTCAAGGAGCTGCCCAAGGTGCAGAGGGACCTGCGCCGGGGGCTGCCGGATCCCATCGATCTGTTCTGGGGGTAGCCGGTGACGGAGGCGAAGTGGTGATGGACGTGGCGGAAACCAGGCCGACCAGAGTGCTGATCGACCTGGACGCGATTGCGCATAATACGAAGCAGTTACAGCGTTTGGTTCCCAGGGCTGCTATGATGGCGGTGGTAAAGGCGGATGCCTACGGGCACGGGGCTGTGCCTGTGGCCCGCACCGTTTTGGCGGCCGGCGCCCGGTGGCTGGCGGTGGCCAGGGTGGAAGAGGGGCTGGAGCTCCGGGAAGCAGGCATCACGGCTCCCATCCTCATCCTCGGGTACGTGGCCCCGTCGCAGGCGGCGGTGGTGGTGGCCCACAACCTGCGTCCCGCCATCTGGGATCTGAGGCTGGGCCGGGCGCTATCCCAGGCGGCGGTGGCGGCCCAGCGGCCGGCTCCGGTACATCTGAAAGTGGACACTGGGATGGGCCGGGTCGGCGTTCAGCCGGATGAGGCGGTGGAGGTGGCCCGGGCTTTGGCCTCTCTGCCTGGCATCGAGGTGGAAGGGGTGTTTACGCACCTCGCGGTGGCCGATGAGCCGGAAAACCCCTTCACCCAGGTGCAGCTGAACGCCTTTCACAAGGTGGTGACGCAGATCCGGGCGGCCGGTATTCCGGTGCCTGTGGCACATGCGTGCAACAGCGCCGGGCTGATGCTCCATCCCGAAGCCCACTATGAACTGGTGCGGGCGGGCATCGCCCTCTACGGCATGCCGCCCAATCCGGCCGTCTCCTGGCCCGTGGAGCTCCGGCCGGCGCTTACCTGGCGGACCGAAGTGGCCATGGTGAAGGATCTGCCGCCGGGCAGCCCCATCTCCTACGGCTGCACATATCACACTCGCGGTGTGGAACGGATTGCTACGCTGCCGGTGGGATATGCCGACGGCTATTCCCGCCTGCTCAGCAACCGGGGCGAGGTGCTGATTCACGGGCGCCGCTGCCCGGTGGTGGGGCGCGTCTGTATGGACCAGATCATGGTGCGGGTGCCCTCTGATGTGGCCGTGGCGCCCGGGGACGAAGTGGTGCTGATCGGCGAGCAGGAGGGCGACCGGATTACTGCGACAGAAATGGCCGACTGGATCGGCACCATCAACTACGAGGTGCTCTGCGATATCGGCAAGCGGGTGCCCCGCTGCTACCTGCCCGCTTTTGACCATTCCCAGGCGCCGCATATAGAATAGATCGGAAGCCTTCTATCCCGGGAGGTGCCTCCATGGCAGCATCCAAGCGCATCGTTATCTCCGTTCCGGACCAGCTTCTGCGGGAAATCGATGGGGTCGTGGCCATGGAGCGGTGGAATCGCAGCGCCCTGATTCGGGAGGCAGTGCGGACTTACCTGGAGGAAAGGAAGAAACGGGACATGCGGGAGCAGATGAAGCGCGGCTATCGGGAGATGGCCCGCATCAACCTGACCCTCGCTGAGGAAGGCCTGGTGTTCGAGGCCGGGGTCCTTACCCAGGGCGGTTCCCGGAGGGATGAGTAGGCCGCTCAATATTCGCCGGGGCGATGTCTTCTACGCAGACCTCAGCCCGGTCATCGGCTCGGAACAAGGGGGCGTGCGGCCCGTCCTGATACTCCAGAACGACATCGGCAACAAATACAGCCCCACTGTTATCGTCTCGGCGATTACCAGCCAGATCGAGAAGGCGAAGCTGCCCATCCATGTAGAATTGAATGGGGAGATGTACGGTCTGGAGCGGGATTCGGTGATCCTGCTGGAGCAGGTTCGCACCATCGATAAGCGCCGCCTCAGAGAGCGGGTAACGCACCTGGGCGGAGAGATCATGAAGCAGGTGGACGATGCCCTGCAGATCAGTCTCGGTCTGAAGGAAATCTAGGGGTCCAGGGAAGCGAAAAGTCTATACAACCCGGGCGTCCATTCCACGGCGCCCGGGTTTCATGCCGCTGTGTCAGTGATCCAATATTCTGCCCAAGCAAAGGAGAGACTTTATGAAACCGCTGATTGGTGTGACCGCCTCCCTCTTAAGGGAACCGCCCCAGCGGAATTGGGTGTATAATTCGGCTGATTATTTTCATGCGATACAGGATGCCGGCGGTATTCCGGTTCTGCTGCCCCTGATTTCGTCGGACCGCGAGGCTGCGGAAGTGCTGGACAGGGTGGACGGCCTGCTCCTTTCCGGCGGCGGCGATATGGACCCGCACTACTTCGGCGAAGAGCCGCACCCGCAGCTCGGGGAGATTACTCCCGAGCGGGACACGACCGAACTGGCCCTGACCCGCGAAGCCCTCCGCCGCAAGCTGCCGATTCTCGGCATCTGCCGGGGCCATCAGGTGCTGGCTGTGGCCGCGGGCGGAACGCTTCACCAGGACATATCGGCCCGTGTGCCGGGCGCCATCAAGCACCAGCAGCAGGCGCCCCGCTGGTACCCGTCTCACAGCGTGACGGTAAAACCGGGTACCATGCTGAACGCGCTGCTGGGCAGTACGTTCCGGGTCAACTCCTTCCACCACCAGGCGGTGCGCTCCGTGCCGGCGGATTGGGTGGTCAGCGCTACGGCGCCTGATGGCGTAATCGAAGCGCTGGAGCATCCCGGCTACCGGTTTGTGCTCTCTGTGCAGTGGCATCCTGAAAGCTTTGTCGGGCGGGGAGATCAGTTCAGGCGCCTTTTCGAAGCCTTCCTGGCTGCCTGCCGTCCTCAACTATAGCAAGGAGGAGTTCTGATGTCGGTCATAGTGGTGGAGCAGACCAGGGGTCCGCTGGTGGAAAACGCCTTCCGCGGCGATGCTGCCGTGGTGTCGGACGAGGGCGAAGTGCTCTTCCAGGTGGGGGATGCCGGCAAGATTACTTTCTGGCGGTCAGCTGCCAAGCCGGTTCAGGCCATGCCGGTGGTCCTCACCGGCGCTGCTGAAGCGTATGGATTCGGTTCCGAGCATCTTGCCATCTTCTCCGCCTCTCACAACGGTGAGGCGGTACACACCGAAACGGTGCTGAAGGCCATGGAACTGGCGGGGCTGGGGCCCGAACTGCTGCAGTGCGGTGCGCACCGCCCCTTCGACCGGCTGACGGCCGAGGCGCTGGCCCAGGAGGGGCGGGAGCCCGAGCCGGTGCATAACAACTGCTCCGGCAAGCATACCGGCATGCTGGCGTTGGCCCGTCACCTGGGGCTGCCTTTGGACAACTATATGGATCCGGAGAGCGACCTGCAGCGCCTGATTCTGGCCAACGTGGCGGACGTGGTGGGGCTGCCGCCGGAGTCGATTTACCTGGGCGTTGACGGCTGCGGGGTGCCGGTTTTTGGCATGCCGCTCCGGAACATGGGGTGGGCATATGCCCGCCTGGCCAATCCTGCGGCCATGCCGGCCGGCAAGGAGGAGGCCGGCCGCCGCTTCCGGGATGCCATGCTGGAGCATCCGTACCTGGTGGCGGGGCGGCGCCGGATCGACACGGCGATCATGTCCCTGCCGGGCAGGCGGTTTGTGGCCAAGGTGGGCGCCGACGGCGTCTACTGTGTGGGCGTTCTGCCGGCGGCCGTGGCTCAGTCTCCGGTGCTGCAGGCGGCTGGAGCCGCAGGCGGCGTAGGCATCGCTGTGAAGATGGAAAGCGGCGATCGGGACTGCAGCCATATGGTTGCGGTGGAGATCATGGATCAGCTCGGGCTGCTCACCGATGCAGACCGGGAGGCGCTGGCGCCCTGGCGGAAGAAGCCGGTGAAGAACTGGGCCGGCAAGGTGGTTGGAGAAACACGGCCAGTTTTCCGCCTGGAGCGGCCTGTAGGGGTAAAATAGAGCGGCTGGCTGTTGTTGCGCAGTCTTCATGGTAGAAAATGGGACAGCGGTTCGCCACCAGATGAATTGCGGCAGACCAATTGACTGACAATTACGCTGAATGATACTATTAGGGCACGTCCCGATGCCACCGGAAAGGGGTGTGCCGCATGGCCGAATTGGCTGCTGCAATTCAGCGTCTGCTGAACTCCCCGCTGGGTGCTGTCCTCGCCGTGATCCTCGCGGCGCTTTTTCTGGGTACATTCTTATGGAAGATCATCCGAGCCGAGGAAGGCTTTCTGCTGGGCTACGGCAACTTGGTTTTCGGCAAGTGGCAGGCCAACCGGGATCCACCGGTGAGGCATCCTGCGCTGGTGTCGCATCCTGGACCGGCGACGTCCCCTGCGTCTGTGCACCATCACGCCTGTCCCGCACCCGCATGTCAGGCCTCCGATTCCCCAGCCAGCCGCCAAACGTGTGAACGGACACTGCAGGTGGCGGATGACGCACTGCGCCTCTCGCGGATGCTGGATACAGACCTGGCCTATACGCTGGCCAGCCCCGGAGTGGACTGGGCCGCCCAACTCGGGCGCCACTGCCAGACGCTGGTCGCCGGCATTCCCAAGGTGATTCGGCCGGGCTGCCGATGCCGGTGCGGCTTTTTCATTCCGGATCCGCAGAGCGGTAAGCTGGTCCTGGCCGTGGGCGAGGGTTTTCGCAGCCGCCCCAGGCTGAACATGGAATCGTGCGCCGGTAGAGCCTTTCTCACCGGTGAAGACTATTACTGCAAGGATACATTGACCGACCCGGTTTACTGGCCATCTGCATCAGGCAGCCGCGAGTTTCGCTCCATTGCCTGTGTGCCGGTCCGGGCCGGTCGCACCATCTTTGGGGTGATCTGTCTGGACGCTGAACGTCCAGACGCGTTTACGCAAGAGGATTTCGGCCACTTGGAAACCTTTGCCGCCAAGCTGGCGCTCATCTGCGCCATCGATCTGCTCCAGGCCCAGATGTTCTTCCCGACGCGCCCGAGCCCGGCTGGCGAAGACGTAGGCTGATGTGCTAAAAGTTGTCATTCATACTGGAGCGCCTCCTGCGGGAACATAAGTACCGAACAGGAGGTGAAAAACAGCCGTGGCCAACAACAACTCGAACGACCTGGTGCTTTCCAAGGCCCGCGCTGCCCTGGAGCAGCTGAAGCTGGAGACGGCCAGCGAGCTGGGCATTCCCAACTACGCTCAGCAGTACAAGGGTGACCTGCCGTCTCGGGTGAACGGCTCGGTGGGCGGCTACATGGTGAAGAAGATGATCGCCCTGGCGGAGTCTCAGCTGAGCGGCTCCCAGTAACACGAAGGGCTTCCACATACGGCGCTCCGGCCTTTTGGCCGGGGCGCTTTTTTTCCTGCCTGGTCCAGGAAGCTGGCAGTGGGAAGCAGGAAGCGCTTTTCGAAAACCGAATTGGTGGACGGAGTCGGCTGCTTGGGAGGTGCCCTATGAACTTCGATGCCATTACGGATTTAGAAACCCTACGCAGCGCAGCCTCCGGATGTCATAACTGCGGCCTGCGGGCCAGGTGCCGCGGCGTCGTCTTTGGCGAGGGCAATCCGGCCGCACAGCTGGTCCTATGCGGAGAAGGCCCGGGGGGAGACGAAGATCGCCTGCAGCGCCCCTTTGTGGGTGCGGCCGGCCAGCTGCTGGACCGCATTCTTGCCTGCTGCGGCTGGGAACGGTTCACGCATACGTATATTCTGAACGTGGTGAAGTGCCGTCCGCCGGGGAACCGCACGCCCACGCCAGAGGAGCGGGCCGCCTGTTTCCCGATTTTGCAGGCTCAGCTGCGCATTCTGCAGCCCAAGATCATCGTGCTCTTGGGGTCCACGGCGGTGCAGACCCTGCTGGACGAGAACGGCCGCATCACGCAGATGCGGGGCCAGTGGTATCAGCGGGACGGCATTTGGTATATGCCCACCTATCATCCGGCAGCACTGCTGCGCCGGCCGGAGTGGAAGAAGCCGGTCTGGCACGATTTCAAGCTGGTGATCGACAAGTACCGGGAGCTGGTGGATCCCGCCCACGAAAGCCCCTACTACCCGCTGAATGCCAGGGCAGAGCAGGGTGCCCACCAGGTTCCTTGACGCCCTTTCCTGTTATTGGTACACTCGTAAAGCCTGCGCCGCCAAGCAGCGGTGCGGTGCCGGCCCGGAGGAGGCGAAGCGATGGAATCCCTGCTGCAGCAGGAGTTTGCGGATATTCGAGAGCGGCTCTATCCGCTGCTGATGGACCCGGTTCAGATTCAGGAGAAGGGCCAGGGCCACATGGTGAGCGGCCCCATCGCCGAAGGGCTGATGGTGATTTACGGCATCGAAATGCCTGGAGACAAGATCCGGTACGTACTCTGGCATGACCTCCAGGATTGGGGAGTAAGCCACACCACAGTCCACATCACCGCCGTGCGCAACCTGATCGAAAAGACCCGCGGCCAGCGGTTCACCAAACTGGATACGCTGGAGGGCGGCCGCCCCATGTATATCTGGCATTTGGAGGACGGCTACGATGCCGCCCGCATTCTGCTGACGGAGTGGCTGGACGAGTTTGCCCACGGCGTAAGCGGGCGGCTGGTACTGGGGGTGCCGCACCGGAACTGGCTGGTGGCTGTCGGCGACAGCGACCCGGAGTTGGTGAAGGTGGTGCGCCGCCGGGTGATGGAGGAGCACCGGCAGGCGCAGTTTCCGGTGAGCCCTTACCTTTATACTTGGGATGGGCAGAAGTTAGAGCGGTACCGTGGCTAGGAGGGCGAGGCAGATGAACGTGGAGGAGCGGTTCCTGGCGGACCTGGCCGCGGCGATCATCCGCGCCGGCGGAACCAGGATGTTTACCCCAGAGAAGGCGGCAGGCCTCGCTGCTAGAGTACTTCAGCGGATGCGGGAGATCGGCCCCTTTGCTTATCCGTCGCTGATGGATGAGGAGGAGCTCCGCTTTGTCTACCAGTGGGATGAACAGCCGCCGGTGCTGGTGATTATGTACTGGAACGACGTAATGTGGCAGGATATGGAACGGGTTGTGGTGCCGCCCGAGATCGATCAGGAGATTAACCGGTAGCGCTGCGTAGGGAAGGTGTCGGATATGAGCCAGGAGCGGATATTGGCCCAGATCGCCCGAGAACTAAAGCTCAGGCCTGCACAGGTGGAGAACTGCGTCAGACTGCTGGATGAGGGGAATACGATCCCCTTTATCGCCCGGTACCGGAAAGAGGCCACCGGCGAGATGGACGAGAACCAGATCCGCAGCCTTGAGGAGCGGCTGACTTACCTGCGCCACCTGGAGGCTGAAAAAGAGAAGGTGCTGCGGGTTATTGCCGACCAGGGCAAGCTGACGCCTGAGCTGGAGCAGGCCATTCAGGCGGCCGAGAAGCTCCAGGAACTGGAGGATCTCTACCGGCCCTACCGGCCCAAGCGGCGAACCCGGGCCCTGATCGCGCGGGAGCGGGGACTGGAGCCCCTGGCAGACCGGATGCAGGCCCAGGAAGATGAGCAGGGCGATCCCGAGGCCATCGCGGCTGCCTTTGTCGACGCGGAAAAGGGGGTGGCCGCAGCTGCCGACGCCCTGGCCGGCGCACGAGATATCCTGGCGGAGCGGATCTCCGACGACGCAGCCGTGCGGAAGATGGCCCGGGAGCTGACGGCGGCCCAAGGCGTCATCATCTCTACTTACTCCGACAAGGGCGATCCCGAGAAGGCCCAGGAATTTGAAATGTACTATGACTTCAAGGAGCCCCTCCGCACCCTGCCGCCCCACCGCATCCTGGCCATCAACCGCGGCGAGCGGCTGGACTGCCTCAAGGTGGCGCTGGAGGCGCCGGCGGAGGAGATTGTCCGCCGGATCGAAGCCCAATACGTCACCAACCCCCGCTCGATCTGGGTGGAGCAGATCAGGGAAGCGGTGGCAGATAGCTACAAGCGGCTGATCGCGCCCAGCATCGAAACCGAGGTGCGGGGCGCCCTGACGGAGAAGGCTGAAGAACGGGCCATCTCTCTCTTCGCCGTCAACCTGCGCAACCTGCTGCTCACGCCGCCGATTCGCGGCCTCACGGTGATGGGGGTGGACCCCGGCTACCGCACCGGCTGCAAGCTGGCGGTGGTGGATGAGACCGGCAAGGTGCTGGATACAGGGGTAATCTACATTACCCTGGGCGAGCGGCAGCGGGCCCAGGGGGAAGAAGAACTGATTCGGCTGGTGGACAAGTACCAGGTCGACCTCATCGCCATCGGCAATGGCACCGCCTCGCGGGAGACGGAGCAGGTGGTGGCGGGCATCATCCCCCGGTGCAAGCACAAGACCGCGTACATGATCGTCAGCGAGGCCGGGGCATCGGTCTACTCCGCCTCCAAGCTGGCCAACGAGGAGTTTCCGGACTTTGACCTGACCCTCAGGAGCGCCGTCTCCATCGCCCGGCGGGCCCAGGACCCCCTGGCGGAACTGGTGAAGATCGAGCCCAAGTCCATCGGCGTCGGCCTCTACCAGCACGACGTGGATCAGAAGCGGCTGGCGGCCCAGCTGGATGCTGTGGTGGAGAGCGTGGTCAACGCCGTGGGGGTCGACCTGAACACCGCCTCCGCCGCTCTGCTCCAGTACGTGGCAGGCATTAAGAGCACAGTGGCCCGGGCCATCGTGGAGTACCGGGAGAAGAACGGCAAGTTCCAGAGCCGGCGGGAACTCTTGAAGGTAGCCGGGCTGGGTCCCAAGGCCTTTGAGCAGTGCGCGGGCTTCCTCCGGGTGGTGGGGGGAACCGAGCCCTTAGATGCCACGGCGGTCCACCCGGAATCGTACCCCCTGGCTGAAGCGATTCTTGAGGCTGTGGGGGCTACCCGGCAGCAGCTGATCGGCCACGGCCAGGCGGGCCTCCGGGATGCCCTGAAGCGGCTCTCGCCGGAGCAGGTGGCCCGTGAACTGGGGGCCGGCGTGCCCACCGTGCGGGATATCATCGAAGCGCTGTCCAAGCCGGGGCGCGACCCCCGGGACGAGCTGCCCAAGCCCATCTTCCATACGGAGGTCCTCAAGATGGAGGACCTTCAGGTGGGGATGGAACTGCAGGGCACCGTGCGCAACGTGGTGGACTTCGGCGCCTTTGTGGATATCGGCGTCCATGAAGATGGACTGGTCCACATCTCCCAGATGAGCCACCGGTACATCAAGCACCCCAGCGAGGTGGTGGCGGTGGGCGACATCGTCAGGGTGCGCGTGATCGAGGTGGACTTGAAGCGGCAGCGGATCGGCCTCACCATGAAGCTGGACGAGCCTCCGGCGGAACAGCGGCCCAAGGCGCAGGGGAGCGGCCGCCCGCCCAAGAGGCGGGACGGGGATAGGGCGCCCCGGCAGCCTTCGCTGGAGGAGCAGCTGAAGGCGCTGCAGGCCAAGTTCAACAGCCACCGGACATAACAAGAGGGCGGCTCCGCCGGCGTGGGGGAGCCGCCCTGAATGCTGTGGCGCCCGTGATTATGCGCCCACCAGTTTGAGGTCATCGCGGACAGGTGCATAGAGCCGCATGCCGCCGGTGAGGTTGGCGGCCTGGAAGCCGTTCTGCTCCAGGATGCGGACGGCGATGTGGGCCCTGAGCCCCACCGCACAGTAGACGATAATCTTCTTGTCCCTGGGCAGCTCGTCCAGCCGGTTCCGAAGCTGGCCCAAGGGGATGTGGAGCGAATCGGGAATGCGGTCTGACGCCCGCTCTGCCGGCTCCCGCACGTCCAGGAGTACCGTCGTTATCGGATCCCGCTGCATCACATCCCGCCACGTAACCACCTCTTCTCCCCGGATCACGTTGCCCGCCGCGTATCCGGCGACGTTGACCGGGTCTTTGGGGGTGGAATAGGGCGGCGCATAGCAGAGTTCCAGGGCGGCGAGGTCGTCCACCGTGGCCCCCAGCCGGAGGGCTGTGGCGATCACATCGATCCGCTTGTCCACCCCCGATGCGCCCACCGCTTGGGCTCCGAGTATCTCTCCCTTAGGTCCGAAGTGAAGCTTAAGGGCCATTTGGGAAGCGCCGGGATAGTAGGCGGCGTTGGACGAGGGCCAGACGACGATGCTGTGGAACGGCTCGCCCTCCCGCTTCAGCGTAGCCTCGGTCTTGCCGGTGAAGGCCGCCGTCAGGGCGAAGACCTTTACGATGCCCGTGCCCTGAATTCCGGTGTACTGGATGGGCAGGCCGGCGATCTGGTCAGCCGCGAGCCGGCCCTGGCGCTGGGCAGGTCCTGCCAGCGGCACCCAGGTGGTGCCGCCGCCGAAGGCCGGCACCTCGGCCACGTCGCCGACTGCGCTGATGTGGGGATCTGAGGTGAGCAGCTGGTCGTCTACCAGAACGCCGCCCCGGGGGCCCAGGGCGAGCCCGGCTTCAGCCGCCAGCTTCGCCTCCGGCCGGATGCCCACCGCCAAGACGGCCAGGCTGGCGTTCAGGGCGTCGCCGGAGCCGAGTTCAACTGTCAGGCCGCCCCGCTCCCGCGCAAAGAAGCCGCTCACCTGCTGCCGGAGCCGGAGATCGATGCCCTGGCTGCGCAGGTGTTGGTGCAGCAGCGCGGCCATATCCCGGTCGAGGCGCTTGGGAAGCACCTGGTCCATCATCTCCACCAGCGTCACCTGGAGGCCCCGGTGGTGCAGGTTCTCCGCAATCTCCAGGCCGATGAACCCGGCGCCCACCACCACGGCCCGTTCCCCGGGGTGGCGCTCCGCTGCTGCGATAATCCGGTCCATGTCCGAAATGGTCCGCAGTGTGAAAACCAGATCCAGGTCCCTGCCGTGAATGGGTGGCCTGATGGGCTCGGCCCCGGTGGCGAGCACCAGGTGATCGTAGCCCAACCGGTATGTGACGCCTGTGGTTCGGGCGCATACTTCGACTTCCTGGGTATCGCGGTGGATCCGCACCGCCTCATGGCCGGTCCGGACGTCGATGCGGTAGCGGGTTTGCAGGGTCTGCGGGGAGGAGAGGAAGAGGCTGCCGCGTTCTGCGACGACGCCGCCCACGTGGTAGGGCAGGCCGCAGTTGGCGAAGGAGATGTGCTCACCCCGCTCCAACAGGATGATTTCAGCCTGCTCGTCCACCCGGCGGAGTCTCGCCGCCAGCGTGGCTCCGCCTGCCACGCCGCCGATGATAACAACCCGCTTTCTGGACACTGCGACGCACTCCTTTCCAAATGCAAGCAGACTGATTCCCCTGGGAATCAGTTGGCAAACTTCGAAGGTTAGCATTTCTATTGTACAGGTTTAGAACGGCCCAACGTAGTCTCCCTTTCACCCATTCTTTGGAACAATATGACGCCATGGGGGTGGACCGGCCATCCTCCTCAGATTGCACCGTGGTTATGCGTCGGCTATCATGGAAATGTGTGCCCGCACAGGAAATGGTACACCAAGATGAGTGAAGGGGAGGGCACAAGCCATGGGCTTGATGAGCGGACGGAAGTGTTTGGTGATGGGCGTCGCCAACAAGCGGTCCATCGCCTGGGGCATCGCCCAAGCGCTGCACCGGGAAGGAGCGGAGCTGGCCTTTACTTATTTGAATGACCGGCTGAAGGGCAATGTAGAAGAACTGGCGCAGACGCTGGAGGGGCATGAGCGGATGCCGCTGCTCCCCTGCGATGTGACGTCCGATGAACAGATCGACCAGCTGTTTGCCTCGCTGGAAAAAGAGTGGGGTAAACTGGACGTGCTGGTTCACTCCCTGGCCTTTGCCCGCACGGACGATTTGAAGAAGGAAGTCAGCGAGGTGGATCGGGAGGGCTACCGCATTGCCCACGAGATCTCCGCCTGGTCGCTGCTGGGCGTAGTGCGCCGGGCCGTTCCCCTGATGGAGGCTGCCGGGGGCGGTTCTGTGATCACCATGACCTATATGGCGTCTACTCAGGTGGTGCCCAAGTACAACATCATGGCATCGGCCAAGGCGGCTCTGGAGTGCCATGTTCGCTACCTCGCGGCAGAACTGGGGCCCAAGAACATCCGGGTCAACGCCATCTCCGCCGGCCCCCTGCGCACCCTGGCCTCCAGTGCGGTGGGCGGCATCCACACCCTGCAGCATGTGGTGGCGGAGCGGGCGCCGCTCAGGCGGAACGTTACGATTGAAGAAGTGGGCGACGTCGGGCTCTTCTTAGCCTCCGACCTCTCCCGGTGCGTCACCGGCCAGACCATTTACGCCGACAGCGGCTTCAGCATTACGGCTGTGTAGAGGTGGAACCCAACATGGAGGGAAAGATGGTAGAACTGGTGACCCGGAGTCCGGCCGAGACCCAGCGGGTGGGCCGTTTTCTGGGCCAGCGGCTGCAGGCGGGGGACTTTGTGGCACTGGTGGGCGAACTGGGCGCCGGCAAGACCCAGCTGGCAGGCGGCATCCTGGCGGGGCTGGGGGTCGAGCGGACCGGCGGCAGCCCGACCTTCACCCTCCTGTGGGAATACGAGGGCGATCGTCTGCCCGTCTATCACTGGGACGTCTACCGGCTGGGCAGCCCCGAAGAACTGGACGACCTCGGTTTCGAGGAGTACTTTTATGGGGATGGAGTCAACCTGGTAGAATGGGCTGACCGGATTCGGCCGCTTTGGCCCGAGGAGCATCTCTGTATTGAACTGAGCTACGGCGCGAGTGAAGAGGAGCGGGTGCTGCGCTTTTCAGGCTCCCCTCGCTTCGCCCGGCTTTTGGAGGACTTGATGCATGCGGATTTTGGCGCTTGATACCGCAACCGCAGCCTGCACGGTGGCTGTGACCGACGGCGAAGAACTGCTGGCAGAGTTGACGCTGCAGGTGCCCCGGGCCCACAGCACCCGCCTGATGCCCCTGGTCGCGCAGGCGCTGGAAGAGAGCGGCACCGCCCCTTCCGACCTGGACCTGATTGCCGTGGGAATTGGGCCGGGCTCCTTTACCGGCCTGCGCATCGGGCTCGCCACCGCGAAGGGGCTCGCCTTCGCCCTGAGGACTCCCTGCGTAGGAGTCTCCACCCTTCGGGCGCTGGCCTACGGCACCGGCGCTGCTTCTGGGCTGGTGGTCAGCATGCTGGATGCCAAGCGGGGGCAGGTTTACGCCGGCATCTACGCCGCAGGGGGCCGTGAGGCGGACCGGTGGGACGAGCTCCTGCCGCCCTCTCACCTGTCGGTGGACGAACTGGCGGAGCGGATACACACCCTGCGGGTGAAGCGGGGGGATGCCGGCCGGCCGGTCATCCTCTGCGGCGATGCGGCCCGCCGCTATGCTGATGCCCTGGCGCTGGGCGAAGCCGCACAGGTGGCGCCGCCGGGGGCCCTGCTGCCCCGGGCCTGGGCGGTGGCCCGGGTGGGCGAGGCCCAGGCGCAGCGCGGCGAACAGGTGGAGCCAGATGCGCTGGCGCCGCTTTACTTGAGAAAAAGCGAGGCGGAGACGCTGTGGGAAGCCCGGAAGTCCACCTCTACCCAATGACCCTTGCTGACCTGGACGGGGTGCTGGTGGTGGAGCGCCTCTCCTTCCTGACCCCCTGGTCACGGGATGCCTTTGCCGAGGAACTGCTGCAGACCTTCACCGTCTATGTCGTGGCCCGGGCAGGCCAGCATGTGGTGGGCTACGGCGGGATGCATGTGGTCTTTGACGAGGCCCACGTCACCAACGTCGCTGTACATCCCGACTGGCGGGGGCAGGGCCTGGGAGAGCGGATTATGCGCCGGCTGATCCACCTGGCGGCAGCCCGGGGCGCCCACCGGATGACGCTGGAGGTGCGGGCCTCCAACGAGCCCGCCAAGCGGCTCTATGCCAAACTGGGCTTTGTGACTGGTCCCGGAGCGGTGCGCAGGGGCTATTACACCGATACGGGCGAAGATGCCATCGTGATGTGGAAGGAGCCCCTGGTGGAGCAGCAGGCCACCGGCGGGCCCGCTTAGGGGGCGAGCGCGCTGTGGCAGCCACGCTGCGGGACGTGACGATTTACACCGACGGCGCCTGTTCAGGCAATCCCGGCCCCGGCGGCTGGGGCGCCGTGCTGATGGCCGGCGACCGGGTGAAGGAGCTCTCGGGGTACGACCCGGTTACTACCAACAACCGGATGGAGATTACGGCGGCCATCGAGGCGCTGCGGGCCCTGAAGGTGCCCTGCCGGGTGAAGCTCTACAGCGACAGCGCCTACTTGGTGAACGCCTTCCGGCAGCGCTGGCTGGAGAACTGGCAGCGGAACGGCTGGGTGAACGCCCGGAAGCAGCCGGTGGAAAACCAGGACCTGTGGCAGGAACTGCTGCGGGTCATGGCGCCGCACCAGGTGGAATGGATTAAAGTGAAGGGCCACGCCGATAATCCTCACAACAACCGCTGCGACGAACTGGCCCGGGCGGCCATCGCCAACAAGGGGCCGGTGGCGGCACCCAAACCGTAAGGAGTTGACCTGTTCTTGGCGGATTCTCTCATTCTCGGCATCGAGTCCTCTTGCGACGAGACGGCAGCCGCCGTGGTGGCGGGGGGGCGCAGGGTTCTCTCCAACGTCATCGCCAGCCAGGTGGATCTGCACCGGAAATACGGCGGCGTGGTGCCGGAGATTGCGTCCCGCAAGCACCTGGAGGCGGTGCTGCCCACGGTGCGGGAGGCGCTCTCCACCGCAGGGGTTACGCTGGCCGACCTCGACGCTGTAGCAGTCACTTACGGCCCGGGCCTGGTGGGGGCCCTGCTGGTGGGGCTCAGTGCGGGTAAGGCCATCGCCTATGCCGCCCGGAAGCCGCTCATCGGCGTCAACCACCTGCATGGCCACATCGCCGCCAACTTTCTGACTGATGACCCGCCCGCCTTCCCCCTGGTCTGCCTGGTGGTGAGCGGCGGGCATACGGACCTGATCTATATGACCGGCCCGCAGGAGATGGAGCTGCTCGGCCGCACCCGTGATGACGCAGCCGGCGAGGCCTTTGACAAGGTGGCCCGGTCTGTGGGGCTGGGCTACCCCGGCGGGCCGCAGGTGGAGCGGCTGGCAAGGCTGGGCGATCCGGAGGCGGTGCCGCTGCCGGTCGCCCACACTGAGGGGCCCTACGACTTCAGCTTCAGCGGCCTCAAGACGGCGGTCCTCCAGTACGCGCAAAAGGCCGGACCGCTAAACGACCAGCAGCGGGCAGATTTGGCCGCCAGCTTCCAGCGGGCTGTAACCCGGGCGCTGGCCGAAAAGACCCTGAAGGCCGCTCTGGAGAAGGGGGTTCGGCAGGTGATCCTGGCTGGGGGTGTGGCCGCCAATGGTGCCCTCCGCCAGGCCATGGCGGACGCCCTGGCGCCCCATGGCATTCGCCTGAGCTATCCGGCGCCGGCCCTCTGCACCGACAACGCTGCCATGATCGCCGCAGCCGGGCACCAGCTCTATACGGCGGGGATCCGGCACGGACTGGACCTGAACGCGGTGCCCAGCCTCGGACTGCTGTAGGGGCTGAGGCTGCTGACTTGCGCAACGGGAAGTGGTGAGGATGCGGCGGCTGACCAAACTACCGCAATATGGACCGCTGAACTCCCTCCAGTACTGGCCGAAGCTGGTAAACCCGCTGCGGGTGGTCTGGAACTTCATCTGCATTTATTTGGCGAAATACTCGCCGTCTCTCAACCTGAAAGTCTTCCTCTACCGCCTTACCGGCGCGAAAATTGGCAGGAACGTCTCCATTGGGCTGGCGGTGGTCTTCGACATCTTCTACCCGCACCTGATTACCATCGAAGATAACGTGGTGGTGGGCTACAACACCGTGATCCTCTGCCACGAGTTCCTGGTGCGGGAGGCCCGCATCGGCCCGGTGGTGATCCGCCGCAACGCTATGGTGGGGGCCAACAGCACGGTGCTGCCGGGTGTAGTGATTGGCGAGGGGACCGAGGTCTCTGCCATGAGTCTGGTGAACAAGGACCTGCCGCCGGGAGTGCTGGCAGGGGGTGTGCCGGTACGGGTGATTCGACCTCTGGCACAGGAATAAGATGATGGGATGTCTGGGGGAGGGTCCCCCGGAAGGGGACTGCATAACTTTAATAGGAGGATCTGCGGGTGCTGTATCGCATACACGGACAGGAGCCGGAGGTGGCCTCCAGCGCCTGGATCGCTCCCAGTGCGCAGGTGATGGGACAGGTCCAGGTGGGCGAGGAAGCCAGCATCTGGTTTAACACGGTGGTCCGGGGCGACTCGGACCGAATTGTGATCGGTCCGGGCACCAACGTGCAGGACGGCACGGTGATTCACTGCGATCCTGGCTATCCGGCCCTGATCGGCAGCGAAGTGACCATCGGCCACGCCTGTATCATCCATGGCTGCCAGATCGGCGACCAGAGCCTCATCGGTATGGGCAGCGTCATCCTGAACGGCGCCAAGATCGGGGCCCGCTGCCTGGTGGCCGCGGGCAGCCTGGTTACCGAAGGCAAAGAGTTTCCCGACGGCTCCGTTATTATGGGGCGCCCGGCCCGGGCGGTGCGGAGCCTTACGGAAGAGGATATCGAGCGGCTTCGGCGGGGCGCCGAGGTCTACCGGCAGAAGGCCCGGCTTTACAAGCAGGAGCTGCAGGCTATGGCGCCAGAGCGCTGACGTTTGCACACTACGCATCTAATACGGCCCACTGAGGGGGAAGCCAGGTGCTGAACGCCCAAAAGGTTCACTTCATCGCCATCGGTGGATATGGCATGAGCGGCTTGGCCATGGTACTGGTCCAATCCGGCATAAAAGTTTCAGGTTCCGACGTGGCTGCTTCAGCCCGCACCGAGCGTCTGCAGGCGGCCGGGGCTGAGGTCTATATTGGCAAACATGATGCAGCGCATATCGCAGATGCTGACCTGGTGGTGTACAGCACCCAGGTGCCGGCGGACAATCCGGAACTGGCAGCCGCCCGGGCCAGGGGACTGCGGGTGATGCACCGCTCTGAGCTGCTGGCGGAGTTCATCAACAACCGCCAGGGCATTGCCGTCGCGGGCACCCACGGCAAAACGACCACCACCTCCATGATCGCACTGCTCCTGGAGCAGGGCGGGCTGGATCCCACCGTAATGGTGGGTGGCGAGATGGAGGCCATTGGCGGCACGGGCAAGGCCGGTCGGGGGCCCCACGTGGTGGCTGAGGCTGATGAGAGCGACCGCTCGTTCCTCCGGTACCACCCCGCCGTGGCAGTGGTGACCAACGTGGAGGCGGAGCATCTGGAACACTGGGGCGGCAGCTACGAGAACATCGTGGCCGGCTTCCGCCAGTTTCTGCATCAGGTCCGGCCGGAGGGACTGGCGGTGCTCTGCGCCGATGACCCGACCCTGCGCCGGCTCGGAATGGAGTTGGAGCAGCAGTCCGGGGCTGCGGCCGTCGCTTTCTACGGCACGGTGCCGGAGGCGGCCTGGCAGGCTCGGGAGATTCATCCCTGGGAGCACGGAATTGCCTACGACTGCTATTACCAGGGAAAGCTTCTGGGACACGTGAAGCTGCCGGTGCCGGGGCGGCACAACGCGCTCAATTCCCTCGCGGCCATGGCCGTGGGGCACCATTTCGGCCTTCCGTTCCAGGAGATGGCGGCGATTCTAGAGGGTTTTCACAATGCGAAACGACGCTATCAGGTGTATGCTGAAGTAAACGATATTCTAGTGGTGGATGACTATGCGCACCATCCCACGGAGATCCGGGCGACCCTCGCGGCTGCCCGGGAACGGGCCGGACGCCGGGTGGTGGCAGTCTTCCAACCGCAGCGCTACTCCCGCACCCACTGGCTCATGGACGAGTTTGCCACTGCCTTCCGGGATGCGGACATTCTCATCCTGACCGAGATCTACAGTCCCCCCGGCGAGCAGCCGATTCCAGGGGTGAGTGGGGCTGCCCTGGCCCAGCGCATTGAGGCGGCCACCGGGCAGAAGGTGATCCTCCTCACGGATAAGCAGGCCATTCTCGACCGGCTGCTGGAGATGGTGCAGCCGGGCGACACGGTGCTGACCATGGGCGCTGGCGACATCTGGAAAGTTGCCAGGGATCTGGCGCGGGAGCTGAAGGAACGGAGCAGCGTACTGTAATTGTGGCCCGGGAAGCCGGCCCCCCGGGACAAGGGGTGAGGCGGATGCACAGAATCGGGCAGATACTGGGAACGCTTTTCCTGACTACGGCGGATCCGTCCCGGCTGGCCGAGGCGCTCCTGCGCCCCCATCCCCAGCCTATGATCGAGAAACTGCAGACCCAGGGCACAGCGGAACCGGTCCAGTTCCCCACCAAAGGGTGGCTGCTCTGCCGGGGGTGGTGGATCCGCCCGGCAGAGAATGCCAATCCCGACCGGTGCGTGGTCCTGGCCCACGGCTGGACAAGTCATGCGCTCCGCATGCAGTCCTTCGCCGATCCTCTGCTGGACCAGGGCTATGCCGTTCTGCTCTACAGCTGCCGGGGCCACGGCAACAGCGATCACTATCCGATCTGTTCGGCTCTGCAGTTTGCCGAGGACGTGGAGGCGGCGGTGGCCTTCGCCCGGACCCGGGCGCCCCGGGTTGCGGTGATCGGCCACTCCCTGGGGGCAGCCGGGGCGATTCTGGCGGCGGCCAACGGCGTTCCGGATGCTGTGGTGGCCCTGGCCTCGCCAGCAGATCAGGCCGATGTGCTGGTGGACTTTCTCCGGGCGCAGGGAATCGCCATTGATGATGTTTACGAGCGGGTGCAGGCCCATTCGGAGGCCGTCTTGGGCTGCACGTTCGACAGCTTTGCACCGGAGCGGCGGATCTCCGAGGTGAAATGTCCCCTGTTGTTGGTTCACGGTGCGGCGGATGAGGTGGTCCCTGTGGCACACTTTCACCGGCTCTGCCGGGCAGCCGGCCCGCAGGTGGAGAGGCTGCTGGTGGAGGGCGCCAACCACGACTCGGTGAGACGGGCTCCAGAGGCCCTTGAACGGATTTGGGATTTTTTGAAGCGCTCGCTGCAGGCCAACGGTTAAATGGAAAACCCTCTTGATGGATGCCAGCGGTTTGGGTCCTTCAGGAGGGCCTTTTGTTTATGCGGCAGATTTTCCTGCAGCGATCCACTTGACTGTAAGTGCAACTGATGGTAGGTTTGAGTTGCATGTACACGCAATCTTGTGCTGTTGGCTGCCTGCCACCGTAAGGCATGGCGCCAGAGAGGGGGGCATTCTCATGGAACGCGCCAACCGTTTCGTCCTCGCCGCCCTGGCTGCTGCGCTGGTGCTGGGGATTCTGGGTGACCTGCTGATCTTCCGGGCTGAAGGACTCGGCCTGGGCGCGGCACTGTGGGTGGTGGCCTTGAGCGCCGGCACGCTGGGCTTGGCCCGCTGGGGCCTGGGAGCCGGGGTCCTTAAAGGTGAGGGGCGCTGGCTGGTAGCCGCGGCAGTGCTCTTTGCTGCCTGCTTCGTCTGGCGGGGCTCTGAGGTACTCCGGTTCTTTGACATCCTGGCCATCGGCCTTTCTCTGGGCCTGGCGGCCCTCACGCTCAGGGAGGGCAGCCTGAGCCGTGCTGGGGTACTCAGCTATCCTCTGGGCCTGGCCGTGTCCGCTCTGCACCACACAATCGGCCCACTTCTGATGCTCTTTGCGGACTCCGATTGGAAGGCGCTGTCCAAGGAAGAGAGCACCAACAGCCGGCGGGCAGCGGTGGCTGCGGTGCGGGGGCTGGTGATCGCCGTTCCGCTCCTCCTGCTCTTCGGCGGTCTCTTCGTCGCTGCCGATGCTGTTTTTGCTCACTTGGTGGGAGACCTGTTTACCCTGGACCTTGCGGATCTGGTCGCCCACATCATCGGGACGCTGTTCTTCGGCTGGCTGGCGGCGGGCTTTCTGCGGACCAGCCTCATCAAGCAGCCGGAAGCGCTGCCTGATGTGGGCGGCGGCAGGCTTGCGCTGGGTCCCATCGAAGTGGGCGTCGTGTTGGGCCTGCTGAACCTGCTCTTCCTCGCCTTCGTCGCCGTGCAGGTTCGGTATCTGTTCGGTGGGGCGGCGCTGGTGGAGGCTGCTGCACACCTTACCTACGCCGAGTACGCCCGGCAGGGCTTCTTTGAACTGGTGGGGGTGACGGCCCTGGTGCTGCCTGTGCTGCTGGCGCTTCACTGGGCTCTGGGAGAGAACGGACTGGCCCTGCGCCTTTACCGGTGGCTCGGCAGCTCGCTGGTGGTGCTGCTCTTTGTCATCATGGCCTCTGCGCTGCAGCGGATGGGGCTCTACACGCAGCAGTATGGGCTCACCGAGGCGCGGCTTTACGCAACGGCCTTTATGCTCTGGATGGGCGTCCTGTTCATCTGGTTCTTCGCAACGGTGCTCAGGGGCCGGCGGGAGCAGTTCGCGGTGGGGGCACTGGCTGCTGGATTCCCGCTGCTGGCCGCTCTGCACGTCGTGAATCCTGAGGCACTTATCGCCCGCACCAACCTCGCACTGCGGGCTGAAACAGGCCGGTTCGATGCCCTCTACGCGGCGTCCCTGGGGCCAGACGCCCTGCCAGTACTGGTGGAAGCACTGGACGAGCTTCCGGCGGACCTGCAGATACCCCTCCGTGAGGCCCTGGCGGAACGCTACACCCATCTGCCCCCGCTGACGTGGCGGGCCTGGAACTGGGGTGAGGCGCAGGCCAGGAAGGCTGCTGCAGACCTGCAGGCCCAGTAAGCACCCGAAAGTGACATCGAAAGTTACATTAGAAAATGGAAAGGACCGCCCACTGCCCTGGGCGGTCCTTTCCGCTGACACGAGGCTGTTACTCCTTGGAGGAGCTGAAGGTATTACGGGACGAGAAGGGGGAGAAGCTTCTTGTAGAACCGGCTGGGTAGGGAGCCGCCGGCTGGTGGCGAAGTAGGATTTGTGAAATCGGTAACGACCCACCTGGTCTTATCATAGCGGCTGCGCCGCGGGGGCGAAAGAGGCGAATAGTGCCCGTACTTCCATAGAACTTTGGCGTCACGAAAACAGATCGCCGCATCACCAAAACAGCACCGATTGACCCTGATTTGCAGGTGTGTTATAATGCCCGAAACTTTCAGGGGCGAAGCCCTGGCGATATCGGAGGTAGTCATCCTTGATGGACGAGAAATTCGGGCCGGAGGCACTCACGTTTGATGACGTGCTGCTCGTGCCCGCCCGGTCGGAAGTGCTTCCGCGGGATGTGGACCTTTCCACACAACTGACAAAGACGATCAAACTCAACATTCCTCTGATCTCCTCCGCCATGGACACGGTGACAGAAGCCCGCATGGCGATCGCCATGGCAAGGGAAGGCGGAATTGGCATTATTCACAAGTCCATGCCCATCCAGCAGCAGGCGGATGAGGTGGACAAGGTAAAGCGGTCGGAGCACGGCGTGATTACCGACCCTGTTTTTGTCCATCCGGAGGATATGGTAGACACGGCCCTCAACATTATGTCCCGCTACCGCATCTCTGGCGTGCCGGTGGTGGAGCGGGGCACCCGGAAGTTGGTGGGCATTCTCACCAACCGCGATCTCCGGTTTGAGGACAACTGGAATCAGCCCGTCTCCAACATCATGACGAAAGAAGGGCTGATCACCGCACCGGTGGGCACCACCCTGGAGCAGGCCCGGGAGATTCTCCGGCGCCGCAAGGTGGAGAAGCTGCCGCTGGTGGATGAGCACGGCGTACTGAAGGGCCTGATCACCATCAAGGACATCGAGAAGGCCAAGAAGTATCCCAACTCTGCGAAGGACTCCAGGGGCCGGCTTCTCTGCGGTGCGGCAGTCGGCGTCAGCGCAGACGTGATCGAGCGGACGGGCGCCCTGGTGGAAGCAGGAGTCGACGTGGTGGTCCTGGACAGCGCCCACGGCCATTCCAAGAACATCATGGACACCCTGGTTCTGCTCAAGAAGAACTTCCCCAACCTGCAGATCATCGCAGGCAACGTTGCGACGCCGGAGGGGACCCGCGACCTGATTGCTGCCGGCGCGGATGCCGTAAAAGTGGGCATCGGCCCGGGGTCCATCTGTACCACCCGAGTAGTGGCCGGCATCGGCGTTCCGCAGGTGACGGCGATTTACGAGTGTGCCCTGGCTGCGGCGGAGAGCGGTACCCCCATCATCGCCGACGGCGGCATCAAGTACTCCGGCGATATCGTGAAGGCCATCGCGGCAGGCGCCCATTCCGTGATGGTGGGCAGCCTGCTGGCCGGTACCGACGAATCGCCGGGTGAGATGGAGATCTACCAGGGCCGGTCCTTCAAGGTGTACCGGGGCATGGGCTCCATCGGTGCAATGAAGTCCGGCTCAGCCGACCGGTACTTCCAGTCCGGTGCGCCGAAGCTGGTGCCCGAGGGCATCGAGGGACGGGTTCCCTACCGCGGCCCGCTGTCCGAGACGGTCTACCAGTTGATGGGCGGCCTCCGGGCCGGCATGGGATACTGCGGTACCCGCACCATCGAGGAACTCCGGCGCAACGGGAAGTTCCGCCGGATTACCACGGCGGGCCTCAAGGAGAGCCACCCCCACGACGTGCAGATCACCAAAGAAGCGCCCAACTACAGCGTACAGTAAACTCTGGCGCCCGGGCAGTGGAACTGCCCGGGCGTGCCTCTGGTATGGGGACGGTCGTACCCAGGGGAGTGGTGCCTTGTGCCGCTTTACGCCGGCCCTTTATTCTGTTACAGTTGCTTGTGGCACCGCCCATTCACACCTTAGGGCAAACTCGTACCAGCCCTCATCTGAAGGGGGATACGCTAACATTGGCAGCAAAATTCGTCATCCGCGGTGGACGCCCCCTGTCGGGGCGGATCTGCGTTGGGGGTGCAAAGAACAGCGCGCTTCCCATCGTAACCGCTGCGGCACTCGCCAGTGAGGGAGAGTCCATACTCGGTAATGTACCTAATAATAGTGATATACAGCACTTATGCGCAATCTTGACGGACCTGGGGTGCGAGTTGGAATGGGTGGAGGCAGATTGCCTGCGCGTACGGGCTGCGGAACTGACCAACCACGTGGCACCCTATAACATCGCCCGGAAGCTCCGGGGCAGTACTTATGTGATGGGCCTCCTGCTGGCCCGGCTGGGCAGGGGAGAAGTGGCCTGCCCCGGCGGCTGCGAAATCGGGGCACGGCCGGTGGACTTTCACATCAAGGGCTTCAAGGCCCTGGGGGCCGAGGTGGTGGTGGAGCGGGGCGCCATGGTGGCGGAGAACGTCCACCTGCGCGGCAACCGCTTTTACGTGGACCGGGCCAGCGTGGGGACGACGGTGAACATGATCATCACCGCTTCGCTGACGCCCGGCACAACCATCCTGGAGAATGCGGCCTGCGAACCCGAAATCGTCGACCTGGCCAACTATATCAACGCGATGGGGGGCCGGGTCCGGGGCGCCGGCACCAATACCATTCGCATTGAAGGCGTGTCGAAACTGCACGGCACCCGCCACGAGATCATCCCCGACCGCATCGAGGCGGGCACCTACGTGATGATGGCAGCCGCGGTGGGCGGCGATGTACAGGTGGTAAACTGCATCCCTGAGCATCTTTCCACAGTGATTGCAAAGCTCCGGGAGGCTGGGCAGGACGTGGAAGAGCATCTGGACAGCCTCCGGGTGAGGGCACACCGGCCGATTCGCTCCACCGATGTGGAGACCCAGGTGCATCCCGGCTTTCCCACCGACTTGCAGAGCCCCTGGGTGGCTCTGATGGGGCTGGCCGACGGAATCTGCGTGGTGCATGAGACAATCTTTGAGAACCGCTTTGGCTTTGTCAATGAACTGACCCGGATGGGGGCTAACGTGAAGGTGGACCGGAACACCGCCATCGTGCGGGGGGTAGACCGGTACATCGGGGCGCCGGTGGAAGCCAGGGATATCCGGGGCGGCGCTGCCCTGGTGCTGGCAGGGCTGGCCGCCGAGGGCGTCACGGAGGTGGGCGGCGTTCGGTTTCTGGACCGGGGCTACCACCGCATGGAAGAGAAGCTGGCACAGCTCGGGGCGGACATCCACCGGGTTGAGGTGCCGGAGAACAACGTATAACGTGCGAAAACTAGATGCCGCTCGGGTATGCCGGGCGGCTTTTTGGTCGATTTCTTACCCGGCAAAGGAAGGTGAATCTGGATTTCTGCCCAAGTTTATGTAAAGGTAACAGGAGGGTCTTGAGGGGGCAAAACTGTGTCATTTCGCCGTCCAGACAAGTCCAGCACGCAAAATCGGGCCCAACGCAACGGGACCTCCCGATCGGGTACATCCCGCAGCCATTCATCATCCCTTCGCAGTTCAGGCGGCAGGGCTTCCGGCAGCGGCACATCCAAGGTGCGGCCGTTTCCCGTCGGGGGACGGAGCGCTGCTCCCACGCAGGCGCCTGCACCGCCGGCTCGAGCCGTAAAACCGTCGTCGCCGGACCTGCTTTATGCCCTGACCCTCATCGCACTGGTCAGCTTCGGTACCGTCATGGTCTACAGCGCCACGGCCTTGGAGCGCGGCACGGGGCAGCTGCTGCGCATGGCCATGTGGCTGGCCCTGGGCGCCGCAGGCTGCACGGCGGGGGTGCTTTTGCCCATGCGGTTTTGGCGGAAGCTGACGCCGTGGCTCCTGATTGGCACGCTGGCAGCGCTGGCCTCGCTGTTGGTGGACAGCAACCCGATGGCGCTGCACGTCAACGGCGCCACCCGGTGGCTCCAGCTTCCCGGTGGGGCGACGCTGCAGCCCTCTGAGGTGGCTAAACTGGCCTTCATCCTGTTTGCTGCCCGGATGCTGGAGCGGAAGCGGGACCTGAAAGGCGAAGACTGGATGATCTTTTTGGGGATGCTGGGCGTCTTCGCATTCCTGATTTATAAAGAGCCGGACCTCGGCACTACACTGGTACTGGGGGGCACGGCCTACTGTATGCTGATTGCCGCTGAGGTGGACGCCAAGAAACTGATCGCTCTCTTGGCTGCGGCCGGTGTGGTCGTGGGCGCCGCAGCCTGGACGACACCGCATCAAAAGAAGCGGCTTGAGGTCTGGGCGAACCCGTGGCAGGAGGTCTACGATGGCGGCCTCCAGACGGTGATGTCGCAGGACGCGATGGCCCGCGGCGGCCTTACCGGCTTGGGCCTTGGCAACTCTATGGCGAAAGTGGACAACCGGGTTCCGGAAGCGGAAACAGACTTTATCTTTGCCGTGGGCGGCGAGGAGCTGGGGCTGATCGGCGCGATGGGGCTGCTTCTGCTGTTCACCCTGCTGGCCATGCGGGGCTACAGCATAGCGGTACGCGCCCCAGACCGGTATTCTGCCCTTGTGGCCATAGGCATTACTTCGTGGGTGGCCATCCAGTCCTGTCTGAACATCGCCGTGGCAACGGGCACAGCCCCCAATACAGGGGTGCCGCTGCCCTTCATCTCGTCCGGCGGCTCGTCTTTGGTGACGCTGATGACCGCGACGGGCATCGTGCTGGGCATCAGCCGCTACCGGCGGCAGCCTGGAACCTGAGCAAGGCTGTGGAGGGAGCAGGATGGGGTACCCGTTTCGGGTGCGGCGGGCCGTGCCTGAGGATCGGGAGGAGGTTCTGCGCATCTCTCGGGCCATCCATCAGGGGGATTGGGTGGTTGGCGCCTGGGAGGCGTTCATGGCGGAACCCGGTCCTGGGGGGCTCTACGTTGCGGAGCAGGAGGGGCGGATGGTGGGCTTCTACCATCTCACCATCACGGAGCGCCAGGATGCCTTCTTCAGCGCCATGCGGATCGATCCGGCCCTGCAGGGGCAGGGACTGGGCTCGCTCTTCTGCCGGGCCCAGGTGGAGCAGGCTGTGGCGGCCGGCGCCCGGTGGATCCACCTGTTCAGCCTGCTGGAGAACCGGGCGGCGCACCGCACTGTAGAGAAAAACGGCTTTGTCAACCTGGGTGAATGGGTGATTTACGACTCGCTGCCCTGCCGGGGAACGGGGAAGAACGATAGGGCCCGGCCTGCAGGTGCGGCGGACGCGCCTTTATTGGGGAGCCTGCGCCGCAGGCTGGCTGCCGATCCGCTGGATGCGGTGATCGCACTCCCCCACGACGGGTGGACCATCCAGGCGGCTGCAGAGGCCGACTGGGAGCCCCCGGGCTGGTGGGTGGTGGATGGGCAGGACGGCCTCGCTGGGGCGATGCTGCTCGGCACCAGGCGGGAGGGGCTCTGCATACGCCGGCTGGAAGGGTCTTCCGAGGCGGCGGCGGAACTGCTGGGTGCCGCCGCAGACCTGGCCCGGTCACAAGGGTGTTCGCTGGGTGCCAGCCTGCCTGCCAGGTCGGAGGCGCTTCTCCAGGCGCTGGGGCCTGATCCCGCTGCAGCATTTCGTGCATATGTGTTTCGCCGCGAAGGAGCGCCGCATCAGCCATGATGCGGCGCTTTGTGAATATCTACCCCCGGGAGTCGGGGGTATTTTTTATAAAGCGCAACAAGTGATCATTATCCGTTTTTGCGGTATAATGGGACATGTCCATTCATTTTGGAGAGGGTGATTCTGTGGCGCGGGAAGTGGTCATCGTCAGCGCAGTCCGGACGCCCTTCGGCCGCTTCGGCGGCAGTCTGAAGGATCTGTCTGCCACTGATCTGGGGGGATTGGTGGTCCGGGAGGCCGTCCGGCGCGCAGGGCTGACGGGTCGGGAGAGCGAGATCGACAACGTCTTTCTGGGTCACGTGGTGCAGGCCGGCGCCGGTCAGATGCCGGCCCGGCAGGCGGTCCTGAAGGCGGGGCTGCCGGTCTCCGTTCCAGCGGACACGATCAACAAGGTCTGCGCCTCTTCCCTGCGGGCAGTCAACCTGGCAGATCTGCTGATTCGGGCGGGCGATGCAGACGTGGTGGTGGCCGGCGGCATGGAGTCCATGACCAACGCACCCTACGTGCTGCCCGGTGCCCGCTGGGGCCAGCGGATGGGCGACGGGCGGCTGGTGGACGCAGTCGTCTACGACGGCCTCTGGTGTGCCTTCGGCAACTGCCACATGGGGGTATATGGTTCGGAGGTGGCCGCAGAATTCGGCATCTCCCGTGAGGAGCAGGACGCCTGGGCCCTGCGGAGCCACCAGCGGGCTGCCGCAGCCTGGGATAAGGGGCTTTTTCACGAAGAAGTTGTGCCGGTGAACCTTCAGCAGAAGAAGGGCGATCCGGTGCAGTTTGCGGCAGACGAGTCGGTGCGGCGGGATACTTCCCTGGAGAGACTGGCTGCGCTGCGGCCGGCTTTCCAGCCGGACGGCACGGTTACCGCAGGCAACGCACCGGGCCTTTCGGATGGAGCCGGTGCCCTGGTACTGATGAGCCGGGAAAAAGCGGAGGCACTGGGCCTGCCCATCCTGGCCACGGTGGTCAGCCAGGGGCAGCACTCCGAAGAGCCCAGGTACCTGCATACCGTGCCGGCCCGGGCGGGGCAGAAGGCCCTGGCCAAGGCGGGGCTTTCGGTGAAGGAC
>Ga0134090_1000512_pt1 | contig 32820 bp, 31 predicted proteins | sample 1_4taG_FD_94453 | JGI IMG/M metagenome (GOLD analysis project Ga0134090, IMG submission 94453) | Switchgrass degrading microbial communities from high solid loading bioreactors in New Hampshire, USA - 1_4_20_6_A1 metaG | ecosystem: Engineered > Bioreactor > Semi-continuous > Anaerobic >...
GTATAAAATCCGGGGCTCTGCCCCAGACCCCGTCCTCGCCGGAAGGCAGCCGGTCTGTAAGAACAGCCCGGGAAACAAAAGGATGTATATTTATTGGATGTCAAGGGTCAAGATGAACTCGCTAACGCTCGCCCTTGACATCCTCTAATAGAATGCATAAATGTTAAAATTTACTAATTAGAAGAAAGGAGGACCTAACTAAAAAAAACGAAAAATCTGTCTTGACAATGGGGAGCACTATAGAGCACCTAATAATTCTTTATTATCTTCAGATTCATATTGAATATTAAAAAATCTAGAATTATCATCTACAATTTTAATGTTAATAGTTATATTACTATCAGGATAAGTGCTAATATTTTTTAAACATAATATTAAAAAATATTTGTCTTCAAAAATATATTGTAATGCATCCAGTCTGTCTAATTTAATAATTAAAACTTCTAAATCAGATAAAAGATCCGCTTTGTACTTTTCTTCATCATTGCCTTTATATTCAGAAGAACTATTAAGATTATGCTTTACAAGTAAATTTCCTACATAAAAAAAATCATCTTCAATATCAATAGTCCAATATTTTCGTATATCTTCTTTTAGCTTATCTTTTCTTTTATTATTCATTTCTGCTGAATGAAATTCAAAAAGATTCTTAATATTCTTATTAAAGAGTGGAATAAAATTTAAATCTGACTTTTTGTCAATTAGCTGCATATTGATATTTGAATTATTATAATTATCTTTTTCATTTTCAATATATTTTGGCAATTTAATTGCTGCTATTTTTTTTATTAGCTGTCTTCCTTGTGTCAATAAATCATCTTTATATTTTATAAAACCGGGTAAATCTTCAATTTTTACGAGCTTTATTTCTTCTATCAAACTTTCATTTACACAATTAAAAATTCTATGACTACTAAACTTATTAAGGCTATGTATATCCCCATTGCAGGTCTGCTTTAACCATGAAAAAATTCTTTCCTCATATTTTTCTCTTTCTTCATAATTACCTTTAGTCCCCAACAGCATCATTCCAAAAGTTAGTGCATATGCAAGAATACTAAGTGTATCTTGTGTTACAAAACATCCTCTAAAAAAAATATATCGATTTAATGTATCCCTGACATATGCTAATAAAGCATCCTCATCATTATTATAAAGTTTTATTGTCACATTGTATTTAGATAACACATCTTTATAATCTCCTAAACTTTTTCTTGCTTTATCATCTAAAGTACCATCATAACTTTTATAATACTTTTCTATAGAGCGAATAAATATCTCTGCATCTTTTTCACAATTACCAATTAAATGTAACTGATAATCATCTGCATCTTCATCATGTATCAAAGCGTCTATCCAAGTTATAATATTATTTTTAGTAAACTGATTAATTGATGATTTTACTTGTATTGCTTTTATAAGCCGACTCTCTTTTACTAATGCAATATCTACTTTTTCATCTTTCGAAATATATTCTACATATATTTTGTCCCACTCATTATTAACTAAAGATTCTAATATTGCTACTATTCCTTGATAGATATATCCCCTACTTCCTGCTTGTCCTCCCATTTTAATCCTCCTAACCTTCAAAACTATGATATCAATACACTAAATTCTACAATTTCTTTAAATATGCCTATTAAGAAAATCTTTTAGTTGCTCCTGAAAATTACATAATTTATAAAGATCTTTTAGTATCTCTATAGTATGCCCATGTATTTCAACTAATTTTTCTACCTCATTCTCAAGATTTATTTTAATCTCAGATACTAATTCTGTAATATCGACATCTTGACCATCAATCTTCCTAGTTACTGTAGTATGTCTAGGTAATACAATCCCTTCAACTGCAATACAACCTCTATGTTTAATATCATTTGCTAGTTCTCTCATTTCAATGGTAAGTAACTTATAATCATTTAATTTATTAGCAAATTCATTTGTTAGTTCATTCGAATGAAGCCAATTATCAATCATGTTTAACTTATAGCCTTTTATTTTTTTTGAAATACGTATTATATCATCTTTTGTATTAATTCTATCGAAGTCCAATTTTTCATAAAGTTCATAATTAAAGTATAAAATAATGTATATATAATCAATCACTTTATTATATCCTTCGATTGCATTTTCAAAATGCATACATCTTACCCGAAGTGAATCCTCCATTTCATCATCCCATAAATTTTTATGTTTCATTTTATAGGCATTTACAAGTGCATGAGCACTATATACAACCTTTTTATTTAATGTTAAAAATCTAGAAAATGCAATAGCAGGTCCTAACCCACATAATGGAAGCATTTCATAAAACAAAAAATTTATATCGTTCATTTTTAATAATGGTAATCTTCCAGCGAATTCACTTATCTCTCTATCTGATTGATCAGGTTTATTCAACATTCCTCATCTCCTTTATCTTTATATTAAATGTTTTGTTCTAAATTTTACCATAATTTAAAATATAAAACAATCAATATAAGATCAAAATAATATCAAGAGATTAATGCCCCTCAAAAGTTAGACCAAAAAAAACCAACAATTGGGGGGTTATACAATTTCCGGTCCTCTAATTATTATACTTTATTTCAGTACCATCTTTAAATGTAACTCGGATATCATCTTTACTATAAACTGTTACAAAATCCACCATTCCGCTCCACAAACTCCCATCGAATTCAGCAATAGCTCCATTTTTTTCACAAAGGTACAATTCGTATTTTCTTAAAATTTCTGCCTTCGTAATTCTTACACTAATTTTTTTCTTCTAGTCATCATATACATTTTCTTGGCTTCGTATTTCAATCATACTTTCATAACGTTTCTTATATTCTTCCTGGTTCTGAGCTACATGAGCATTCTGCCTAATAAGGTCTTGGGTCATTTTTACAAGCATCTCAATCTCATACTCCAATATTCTAGATTGATCCTCAAATTCTTTGTTTATCGCATAATGTTTGGATAATTATATCAATATTTTTATATAGTTCATCCTTTATTGGCACCAGCTTATTAAAAGCCGTTATGAAAATGAACTTCTCCTTCATTTTTCTTCAACTTATTAGTAAGAAAATCAGTAGTGTAATATTTTTGCAAAAGGGCATCCCCTTTATATTTTTCATTTTTAAGTATACTCATGACCACAGTGTGATGCCATTTTTGCTTGTGTCTAGGTGTTGGCACACCCATTTCAGTCAATTTTTCTGCAATATTAAAGGCTGAATCCCTCAAGAAACCATTTATAAATCAGCTTTACAGTTTCAGCTTCTTTTTCATTTACTTTAAAGCCCTTATCATAACCTAGAAAATTCTTATAAGGAACACTAGCACGTCCATCTGCAAATCGCTTTCTTTGCCCCCAAGTTGTGTTTTCTGAGATACTTCTACTTTCCTCTTGAGCCAATGAAGACATTATAGTAATAAGAAGTTCTCCCTTAGCATCAAGTGTCCAAATATTTTCTTTCTCAAAATAAATCTCAACTCCATGTTCTTTCAACTTTCTCACCGTAGTGAGAGAATCTACTGTATTTCGAGCAAATCTACTGACTGACTTGGTAATGATCAAATCAATTTTACCCGCTAATGCATCTTCAACCATCTGATTAAAACCATCTCGATGTTTGGTATTCGTTGCCGTAATACCTTCATCACTATACATCCCCAAATTCCCAATCCTCACGACTTTTTATATATTCTTGATAATAATTCATCTGGGCTTCATAACTTGTTGCCTGTTCTACACTATCTGTACTGCACTGGCATATCCAGCAATCTTCAATACGGTTTCAGATATCGCTCCATTTCCAGTCTATCTCCATTAGTTTTTATTGTAATCGCTCCTGTCTCATAGGTAATCTCCGCCTGACAGTCCACCAGCTTCAAACGTTCAAGAAGCTCTTTATGCGGATGCCCATAGCGATTATCCTTCCCGCAGGATATAACGGCTATCCTTGGCCTGACATATGACAGAAATTCCTCTGAGGTTGAGTTTCTTGAACCGTGATGAGCTACCTTAAGAATGTCATATTCAGTAATGTCGTATTCAGTGATTTTAAAAATATTATCTACGCCACTGTCTTTTCTCTTTGAAAGCTGCTCAATCACCATTGTCTCCCCATCTGCTTCAAGATCTCCGGTAAGCAGCAAGGAAAAATCATGAAATTCAAGGCTTAGTACAGTTGAATATGCATTGCTATTAGACGGATTATAGCCATCCTTTGGATGCAGGCAGGTTATCTGTATATCACCATCCCTGATACTGTCCCCGGCACTGATATAGCTGACGGTTATATTTTTTTGATGTGCCAGCTCCTCCAGCTTGATAAATGACTCATCCTTTACTGTAATATCAGGCAGTATCAAGTGCCTGACCTTTATGCTGCCCTCATTTATTATTTCAATCAATCCGCTTGTATGATCCTTGTCCGAGTGAGTAATAATAGCATAATCTATGATATCCTTCCCTCTTGACAGTAAAAACGGCTTTATTCTGTATATTCCAGCCTTGCTTACATCACTGCTGCCTCCATCTATCAAATAAGTGTTACCAGACTCACTCTCCATGTAGATTGCATCCCCCTGGCCTACATCCAGAAAGGTAACCAGCAGGCCATCATATCTTTTTGGGTAGATAAGCAGTAAGAGGCCGGCTGCCATCAGCAGCATTGCAGCCTTTCTCTTGTTTCTGTGTAGACTTACCAGAAATGCACACAGGCAGATGCAATATAATATCAATTCAGTCCATCCGGGTCTGCCCACTGTATATATATTACCAGGCAGTGCACTGCCAAGCCTGCATATAAGCTCATAGAGCTTAAGTATATAGCTCGCACCACCTATAATAAACACACCTGCAGGCAGGTATATAAGTCCGGCTATTGCGCCGAAAATAGCCAACAGCATCAGGACTGTAACAAGCGGGAGAATAATAAGATTAATTATGATACTGTAAACAGGGATTTGATAAAAGAAATACAATAATACCGGAATTGTAGTTAGCTGTGTGCTGATACTGATTAGAACAGAACTTAATAGCTTGTCCTTGACTTCTGCCAATATATTAGACTTTTTCATACCAGTTGCATGAGTATTTTTCTTCCCGGTTTCATTAGCAATATGCCCCTTCTCTTTACTTGCTTTTATCACCGGATTGCCTTCTCCAATAAGCTGCTTTATGGCAGGATATACTACAGCAATGCCCAGTACTGCCCCATATGACAGCAAAAAGCCTGCGCTGATTATTTGCATGGGATTTTGCATGAGAATTATCAGGGCACTCAGGCAGGTACCAGATAGCATATCATAGTATTTTCCGACAACAGGTGCCAGTAAAGAAATCACCAACATTACTATTGCCCTGTTTGTAGATACGCTAAAGTCGGTCAATATTCCATAGCTGTATATAAAAAATACAGTTAGTATATTAGCCGGTAAAATAGGGCATTTCAGCTTTCGCAGAAGATTAAAGAAAAACATGGCTATAAGCCCTATATGTAATCCTGAAATGGCCAAAATATGTGATATTCCATTTTCCTGATAAAGCTTTTTCAGCTCATAATCCAGAAGATTTTTTTCGCCCAGCAGCATAGCAGCCAGTGCACCGGCTTCCCTACCGGACAGCATTTGGTCAAAGACTTTACTTACTTTCTTTTTAATTGTATTAAGTACCAAATGATATTGGGAATAGGATGGATCGGTTATTGCAATCTCATCCGGCTCGAGATAAAAGAAAATATCTTCGATTTGATAATAGAGCTGTTCATTAAAATTTCCGGGATTTCTGGCTTCATGAAATTTTTTCAGCTTGCCGCCGGCACGAATTTTATTACCGACACGATATGGATATATCTCATCATTGGATTCAAAATCAGCTTGCCCATCCTTGTCCCTTACGATTATTTTCTCACAAATATACTTCCTTTTGTCCGGAGTAATAACTATACAGTCCTTAAGATATAAAGATATATAATATTTGCTTTCCGTAATCTTAGTTATCTCTCCGCTTAGCTCACAGCCTGTCTCCCGGGCAAAGCTATTATATAGCTGCGGCTTTTTTTGACGGTCATTCATAGCCAGATAGCCGGCCAGAAGCAACAGCGGAAGTATCCAAACAAATTTGTCATGTCGGTTTAATACCTTAATTCTTCCACTGAAAAAAAGCAGGTAAATCAGAATATATCCAATCAGGGAAAGTAATAACAGGCAAAAAAACGAAATCTGCTGCCATGCCAGACATATGCCTGCGACATAGGCTGCAAGCATCGGGCACAGCGGACGCTTTACCAATCCGCACCACCTTCTTTTGAATTATTTCGGTGTTTGAATAATGTCCAGGTTGCGTTCAAACATCACATCAAAGGGCATATCCTCCCAATATATTTTCACAGGCTTGCTGTTAATTGTAAACTGCACCTTGTTAATATCAGGCAGCTCCACCAATGTATTTACTACAGAATAGACAGCTACTTCCTTTGTGATTGTCGGAAGCTTTTCAAGAAATACCTCATTAAAATCTACCGTACAAATACCTTCACTTTTTGAAATGTTCAGCAGAACCGTACCCTCCGGTATAGTATTATACATACCCAGTTCGGTCGGGCCGTTTATCAGCTGCTTTATTACCAGCTCTTCAAGGGAAGCTGTTCCGGAGTACTGAATTTCCGTATCATATTCAATAAGCTTGTCGCCCCTCCTGTTGGCAAAATAAAGCTTGACTCTGAATGTGGTGCTTGCCTCTATGCTGTCAATGAAATCGTCAGCAGTTAAAATTCCCACAAAGGTACCGTTTACATCCACCAACGGATTTCCGTTTACAGTAAACTGTATATAATCAACCCCTTTTATCTGAGTCAAGGTTTTTACTATGACAGCCCTGCACAGGACCTCGGCTATTCCGGTCTGCTGGTTGTAGGCCGTATTAAAATCAATCGTCAGACTCTTATCCTTATCCAAGGTAAAGGTATAGTTTACATTAGCAGGCAACGCACTCCGGTAAAACAAATTTTTCGGTTCGCTCTGTATCATACCCAAAAGCTCGCTTATCTGATCATTTACATCCTTGCTTTGCATAAAATATTCTTCACTGACTATACCTGATGTCTTTGTATCTATATAATATATATTTACAGCTATTCCCTCAGGTTTTTTCTCGTCCCTTTCGCAGGCTGTAAACAGAACTGTGATTACAAATATAATTGCCGATATAACCAGACCTTTTCTCATACTTACCATGCCCTTCCTGATAAGCAGCCAAAAGCTAAAAGCCGGCTGTGATGCTGCAGACCATAAAATTGCAAAATGTAAAATATAAAATATATATATATTTACTTGATTATAAAAGAGTAGTAGTTATAATCAAGCCCGAAGCAGGCTACGCCTGCTATGATATATGTGCAATAACAAAGCTCTTTCAATAACAGAAATTAATATACATAAAGAAATTAATATACATAAAGAAATTAAGATACATAATTCAGAGGAATTCTTACATTAAATGTAGTTCCTTCCCCTTCCTTGCTGTATACCTTGATTGCTCCATGATGCATCTGGATAACACTTTTTGTTATGGCAAGACCCAGCCCGGTTCCTCCGCTTTCTCTTGATCTGGCCTTGTCGACCCTGTAAAACCTTTCAAAGATGAAGTCCTGTTCAGATTCCGGTATACCTATACCCGAATCTGCCACCTTAATAAAAAAGTACTTATGGTCGGCATTTAAAGATACCCTAACCCAACCGTCCTCTACATTATACTTGATAGCATTTTCTATAAGATTGCTGATGGCCAGCGACAGTTTTACCTCATCCACCTCAGCTATCACAGGCCTGAAGCTTTCAAAAATCATCTCAATGTTTCGTTTTTGTGCAATGGGCCTTAATCGCTTGAGAATTAGCTCCAGCAGCTCATTGATATTAACCTGAGTTATATGCATGTCACCGGCTTTCTTGTCCAGCTTCACCAGGGACAGCAAATCATTTATAATCTTGTTCTCCCTGTCAATCTCATCCACTATATCCACAAGAAATTCCCGGTACAGCTCCACCGGCGCATCCTCCTGGGCCAGCAGGGAATCCGCCAGCACCTTTATTGATGTAATTGGGGTTTTCAGCTCATGAGACACATTGGAAACAAATTCCTGCCGCGAGCTTTCCAGCTTCTGCATCTGACTGAGCATGTGATTGAAGGCATCCGATATTTTTTCAATTTCATTATAGCCCTTGATGGAAATGCCCTCATCCATATAGCCTTCGGTAATATGATTTATTGAATGCATAAGGCTTGTCAGCGGCTTTGTTAGAATACCGGAGAAAAACACAGAAAATACGACAATAAGAACAGCCAGAGTAATCGCAAATAATAACACCCGCTGTTCCATACTGCTTCTTATACTTTGGATATCCTTTGTTGAAAAGCTCATGACAATGGCACCCAGAACTTCCTTTGAATCCTTGTGGGTGATTGGATATGTCAGCTTAAGATTGCCCGCCTTTCTGTCATTGACAGGTATAACGATATTTCCACTGAGGCACCTGATAACATCGTCCGATATTAGATATTTGTCCTTGGCAATTGAATAGGTATCCTTGACAATCATCAAGGTATTGTTGACTATAATAATTCTTCCGTTATATATATCCGCAATTCTGTTAATATTTGCATCAATGACAGGATCACTGCCATTTGTCAGGTAGACAGATTTATATAATATATTTGACAATATCAAGCCCTGGCTTTTTAGTTCCTCTATCCTACTGTTTATCGTCTTCTCCTCATAGGTATTCAGCAATACATAGGTAAAAAAGGACAAAGGAACTACTCCCAGTAATATAAATACCAGGAGCAGATATATCCTTATACTGTTTAAAATTTTAAGCTTACTCTTGATTTTGGAAAAAATAGCCCACACCCCATTTTGTATGTATATATTTTGGTTCGCTAGGATCGCTCTCTATTTTTTCACGCAGCCTTCTTATATGAACATCAACTGTTCTGATATCTCCCGGATAATCATAGCCCCATATGATATTAAGGAGATTCTCACGGCTGTAAACCTTATTGGGATTAAATACCAACAGCTCAAGGAGATCAAATTCCTTAGCGGTCAGATTCACCTCTTTACCGGCTATATAGACTCTTCTATTGTCGCAATCAATTTTCATATCGCCAAAGGTGACTGTTTTGGAATTAGAGTTACCCACGGACGCTGACTTGCTGTTACGGCGCAGGATAGCCTTAATTCTTGCTTTAACCTCCAATATATTGAAGGGCTTGGTTATATAATCGTCTGCACCATATTCCAGGCCAAGAATCTTATCCATGTCATCGCCCTTTGCTGTAAGCATGATGATCGGCATGTTTGAAAATTCCCTAATCTGCTGGCATACCTCAAAACCGTTCAGCTTCGGCAGCATAACGTCCAGCAATACAACATCATATTCCTTCTTTTTTGCGGCCTCGACAGCTTCCTCACCGTCATAGGCGCAATCAACCTCCATACCATCCTGCTCAAGGCTGAACCGTATGCCTTTGACTATCAGCTTCTCATCATCTACAACAAGTACTCTTTTTCCCATTTTCATCACCTCATTATATTTTGAACATATTATATTTATCCTGCTGCAGTTATCTTCTTAATTCGCCGTACCATAATTCCGTTTCGTACTCAACCTTATGCTCCGGCTATTATGCAGGTTTTTATATCTGCTACATCATTTAGCTCCTGTTCATTTAGCTATATCTATGCATGCACCATACAAATATTACAACAGTATATATTTTGCCGCAGCCGATCCTCTATTCTGCCACAATTCTCGAAGCAATGCGGTTAAACAGACCTTCCTTGATTCCGGGGATATTCATCAAATCCTCTATTGTTTTAAATTTACCGTTAGCATTACGATATTCTATGATGCTGCCTGCTTTTGCCTCACCGATTCCAGGCAAAGTCATCAGCTCGGCTGCGTCCGCCGTATTGATATTTACCTGCTTCTCCTTACTGTCACCATCGTCATTTTCAGCACCTTCAATCCTTTCGGCAACAGATAAATCCTCCAGCTCCTTAACAGTCGGTATATAATAACGCTTGCCATCTGTCAGCTTCTGTGCCTGATTAATATAATCACCGGCTGCATCCTCATTCAAGCCTCCTGAAAGTGCTATCAAATCATATAATCTGGCTCCTTCCTCCAGCTCGTAAACCCCGGGCTCCTTTATTGCCCCGCAGATATGTACGGCAATCATCTCTGTCTGCCGGGTTTGCTGCTTGATCTCTGCCGGCTGATCATCAGTTTTTTCTTCTTCTGAAACAGAATTCATTGATTTGCCTGAACCAATTCCGGAATCGCTGCAGTTATCATCGATACCGGACAGAACAACCGATTTGTCTGCGTTATATTTACAGCTGTAGAAAATACCTGAAATAATGACAAACAGAAGAAGCAAAGCAACTGTTATATTTCTTTTTATCATAACAATCTCCTTATATAAAATAAGAAGACTTAAAAAGTACCCCTCTATACTTTTGCTATGATAATTTATTTTACATAATCTGCACTTCATTTACAATAGGTATTATAGACATAATTTTTTAATATTTTATGCAATTTTTTGATTTTCGTAAAATATTGAAATAATGCTACTGTAACTATCTGTTACAAAAGCCTAAAGCATATATCCCCTGCCTCAACGGCTGCTCCATTTTAATGCCTGATGCAGGGGAATATGTTTTTTTATATATAATTATTTATGCGCTTATACGCCCTTCTCACGTTTCCACTCAAATATTATTATTCCGGCAATAATAAGTGCAAGCCCTATTACCTTCTTCCATTCGAATGGAACCTTTTCGCTGCCACATAAACCGAATAACTCAATCAGATAAGCCATAATCAGCTGTGATGTTATAATAAACATATTGGCTGCCGCCGGTCCAAGAATGTCTACACTTTTTATAACTGTGTAGGTAATAAAGGCTCCTATAATACCGCCCAAAAGAAGATATTTCTGCTCAATTTTTAATAAGGCTCCAAAGCTGCCGTCTCTTCCGGTAAAAAACCATGCAGCCAAGCAAACCAGCAAGGCTGAAAACTGAACAAAGCTCGCACTGACCCATATACTTGTCTGCTTTGTAAGTCCTGTGTTTAAAACTCCCTGTATACTCATCAGTCCGCCTGATATTATCGCAATCAGTATACCCCACATAGCCGGTTTACCAACCTTTCATTTTGATTTCCTTCTGCTTATACCTTTTAACATTTCCAGAAGGATGGCCATTTATACTGATATTTTTTAATTAAGACTAATTCACAGGGGTAATAAGGCAGCTTTACAGACATAATCTCTCAGAAAATTGACCCATAATTAACGAAAGGCAAAATTCATCCTTCCGGTTAAATGGATTATCCCGGATGAATTTTGCCATCCTTCTTCTTTATCATAAACTAGATCTCACTTAAGCACTGATCCAGAATTGTACACATCTCATCTACATGCTCCTTACGGACAATCAACGGGGGTACAAAACGAATTATCCGTTCTCCTGCCGGTATCAGAATCAGGCCCTTTGAATGAACCTTTGTCAGCAAATCCTTAACAGGCATCTTAAATTCCAGTCCTTGCAGCAGGCCCATACCACGACGCTCGCATATGCAGTCGTATTTTTTAACCAGCTCATCAAGCTTTGCGATTAGATATGGAGCCACCTCATTAACATTATCCAGCAGTTTCTCGCTCTCAAACAGGTCAAATACCTTGCTTACCGCTGCTGCTGCAAATGGATTGCCGCCATATGTGGTACCATGATCACCCGGCTCGAATGCATTTGCAACCCTTTCAACAGCAGCAAATGCCCCCACCGGAACACCGCAGCCAAGAGCCTTTGCGCTGGTCATGATATCAGGCTTAACCCCATACTGCTCATAGGCAAACATACTGCCGGTACGCCCCATTCCGCACTGGATTTCATCAAATATCAATACGATATCCTTCTCTGTACAAAGCTTTCTTATTCCCTGTATAAATTCCTTCGTTGCCGGATAAATACCTCCTTCTCCCTGAACAGGCTCCATAATGATGGCGCAGGTGTTGTCATCAACCAGCTCCATAACACTGTCCAAATTGTTAAACTCGGCAAATGCCACACCGCCGATTAAGGGCTCAAAGGCCTCACGGTACTTTTTGGTACCTGTTATGCTCAAAGCACCCATGCTTCTGCCATGGAAGGAGTGATTCATAGCAATAATCCTGCTGTCAGCCTTGCCCTTCTTCTTATAATAATACTTTCTGGCCAGCTTAATCGCTCCTTCTACAGCCTCCGTACCGCTGTTGGTGAAAAAGCCCCGATCCATACCGGAAGCGGCAAGCAGCTTTTTTGTAGCCTCAATTGCCGGTATATTGTAAAAGAGGTTTGATGTATGCAAAAGCTTGTCAATCTGGGATTTGAGGGCATCGTTATAAGCCTTGTTGTTATAGCCTAAGGCAAAAACGGATATCCCGGCAGCAAAATCTAGATATTTCCTTCCTTCCGTATCATAAAGGTACATTCCGTCACCATGGTCCAGAATAATTTTGTAACGGTTGTAAATAGGTATAAACAGCTTTTCAGCCTCTTCAATATAGCTCATCATCTGCATATGCCTTTATCAGATATACTATAAAGGCAGTTTCCTCCTTCCTTATATCCGCTTACAGCTCATAATCGTATATACTGTTTTCATCAACTATTGCCGTTCCTATTCCTTTATTTGTGAAGAACTCCAGCAGCAGACAGTGTGGAATTCTGCCGTCCAGAATATGTACCCTTGATACACCGTTTCTTACCGCATCAACACAATTTTTCAGCTTCGGAAGCATTCCTCCGCCTATGAAACCGCCGGCCAGAAGCTCATCGGCCTTTTTTAATGTCAGCACCGAAATAAGGCTGCTTTTATCGTTAGGGTCGGCATAAACCCCTTCAATATCTGTTAAAAACACCAGCTTTTCAGCCTTCATAGCGGTAGCTATTGCACAGGCCGCGTCATCGGCATTTATATTGTAATTCTGGTATTCATCATCAATACCTATAGGGGCTATGACAGGAACGAAATCCTTGTCTAAAAGAGTGTCAATTAAATCCGTATTTACATGCTTTATATTGCCAACAAAGCCAATGTCCTGACCATTGACCAGTCTTTTTTCAACCTTGAGGGTACTCCCATCCTTGCCGCTGATACCGGCAGATTTGACTCCCAGCTTTTCCAACAGCTGAACCAGATATTTATTAACTCTACCCAGTACCATTTCAGCCACCTCCATGGTCTGGGCATCGGTAACACGCAGACCCTCGACAAACCTGGATTCATGTCCCATAAGGCTGAGCCATTTTGTAATTTCCTTACCGCCGCCATGTACTATGATCGGCTTCATACCTATTAGCTTTAAAAGGGCAACATCTTTAATCACATTGTTCTGGAGCTTATCATCCAGCATGGCGCTTCCGCCATATTTTACAACAACCCTTTTATTATTAAATCTCTGTATATATGGCAATGCCTCAATCAATGTCTGTGCCTTGAACAACAATTGCTCCATCTGCATCATGATAATAATTTCCTTTCAGCTTAGTTTTTGTCTGTTTTTATGATCTGTAATCGGCATTAATCTTTACATAATCATAGGTCAAATCACAGCCCCATGCGGTGGCTGTTGCGCTGCCGGACTTTAAATCGGCGACAGCCCTGACTTCCTTTGCCGAAAGAATCTTTGTAGCAAGTTCCTCTGAGTAATCACAGGCAACCCCACCTTCCACCAGCTTAAGCTTTCCTTCACTACTTTCAATATACAGATCCACCTTATCAGGATCAAAGTCGGCACCCGAATAGCCCATTGCGCACAGTATGCGACCCCAGTTGGCATCGCTGCCAAAAACCGCCGATTTTACAAGATTTGAACTTATGATGGACTTGGCAAGCAGAGCTGCTTCTTCCTCAGTTTTGGCACCAACAATAGTAGCCTCCAGAAGCTTGGATGCCCCCTCACCGTCTGCCGCCATCATTTTAGCCAGCTGGGTAGTAACATAATTTAAGGCTTCACAGAATTTATAGTAATCCTCATTTTTTTCATTTATCTCCTCATTGCCTGCCAGGCCATTTGCTAGTATCAACAGAGAATCGTTGGTCGAGGTATCCCGATCCACAGATATCATGTTAAAGCTTTTCTTTACATCTGCGCTTAAGGCCTCCTGCAACAGCTCCTTGCTGATCGCAAGATCAGTAGTTATAACACCAAGCATTGTTGCCATATTGGGGTGAATCATTCCCGAGCCTTTAGCCATTCCGCCCAGCACTACCTCCCTGCCACCGACAGTGAAGCTGACAGCACATTCCTTGGCATATGTATCGGTAGTCATAATAGCTTCCGCAGCAAGTGTACCGGCTTCAATATCATCCGACAAGGACCGGACAAGTAGCTTAATGCCATTTCTTATAGCATCCATCGGCAGCTGCTTGCCAATAACTCCGGTTGATGCCGTATATACTGAAGTGATCGGAATATTTAAAGCCTGGGCTACTGCCTCTGCCATCAGCTGATTATTTATTTCGCCCTGATTGCCGGTGCAGGCATTGGCTACACCACTGTTCAATACAACAGCCTGTATATATTCGCTTTCCTTAGTTAGCTTGATATCCCATTTTACAGGAGCCGCCTTAACCACGTTGGTGGTAAAGGTTCCTGCTCCCCTGGCAGGCACCCTGGAATAAACCAGTGCCATATCCTTTCTTTTCTTTTTAATTCCGGCATACACTCCTGCAGCATAAAAGCCTTTCGCTGCGGTAACTCCACCTTTAATTATGTTCATAATTATCCACCCTTTCCTCATAAGCCACTTTCATTCAGGAGACAAGGACTGTTCGACCGCATTCAATATTTCAATAATGATTTATATTTATTCATTCAAATAAAGTCTGTAGCTAATCAAATCCGATCTCTTTGTCCATCCGAGCTTGCTCCAGAAATTATTACCTGCTTCATTATCTGCAAAGCAAACCAGAGATAAAGCCGTGATGCTTTCAGCCTTCATAGCCTCTATTACCTTATCCACCAGCTGCTTGCCAATTCCTTTGCGTCTGTGGCTGTCTGCCACACACAGATGATATATATTTCCTCTTCGGCCGTCATGTCCGCTTAAAACAGCCCCTATTATCCGGCCGTCCTCTTCGGCAACAAAATTTGTGTACGGATTTCTTCGCAAAAATCTTTCTATTCCTTCCCTGGAATCATCAATGCTTCTTAATCCAACTCCGGATGTGTTTTGCCAAAGCTGATACACACTGTCATAATCGCTCATTTCAAAGCCCCGGATTATAATAATATCACCCCCGAGCTATTGCAAAACCGAGCCATTGCAAAACAAATGAAAATGTTTTGATGTTTATAATTATACATCTTAATTAAATTTTATGCAATACCCTCTTTTATATTTAATATGTGTTTTTCATTCTATTTTCGCTGCCCGAATTTTGTCTGTATGTTATTTTTGCTTTTTCAAATCTATTCCCCTATCAAGCAGGACCTCATAAATCTTAGATATAGGAAAGCCCACAACATTATAGTAATCCCCTTTTATTTCCCTGATATATATGCCAAATTTACCTTGTATCGCATAGGCTCCTGCTTTATCCATGGGTTCTCCTGTTGCAATATAATCTTTTATCTGCTCATCCGACAAATTCTGCATCATCACCTTGGTAGTCACAGCAAATGACAGTCTTTCCTGCCTGCTGTCATTTATAATTATACTTACTCCGCTTATCACCTCATGACTGTTTCCAGCCAGCATCCTAAGCATCCTGAATGCATCCGCCTCATCCCTGGGCTTACCGAGGGCGTGTCCATTATAAAAGACCATGGTATCGGCTCCGATTATAATAAAATTCTTCTGCTCCGTATTCCCTATAACATCCTTGTTATCCTTATTGGCTCCATTATTCCCATCAAGCCCTATATATTTGGATAGAACCGCTTCCGTCTTAAGGGAAGCCAGGGCTTGTACCATCTTTGAAGGTTCTGTTTCCGATACCGTTTCCTCTACACCGGCAACTATCACCTGATAAGGTATACCCATCTGCTTCATAATTTCCTTCCGTCTTGGAGAAGCACTTGCCAGAATTATTTTGTAGTGACTCATAATAAATTTCCTTTCTGTGTTATTTAACTTATACTGACAGGATTTATAAATTCTTAATTACTTAATAATAATCATATAATCATAAAAGTTTAATCTGAGATTTCGTATTAAAATCCATAAGTATGCATAGACAAACACATGCTGTATGAAATTTTTGGTTGCCCATCCTGAATTGCAACCAATTATAATAAATTATAGTAAATATTATTTTCTTGTAAATATATTTGCTTAATTCCAGAAAATTTTTGTTGCATAAAAATAAAATGTGTTGTATATTTAATCATATAATCACTTATAATTGCATCCCGTATATGATTATCATAAAGGCAATGGGCTCGTACATATTTACTGTTTTGGACATTTATATGAGGAGGTTGGATTATGAAGGAAAAGGTTATACTTGCCTATTCGGGCGGTCTTGACACTACTGCTATCATACCCTGGCTTAAAGAAAATTATGATTATGAGGTAATCTGTGTATGTGTTGATGTAGGCCAGGGAAACGAACTGGACGGTTTGGAGGAAAGGGCGAAACTGGCAGGTGCCAGCAAGCTTTACATCGAGGATCTGGTTGATGAGTTTGTAAATGAATATGTAATGCCTTGCGTTAAGGCCAATGCAGTATACGAAAATAAATATTTGCTCGGAACCAGTATGGCAAGGCCCGTTATTGCCAAAAAGCTTGTCGAAATAGCAAGACTTGAAGGTGCCAGCGCTATCTGCCATGGAGCTACAGGCAAGGGCAACGATCAGGTGCGTTTTGAGCTGACCATCAAGGCTCTGGCACCGGATCTGAAGATTATCGCACCCTGGAGAATCTGGAATCTGTCCTCCCGTGAAGAGGAAATTGAGTATTGCAAAAAGCACGGAATCGATCTTCCCTTCTCAAAAGACAACAGCTATTCCCGTGATCGCAACATATGGCATATAAGCCATGAAGGCCTTGAGCTGGAGGACCCGGCAAATGCCCCCGACTATGATCATCTGCTGGTGCTTGGAGTAAGCCCTGAAAAAGCTCCTGATGAGGGTGAAATCATCAGCATTTCATTTGAAAAAGGTGTTCCAACAGCCCTAAACGGCAAGAAAATGTCGGCAAGAGCTATTATCGAGCAGCTTAACATCCTTGGAGGCAAGCATGGAATAGGCATTGTTGATATAGTAGAAAACCGTGTGGTAGGTATGAAATCCCGTGGCGTTTATGAGACTCCCGGTGGAACTATCCTGATGGAAGCCCATATGCAGCTGGAGGAATTGATTCTTGATCGGGACACCCTGTCCGCCAAAAAGGAAATCAGCAACAGGTTTGCCAACCTGGTATATGAGGGCAAATGGTTCACTCCACTGCGGGAAGCATATCAGGCATTTATTGAATCCACCCAGCAGTATGTAACCGGCGAGGTTAAGCTGAAGCTCTATAAGGGAAATATTATAAAGCAGGGCACAAGCTCACCGTATTCATTGTACAACGAATCCATCGCCTCCTTTACCACAGGCGATTTGTACAATCATCGTGATGCCGAGGGCTTCATCAACCTGTTTGGTTTATCCCTGAAGGTTCGCGCCATGAAGATGGCTTCTCTTAACCAGGATGAGGATTAAAACATCAGACAAAGATTTAAATTGATAATTAAATAAAATAAAAGAACATGTAAAATAATTAAAATTAAGAAAGAACCTCACTGACAGCTCCTGATGAACTATTAGTGAGGTTTATTTATTTCATGTATTTATTCAGAAAATGCTCCACTCTTCTTTTGTACTCTTCCTTATTACGGCAATAGCTTTGTGCATGCTTGGCCTTGGCAACCAAAAAAATGGCCTTGTTTTTTTTCTTGCGTTCATACATATCCCTGGACATATATGCAGGCACAAAATTGTCGATTTTGCCGTGAATAAAAAGTACAGGGGTTTCAACATCAGCTATTACCTTAATTGGTGAAACCTCCTTGTACCAGAAGCCTGCCCGAAGGTAAGTCAAAAAACTGACAACAGGAATGCATAAGCAGGGTAAATGATAAAACTGCTTAAGCTGGTGCCTGATCAGCTGCTGCAAATCCGAATATGCGCAGTCCGCAATGGCACATTTAACCCTGTCATCAATAGCAAGATGCAATAGTACTGTGCTTCCTCCCATTGATTCGCCATGGGTAACCAGCTTTATATCCTCACCATAGGTGTTGATACACCAGTCGACCACCTTTTTTAAATCATATTTTTCATAATATCCCATCGAGGTATGAGCTCTGCCGCTAAGTCCATGGTTTCTGTGATCATACATCAGGACTGTAAAACCAAGCTTATAAAAAAGCTCCATGTATTTTATCGAGGTATATTTGGCGCATCCCAGACCATGGCACAATATCGCCAGCTTTTTATCCAGGTTATCAACAGCCTCAACCAATTCGCAGGAAAGCTCATATCCAAAATCCGACTGTATGGTAAATACCTTTTTCGGCAGCTTTTTATAATAATCCAGATCAAAGGACTTGCAAAGAGTCTCCTTTCTGAAGCCCTTTTCATAAGGTATTACTCTGGGTTTTACGATCAGATCCGACAGGCACCAGAGCATTTCCAGAAAGCATATAGAAATTAACTTGAACATATATCCTCCGATTAGCTTCCTTATATGTTCTATTAATCTCCAAATGCTCGTTTTTTATACTAAAGGGGCGTTTATTGTCTGTTCTGATTACTGAAGACGTATGCTCCGATACCAACCGCAATAGTCAGATTCAAGGAATCCACATAGGGCGATTGCGGTATCATTATACTTGTACCAACCTTCAGGAAAGAATCATCAAGTCCGCTGGCTTCATTGCCAAATACAAGAGAATACAGCTCTGCCTTCGGACAATTATCAAGGGTAAGCGTATTCTCGCCGTTCAGCATGAAGGTAAAAATCTCATGCCCTGCAAATTCCTGCCGGTAGCTTTCAAAGCTGTCATAGAGGGCAAATTTTAATCTGAACAAGGCTCCCATCGAGGAACGCACAGTCTTGGGGTTGAAGATATCTGCGCAGGGCCGGATTATTGCCAGATTATATATACCGAATCCCACAGCTGTTCTGATAATTGTCCCGAGATTGCCCATATTGCTGGGATTTACAAGCACAATATGGGGCTTATTCGCTTCCAGCCTGCACTCATACTTGTCAAATATACCCGCTACATAGCAGTTTTCCTTATCACTGAGCTTATTTATAAGCTTATCGTTAAGCTCTATACCAATACTTTTTTTGCTGCATATGCTTCGCAGCTTCTCCTGTTCGGTAAAGCTGGAATGTACAATGACCTTTCTTACTATTTCAGGCTTTGCATCAATAAGCTCGAAGGTAGGAAAAGCCCCCAGAGTATAGGAATAGTCGGCATCCTTTTTATAAGGCTTAATCTGCTGGTTGCTTATGCTGTTTTTATTTCCTTCGTTCTTCATAAATCATTCCTTCCCTCAAAGCCCGGCTAAAAGTCTATATTAGCTATACCTCATTTCCCACAAAGGTTAGAGCCAGCATGCCCGGACCTGTATGGGTGCCGATGACAGGACCAATATTTGAAATAATTATATCCTTTACAAGCTCTTTTTCGCGAATTATTGCTTCCAGCTCCCTGGCCTGCTCAATATTATCTCCATGGCCTATTATTATTGTCTGGTTCTTTGTATCTATACCTTCACTTTCCAGCTTACCAACCAAAAGCTCCAGTTCAGCCTTTGAGCCCCTGACCTTGGATTTAACAACCAATTTGCCGCAATCATCGGTGCTCAGTACCGGTCTGATCTTTAAAGCGGTTCCCATAAATGCTTCTACAGAAGATATTCTTCCACCACGCTTCAAATAATATAAGTCCTTCACAGTAAACCAGTGGCGAACCGTTTTCTTGTTTGCCTCCACCCAATCTCTCAGCTCCTCGATTGACAATCCCTTTTTCTTCTGCTGAGCGGCCAGATATACAAGAAGTCCTTCACCTATTGACGCGCATAATGAATCTATGCTTATTATTTTTCTGTCAGGATACTCTTCAGCCAACTCGCTGATAACCAGCTGTGAGGTATTATATGTTCCGCTGAGTCCGGAAGAAAAGGCTATGTATAATATATCCTTACCCTCTTTTAAAATCTCACTGAAATATTCATGAAATGCAGCCGGTGTAATCTGAGATGTATGGGATACCGAACCATTTTTCAGCTTGCTGTAAAATTCGCTAACTGACAGATTCCGTTCATCGGGATAATGCATGTATTCCACTTCATCAACAATTAAGCCCATAGGAATAACATGTATGTCATTTTCTTCAATCACCTCTGCAGGCAAATCAAGCGTTGCATCACTTACCAAAATATAATCTCCCATAATAACCTCCATGCTGTAATTGACCTGTTAATCATCTTTAATAAAAATATAATAATATTGTACTATGAATATACCTGTTAATGCAAGCTAAACCGCTAAAAGCAGCTATGGTTTGACCTAAATTGAGCCATGTAAATTCAGTCATCGGATGATATAATTGGCAACAAGCATCACCAGTGGAATTGTCAAAGAGCAAAGGATCGTTGTCACTGCAAACATTTCCGAAGCATATTTGTAATCCTTATCAAATCTCAGGGCAAAAAGGTTAATGGTTGCTGCAGTTGGACAGGCGGCAGCAAGTACTACCGTAAGCAGTACAATTCTTGGTATCTCAAACAGGCTGAATACCAACAGAATAGATACAGGAACCAAAAGCAGCTTCAAAAAAGCTACATAATATACGCGCCATTTGGTTAGCAGCTTTTTTATATCTGTCTGGGCAATCGTTGCTCCCGCCACCATCATTGCCATCGGGGTATTCATTTCACCAATATAATTGATTGCATCATGTAACGGCTGAGGAAGCTTTATTCTGAGGATAAAAAATATGAAGCCGGATACTGTGGCTATAACACTTGGGGACAATAGGGCTTTTAGAACAGATCTAATATCGCTTTTGCCTGATACTGTTATAGCCCCATGAGTCCATACAACCAGATTGAAAATTGTCATATAAGCCGTCAGATAAAAAACGCCCTCACTGCCAAATATGCCATTTACAAGAGGGATTCCAATAAAACCGCAATTGGAGTAAGCGGTTGCAAACCTCTCAAGAATCACCTTTTGCTTATTCTTCTTATTTCTTAATATCAAAGTGGCGAGTATTATTGCGAATACATGTGTTATCAGAGAAAGCAGCAGTGAAATTAGAAGGCCCCTGGCCAACTTGTCATCAAATTCTCTTTGGTAAGAAATAAAGATAACAAAAGGATTTACCAGCATCAGCACCAGGTCGGCAAGCCTTTTGTTGCTTTCTGCATCTATCAGCTTCAGCTTATAGCAAACGGCTCCAATAATAATGATAAAAAACATTATCAGTATCTGATTAAAGGCTGCATATGCAAGCGACATAGGTTTTCCCACTTTCTTATGTATATTTTTCTGCTATTCTGCAATTATTTAATTATGCACTCTTTAATGATGAAGTTCAAATTATACAAGACACCATAAAGCGACATAATATACCTCAAAGGCCTGAGCTGATAATATAGCTGCTTATAAATTATGTCAATAGGCTATTTCATATGAATAGACATTTTTATATTCTTTTATTATGAATAAGCGCTCACTCAAGTATGCCAGAAGCTGCTTTAAATCCAAATAATCTAATTGCAAAGTAATGAAAATTTCTTATTTCCTGCTTGTCAGGGGATGCTATTTATACGATAATAAAGCTTACTATAGGGATAATCCGGAAGGATAATCAAGCTTAGTCATATATTATTAGGGGATTGGAATTTCACGGGATTAAGAGAAAGGCAGGATTGGTGATATGGGATATGAAAGCTTTTTTAAAAGGATGCCGATTATAGAAACAGACCGCCTGATTTTACGCCAGATAACTGAAAGTGAAGAAGACGGCAGGGATTGTCTGGAATTCATAAACGACTACAATGTATACAGATTTTGGGGCACATACGATGAAGCTGCCGATAAAAACGGTCGCCGCCGCCCCAAAAAAAAGGTAAGACCGGACTACCATTACAACTACACCATGAAGGAATACAAGGCCAGGCGGGAACTATCATGGCTTCTTGAGCTTAAGGGCAGCGGCAAGGTAATAGGCGAAATTGTTTTATATGATTTTCGTCTAAAAAAACAGGCCGATATAGGTTATCGGATTAACAGCAGCTACTGGGGCTATGGCTATGCTCCTGAGGCAGTGGCTGCCATTGTAAAAACAGCCTTTGAGCTGATGGAGCTGGAGCGGCTGCAGATCAGATGCTTCACAAATAATCACGGCTCGATTAGAGTAGCCCAAAAGCTTGGCTTTACCCAGGAGGGCTTAATCAGACACGGGGCTATCGTTGATGTAATGACAGATTATTACATCTTCGGGCTTATCAGGGAAGATTATATCAAAAACCCTGTAACCGCAACGGTAAAATACCTACAGCTGCCGGCTGACGAAGATTAAGCATAAAGTAATTCTCTGCAAAGGAAATCACAAAATCCGCTTAAGTTCCTTTAGGGTTGATATGCGGATTCCGCTATACTCCCTATAAGCGTCAGGGCTGTTGCATATCCATATGGGAGTAATTCCGGCACCTATCGCGCCGGCTATGTCATTGGGATAATAATCCCCTACATATACCGCTTCCTCCGGCTTTATTCCCAAATTAGCGCATGCCATATGGAATATCTTCGGATCAGGCTTGGCTATTTTACTTTCTTCAGACACAATTATATCATCAAAATAGGCCTCAATTCCAGCCACCCTGATTTTTTCCCTTTGTACCTTTGAATATCCGTTTGTAATTACTCCCAGCTTATATTTACTTTTCAGATATTCCAGCACATCCTTTGCATCAGGAAAGGCTACGGCAAAGCTTCCAAATACAGAATTCCGCTCCTGTATAAATTCCTGCGAAGTAAGAGGCAGGCTCCATACCTTATTAAGCTCAGGCATAAAATTCTTCAGTCCGCCATAACCGCTGGCATCTATTTCTATCATGTAACTAATCAAATCATTTTTATTTATACTGTAAGGATATAAAACAGAATACTTATCGATAAAATAATGGCAAAAGCTTAAAAATGCTGCCTTACGATCAACCAAAGTATCGTCTATATCAAAAATAATTGCTTTTATATTATTCATTGACCTTGTTTTCAGTGAACCTCTTTCTAATAAAACAGTGTTATTATGTAATAAGCCTATGATTACAATAACGGTATTCCGTATTTTTCAGCCTCTTCCACTACCTCCGGAGGCCAGATGGATGACTGAACCTCTCCGATATGGGCTTTTCTCAGGTAGAACATGCATATTCTGGACTGTCCTATACCTCCGCCTATAGTATATGGCAGCTCCTTGTCCATTATGGCCTTTTGGAACGGCAGCTTCAGGCGGTCCATACAGTTGCTTATCATAAGCTGTGACAGCAAAGATTCCTCATCCACGCGAATACCCATGGAGGACAGCTCAAGCGCTATGTCCAGTACGGGATAATATACTATTATATCGCCATTTAAGCTCCAATCATCATAGTCAGGGGCTCTTCCGTCATGACGCTGGCCTGATTTCAGCGCTCCACCAATCTGCATGATAAAAATGGAACCATATTCTTTGGCAGCCTTATACTCCCTTTCCTTTGGAGTCAAAGCCGGATACCTGTCCTCAAGCTCCTGGGAACTGATGAAGGTAATATCCTCAGGAAGAATTGTTCCTATATAATCATATTTGGATGCCATATATTTTTCGGTATTCTTCAAAGCCTCATAAACCTTTCTTACCACTTCCTTCAATGTGGCTTCATTACGGTCTGACTTATCTATTATTTTTTCCCAGTCCCACTGGTCTACATATATAGAATGTATATTATCCGTTTCTTCATCTCTTCTGATTGCGCTCATATCGGTATACAGGCCTTCTCCCACAGTAAAACCGTATCTCTTAAGAGCATATCTCTTCCATTTGGCAAGGGATTGAACTATTTCAACCTCCTGGTCATTCAGTTCCTTTATACCGAAGCTTACAGGCCTTTCAACACCATTCAGATTATCATTTAAGCCTGTTTCCGGCCTGACAAACAAAGGAGCAGAAACACGGGTGAGATTAAGCTGCTTTGCCAACTCTCTTTCAAAAAAATCCTTAATCAGTTTAATTGCGATTTCCGTTTCCTTAATGTCCAGCTTAGGGCTATAACCCTCTGGAATAGTTAGCTTCATATGCTTTCCTCCATTTTTTGCCATTTTGCAATCTTGCAAGTAAATCCATATCCTTTGCATATTTATTAGTCCGATGGTAGTTATGTAGCACATTTTACATTTATATAACCGATTTGTCAATAACAGCACCGGTAAATAAAGCAAAATAAAAGGATTCTGCCAAAAGCCGTCAGTCTTAAGGCAAAACCCTTTTTTCTGCTTTTATTCCTGCAAGCTCATTGTTCCGGTAACCTGGCTTGTCCCATCCATAGTAAAGGAGTCCTTGTATTCCTGCTTTGTAAAGTATACATTACCATCTACGGTAGCATCAACCAAAGCAAAGTTATCTGCATCAACATACAAATCCCCCTTAAAGGTACCATGCTGAATGCTTGCATTTGGGCTTTTTATTGTAAGCTTCGGCGCAGTTAGGACATATCTGGCTGTAATGTTACGGTTTTCATCCTGGGAATACAGGGCAATCTTTCTTTGAATAATGTCATTGCCTGCATCATCCTTCTTACCGTTCTTAAACTCACCCTCAAGTACCAGCTCCTGATCTACAGTCAAATTTTTAGTAAGACATATTATCCAGGTTCCTTTATTGCTTATAGCATCAATAAAGGCCTGCTCATTGTCAACTATGGATGCGGTAGTAACGGCATCAGTATTATCGTTATTATCTGTATCATTCGTTTCATTGGTATTTTTTTTGGTACAGGCAGTCAAGAACGATAAAGACAAAATAAATGCCAATATAATTAAACTGACTTTTGCTTTCATATATTCCCTCCTATGGAGATAATTTTTAGATATAATAATTATTTCCATAAGATGAAAAAGAATACATGGAATCACTTATGATACGGCTCATTCCTGTTTATTTTAAATGCTCTGTAGATCTGCTCCAGCAGGATCAATCTCATAAGCTGATGGGGAAAGGTCATTTTTGAAAAGCTTAGCCGGTAATCGGCCCTCGCCAAAACCTCCTCAGATAGTCCCAATGAACCGCCTATAATGAAGCTTATATGGCTGTTGCCTGACAGGGCGAGCTTCTCAAGCTTTGCAGCAAGCTCTTCAGAGGATAGCATATGACCGTCTATAGCCAGAGCTATACAAAAAGAATCATCCTTAACAGCCCTTAAGATCCTGTCTCCTTCCTTCTTCTTTATGCCTGCCACAATGGCAGGCGGGGCATTGTCAGGAGTGCTTTCATCAGCCAGCTCAATAATCTCAAGACTGCAGTACCTGCCAAGGCGTTTTGCATATTCCTCCACTCCCTGGCTTAAGTACTTTTCTCTAAGCTTTCCTACACATATCAATGATATCTTCATTTTCTGCTACTTCCTTCTGTGATTATTAGGGGTACACAAATCCTTATCTTAAGTTTCTGTTACTTACTTCTGTAATCATTACTGGTATCTTGTATACAAATATGTCAAAATCATTTCCGGGCTTTCTGTACAGCTAAAATCATTCTCCTATTATAAACTATTATCAACATGCATTTCAATCTTTATGACCTTTTCTGTACAGGCTCCGGCATAAGCTCTCCAGCTGCTGAAAATATTTCAACCTATATAAGAATATATCTATAAGATTGACGGCTAAGCAATCCAATGTTATATTGTGTTAAAGACAGCACAATTGGTTTTACGGGAGAAGCTGGAATATGAAGGTTGTCGGACTGATTACAGAATATAATCCATTCCATAACGGACACAAATATCATATAGAAGAAGCCAGACGCGTCACGGGTGCCGATTATTGCATAGCTGTGATGAGCGGCAGTTTCGTCCAGAGAGGAGCTCCGGCCATTATTGACAAATACAGCAGGGCAAGGATGGCCCTCCTTAACGGGGTTGATCTGGTACTGGAGCTTCCGGTTTGCTTCTCTACTGCCAGCGCCGAATATTTTGCCCATGGAGCGGTATCACTGTTGGACAAGCTGGGCGTTGTTGATTTTATCTGCTTTGGCAGCGAATGCGGAAATATAAGTATCCTTAACAAGGCTGCAGAGCTGCTGCTGGATAAATCCGGGCTTTTTGACGAATACCTTCAGGCTTATCTAAAAGAAGGCAAGACCTATCCTGCTGCCAGGTCAGCAGCTATGCAAAAGGTAGTCATGGCAAATCAAGCAATGGATATATCTGATATTGATGCCGAACTGATCTGTCAGATAATAAATGAGCCAAACAACATTCTCGGCATTGAATACATTAAGGCAATCCGCCGCCTGAATTCCAGGGTAAAGCCTGTCACCATACAAAGAATATCCGCCCATTATCATGCTCGGGAGCTGGCTGACGAAAAGGCTAACGCTTCTGCAAAAGGCGACATTATCGGTACAGACCTGCCGACAACTAATATAAGTTCACCAGCAATAAGCTCGGCTACAGCAATCCGCAACAGTATCCTGAGTATCTGCCAATCTGATGATAATATTATCTGCCATACTGCAACCGATATAAGCTTTAACAGGATTAAAAGCAGTGTTCCTGATAATGTATACCAGATTCTGAGGGAAAGATATTTTAAAAGCTTTCCCATTACAGAGGAGGATTTTGCGCAGCTATTGCATTATCGCCTTATATATGAGGACAGGCAATCTCTTAGCGAATATATGGATGTATCCGAGGATCTGGCTGACAGAATCAAAAACATGAGAGATTTAAATTGCGGCTTTGAAGAGTTCTGTAAGACAGTAAAATCAAAGAATTACACCCTGACCAGAATTAACCGAGCTCTGCTGCATATTGTATTAAATATTCGCAAAAGCAGTGTCGAAGCCTATTGTCAAGAAGGATATGCGCAATACGCCAGGATTCTGGGCATTAAAAAGGAATCCTCCCAGCTTCTCAGGCTGATTGATAAAAAGGGTGCTCTTCCTGTAATTACTAAACTGTCAAAGGCTGATAATATGCTGGACTTGCCTGGAAGACAAATGCTGACGGAGGATATCAGCGCAACCCATCTATACAACCGCATAGTATATGGCAAATATAGTTTTGATATCCCTAACGAATACAAACATGGTATATGCATTGTATGATATAGGCAAAAACCCGGGCAGCCAAAGCTTTTCCCCGGGTTAATTTTTGCTGTCTGTTGTTCAGTTTTAAATAAAGCATATATCCTGCGCTCATGCTTATTCTCCATTAACGCATAACAACATTAGCTCATCAGCTCTTCCATCGTATCCAGCAGTTCTGAAAAATATTGCAGGGCATTGTTGACCGGCTCTGTAGTGCTCATGTCGACTCCGGCAATCTTGAGCAGTTCAATCGGATAATTGGAACAGCCGCTGCTTAAGAATTTAATATAGTCATCAACAGCTGGCTTGCCTTCCTCAAGAATTCTTCTTGAAATTGCAATAGCAGCCGAGAAGCCTGTTGCATACTGATATACATAGAAATAATTATAAAAATGAGGTATGCGGGCCCATTCCATGTCAATTTCAGGGTCCACTACTATATCATCTCCAAAGTACAATACATTAAGATCATGATAAAGCTTGCACAAGGCGTCGGCAGTCAGACTTTCACCCTTCTCCGCCATTCTGTGGGTAAGCATCTCAAACTCCGCAAACATGGTCTGGCGATACAGTGTTCCCCTGAATTTTTCAAGGAAATGATTTACCAGATAGGCCTTATGCTTCTTATCCTGGGTATTCTTTATAAGATAATCAATCAGCAGGGCTTCATTACAGGTTGATGCAACCTCGGCAACAAATATCTTATAGCCTGCATATCTATACGGTTGGGTTTTATCCGAATAGTAGCTGTGAATAGCGTGCCCCATCTCATGTGCCAGCGTAAATACATTACTTAAGGTGTCATTGTAATTTAACAGGACGTAAGGATGGGTACCATATGCTCCCCATGAATATGCTCCGGACCGCTTGTTTTCGTTCTCGTACACATCAATCCAGCGGTTGTTAAAGCCTTCCCTGAGTATGGCCAGATATTCCTCACCCAAAGGCTGCAGGCCTTGTTCAACTATTTTCTTGGCTTCCTCATAAGGAATTTCCATCCTGATATCCGGGACTAGAGGTGTATACAAATCGTACATATGCATCTCATCCAGGCCAAGCAGCTTCTTGCGCAGTCTGACATAGCGATACATCAGCTCCATATTCTTATGCACAGCCTCAATCAGATTGGTATAAACCTCCACCGGAATATTGTTGGCATCAAGGGCACGCTCAAGTGTGGAATTATATTTTCTGGCCTTTGTATAGAATATCTCCTGCTTTACATTGGCGCTGTATGTTGCAGCCAGGGTATTTCGGAAGCTGTAATAGGTATTGTACAAGCCCATAAAGGCTTCTTTTCTGACTCTGCGGTCTGTGCTTTCCAGCAGCTTTATAAACCTGCCATGGGTAATTCTTACGCTTTCTCCGTTTTCATCCTTAATCTCCGGGAATTTAATATCCGCATTGTTGAACATTGAATAAATGTTATCGGCTGCCTCCGTAACCTCACCTGCACTAGCCAGCAAGCTTTCCATCTCTGCTGATAATACATGAGGCTTAATGCGCATTATGTCCTGCAGATAAAATTCATATAGCTTAAGGCCTTCACACTCCTGAACATATTGCTTCAGTCTTTCTTCGGGTATTGATAGTATCTCCGGGGTTGCAAATGCCGTTGCACTGTTTACCTGCACATACAGGGTACCGGCTTTGCTTGATAAATCCTGATACACCGGATTGGCCGTATCCTCGTGATATTTTTGGTTGGCATATACATAGACCCTCTCAAGTAGCTGATTCAGCTCATCCGATAATTTCAGATAGCCAAAAAGAGATTCGGCCGACTGCGAAAGCTTTCCCTGATATTCTGCTATCTTTGGCAGCATCTCCTTTATCTTGTTATATTCCTCCAGCCAAAGCTCATCTGTTGCATACAGGTCTTCAATAGCCCAGGTATAGCGCTTGTCTACCTCGCTTCTTTTAGGAATGTTCTTGTTATTTGCCATAATATTACCTCCATTTTGCTGTCTGCCGGCTCCTCATTAGCATATAGGAACCCATCTCTGCCGGCTAACTACAAGCTTATTATTTTGAAATTATTATGATGATACATAGCAGTCTAATCTTATGGTATAAAATCTATGATTATTATAGCCTGATATGGCCGTATAATGAATAAAAGCGCCAATGTCCCAATAAATTATATAAATAAGCCTTATCATATCAGGAGTATCCCATGAATACACTCAGCATCTATAAAAGCAAAATAATAAAGGCTTCCATCCTGCTTTTTGCCCTAGCCATCCTTCTACAGCCGGCCGCTGCCTATGAAGGTGCAAGCTATGGCCTTCTTCTGTGGTTTCATAATCTGCTGCCCAGTTTGCTTCCCTTTATTATTTTATCAAATCTCATGGTTAAGCTTGATATTGCCAGGAAAATAAGCAAGGTACTCTATCCGATCCTGGGCAGGCTTTTTGGCATAAGCAGCGAGGGCTGTTATCCAATCCTCTTCGGTTTTTTAACTGGCATTCCAATGGGAGCAAAGGCTACGGCCGATTTGGTCAGGGATAACAGACTAAACAGGCGGCAGGCTCAATTCCTTATTGGCATGTGTAACAATGCCAGCCCGATGTTTATTATAGGCTACATATGCATAAGCCAGCTAAAGCTTCCCTCACTCAAATATGCCCTGCTGGCAATTATATATGGGTCGGCTATTCTTTCCGCCCTGATCTGGCGATTTTTTTCCGACCTGCGTCAAAAATGCAAATCATCAGATAAAAAAACCGGTCAGGCCGATTCCGAAAGCCTAATGTCAAAAAAAAGCGGCAAATTTTCATTTGAGCTACTGGATGCTTGCATAATGAACGGCTTTGAAACCATAACCCGAATTGGCGGCTATGTAATTCTCTTTAACATACTTGCCCAAATGCTGAAGGAATTCGGTGGCTCATCTGGTATAATAAAGGCAATTGGGATGGGACTGTTGGAGATAACCACCGGAATAAGCCAGCTATGCTCATTAAACATTGATAATAAAACAAAAATAGTCCTGACAGCAGCACTAAGCTCTTTTGGAGGTTTATCTGGTATTGCCCAGACTAAAAGCGTGCTGCAGGACTCAGGCTTATCCATATTCTCTTATCTTGCAGTAAAGCTTCTGCATGCCCTTCTTGCTGGCATCATCAGCTTACTCTATGTATTTGCCGGCAACTATTAGCTACTCAATATCCTTCAAAAAGGTGTCAGCATTAAAATCATAGTCATCATCATTAAAATCGGTGTTTTCATTTTCGTTGTCGGCCTGGTTATATTCGTTGTTTTGAGCATACAGCTGCTCATTCAGTTCACGTTTATTACTGTTAATGATTTCCAGGTTAGTTTTCAGCACACCAATAAAGCTGTCATATTTTGAAACAGCATCATCATAAGCCTTGGCTAAGATCCTTTCAACCTGGCTTAAGATCTCATTGGAATATAATAAAGCGCTGGTTCTGATCTGCTCAGCCTCCTCTGCAGCTTCCCTGCGAAGCCTGTTGGCTTCTTCGGATGCCTGCATTATCATTTCATTAGCCTGATAATAGGCCTGCTGCGTGATTTCATGCTCATTAACCAGCTCTTTTGCCTTTTCCTTACTCTGGCGAATAATCATTTCCGCCTTCTCTTCTGCATCGGCAATAATCGCATCACGATTGGCAATTATCTTCTGATATCTCTTTATCTCATCAGGCGTCCTAAGTCTGAGCTCGTCCAATAAATCATAGAGCTGATCCTTGGGAACAATTACCTTAGTGCTTGATAAAGGCTGCATCTTGCAGCTTTCAACAAACTCATAAATATCCTCAATTATTTGCTCTATCCTACTTGCACCCATATCATACACTCCTTGATTTAAATTTATCATAAATGTCCTGTACTATAGCTTCAGGAACAAACTGCCTGATGTCTCCTCCGTAGGATGCGATTTCTTTAACAATACTTGAGCTTAAATATGAAAATTCAACGCTTGTTGTAAAAAAAATAGTATCAACCTGGGGATTTAGCTTGTGATTTGTCTGAGCAATCTGAAGCTCATATTCAAAATCTGTTACAGCCCGCAGTCCTCTGACAATCAGATTTGCATTCTTCTTGCGGGCATAATTAACGAGCAATCCATCAAACGCTTCTACTTCTATATTTCTGACATTACTGTTCTGTCTTAATGCCTTTTCTATAAGAGCAACTCTTTCTTCTGATGTAAACAAAGGCCTTTTTGCACTATTTTTTAAAACACCGATTATAAGCTTGTCAACTATGCCGGAAGCTCTGATTATCACATCAAGATGCCCAAGTGTTATTGGGTCAAAGCTGCCGGGATATATTCCTATTTTCATGCAATTCCTCCATCGTGCCATCATGCGGCAGCACAAAAAGCTTTTCTCGTATGCAAATATTTATTCTACAGGCTAAATAATTTCCTATAGAATAAACTTGTCCTATTTGCACTCAATAAATACATGCTGGCTAGTTTTATATTCCTTTTTTCTGTAAACTCTAAATCGGGTATCCTCAAGATAATCAAATTCTGTCTTAAGGGATGCTTCCACGATTATAATAGTGTCACAATAAACAATATTGGAATTATTCAAGGCAAGCAGCACATCCCTTTCCAGATTACGGTCATATGGTGGATCCATAAAGATAATGTCAAAAACCTTACCCTTAATTTCCAGCATGCGTATAGCCTCAAGTGCATCCATTGGAAGCACCTCGGCATCCTTTTCCAATCCGGTGGATTTCAGGTTGGCTCTAATACACTCCAGCGCCACCCTGCTATTTTCAACCAAGGCTGCATATCTGGCGCCTCTTGACAGTGCCTCAATCCCTATCGCTCCGCTGCCGGAAAAGAGATCCAGAAAATCGGCACCTGCCAAATGTGGATTTAATATATTAAACAAGGTTTCCTTGATGCGATCGGTTGTCGGCCTTGTTTCATATCCCGGAGGTGTCTTAAGTAGCAGCCTTTTTGCTTTACCCGCTATTACTCTCATACTTTTTCTCCAAAAAAAAGCAATTTGATAATACTAAATTATATTTTATAATAATAAAAACATTTGTCAACTTGTTTTATTATATGGAAAAATTACCTTTTCCAGAGTTTATTGCAGGCCTGCTGCTAATAACACCTGCCCCGTCCCCGCAGGTTTTTATCTGCTTGGAAGCCAGTTAATATATAGTATTGTCAATATAGTATTGTCAGTGATTCATTTTGATTAATTTTTCAACAGCCATATTAGTAGCATTTTTATTATTCCAAGTATTAGTTTATCCGATTCATTGTCAGATTTCAATAATTTTCTTGCTGCAGATAGCGTAACTTTACTGTAGGAAATAGATAGACAGAGAGCACCAAAGATGTGTTAATAGAAATCACATCTACACTATAGCTTTTTATTCATACTTTTACAAGCCCCAAATGTGTGTATAAA
>Ga0134090_1000516_pt1 | contig 32452 bp, 17 predicted proteins | sample 1_4taG_FD_94453 | JGI IMG/M metagenome (GOLD analysis project Ga0134090, IMG submission 94453) | Switchgrass degrading microbial communities from high solid loading bioreactors in New Hampshire, USA - 1_4_20_6_A1 metaG | ecosystem: Engineered > Bioreactor > Semi-continuous > Anaerobic >...
CGACCCAGAGCGATAGGGGCTCAGCTGAGACCTTTTGGGGAGGTGAGCTTCGCCCACTTACACGCGGGTGGGGGAAGTTTCAACCGGCCAGAATGGTCCTCTTTTCAACCGGCCTTGACAGTCTGCGGACGGCGCCTGCTCGCTCGTGCTTCCGCAGCCCCCAACGAGCGCCGCAGGGTAGGTACAGCCGGCGGCCTGATACTCCGGGGCCGGTAAGCGGGAAAGGGTGCTGAGATGCGGAGGCGAGGGCGGCCCAGGCTGACGAGTGTCACAGAAGAGTCGCGGGCGCAACGGGGGTGTTCTCTTTTCTGACAGTCCCGGCGGACAGCAACGGTCGCGATGAACCCTGCCCAGGTCACAGTGCGGTCATCCCCCCGCCCGGGCCCTGGGCAAGCCGTTGGGGCGCCACTGATGCAGAGGTCGCCCGGCCGCGATTCTGCCTACAGCCTGAGGCGGATGCGCAAACATGCATCCGCCTGTATCCGTCGCAACCGGTTGCGAGGCCCGTCCCGGGCTCAGCGCCATCCGCCGCCCGTCCCCGCCTGTCCAGGTGCGCCTCCTGCGCGAGCCGCCCCTGCACTGGTCCGCGCACCGGGGCTCCGTTCCCAGGCGGCACCCATCCCTCCCGCTCTACATAAACTGGCGGTAACCGTACTTACGAAGGAGGATACCGCATGCAAATGCCACCCTGGTGGACGCCAGGCTGGCCTGGCCCGGGCATGCCCCTTGTGCAGCAGTGGCCTCAACAGATGCCGCCCTGGGGCCGCCCGGATCGGGATGACGACGACATGGACGACGAGCGGGACGTGGAGTGGAACCTGCGGCAAGAAGGCGGACCGCTCTCGCGCACCGGATGGTCCAACTGGCGGCGGATCGGCACCGGCGAGACGCTGGACTCGCCCGCTCCCGTCACCTACCAGAACGACCTGCACCTGTTCGTACGGGGCACCGACAGCGGGATCTACTGGAACCGGATGAGCCGGCGCACGGGTTGGGGCGAATCGCGGGAGGTCCCCGGCCAGGGGCGCACCCCCAGCGCACCGGCAGGGGTCACCTACCAGGGCTCGCTCCACCTCTTCGTGCGGGGCACCGACAACCGCATCTACCAGAACCAGCTCACCGGAAACCGCTGGAGCGGCTGGACGGAGGTGCCCGGCGGCGGGCAGACGACCAGCGGACCCGCCGTCACGGTGCATCAGGGCGCCCTCTACCTGGCGGTGCGGGGCACCGACAACGCGGTCTGGGTGCAGCGCTACGACGGCCAGTGGCGGGGCTGGCAGCGGGTCCCGACCGGCTCCACGCCCGACGCACCGGCCATCGTCTCCTACATGGGCACGCTCTGGCTCTTCGTGCGGGGCACAGACAACCGCATCTACGGCGCCGCCATGCGGGGACCGAACCAGTGGAGCAACTGGACCGAGATCCCAGGCGGCGGGCGCACCCCCAGCGGCCCCGGGGCCGTCGTCTACCGGGGCAACCTCTACCTGCTGGTCCGGGGCACCGACGACGGCATCTACCTGAACGTGCGGGACCGGCGGGGCCAGTGGTCCGGCTGGAGCGAGGTACCGGGCGGCGGACGCACGCCCAGCGGACCGGAGGGGGTCCGGTTCGCCGACCGGCTCTACCTGTTCGTGCGCGGCACCGACAACGGCATCTACACCACGGTACGCACGCGCCGGTAGCGCGTGCCGATCGTGCATATGAGGCACCGCCGCCCGGGTTCGTCCCGGGCGGCGGTTCGATGGAGGGCAGAGGACGCTGGGAAGCGAAAATCGATCTATGCACTGCAACATCGGGGTGACATCGAACGCGAGCACCATTCTGTCTGGGCGGTGAGCGACGTGCGCAGGACGGGAGCCCGGATCCTTCTCGTGCTTTTGGCAGCGCTGGCCTGTGGGCTGGCCGGTGCGTGGATGTACCCCGTTGGCGGGCGGATCTGGACCGCCGATCAGGTCTCCGCCGTGGCCGCCATCCACGGCGACCTTCGGATGGAGCTGGCGGACCCCGATCTGGTGCAACATGCGGCCCGGGACGCGCTCGCGGCCGCACGGGCCGACCGGCTCCGGCGGATCATCCCGGACGCTGCCGACCGAACGTGCGTCCCGCTCGCCCTTGCGCTGCGCACAGGCGACGTGTGGGTGGACCTGCGGCTGCGCTGCTCGAGCGGGCTTCTCTTCGATTCCATCCCGCGCGAGGCCTGGCGGCAGACCGTCAGGCGGTGACGCCCCCGTCCTCAGGTCCGCCCCAACCACCGCCGCGTAGCCGCCTCCTGGTTCGGCAGCGGGCAGAGCAGCGGCCGGCGGCTCTGCAGGTCTCGCAGGGCCTCGTCGTAACCCATGCGGTTTCGCCGGGCGTGGAAGGCCACGAGGATGGCAGCCGTGCGCTCGGCGCCGGCCCTGCAGTGGACGTAGACGAGGGCATCCGGTTCGCCCAGCGTCTCCGTCAGAAAGGCAACCGCCTCGTCAAACTGCGCCGGGGTGGGTGGGCCCATGTCCACGACGGGGATGTGCCGGCGGTCTATCCGCCCTGCGAGGGCGTCCAGCGCATCCTGCCCGAACCGGGGTGGAGCCCACTCCGCGGGTTCCCGCAGATCCAGCACGTGGGTGACGCCCCGGGCCACCAGCCACTCGGCGTCCAGCGCAGTCAGCGGGTTGCGGCCGGCCAGCAGGCCGTGGTCGATCCAGTTGCAGTTCAGCTTCGGCAGGTGGGGCGTGGCGTAGACCGCACGGTGAGTCCGGTAGAGCGGCAGGTCACGCCCCTCTGCTGCGTCGCGCAGGGCCGCCTCCGCCCGGGCGAGCAGTTCGCGGGCGGCCCGGAGCGCAGTTCGCAGGTGCCGGGCATCTCGGTTCGAACCCATCGCTCTCTGCTCGAGCAGCCCGCCGACCCTGTCAAGGTGGCGGCCGTCCGGCACACCCGAGCGCAGGGCCTCCACCTCCGCCCTGAGGGCCCCGTCCAGCTGCTCCCGGAGCGGCGAAGGAACCTGTGATTCTCGCAGCAGCGCGATGTCCCGGTTCAGCAAGCCAAGGATCTCCCGCGGGGTCACATGCATCGGCAGTCCTCCTACTGTGATGCCGGCCTGATCGCCGTCACCATCTTCCGTCCCTCCGCCTCGACGACGGTCACCACCCAGGCCTCGGGGCTGCCTTCCGCCTCCAGCAGTACCTCACGGTCGCCGACGCTCTCTGCGGTGAACCCTTCCCGGAGCCGCGCAGGCAGGTCCAACTGCAGGGCTTCGTCGAGTGCGCCGGCCGTCGCCAGGCGCCACCGCATCCAGTCGGGATCGCTGAGCAGGCCCCGCGCAAACTCGACCACGAAGCTTTCCTCAGGGGTCAGTTCGATCCGGTGACGAAGCACGTAACGCGCACCGTCCCGCTCCCAGTCCTCCCGGTAGGAGCCCCCGTCGAGCCCCAGGAAGCGGGTGTAGCGGTCGATCCCATCGGAAGGCTCGAACACGACGGCGGACATCGAGTCCGATTCGGGCGGCTCCGGCCCCCACACCGGCCGCCACTGGCCGCCGTCGTATGCCAGGAGCCCGACCTGGGCCACATGGCGGGTCTGGCCGCCGCCCACGTTCATCACCACCTGCACCAGATCCCCCTCCCGCCGCAGCCCGTGGAAGTCGCCCACGCCCACGACGCCGTCCGGCGGATAAGGCTGGCTGCGCCACTCCCCACCCTCGCGCCAGAAGAGCACCCGGCCGTCGTGCATGACGTTGTAGCCCTTGCCCCACTGGCATGCGAGCACCGCCTCCTCCGGAACCTCAGCCGCGCCGGCGCAGTAGACCGCCCACCCCGGAATCTTCCACCCGTCCTTCATGCCTGCTGCCTCCGTGGGCGACATCCCCTCCAGGCGCGCCCGGAGTTCCTCCTCCACCTCCGCCGCCGAGATCGGCGGTTCCACCTCCCCCTCTGCCGGAGCGCTCACGGGCGCCGAGATCGGCGGTTCCGCCTCCCCCGCGGCTGACACGCTCACGGGCGCAGAGATCAGGGGTTCCGCCTCCCCCGCGTCGGCGGCGCTGCCGGGCGCGGAGGACGCGGGAACGGCACAGCCCGCGCCGAGGGCGAGGAGGAGAACAGCAGCACCTGCGAGCACCCTCTTCATCCGTCATCAGCCCCTTCGACACGTTAGACCCCGTCTGAGGGGCCGGGGTTCCAGTCGTGCCAGGTGATGGCGATCGCGGCTTCAACCGGGCAGGGCAGGAAACCGTGGCGAACGCCGGTCGGTCTAACAGGTGAGGTCACAAAGGGGTGAACTATCGTGAGGTACACGTGCGTCGCAGCGGCGCTGCTCACGTTTGCGCTGTTCCTCTTCGCCTGCACACCTTCCGTGCGGCCGGCAACGCCCGGCACCGCCACCCCTGAGGGTACATCCCAGGACCGGTCGCCCGCCGTGACGGGCGGGCCGGACCCGGTGTTTTCCCGCGTGAGCGGTTCACAAGGCGATTCCGGTACGGACGGGTCAATTTGGGGTGAGTCCGGTTCGGCAGTGCTGCCGGCAGGCGACTGCCTGATCTGGGCGCGCTCGCTCCCCCAGGCCAGCCTGATGGATCCGGTGCTGTCGTGGTCGATGCCCCGCTACGTGACCGAGGGCACCTGCCGCCTCCCCGTGCACAGCGAGGAGGTGACGGTCGATCTCGTCCTGCCGCCCTCCGCAGACCCCGCGGCAGCAGAGGCCGCTCTGCAGGTCACCGGCGCCGAGGCCCACGTGGCCTGGACGACGGACCCGTCGGGCGAGCACCTCTTCACGGTGCGTTTCCCGGCCGGGGAGCCAGGCGAGCGGCTCACCGTCAGACTGCTCGGCCCCTTTGGACCGGCAGGCGAGCAGGTGGATCTCGGGTTCGACCTGGAGCGGGTCACCACCCCGCGGGTGTTGCTGGAGTACCGGGATGAGAGCGGCGAGTGGGTGCCGGTCAAGCCCGGCAGCACGCTGCCGCACCGGCCCCTGGACCTCCGTTTCATCTCCGTGGGCGGCGCTGACCTCGCAGAAGTCGCCGAGCGCCTCGCGCAGCAGGGCGTTGCTGCAGAGAGGCGGGCAGGGACGCTCACCGTCCACCTGGATGACCCACCTGCGCGTATGGCCCTGGACCTGAACCGTGTTGCAGCCGACCACGGCCTGGTGACGTGCCGCTCGTTCATCGAGTTTTTCACCGGCGAGGAGCCGCACCTGAGCCTGCTCGACCCTACGACCGGGCAGGAGCAGGTCATCGGCGAGGCGCCGGTCAACGTGTACGCCACGCTCGTTGCGCCGGCAGGCGATCAGGTCGCCCTGATGGCCAGCGACCCGGTCGACCCCTACGGAACCCAGATCTGGGTCCTGGATGTCACTGCGGGTGACCTGCACCTGACGGGCATCACCCCCTCCTCCCCGTGGTACCGGGCCTACTGGCGGCAGGGGGAACTGGTAGTGGCGGACCATGACCGGGTTCACCGCTGGTCGCAGGAGGCAGCACAGGCGACGGTGCAGCCGAGCCGGGGGCGCGCCTTCACCGTCCTCTCACCCGACGGCCGCCTCCTGGCCGGCATCGCCTTCGACATGGCCGAAGAGGATGAGAGCGGGCTGGCGCCAGCCAGCATTGTGCTGATCGACCTGGAGACCGGCGCCGAGCGGATCCTGGCGGACCGTCAGATCAGGGTGCGCATCGTGCACGGCGAATCGGAAACCCGGCTGGACCTCGCATTCAGCCCGGACGGCTCGGGTCTGCTGATCCGGGAGCCGACCCCCGTGCCCGGCAACTGGCGGTATCTGCGGCTCGACATCGCGTCTGACTCACTGGAGGAGGTTCCGGCGCCCCCCGACGCGGCGCAGCGCCAATGGGTGCCTGGCCCCAACGGCCTCGCATACCGCATCCAGGAGCAGCCGTACGGCGACGTGGTGGTGCGTACTGCCGGCGGGACCGAGCGCCAGTGCGGCAGCGGGCACGTCGCAGGCTGGTTGCCGGACGGGCGACTGCTGCTGATCCGCTGGGCCAACGGACAGTGGCTGCGCCGCCCGTGGTTTCTCTAGTCTGCTCGGCGCGTTCAGGGCGTGAGATGCCGCTTTGGTCGAACGCCTGAGCCAGGTCTGACCATCCCTCCCGGTTGCACGACCGGGCCGGCCCAACTCGCCCCCTGGGTATCAGCCGGGTAGGCGGAGGCCACCCTAGGCTCAGCAGTTCAGGGAAAGACAGGCCAGACTGGCCAGGAGGTGGTGTGGGCAGTGGCTGGCGCAGATCGTTCGCTCTCGCCGGAGGAGCGTGAGGAACTGCTCCGCACGCTGAAGGCCCGCTTCGAGAAGAACATGAACCGCCATCTCGGCCTCGAGTGGGAGGGCGTTCAGGCCAGGCTGGGCGCCCACCCGGAGAGACTCTGGTCGCTTCGTGAGATGGAGCGGACGGGCGGCGAGCCGGATGTCGTTGCCTTTGACCGCCAGACGGGCGAGTACATCTTCGCCGACTGTTCGGCCGAGAGTCCCAGGGGCCGCAGAAGCCTCTGCTACGACCGTGCGGCATGGGAGTCGCGCAAGGACCACAAGCCCGAGACCAGTGCGCTGGAGATGGCGGAGGCCATGGGGATCGAGATGTTGACCGAGCAGGAGTACCGGGATTTGCAGAGACTGGGCGCCTTCGACACGAAGACGTCGAGCTGGGTGAGAACGCCGCCGGAGATCCGGAACCTCGGGGGTGCGATGTTCTGCGACCGCCGCTACAACACGGTCTGGACGTACCACAACGGTGCGGAGTCGTACTACGCCGCAAGGGGCTTCCGGGGCTCGCTCAGGGTGTGATATCGGCGTGCGCCCTCGCCCGGCGGGGGAGCCACACCCGGAACACCGCGCCGTGCCCCGGCTCGGATTCGACCGATATGCGCCCGCTGTGGGCCTCCACCACCGTCCTGACGATGGCCAGCCCGAGGCCGGTCCCCCCCTCCCGGCTCCGGGCGGGGTCGGCCCGGTAGAAGGGTTCGAAGATGTGCGGCAGGTCGGCCGGGTCGATCCCTCTCCCCCGGTCTGTCACCGTGATGACCACCCCGTCGCCCTCGGGCGCAGCCGTGACGACGACGGGCGCCCCGTCCGCCTGCAGGCCGTTGCGCACCAGGTTCGCGACCATCCGCTCCAGGCTGATGGGGTCTCCGTCGACCCGGAGGTCCGGGGCGCACTCCAGCACCACCTCGCCCCCGGCGGAGCGGCGGGTCTCCGCCACGGCGCGCTCCAGCAGCGGCGCCAGGGGGAGGTCCCACTCCATCGCCAGCCCGCTCCCCCGCTCGTACCGCGCCAGGGTGAGCAGGTGGTCGGTGACGTCCGAGAGGTGCTCGGCCTCCGCCAGGGCCTCGGTGAGGGCAGCCCGGTACTCCGCCGCACTCCGCTCGCGCCGCAGGGCCACCTCCATCTGCGCCCGCATCGCGGCCACCGGCCCGCGCAGCTCGTGGGCGGCGGCGGCCACGAACCGGCCCTGCGCCGCGAAGGCCTCCTGCAGCCGGGCGATCATGTCGTTCAACACCCCCACCAGGCGGCGCAGCGTCCGGTCGGGCCAGCGGTCGGGGATGCGCAGGTGCGGGGTCCGGGTCGACACGTCAGCGGCCGTGGCGATGATCGCCCGCAGCGGCCGGTAGGTCCGCGCCGCCATGGCCCACGCCACCGCGCCGCACAGGAGGGTGCCCACCGCCCCCAGCAGTGCGAGCCGCTGCACCAGGTCGGGCAGCACCTCGCTCACCATCCCCAGCGGGGCCGACATCTGGATGACCACGGGCTCGTGCTCGTCACCGCCCAGGGCGTACACGACCCGCAACTCGTCCTCCTGGGGCAGCAGCGCCTGCAGGAAGTCGGGCCCCGACCGGCGGACCCACCCCTCGCGTGCGGGCACGAGCGAGAGGAACGCCACGCCGTTCCGCTGGGCGTCCCGCAGCGCCTGGTCATCCACCGGCAGCGGCTGCGAACCGAACCGCACCACCCCGGAGGGGTCCAGCACCTGGATGCGGCGCGGCTCCTTGCGGTCGCGGTCGCGGCCGCGGCCGTGGTCATCATCGTCCTCGTGCTCGAACCGACGGGCGAGCCGCTCGGCGGCGGAGACGATCTCGCGGGCCGAGCCCGAGCGCACCGGCAGGGCGGCGAGCAGCGCCCGGTCGACGCCCTCCCGCAGTATCAGGGCGGTCGTGGCGTACGCCGAGCCGATGATCAGGGCCATCACGAGTGCGGCAGCGCGGTCGTGGCGAGGGCCACCCGCGCGGGGAGGCTTCTCTGCAGCATCATTCCGGGTTCGCCTCCAGGATGTAACCCAGCCCGCGCCGGGTGGCGATCCGCGGCCGGGCGGAGATGCACGCCAGCCGCTTGCGCAGGTTCTTCACCTGCGCCTCCACGGCGTTCTCGGTGATCAGTTCCGGCTCCTGCCAGCACGCATCGGCGATGGCGCCCCGGCTGAGCACCTGTCCCGGGTGGCGCATGAAAAACGCCATGATGCGCAGTTCCTGGGCTGTAAGATGGACCTCACGCCCGTCGAAGGCCAGCCGGCCGGTCTGCGGGTCGAGGCTCAGGCCGCCCACGCGCAGGCTGGGGTCCCACCCGCCTGCGACACGGCGGGCGAGCGCCTCGATGCGGGCGAGCAGTTCAGCGAAGGCGAAAGGCTTCACCAGGTAGTCGTCGGCCCCGGCCCGCAGGCCCGTGACCCGGTCGGCGACCGCGTCCAGGGCGGTGAGCATCAGGATGGGCGTGTTGAGCCCCTCCCCCCGCCACCGGGCCAGGAGCTGGTCGCCCGAAACCTCGGGCAGCATCCGGTCGAGGATGATCAGGTCGTAGTGGCGCGAGGCGGCGAAGAGCTGTGCGTCGCCGCTCGTTTCCGCGCAGTCGACGGCGTATCCTTCCTCCCGCAGCCCCTGGCACAGCGCCCGGGCGAGGCGCCTGTCATCTTCAACCAGGAGTATCCGCATGCCGGCTCCACACCCCCTTGATCAACCGCCAGGAAGCCAGCAGTCCGACCGACAGGCCCGTGAAGCGGTAGAGGAAGCCGACGGCAGGGTGCCCGCTGTCGGTGCCGAGGGCAACCCCGTGAACCAGTGCGAACAGGAAGCCCGCCAGGCTGAGCAGGTGAAGGACCCGCCAGTGCAACGGCTTCAACCGGGTGCGCAGGTAGGTGCTGACGATGGCGACGACCATGGTGTAGGCGGCGAGCACCCCCAGCGTCACCTCCACGGGCTCGTAGTCGGATGCGAAGGGCAGCAAAAGTGCGGGGGCCCTGAACGGGATGTACTTGTCCCACAGGAGGATCACCGCATGGAAGACGGTGGCGTAGAGCGCCCACAGCGAGAGGTGCTCATGCACCGCCAGATTGCTCGCCGGCGCCGTGAGCCCCCGCAACATGCCCAGCGACTGCAGCAGGCCCACCGCGACGGAGAGGTACACCAGGACGTAGGCGACCAGGCCCGCCGCCCGCGTGAGGTACCAGGTGTGAAGCACAGCGGCCGGGTTCACCTCGCACAGAAAGAAACCGGCGGCGGCGACGGTGAGCGCCAGTGCTGCCGCCCCCGACCCGCGCGGTACAGCGCGGCGGATCGCCCGCACCGCCGCTTGCGCCCGCTGTAGAGGCTGCGCAGAACTATTCTGCGTTGACATAAATGAACTCCTCCAGTCCCGGCGTCAGAATCAGGCTGCATCCGGCGGTCACCAGCAGCCCGTGGCACTTGCGAGAGGCCAGAAGCTGCAGGGCCCGCTCCGCCCCCAGGACCAGGCACGCCTTCGCCAGCACGTCCGCCCGGGTGGCGGTCGGGGCGAAGACCGTGGCGGCCGCCAGCCCGGAGTCGGCTGGGCGGCCGGTCACCGGGTCGATGATGTGGTGCCGGCCGGGGCCCCACCGGCGGCCCAGGGTCGAGGAGGTGGCCACCGCCCCCCGGCGGAGGGAGGCCGTGGCCAGCACCCGGTCCGGCGCGAAGGGGTCGGCCACTTCGACGACCCAGGGCGGGTCGCCAGCCCGCACCCACAGGGCAAGGTCGCCGCCCGCGTTCACCATCAGGCTGGATGCCGGCTGGCGCCGCCGGAGCCGGCGAAGCACCAGATCGACCGCCAGCCCCTTCCCGATGCCGCCCAGGTCCAGGGCCACGCCCGGGGGCAGGAAGACCGCGCCCGGCCCCAGGCGCACCTCCCGCCAGCGGCCGGCGGGCACGGGAGGCCCCGGCTCCGTTGGGCCCAGTTCGAACGAGCGGCCGTACCCGGCTGCGATCAGGGCCGGCAGGATCGTCGGGTCAAAGGCGCCGCCGGTGACTCGCGCCGCCTCCAGGGCTCTCCGGACAGCGAGGTGCAGCAGGGGCGGCACGGCCACCCACCGGCCGGCCCACCGGTTCAGCTGGCTCAGGGCGCTCTCGGCGTCGAACCGGCTCCACATCCGCTCCAGGCGCTCAAACCAGGGGGCGGGGTCCTGCAGGGCCCCCACCACCTCCACATCGGTGCTCATTGCCCGGAACGACCACGTCGCCGGGTCAGGAGCGCCGGGTCCGGGTCCGCGGCGGCTGGCCGCCGTTCCCGGCCGCGCTGCGGGGCTGGAGCCACAGCCTGGGACCATCCTCTCTCCCCTCCCGGTCGTCGTCCCAGTGATCCCAGTCATCCCAGTCATCGTCTCGGTGGTCGTTCCAGTCGTCAGCCCGGAGCTTCTCCCAGCCGTGGTTCCGGCCACCGTTCCGGTACAGCGGCGAGACGGCCTGGTCAGCGCCGGGCGCGGCACTCGCCGCCGCGCCCTCCTCCGCCCCGGGCACCTGGCCCGATGCCATCTGGCCGGCAATGCCCGCGATGGCGGCCACGGTTGCGATCGAGATCGCCAGCTTCAGCAGTTTGACGTTTCCGTTCGGATTGGTCGCCATTCCATGTTCACCCTCCTCGACGGAGAGGCTACCACCCTGGTCTGAAAACAGCCTGAAAAGAAGGAAGTGAGCCAACGGGCTCACCCCGCTGGCCCGCTCTGACCCACCTCCTGATCCGCCTGATGATCACCGGATCTGTCCCTCCGTCGGAATCACCACCACCCGGTCCAGACCCGTACCGTAGATGCGCCCGTCGGCCCCCGGGATCAGGCCCCACACCGGGTCCGGCAGCCAGGTGCTGGCGAGAACCTCTCCGGACCGGCCCACCCGCACGAGGTGGGACCCGGGCCTGGAACTCGCACCCGGGCCGATGGTGGCGTAGAGGAAGCCGTCGCTCCCCCACGCCAGGCCGGTGATCGGCGCAACCTCCTCGCCGCTCTCCTGCCCCAGCTCGGGCAGCGGCCGGCCCCAGATCTCGGCCTGGCCGGTGGCGGGGTCCCACAGGAAGAGCGAGCCGAACATGTCCGTACCGCCCACGAAGCGGCTCCCGTCGTAGGGCAGCAAAACGCTGACCGAGCCGCCCTGCGGGGTGCCGTCAGTGTACTCCCGCACCTCGCCGGTCAGCACGTTCACGGCCTTAAACGGCACGTTGTAGACCCAGCCATCGGCGACTGGCGCGTGCCACGGGCCGAACGCCTCCACCTCCACCCGCCGCACCGCGCCGGACTCGACGTCAAACAGGGCCAGTCCCGCGTCGTACCGGGCAACGACCTGCCCGTCGATGCTGGCGAAGGGCACAAGGCCCGGGTGGCCCAGCAGCCGGAACTCCCCGGCCTCCACATCGAACAGGAAGAGCTGCTCCCGCCGCACGAGGGCGTAGACGCTTCGGTCGGACAGCCTGGTGACGGCAGCCTCGACGCGGCCCTGCAAGACCTCCCCGAGTTCTGCCTGCTGCCGCTCTGAGAGCCCCTCGGTGCCCCGGATCACCGCCGAGGTGAACTCCTGCACGGGTGACAGTCCGTCGCCGTCCACCCTGTACCAGTGGCCCAGCCGGTCGTTGAGGTGCACCTTGCCGTCCCGCCGGTCCATGTAGGCAAACGGCGCGCCGGCGGGGGAGCGGGCCGGGCCGAGGTCCGTCACCTGGCCGTCGGCCGTCCGGCGCATAAGGTGGAGGGTCTCCACCCGCCCGACGAGGCGGCCCTCCGCTACCCAGACCAGGTCCCCGACCCAGACCGCGGCCGGGTCGGGCCGCCCGTAGGCGATGCGGCCGTGGGAGTAGTCGGCATCGGCCAGGCGGAAGTGGAAGAGCTCGCCGTCCTGGCCGCCCCACACGCCAGTGACCGGGTCCGCCACCAGCCGGCTGAGGGCGGGATCGGTGCGCCGCTCCGCCCAGACCCAGAGGTCCGGACTGACGGCGATCACGTCTCCGCTCGCATCGACGGTCACCCGCGGCGCTGATGCGATCGCCTGCAGACCGGATGAGGACCCCGGTGCACCGGATGCGGGCGCCGCGGCCCCTGCATGCACGATCGGCCGCTCCGCTGCACTTGCCGCGTCCTGCGGCAGCGAGGCGGGGCCGGCACAACCGGCCAGGGCCACAGCCAGGGCGAGCAGGGTCAGAACGACTCCTCTCACGGATCATCCCTCCCGTCATGCGTATGACGGTTGGGACTTATCGGCGGTTTCTGCGCCCCCGTCGGGGGCTCTGCCCGGCAGGCCCTCCACAAACCCCTGCCCACAGCCTTCTGATCGAAGGGACAGAGCCTCACCGCGTCGTCTTACCCGTTGAACCTTTCACATCCCGCACCGGACGGATGCTGTGATAACTCAGGAGGCGATACCGCAATGCCCGCCCCGATCCGCACGAGAGATGCGCTTCTCGGCATCGTCCTGGCAATCGTGGCACTGGTCGCGGCGCAGTTGGCCGCCCAGCTCGTCTACCTGCTCCCGCTGACGCCCGCAACCGCCCACGCGCTCTTCGGCGGTGCGTACGTCCTCGTGGCCGGTGTGCTGCTCGTGCTGCCCTGCCGCGTGGTTCTGCACCTCTCCCCTGCCGACTGTCGCATCGGCCGCCCCGTTCTGCCGGCCAGATGGCTTCTGGCTGCCATTCTACTGCCGGTCGGCGTGTCGCTCGCCTTGATTACCCTGCCGGGGGACTGGGCGTATCACCCTGCGGCGGCCGGTGAGTTGGCGCCGAAGCTGACCCAGGCCCTCCTGGCCACCGGTCTGGCCGTCGGCGCCGTTGAGGAAATGGTCTTCCGCGGGGTCATCCTCAGCGCCCTGGAGCGCCGCTGGAACCGCTGGGTCGCCGTGCTGTTCCCCTCCATGCTCTTTGGACTGCTCCACGCCCTCGGGGCCGAACTGGGTCTCGCAGACATCGCGCTGCTCTTCGTCGCCGGCACAAGCGTGGGCGTGATGTTCTCGCTCATCACCCTGGAGAGTGGCTCGGTCTGGCCAGCAGCCGTCGTGCACGGGCTCTGGAACGCACTCATGATCGGGGGCATCCTCCACATCGGCCCCGACACCAACCCCGACGCGCTCCTCTCCTATCGGCTGTCGGTCTCCTCCCCGGTGCTGACGGGAGGAAGCTTCGGCGTAGAGTCGTCGCTTTTCGCCGTCATCGGCTACCTGGTGGTCAGCGCCGCGGCGGTGCCGGGACTCCTCCGGCGTCGCCGTTCAAGCAACACCTAGCCCACACCTGCCCCATGGGGTATGCTCACCGGCCGGACCGAGCGTCATGACACTGCACCGGCAGCGTCCGGCTCCAGTCACCATTCCTGAGACGAAGTGAAAAGAAATGAGCCACTCGCTTCAACCCGCTGGCTCATTTCTTTTCACTTCAGCCCTGGGCAAGTCTCGTGCAGTGGGGGTGAGCGGCCCGGGTAGACGCCCAGCCCCTACCCCACCCTGATCCCCCGCCGCGTGAGCTGCGCCCGGATCCGGGCCATCGTCTCCTCCGTCGGCGGCTGCACCCCCTCCAGCGTGTAGCGGATCCCCATCGCCTCCCACTTGTGCTTCCCCAGCAGGTGGTAAGGCAGCAGTTCCACCCGCTGCACCCCGCTCAGAGACTGCACAAAAGCAGCCAGTTCCTCCACGTCCTCCGGCGCATCGCTCCACCCGGGCACCACCACGTAGCGGATCCAGAGCGGTACCCCCAAGTCGGAGGCGAAGCGGGCGAAGCGAAGCGTGGTCTCGTTCTCCTGCCCGGTGAGCGCCTTGTGCTTCTCCGGGTTGAGCTGCTTCAGGTCCAGCAGGATCAGGTCGGTGTGCGCCAGCGCCGGTGCCGCCCGCTCTGGCAGCGCGAAGCCGTTGGTGTCCAGGGCAGTGTGGATGCCGATCTTGTGGGCCTCTTCGAACAGGCCGGCCACGAAGTCGGCCTGCAGGAGCGGCTCGCCACCGGTCACCGTCACCCCGCCGCCGGAGGCCCGCATGTAGGGGACGTAGGCCTGCATCTCCCGCACCAGGTCGGCGACGGTCCGTTCCTCGCCCCCCCGCTGGTCCCAGGTGTCGGGGTTGTGGCAGTACCTGCACCGGTAAAGGCAGCCCTGCAGGAAGACCACGAAGCGGAGGCCGGGGCCGTCCACCGCGCCCATCGAGTCCACCGAGTGGACCCGACCGACCCGCTGCGCCGCCGGGACGTCGAGCTGCGTAAACTCGCAGAGGAGCATGTACATCGCCCCCTACAGGCACTGGTGGAACGTACGGTTGATGACCTCCAGCTGCTGCTCTCTGGTTAGCTTCACAAAGTGGACCGCGTACCCCGAGACCCGGATGGTCAGCTGTGGGTACTGCTCGGGGTGCTCCATCGCGTCCAGCAGCGTCTCCCGGTTCAGGCAGTTGACGTTGATGTGGTGCCCGCCCGAGGTGGCGTAGCCGTCCAGGAGACCGATCAGGTTCGAGACCTGTTCCTCCGCCGACCTGCCCATGGCCCCCGGCACCATCGAGAAGGTGTAGGAGATGCCGTCCAGCGCCGAGGCGTAGGGGATCTGCGCCACCGACGTGCAGGAGGCCAGGGCGCCCTTCACGTCCCGCCCGTGCATCGGGTTCGCCCCGGGGGCGAAGGGCTCGCCCGCCTTCCGACCATCGGGCGTGGTGCCGGTCTTCTTGCCGTAGACCACATTGGAGGTGATCGTCAGCACCGAAAGCGTCGGGACGGCGCCCCGGTAGGTCTTGTGCCTGGCCAGGCGGGCGGCGAACTCGTCCACCACCCGGGCCGCGATCTGATCCACTCGGGGATCATTGTTGCCGTAGGCCGGGAAGTCGCCCTCCCGCTCGAAGTCCACGGCGATGCCCTGCTCGTTGCGGATGGGGCGGACCTTCGCGTACTTGATGGCCGAGAGCGAGTCCGCCACCACCGAGAGGCCGGCGATGCCGCACGCCATGGTCCGGAGGATATCCCGGTCGTGCAGTGCGAACTCCAGCCGCTCGTAGAAGTACTTGTCGTGCATGTAGTGGATGATGTTGAGCGTGTTGATGTAGAGGCGGGAGAGCCAGTCCATCATCAGCATGAACCGCTCCCACACCTCGGCGAAGTCCAGCACCTCCGCGGTGAGCGGCTCCATCCTCGGCCCCACCTGAACGCCCAGCCGCTCGTCCACGCCGCCGTTGATGGCGTAGAGCAGGCACTTGGCCAGGTTGGCCCGGGCGCCGAAGAACTGCATCTGCTTGCCGATGCGCATGGCCGAGACGCAGCAGGCGATGCCGTAGTCGTCGCCCCAGTACTGGCGCATGATCTCGTCGTTCTCGTACTGGATGGCGCTGGTGTCGATGGACACTTTCGCAGCGAACCGCTTGAACCCCTCGGGCAGCCGCGGTGACCAGAGCACCGTCAGGTTCGGCTCCGGCGCCGGCCCCAGGTTGTAGAGGGACTGGAGGATGCGGAAGCTGTTCTTGGTGACCAGCGTCCGCCCGTCGATGCCCATGCCGCCGATGGACTCGGTGACCCAGGTGGGGTCGCCGCTGAAGAGCTCGTTGTACTCCGGCGTGCGCAGGAAGGCCACCTGGCGGAGCTTGATGGTCAGCTGGTCCATCAGTTCCTGGGCCCCCTGCTCGGTCAGCCTGCCCGCCTTCAGGTCCCGCTCGATGTAGATGTCCAGGAAGGTCGAGATGCGGCCGATGGACATGGCCGCGCCGTTCTGCTCCTTGATCGCGGCGAGGTAGCCCATGTAGGTCCACTGCACGGCCTCCAGGGCGGTGGCCGCCGGCCGGCCGACGTCGCAGCCGTAGCGGGCCGCCATCTCCTTCAGCTCATGCAGCGCCCGGATCTGCTCCCGCAGCTCCTCCCTGAGCTGAATGGCGGGCTCGTCCATCGCGTCCGGCTCTGTCCAGGCCAGCTCCTGCTCCTTGGCCCGGATCAGGTTGTCGACGCCGTAGAGCGCCACCCGCCGGTAGTCGCCGATGATGCGCCCCCGGCCGTAGGCGTCGGGCAGGCCGGTGATGATACCGCTCTTCCGGGCAAGCCGCATCTCGGGGGTGTAGACGTCGAACACGCCCTGGTTGTGGGTCTTGCGGTAGTCGGTGAAGATCTGGCGCAGGTCGGGGTCCGCCTCCATCCCATACGCCTCCAGCGACGCCTCCACCATGCGCCAGCCGCCGCAGGGGTAGATGGAACGCTTGCCGGGCCTGTCGGTCTGCAGGCCGACGATCAGCTCGAGGTCCCGGTCCACGTAACCGGGCCCGTAGGCGAGGATGGACGAGGGGGTCTTCGGGTCGATCTCCAGGGGCGCGTGTGCAGCCTGCTCCTGCTTCAGGACGGCGAAGACCTTCTCCCACAGTGTGCGGGTGCGCTCCGTGGGACCGGTGAGAAAGGCGTCGTCGCCCTCGTAGGGCGTGTAGTTGCGCTGGATGAAGTCCCGCACGTCGATGCGCTGCCGCCACATCCCGGGGATGAACCCCTCCCAGGCGGGATGGTCCTCCAGTTCGATGCGATACACCGCCGGCATCCTCCTCTGTGGTGCTGTCTCACCAGGGTAGGGTGCCGCAGTTGGCGCGTGTTCAGTCCAGGCCCGCGGGGCTGACGTGTCCTCACGAAGTCTGCGCGTTCGCCGGCGCCCGGGGCTGGAGTGTATCTGTAGAGATGAGCCTCACAAGACCTGCGAGATCCCCCCTGCGAGGCGCGCGAACAGGGCCGGGGGTGACGGTGTCACCCCCGGCCCTGTACGTGATGGCTACTGTTCGATCAGCCGCAGCAGGCGGCTCAGCATCACCGCCGCCTCCGCACGGGTGGCGGTCTCGGTCGGGTTCCACGTCTCCGGCGTCCGGCCGCCCACCAGGCCGAGCTTCACGGCCACGGCGGCGGACTCGGCCGCCCATGGGGCGATGTCGCCGGCGTCGGCGTACCGCTCCGTCAACTCGGTGGTATCCACGGTCCGCACGAGGTCAGGCCGGAACCGGGCCAGCGCACGGACCAGCATGACTGCCAGTTCCTGTCGCGTCACCGGGTCGTCGGGCCGGAACTGCCCGTCAGAGCCCTGCACCAGGCCGGCCAGCGCCGCCGCTTCCACCTCGGCCCGGTACCAGGCCATGGACGGAACGTCGCTGAACAGGCCCTGCGCTCTGTCGGCCGTGTCGATTCCGAGCGCCCGCACCAGCAGGGCGGCGAACTGCGCCCGGGTAATCTGCGCATCCGGCGAGAACTGCCCGGATGCGGTGCCCTTTACGATCTGCCGGGCAGCCATCAGCTGCACGTCGGCGTATGCCCAGTGGGTGGGCGGCAGGTCGGCGAAGCGGCCCAGGTACTCCTGCACGGCGTACTGTCCGGGCTGGACCAGGTCAACCGTCACCGTCCGGGCAGCCGTGTCAACGCGGCCACCCACGTAGTTCAGCTGAGCGCTGGTCTGGTCGAACCGGTAGACGCCCAGGTGCTCCGGTACCACAGCCGCCTGGTAACCCAGGGTGAGCCGGACCGGCGCCGCAAACCCGGTCAGCGCCGTCGGCGGCAGGGCGCCGCCCTCCACCTGGGCGGTCAGCTGCACGCCCAGGTTCGCCTTGGCCAGTGCGATGCGCACTGCACCGGTGCTGCCGCGGGCGATCAGTTCCCGCAGGCCGGTGAGCGCCTCAGCCGGCATCTCGAGGCGGCCTGCGTCGGTCTCCACGATCACCCGCCTTCCGGCGTCCGCCAGCGACCGCAGCGCCGGCAGGTTCAGGAGCACCGACTGATCAGACACGGTCACCTTCCGCTGCGGCTCGCCCGGCGCCGCATACTGGGTTGCGGTCAGGTCGATCACCACGTCGCCGGTCTGCCCGGCCAGGCGGTCGGCCTCCAGCTTCGCCACGAGACTGCCCTGCCCGGACGCCGACGGGGTGATGACCAGGGAACCGTAAGCCGTGGGAACCTCGAACGAGGCGGAACCCGTCGGCTCCTCCGGCTCCTCGTCCGGCGGGGCCGCCGTGGTGAACGACCAGGTGATCTCCTCGGTCTCCCAGTCGTTCCCGGTCAGCCGGACGCCGCCGGCCAGCCTGACGGTGTAGGTCGTGCCGTAGGCCAGGGGCTGCACGGGCTTCAGCACCAGCGCGTGCCCCGACTCGTCCAGCGTGACCCTGGCCTCCACCGGCACGCCGCCAGCGGAGAGGGTCAGCACCTGGGCGAGATCACCGGCGTAGTCCAGCGGTCGATCAAACGAAATGGTGATGGCCGCGTCCACCGGCACGTCCCAGGCATCCGGAGCAGGGACCCGGGCGACGACGCTGGGGGCCGGTGCAGGCAACAGGCCGCCGCCGCTGCCGCCGCCACCGCCCGGCGAGGGGCTGGGGCCTGGGTTCGGGCTCGGACCAGGACCCGGGGCGGGTGCGCTCACCGTGGTGAACGTGACCGTGATGGGCCTCTCGGGATGGAGGCCTTCGTAGTCCGCCACCGAGGTGCTGATGACGACCCGGTACTGGGTGCCGGCCGCCAGCGCCTCCTCCCGGTCCGGAACCAGCTCGACCACCTGTGCCAGCCGCCGGCTCGGATAGTCGGGATCCTGCAGCGTCTTCTCCGCCTTCACGGTGAACGGAACCAGGCTGCCATCGTCGGTCCTGACGAGGCTGATCGTTTTCGCGTTGAGCGAAGCCAGCTGCATCCACTTCGTGAAGGCGAGCGTTACCGTCGCCTGCGTCTCGACCGACTCGTCCCCGTCGGCCGGGAGGGACTCCTTCAGCGCCGGAAGGGCATTGGAGCGCATGGAGACGTTCAGTTCCGTCTTCGGCGGCGGAACATCAAACGCTTCGGTCGTGTGCGTGATGTAGCCGTTGCCGCTGAAGACCACCCGGAACCTGCCGCTGAGGACGTCCCAGGCGTAGTTCCCGCCCTCGTCGGTGGTCAGCGGGTTGCGCTGCCCGTACAGTTCGCCGTTCCACGCCACCCATCTGCCACCGACGTTCTCCTCCAGGAGGGCGGTGATGCCCTGCAGCGGTTCGTCAGGGTCGATCTCATAGACGTACCCGCTGGGATCGATGAGGAGGTTGACAACGGCGACCAGCGTGCTGTAAGTGTTGCCGTCTGTATCCTCGTAGCGGACCGTCATCGCCGGGTCGCCGCCACCCTGCCCTGCGACGCCGGCGGCCGTGTACCAACCGGTATCGTCCTCCTCCATCGCGTACGCAGAGCCCTGGAACACCACGGACACGTTCTGTACCTTTTCGGGTCGGCTGAACTTCACGGACAGGGTCATCGGCATCTGCTCAAGCTCGTACACGGTGATGACGCCCAGGTACCGGTTGGCCCCGACGGTCCCGTTGATGCCGGTGGTCAGCGTCGCTTCCTTGAGGACGGGCGCCTCGGGGGCGTACCGAACGTACAGCGGCGCCGAGTGTGGGAGCGGCTCTCCATCCGTGACCACCTGCGCCGTGAGCGCATGCTCCTCCGCCGCGCTCAGGGTGACATCCAGCCACCAGAACAGCCCCTCCACCTGACTCTGGCCCAGCAGGACGCCGCCGTCCCAGACCCTCACCAGTGCGCCCGGCGCGGCCTGGCCGAACACGCGGACCTCCCTGCTGTCGGTGACGGACGGCCCCTGGATGGTGGTCACATGGACCTCAGCCGTGGCCTCGCCCAGGATCATGCTGTGGTTGTACACCTTGCTGAACGTCTCGGTCCAGAGAACCTCTGCGGTGGTGGTGACGCTGCCGTCCCGCTCAGCGTAGAGCTCCTGCTGCCACGTGATCTCCACCGGCTCACCGGGCACCAGGGTCAGGACAACGCTCGGGACCCCGTCCACAGTGCTGTACGAGCGCCTCTGGCCGTTGACGCGTATCGAGTCGGAGACCAGCGTGCCGCCGGCAGGCAGGTGGATGCGAAGCGCTGCATCCCAGTACTCCGTCTCCGGGACGGTGGCCAGCACGGCACGGTAGTTCACTCTGCCGCCCGCCGCGACCGCGGACCGGTCGGCGGAGAACTGTGTGAGACTCAGGTCGAAGGGCATGGCCGGCGCGTCGAGCACAATGACAACCTCGCCGTCCTCGTCCGGGCCCCCCGCCGTCACCTGCCTCGTCGCGGCTCTGTACAGCGGGGCAGACACGCGGAGCGTGTACGCGCCGCCGGGCTCAAGGCCAGTGATGGCGAAGGTGCCGGCGCCCCCGTCATCGTCGCTCCCGCTGACGTGGACACTCGCCCGGAAGGCGCCAGCGGTGACTTCGACCGTCGCCGTGGTGATGGGCCCGCCGGCTGCGTCGACGACCCGACCGCGGATGGACCCGCCAAGCTCAAGCTCAATCTCCACCGGGGTGGCGCCGGGCGTCGCCGTTACCTGCGTGTCGCGGTACCCCTGCTGGTTGAAGGTAGCGATCTCGTACGCCATGCCCGGGCTGAGCCCACGGAACTCGAACTCGCCATCCGGGCCGCTGCGGGTCCAGTGGGTCTTCCCGCCGGCTTCCGCCCTGAGGCTGACGCCGTCCAGCGCGGTCCGGTCCTCACCGTTCTTGCCGAAGACGGTGCCCACGATGCTCCCGGCCGGCGACAGACTGGCGTTCACCGAGGTCAGCGTCTCCTGGAGGACCAGCACGCCGCTCTCCGTGTGCTCAACGTAGCCAGGATGCGTGAACTGGACCTTGTAGTCGCCGTGGTATAGCAGTCCGTCAATCTGGTACTCCCCGTTCCCGTCGGTCTGACCGAAGCCCCGCGAGCCCGTGGTCGGGGACCAGGCGGTGACGGAGACGCCCTCGATGGGCTGGCCGCTGACGACGTCGGTCACTGTGCCCTTCACCCCGCCGGAGAAGGAGGCCAGCGACTCGAACTCCCAGCTGTCTGCGCAGAGAGCGAGCGGATCAACGGCGCACGGCGCCAGGGTTCCGGGCACCGCGAAGGAGTCCAGCAGCAACGGGTTCACCGGCTCAGCAACGTAACCCACCTCGCCGGCGTTCTCCGGGAAGAGGCGATAGGCACCCGGCGGGATCAGCGTGAACGTCACCTGCCCGCTCTCACCGGTCCTCTCTCTGGCCTGGTACCCGCCCTGGCCGGCTGCGGCGAGCGTGAACACCAGCCCCTCGATGGCCTCGCCGGACCTGAACTCCTTCGCCGTCACCGTGAGGCTGTAGAACGGGGTGAGCGTGAAGTCGACGTCAGCTGTCACCAGTCCGTCTGCGACCGTCACGCCGTCCAGCGTCTCGGGCGCCGCACCGGGCTCGCTGCGCCGTACCTGAACCTGGTAGTCTGCACCGTTGACCAGCCCCCTGATCTCGTAGCGGCCGTTCCCGTCCGTTACGGCCGTGCCCCCGCTCCCCAGAGCCGGGCTCCAGGCCGTCACCACGAGGCCCTCCAGGGCCGCGCCCTGCAGCGGCTCACCGTACGTGACGGTACCGGTCACGGTGCCGCCCACCTGCACGGGCAGACCCGAGGCCGCCTTCTCCGTGGACAGGTTGGGATCGGCGGCGTGGGTCATCACCGCAGTGAGTGCGACGATCTCGGCATGGCCTTCCACCACCCGGAAGGTGCCCTCGTAGGTGCCGGGGCTGTCCGGATCCTCCTGCAGCACAAGGGCGTAGGTCTTCTCCGCGCCGCCGTCCGTCAGCCGCACGTCTACCAGCGCCTGGACCCGGTGGCCCGGGCTGCCGGTGACCAGAATCGCCACATCCTGGTCAAGAACCGCCCGCCCTGCGGCGCTCTTCTCGATTGCCACGCTGACGCCGGTCACGACAACGCCCTCGCCGGCGGTCACCTGCGTCGGCGCCGAGTAGGTCGTGTTCCCCGCACGGTCCACGTAGGCTACCCAGTAGGTGTAAGTGGCGCCGGGCGTGAGCGTGCCGTCCGCATACGCCCGCGCCGCGGGGCCGAGCGTGGCCAGGAGGTGGGAAGCGGCAGGGTTGCCCTTCTGCTTCCCTTCGGCACGGTAGAGCGTCACAGCGGCCAGTTCCTCGCCCGGGTCGCCGGCCCAGGTCAGGGCCGCCGTGCGGTCATCCACCGCCTGTGCGGTCAGGGTCGGCCGGAAGGGAGCAGTCATGTCCCGCGTAACCGTGATTCGGGGCGACTCAGCACGCTGGCTGCCCTTCGCGGCCACCACGTAGATGGTGTAGGTTCCGTCTGCGCTCAGGGTGACCGTGGTCTCCCACCGGCCGTTCGCACCGGCCGTCACCGTTCCGACCCGGCTGGGGGTGACCTGGCCCCGGCCCACATAGACCTGCACCGAATGCTCGGCAGGGGCGACGCCCTGCAGCGGCAGGCGGCTCACGTTGACCAGGCTGCCGTCCGTCGGACTCAGGATGGCCGGGTTGGAGACGGCGACCGAGAAGTCGGCTGCGGCGCTGAGCACTCCCTCCGGGCCGGCGTGCAGCGCTACCTCCACCCGGTACTCACCGGGCTCGAGGTCGTTGGGAAGGCGCCAGGAGAGGCGGCCGGTCTCGAGCACGGCGCTGTCGGTCTCCTGCGCGATCACCTCGCCGCCCCGGTACAGGGTAAGCACCGGCCACCGGTACCGCCCGTCGACGGGCCACGTGATCGGCTCGGTACCCAGATTCTCATAGAACTGCAGGCCCGAGGCCGTCGAGACGGCGTACCGGCTGCCCTGCAAGGCCGCAGCCCCGATGGAAGGCCTTACCACAAGGCCCATCACGGCGTTGCCCTGCGCATCGCGGAAGGCCACGTCCTCCGCTTCCAGCAGTTCACCCGGCTGGTAGGTGCCCTGGTTGAGGACGAGGGTCTGGGGAGCCTCAGGCATGCCGAAGAGAACCTGCTCCACCGCATCCCCTGCGATCGCCGGCGTCAGCATGTCGTACCACCACTCGCCGCCGGCCTCGGCATGCTGCACCGTGGCGCGGGCAACATACGTGCCCGGGGTCACGTAGACCGAGTTGCCGCCGCCGAGGGCAGCGTGCTGGATGCCCGCCATCAGCGGCGCCCGGAGCAGCGTGAAATCGCCTATGGTCATGCCCGCGGCCGCCTCGATCCTGAGCTCGTGTGCCTCCGTCCCCCGCAGGGTGACCGACAGGGGCAACTCCGTCACGGTCACATCCTCGTGGAGCTGATACGCCGGGGAGTTCCCGTCCCCGTCCTTCTGAACGACGAAGTGGTACGATCCCGGGCTCAGGAACAGCTTCCACCTGTCGAGGGGGAGGCTTTGAGGCGGGAGCACAGGCCGCCCGTCCAGCACGGGCTGCACGATGAGGGTGGCACCGTCCAGGCTGCCGCCTTCGGCGTTCGTCGCCGCAACCTGCACCTCCGTCGTCGCCGCCGTCACCACGACAGGTACCGACGGGTCATCCGCAAACGTCACCCGCTCGTAGATGGCCACCATCCCGGCCAACTTCCAGTAGCTCGCCTCAAGCACGAACTCGCTGCCGGCCGGCACGGGGGGGATCGAAACCTTGCCCTCACTGTCAGGCCGGCCCTGGTGGAACAGTCTGTAGTCGCCGTCTCCGATCGGCTGGTACAGGCGGACGGTGGTGCGGATCAGGTTGCCGTCACCGTCCACAAGCTGCAGGGTGCGGCTCCCGTCCGGGCGACCGCCCATGATCGTGATCAGCACGTGCGCGGTGAGCTTGCCCAGGGGCTCTTTCGCATTCAGCTCTACTGTCAACTCGTTCACACCGACTGCGGTATCTGGGCGTACCTCCAGGCTCCCGACGCTGTAGTAGTACCTGCCGTCGGGGAGAGGCAGGATCACGAACACCCGATTGCCCCCGTCCACCACGTCGTCCAGGTTGGCCAGCCTGAAGCCGTAGCCGTCCACCACCCACCAATCCAGCACCCTGATCGTATCCCCGTGCCAGTACGTGTCCCTGTCCAGCGTCACCTGGAGCTTGAACTCGCCGCCGGCGAGGAGGTTCAGCCGGTCGCCTTCCACCCGCCGCGGCTCTGACGCCACGAGCTCAAGCGTGGTCCCGCTGACGGAGATCGACAGGTTCACCTGATAGACGCCCGGCGAGACCGTGAGGACGCTCCCCGAAACGGCCGGTTCGCCGGGGAACGCACCTGCGGGATCCACCAGTGCGAGCGAGACGACGGCATCGGTCAGCCCGACGGCCGATGCAGTGACGCGCGTCGCCTGCCGGCCATCCAGGACCACGGTGTCGCCAGCCTGCGCGCCGCGGGCGGCGAGGTAGTGGTCACGGGTGGACGCGTACACGTCATAGGTCAGGTCACCCGGGACGTAGACCGTCAGGGCTCCACGGGCGTCGGTGGAGAGGCCGACATCCGCCTGGTGCTTGCTGGGCGGCAGCAGCCGGCCCGAGGCGTCGTGGGCGGCAAGCAGCACCCGGGCCCCGGCCAGCGGCCGGCCGGCGCCGTCAACGCCCTCCAGGCGCAGCGGCACGACCGAGGCCTCGCCGATGGTCACCATCGAGGGGCTCGTCGCAGTCTCCAGGTAGAAGACGCCGGTTCCGTCCTTCCACGGCGACAGCACCGTGACCACATAGCTGCCGCGGTCTTCCACGGAGGCGCCCGGCAGCGTCAGCCGGCCCGCCTCGTCGGTCATGCCGCCGGCGACCAGCTTGTACTCCCCGTCGCCGAAGGAGTAGACCGAGACGGCCGCGCCGCCGGCCGGGGTCCCGTCCGGGTTGCGGACCGAGAAGCCCAGCCCGCTCTGGACCCGGTTGGTGATCGTAACCGGCGTTTCGGCGGACTCGATGGGGGTTGACGCCGCGTCGTTCTGGAACGACTCGACGCGCAGCGTGTAGTCGCCATCCGGCACCCGGGTGGTGTTCCACAGGAACCGGTAGGCGAAGCGGTCGGGGCTCGCCGTCGCCGCTGCGGCACTGCCGTCCAGCTCAGCGACGACCCAGCTGCCCGCGTCGTTCGTGAGGGTGAGGCGGATCAGCCCGACCCGTTCGGGCGCCTCCACCTCCGCCACCAGGTCGGCGAAGCCGACGAGCCGCTCACCTGGGGCCGGAGCCTGCAGGAACAGGCCTGGCGTCTGGGCGCGGTCGGGGTTGGAGAACACCTTGCTGCCGGCCTCGTCAACAAAGGCAACCCAGTAGGTGTAGGCCGTGCCGGGAGACACATCCCGGTCGAGGTAGCGGAGCGTCGAACCGGGCAGGGTGTGCATGGGAACCTCCGGTCGGTCGGGATCCTCTCCCTCTGCCCGGTAGACCTGCACCTCGACGGTCGGCTTGCCGGCGGTGGCACCCCAGGTGAGGTTCACCTCACGGGAACTCCAGGCCACGGCCCGCAGTTCCGGACTGCCCAGGGGGGCGGTATCCAGCAGCAGGGTTACCCGGTTGGACGAGACGGACCTGCCGCCCAGCACGGCGGTGGCATAGAAGGTGTAGTAGCCGTCCGCCGCTTCCGCAGGCAGTTCGTACGCCACCTCCCACACGCCGGTGTCGTCCGCCGTCCCCGATGCCACCCGGGAGGCGTAGGTGCCCGCCGACTGGCCCGGGGCCATCAGCAGGTCTACCTGGGCCCTGGGCACCGCCCGACCCGTGAAGGTCACGCGCCGATGGGTCAGCCGCTCACCGGTGGCCGGGCGGTCAATGACGATGCCGGTCGTACCAACGGTGAACGTCTGCGCCTCGCTGGAGATCACGCCCTCGGGGCTCACCTGCAGCGAGAGGTGCGCCTGGTACTCGCCTTCAAGCACGCTCCCCGGAACGGGCCAGGAGATCCCGGTGAAGTGGCGGATGTCGTTGTAGTGGTCAACCCGCACCCCGTCGCGGGAAATGGTCAGGAAGGGCACCACGTACCAGTGGCTGTAAGTGGGGGGAACGTCCTGAGCCAGACGGCCGGACCCGCGCTGCGGGTCGTACAGGTCCACCCAGACCATCTCCAGCCTGTTGCCCTTGCCGTCCGTCACTGCGGCGGTGCCCTCCAGGGTGGACTGGCCGGGCAGCAGACCGTCCTGCTGCGTGAGGGAAAGCGCGATGGAGAGATCAAGATCGAAGGAGAGCGTCTGCGTTTCCCCCGCGCTCAGGGCGATGCCGTTCTCGGTGTTCCACCCGCCGGTCCTCTCCCAGTAGTTCCAGCTCACGTCGCCGTAGGCCCGGCTGACGGTGGCATACGGCCGGTAGGTATCGGGCGTGGCCTGGATCGTCCCGCCCTCCGCGCCGAAGGGGAAGGACCAGCCGAAGTAGACCTTGTCGCTGTAGAGCGCCAGGGCCACCGCGGAGATGCCTGTGCCCGGTTCAACGACGAACGTGCCGGTCTCAGCGGCGTCCAACACGACATCGGGCACCGTGCCGAGCTGGGGAACCTCGGCCCTGGCCACGAGCCAGTAGGCTGTCTGAGTGGCCTCCAGAGAGGCCGTTCCGTTGATGTAGTACTCGCCCGGGTCGAGGTAGGCGGTTGCGCTGCCGCCGCTGCCGGTGTTGACCAGCTCCAGGGGCAGGGGGAGCGCAACGCCGCCGCCCGCCGCCAGCGGCTGGGCCAGCAGCGTCATGCCGGGGATGGGCTGCTCGTCAGCGGACACCGCCCGAATCAGCACCTCCCGGGTAGAACGGCTGCGCACCATCCGCACGTCGTCGAGGCTGGTGATGGTGCGGTTGAGCGCCACTGCACGGGCCTCGCCGAGCGAGCGCACCACGCCCTGCACCTGCAGGAGATGCCTCGCCCCCGACCTCAGGGTGAAGCCCTCGGGCAGGTAGACCCGGCCGTTTGTGTCCGTCTCGCCGCTGAAGTCCACTTTCCACTGCTTGCCGCTCTCGTCGTAGGTCAGAATCCGCACCTGGGCCTCCGGGAGCGGAAGGTCATCAGGATCGAGCACCTCGATCAGCGGCCGGTTCAACTCCACCAGGAAGTCCTGGCGACCCACGGCCTTCCCCAGGGGCCCCGCGTCCAGGGAGACCTCCGCCCAGTAGGCCCCCGAGGCCTGGTTCGCCGGAACGTTCCAGTACACCGTGTGGTAATACTCCCAGTGCTGGCCCTCATAGACCAGCTCGCCGCTCTGGTTCGCCCGGTAGCGGTAGATCCGGAGCAGCGGATCGACCGGAGTCCAGGCGAGGGCGGTGTCCGTCCGCGGCTCAAGGCTGGCGGCCTGCACCCACGTGGTGCTGCCCCTGTCCCAGGTGAGCTTCTCGATCTCGCCGCCGGGGCGGCGGACAGCGATGGAGACCGCCTGGGCGGCACTCGGACTGATGCTCCCGTTGGTCCAGTAGACGTCCCGCAGGAAGAAGTCCTCGCTGTCCGCAAAGCGCACGCCCGCGGAGAGGGTGGTGCCGGGCGGCACGATCGGCTCCACCACGTCGAACTCGCCCTGCAGGTTCCGGCCCACTTCCAGCCTCCGGTCGCCTGCCGTGAACGCCATCAGGTCCAGCGACTCAGCCAGGTAGTACCACGACTTGCCCTGGACCTGGTCTGCCCAGAGCTCCAGCACTACCTTGGCGGTCACGTTGCTCACCACGACCTCCTTCCCGGAGGCCACGGGAATCGTATAGGTATAATAGAAGTAGGGTTCCCACAGGTAGAGGTAGCCTTCCGAGCGGGAACTGAGCCCGGCCAGCGTGACCGAGAGCCGCGTGGTGTTCGTCTCGTCCGGTTCAAAGGCGACCCGCAGAGGCACTCCACTCTCGTGCCCCTCCCGCTTCACCTGTACGCTCCTCTCGGTGAGGAAGTAGCCGGCGCTCAGGGAGCGCACGTGGAAGTCGAAGAGCCCCGGCGAGACGTAGACGCGCCCCTTCCCCTCGCCGTCCAGGTGGACGCCCGGCAGCGGGTAAGGAATGCGAACGCCGTTTTCGTCCTCATAGCTGATCCAGACCTCGGCCGATCCGAGCGGCGTGCGCTCGCGGGAGTAAGCGGTCACGTCGACAGGAACCGCCAGCCTGCCGTCCAGCTCCACTTTTCCGGGCGCCTCGATCCCGTTCTCCACGAGGATCATGGACCGGTCGCCCGCCTCGTACCAGACGACGGCGGTGTACTCGAAGAGGTCGGTTGCGTAACTGCTGGGGACGGTCAGCTGCCCCACCTGGTTGGTGTAACCCATGAAGGCCGGCTCGTACCAGTAGGGAACTTCCTCTTCCTCCGAGTCGGCCCTGTAGAAGAGCGCCACTGCGGCGTAAGCGGCAGGGTTGCCCTCCGGGTCGTACACCTGCACCTGCAGCCCGGTCTCGGCCGTGCGGGCGACCTCTACCGTCACCGCTGCCGACTCCTCGCTCTCATCCTCGTACCGGACGACGGCCACCAGTTCATGTTCGCCCGCCTCCTCCTGGTCCGTGTCCCAGAGGTAGCGGTACTGCCCGGGGACATCGGGCACCGGCTCGGCCGTACCCAGCATTTCCCCGTCCAGTTCGAAGTGGACCTGGGTGACCTGGTCGGCGTTGCCCACCCTCACCCGCAGCTCGATCAGGCCCCAGATCACCGCTCCGTCGACCGGCGAGACGAAGCGGATGGTCCGTTCGCCCGGCTCCGGCTCAGCCCCGAGGGCGCGGTCAATCTGCAGGAGGCCCCAGCCGTAGTACTTGGCGTCTCCATCGCCCACCGTCTCCGCCGTGCGCATCAGCCGGTCGGCCACCTGCTCGGCGGTGAGATCGGGATCCTGGAGCCACAGCAGGGCGGCAGCGGCCGAGACGAAGGGAGCCGCAGCCGAGGTGCCCTCCCACGACACCCAGTAGTTGCCGTCTTCCTCATAGCAGACGGGCTCATGGCAGTTGAGGGCGGCGTACTCCTTGGTCACGGTGGAGAGAATGTCGACGCCGGGTGCCATGATGTCCAGGGCGCTGCCATAGTTGGAGAAGTAAGCACGCGTCCTGTCCTTGTCAATGGCGCCCACGGTGAGGACCCCGGGAAGCGCGCCGGGGTAGAACTTATCGGCCGAGGAGCCCGTGTTGCCGGCTGCGGCCACCACCAGGGCGCCCTTGTCCTGGGCGTACTTCACGGCTTCTGCCTCAAGGGAGCTGTAGCCGTTGCTGCCCAGGGAGAGGTTGATCACCCGGGCACCTGCGTCAGCCGCGTGGCGGATGCCCTGGGCCACCTCCCATGCGGACCCGTAACCCCACTCGTCCAGCACCTTCACGGGGAGGACTCGCACCGGAAAGTCCTTCACGGTGCCGGCGATGCCCACACCGTTGTTGACCTGGGCGGCAACAATGCCGGCCACGTGGGTGCCGTGCCCGTGGTCGTCCTGGACGTCATACTTCTTATCTGGTGAATCCTCTTCATCTGCGACGAAGTTCCACGCGTTTTCCAGATCCAGGACCTCGCGAAGGTCGACGTGTGCGGTGTCAACGCCCGTGTCCACCACTGCGACGAGGATAGGTTCCGGGTTTCGACCGTCCAGGAGCTCTTCCAGGTAGTCCCATGCATCCAGGGCGCCGATGGCCTCGAGCCCCCACTGATGCTCGTACAGGCGGTCGTTGGGAACGGCCTGCACCTGGCGGATATAGTTGGGCTCCACGGTGACAAAGGCGCCGCTGGCCTCCAGCGCCGCGATGGCCTCCTCCAGGCTTACGCCCTCCGGCAGATCCAGGTCGAGCAGTTCGAAGGCAGACTCCGGAGCGGAGTTGACACCGGCCACCGTGAAGGGCAACGCCTCTTCTGCGGCCATCAGCGACATCCGGTTGCGCGGGTTGCGCCGCACGATGACCTGGTTGGCGACGCGCAGCCGGCCCTGGCTGTCCTGCTCCAACCGCGTCTCGGCAGTCTCCTCCGAGTCCGCCGCAGTCGGATCGATCGGGTCGATCGGGTCGATCGGGTCGATCGGGTCGGTCGGCTCCGTCGGCTCGGCCGGATCGACGGGCTCGGCCGGATCGACGGGCTCGGCCGGATCGACGGGCTCGGCCGGATCGACCGGATCGGCCGGATCGACGGGCTCGGTCGGATCGACCGGCTCGGCCGGATCGACCGGATCGCCTGCACCTGCAGAGCCAGTATCCCCCTCCGAAATCGTGGTGTTCTCCGTGGGACTCTCCGCGGCCCAGTCCTCGGCGAAGGAGTCACCCACACCCTGGTCCGCACCGGCCTCGGCAACAGACGGCGCCGGCGGCTGGTCCGCCAGTGCGACCGGCCCCAGGAGGGACAGGGCCAGAACCGCCGCTGTCAGTGCGGCAGTCCAGCGGCGATTTCGCACGTGAGATATCCATCTGAACACGTTCATCACCGGGCACCTCTCCTTGCTGTTGGCTGGCCGGCTCGCTGACACCGCCTGAACCGGCCAACTTTCAGCCTAACACGCAAGGCTGACTCGGTTCTTACATAGGTCTGACACTACCCAAAACTTGCTCGATTAGAACTGTACTAGATCTCGATTAGAACCGTACTAGATCTCGATTAGAACCGTACTAGATAAAGTTCGGTTCTAGCCTATACCGTGCAGGATTTGAGGGAATGCTCGGCCAATCTAATATAGATAGTTTTCGTTCTGCGTACGATTAGGAGGTACCGGTTGGGGTGGTTCTGCGAATCTCCCTGCTCGGTAGACCAACAGTAGAAGCCGGATCTGTGCCGGTCACAATCGTCTCTCAGAAGGCGAAGGCTCTCCTGTGGTACCTGGCTTCCCAGCCCAACCAGGAGTTCGGGCGCAGCCACCTCGCCAGCCTTCTCTGGACGAACTCGACCGAACAAGAAGGGCGGCAGTCGCTGAGCACCACGCTCAACCGGCTCCGCCAGGCGCTGCCCTGCTGGCCCATCCAGACGCACAACGACCACCTGAGCTGGTGCGGCAGCAATGAGGTGTGGGTGGACACCACCCGCTTCTGCGAACTCTCAAGCTGCAGCGCCGATGTCGCCGCGCTCGAAGAGGCCGCATCCCTGTGGCGAGGCCCCTTCCTGGAGGGGGCCGTGTTGCCCAACGCGGAGGGCTACGAGACCTGGCTGCAGCAGCAGACGCTGCTGTGGGAGAACCGCGTTCTCCAGGTGCTCACGGCTCTCGTGCAGACGCACCAGGCCCGGGGAGACTGGGCGAAGGCCATCGACTTCGCCAGGCGGACGCTGTTGATCGACCCGCTCCAGGAGCGGATGCACCAGGCGCTCATGACCTGCTACTACTTCGCGGGCGACAGAGGTGCAGCACTTGCCCAGTACGCCGCCTGTGAACGGATCCTGCGCAATCAACTGGGCGTTGCCCCAGACGACTCCACCCGCCAACTGCGCGATGCCATCGCCGACGGCACACTCCCGCGCTCCGGGCTTCAACAGGCGGCGCCGCTCCCACAGGCTCCCGTAGAGGTCACGTCCCCTCCCCATGACCCCGTCATCGGGCGGCAAACGGAGCTGACGCTGCTGCAGAAAGGCCTTGCGGAGGGCTCCAGCATCCTGATCTGCGGCCCGACAGGGCAGGGGAAGAGCGCCCTGGTCCGCGAAGTGCTCCGCCCCGGCAGCTCCCTGTCCTTCGCCACAGTGGTACAGGCCCGCTGCTGCGTCACCTGGTCCACCCAGCCCCTGTGGCCCGTGCTGCAGGCCCTGCACATGTCGATCCACCTGGCGGAAGAGAACCTGCCCAACAGTCAACTGGTGAAGGCCGTGGAGGAGCGTCTCCGTGCGTTGCCTGGCCCCGTGCTCCTGATCATTGAGGACCTGCACTGGAGCGACAACGCCACCTTCGCGCTGCTTGATCACCTCCTCCACCTCCCCTCGTCCCGTCGCCCCTCGCTGCTGCTCACCAGCCGCGACTGGGAGCTGCCCACTGCTCACTACCTCCAGTTGCGTCACTGGGAGCGGGAAGGACTGCTCACATGGCTTGACCTCGCTGCGCTGAGCGGCGATGACTTCGCCACCCTGGTGCGCAGCCGGGTCGAGACCGCCGACGCCGCGTTCATCCGCCTCCTTCAGGAGGACACAGGCGGTAACCCCTTGTTCACCCTCACCCTCCTGGAGGCCATCGGCCGCGCCCGGCCCGCGCTGCTCCCCACGTCTCCGCAGCAGCTGCCCCTCCCGCCTTACCTCCTGTGCCTCGTCCGCGAGCGGATGCAGAGCCTGTCGCCCAGGGCCGCGGAGCTGCTGAAGGCAGCGGCCGTCACGAGGGAAGGCCTGAGCCTACATGAGCTGCAGCACCTGACGGGTCTCGAAACCCTCGTCATCCTCGAGGCGCTGGACGAACTGCTGGGGAGCCAACTGGTGGACGAAGATCCCGACTCAGACCGCATACGGGTACCGGTTGGCTTCGTCCGGCGGGCAGTCACTTCCATGATCAGCCAGACCCGGCGCCGCCACCTCCTCAGCTCGCTGGAGGCTGTTCGCACAACAGGTGGAGCCATCTGCAGCTAATCGCAAGCCCGAGCCCCCCTGCGGGGCTCGGGCTTCAGGCTGTAGACAAAATCCAGGTACCCCCTCGCGGGTACCTGGATCTTTCGTTATAGTGGAAGTACAAGCATATATTGTCGGCGGTGAGAACAGTGCTGCGTGAGTGCGGGGGCGTGCAGTC
>Ga0134090_1000527_pt1 | contig 32063 bp, 23 predicted proteins | sample 1_4taG_FD_94453 | JGI IMG/M metagenome (GOLD analysis project Ga0134090, IMG submission 94453) | Switchgrass degrading microbial communities from high solid loading bioreactors in New Hampshire, USA - 1_4_20_6_A1 metaG | ecosystem: Engineered > Bioreactor > Semi-continuous > Anaerobic >...
CTATATATAACAAAAGAGAGTATAACCGTTTTCCAATTAGACCCCTGGGATGGAAATCGCCACAAGAAGTCTTAAATGATTTTATTAAGTATGGTGTAACATATGTTTGACAAACCTACAAAAAATTTTCTTAAGATTTGTAAAATGACTTTAAATATTAGCTACCTTCTACATTTATATACAACAGTATAATGTCTATGTAAAGCTGATGAGTAATGCTGATGGTCTGTTCAGTTTATTTCAAGCTGTGCTATGCAGAGGGATGCGGTTGAGTTTTTCACGATTTATTTTAAATTTTTTCACAATCTAAACACAAAATGCTGATAGACTAAAAGCAAATCAAAGCAGTTGATCAGCAATATTCACCATATGTATGGAAAGGAGATTATCTATGGCCGAATTTGAAAATAACAATCAGTTTAACACAAATGATCCAGATAGCCATGGAATGAACAATGCGGTTAACGATGCAGACAGAAATGCATCTTTATATAATAATGCCAATCACAATATTGGAGCCTGCAATCAAAAGCAGGAGGACAGCTCTCTGCCGGATTACAGCTTTTATGCCGAGCAGCTTCAAAACGACAAACAGACTGCCTCTTTTGATAGCGGACCCTATCACGGCTATAACTCAAATTATCCAGCCGGGCAAAATGCATCCGGTTATTATCAGACAGGGCAGAATACGGGCAGCAGCTATCAGCTGCATGCTAACGAGCCAGGAGTCTATCCGGCACAGCAGAGTACGTCGGGAGTTTACCAGCAGCAAACGGCAGCCGGCTATCAGACTCAGCCTAATCAGGAAGCCTGCCGGCAGCCAAATCCTGCCGGCGGCTATCAGCAGTCCTATTCATACAGTTACAATTCCCAGCCTGGAAGTGGCTATCAGCAAAACAATTCAGGACAATATAGCTACAATAATACAGGCAATACTTATGGTAATTATTATAACCAATATAACAACAACGGAAACAAGCCTGCAAAAAAGGTTAAGAAGCCGAAACGGTTTGTAAGGCTAATACAATTTGCGGCAAAGGCCCTGTGCTTTGGCCTTATAGCTGCGGCAAGCTTTATTGGCTTCCAGAAGCTATATTCGGTTATTTATCCTGAAAAATCTGTTGAAAGGGTTTTGGATGTACTGGACAATAGCAGCAGTGGCTATGAAATCTCCTATACAAAGCCTGCTTCGATTACCGTATCCGATATATCGATTGTATCTGATGTTATAGAAAAAAATCTGCCCTCTATAGTATCTATTACCAGCGTTACAAGACAAAACAGCTGGTTTGGCCAGAGCTATGAGGTGCCGGGAAGCGGTTCAGGCATTATAGTAGGCAGAACAGAAAAGGAAATCCTGGTGGCAACCAATAATCATGTTGTACAGGGGGCCGGACTAATTACCATAACCTTTGTAGACGGCAATGAAGCAAATGCGATTATCAAGGGAAGCGACGTAGCGGCTGATCTGGCTGTGGTGGCTTTGGATATTGCCGATATACCGAAGGAAACCCTGGATAAGATAACCGTAGCAAAGCTGGGAAACTCTGATGAGGTCAAGGTAGGAGAGCTAGCAATTGCCATCGGAAATGCCCTTGGTTACGGACAATCTGTAACAGTAGGCTACATCAGTGCAAAGGATCGTGAGGTTGAAGTATCCGATGGATATTTAAAAACCAAGAAAATGATCCTGCTTCAGACTGATGCCGCCATTAATCCTGGTAACAGCGGTGGAGCCCTGCTGAATTCAAAGGGTGAGGTAATAGGTATAAATTCTGTAAAATATGCCAAAGAGGAAGTAGAAGGTATGGGCTTTGCAATACCGATATCGACTGCTATACCGATAATAAATGAGCTTATGAGCCGTGAGATCTTAAGCGAGCATGAACAGGGCTTTCTGGGTATAGGCGGTGTCGATGTAACAGAGGATATATCCGAAGCATATAATATGCCTGTAGGTGTATATGTATCTGAACTGGTGGAAGGCGGGCCGGCGCAGAAGGCCGGACTGCAGCCTGGAGATATAATCATAAAGGTTGATGAAATTAAGATAACCTCAGTTTCACAGCTTCGGGAATATGTAAACAGCAAGCGTGTCGGAACAAATGTAAAGGTAACCTATATGCGCTATGAAAACGGACAATACAAGGAAAATACGGTTACGGCAACGCTGGGTAAAAACCCGAATCTGTCCGAATAGGCAAAATTATTATCTTATGATAAAAGAAATTTATAACACACAGATATCATGTCGCGGATATAATATAGTGAAAGGGAATGTTCAGACGGGCATTCCCTTATTTCTAATTTTTTGCATTATCATATGCGGCTGTGTTGCTTTGCAGTTGGCTATTGTCTGCACTTGATTTTTACGATATAATAACATAAACCATTTTAATCAGTATATGGATTGAAATGGCTTTGAATAAGGAAGAAAAGTATTGATTAAGCTTTTTATTGCAGAATGGAAAGAAAGGTAAGGTCATTATGAGCAACAAGAATGACGATTTTGACAAAATTGAAATAGATAAGAAGAATTCCTCCCAAGGCGGGGATGATGACAAGAAATATGAGCAAATATGCTATCTCTGCAGGCGGCCTGAGAGCAAGGCGGGCAAAATGATACATATACCCAATCAGATATGTATCTGTGCCGACTGTATGCAGAAGACCTTTGATGCCTTAAGCAAGGGTGATAATCCTTATTTTCAGATAATGGGCTTTTCACCCAATATGATTAACCTTTCCTTTATGCAGAATGATATTCCGAAAGCGCAAAAGGTCAAGAAGCCGGAAACTGATGAAGCGGAGGCGGAAATTGTATTTGACAGAAGTAAGATACCTGCTCCCCATGTAATCAAGGCAAAGCTGGATGAATACATCATAGGACAGGAGCACGCAAAGAAGGTTATATCTGTAGCAGTATACAACCACTATAAAAGAATCGGAGCAGGTGCGGACAATGATGTAGAGATTGAAAAGTCCAATATGCTGATGATTGGTCCGACAGGAAGCGGCAAGACCTATCTTGTCAAGACTCTGGCAAAGCTGCTTAACGTGCCTCTTGCCATAGCGGATGCAACATCGCTGACAGAAGCGGGCTATATAGGAGATGATGTTGAAAGCGTTATATCCAAGCTGCTGGCGGCTGCAGGCAATGATGTTAAAAAGGCACAGCGGGGTATTGTATTTATTGATGAAATAGACAAGATTGCCAAGAAGCGCAACACCACCAGCAGGGATGTCAGTGGTGAGTCGGTTCAGCAGGGCCTTCTGAAGCTTCTTGAGGGAGCGGATGTGGAGGTGCCTGTAGGGGCATCCTCTAAAAACGCCATGGTTCCCCTTGTGACTGTAAATACCCGTGATATACTCTTCATATGCGGTGGTGCCTTCCCGGATCTAGAAAAGATAATCAAGGCCAGACTGACCAAACAGTCTTCAATTGGCTTCAGGGCTGAGCTTAAGGATAAATATGACAATGACCCCAATATTCTGCAGAAGGTTAACAACGAAGACCTAAGGGAGTTTGGCATGATACCTGAGTTCCTTGGCAGATTACCGATTGTATTCACCCTTGAAGGGCTTACAAAGGAGATGCTTATAAAGGTTCTTTATGAGCCGAAAAACGCGATAATCAAGCAATATCAGAAGCTGCTGGCACTGGATGAGGTGGAGCTTATCTTTGCTCCTGAGGCTATGGAGGCCATAGCGGACAAGGCAATGGCCAAAAATACCGGAGCAAGGGCATTAAGAGCCATCCTGGAGGAAATAATGCTGGATATTATGTATGAGATTCCAAAGGATGACAATATCGGAAGAGTTATAATAACCAAAGAATATGTCGAGGGAAAAGGTGTACCCATCATAGAAATGCGGGGTATTCATAATCACAGGCTGCTGATGGCCGGTGAATAAAACCGGTGGCTTATCGGGGCTGACACAGGTTTGGAGGGTGGTTTTATGTCGATACTTGGCAGGCTTATCAGGAAAAATTCCGGCAGGATTTCGGAAAGGACTGACAGCGGGGAGACAGAAATAGCTCAGGCTGCAGCCGGCATGGAAGGCTGTGCAGACCCGGACGGCAACAGGCCTGAGCAAGAGGAGGAATATGAGCTGGTGGAAATAGAGATTGCGCCTGCCAGAATAATCTGCCCCGATTGTGGCGGCATAACTCTGGAGGGCCTTGAGTTTTGTGACAAATGTGGCGGTGAGCTGCAATGACATTAAGCCCTGTTTTTGTAAATTCTTTGACGAATTAAAGAATTATACTGTTAAAAGATTATATTGACAAACTGTGATCCTTCAAGTTAATATATAGGATATATTTAAGAGATTCATTGGCTTTAAGGCAATTAACAGGCTGATGAAGCTTAGATCCTATTATTCCTATATAAGACAGGAGGAGATTTCATGAGAAATTGTATGAGAAGGATTGTTGGCATAGGCCTTACCTTGTCAATGATAGCGGCTGTTTTTGCAGGCTGCGGGAAAAAGGCTGATAAGGCATCAGATGGCGAAAAGGTGTTTTACATAGGTGGAAGCGGCCCATTAACAGGCGGCGCAGCTGCATATGGTATTGGAGTAAAGAATGGCGCCGAACTGGCAGTTAAGGAGATTAATGAAGCAGGTGGCATTAATGGCGTAAAGATTAAATTCAGCTACGAGGACGACGAGATGGACCAGGAAAAGGCTGTTAATGCTTACAACATCCTGAAGGACAAGGGCATGAATATTATGATGGGTACGGTAACCAGCGGTGCTTGTGCAGCAGTTATTGAAAAGACCTATCAGGATGGTATGTTCCAGATTACACCCAGTGCTTCTTCAACTGACGTGCTGAAGTATGGCAATGTATTCCAGGTATGCTTTACAGATCCCAACCAGGGTATTGCATCTGCAAGATACATATCAGAAAAGGGTCTGGCCAAGAAGGTAGCTATCATATATGACAGCTCAGATATATATTCATCAGGTATCCAGGCTAAATTCAAGGAAGAGGCACAAAAACAGGGCCTTGAGATAGTAGCTGATGAAGCTTTTACCGCAGATAACAAGACAGACTTTTCAGTTCAACTGCAGAAGGCTAAGGATTCAGGTGCCGAGCTTGTTTTCCTTCCTATCTATTATCAGGAAGCATCATTAATTCTGAAGCAGGCAGCATCAATCGACTATAAGCCGATATTCTTCGGTTGTGACGGTCTTGACGGTATCCTTAATGTTGAGAATTTTGATACCTCATTGGCTGAAGGTGTAATCTTGCTTACTCCTTTCGCCGCTATAGAAGGTATTGATGAGCAGACTACTAAATTTGTTCAAGCTTATAAGGCTGCTTATGGAGAGCTTCCCAACCAGTTTGCTGCTGATGCATACGATGCTATTTACATTATAAAGGCTGCTATAGAAGAGAGCGGTGCTACACCTGATATGAGCATAAAAGAGCTTGGTGACGCCCTTAAGGCAGCTATGCTGAAGATTAAGGTAGACGGCCTTACCGGAAAGGAAATGACATGGTCATCCACAGGTGAGGTAAACAAGCAGCCAAGAGTATTCAAGATTGTAAATGGCGAATATGTTGTAGCAGAATAATCTGTGCTGTGGATTAGTTTCTGTTTCTTTAATATACATTAGATTGGTTATTATTGCAGAAAATCTTAATTATAAATTCTTATTAAGTATACAGAGGGACAAATACTCCCTCTGTATATTTATTATACCGTACTTTTCTCAGGATTTTACTTTTAAGCTAATGTTTGGAGCCAAAAGCCTTAAAAAATACAATGCTTGATGTAGTCATTTTTTTAATAAAAGAGAAAAAATATAAGGATTAAAAGTTGTACAAGGCACTTTTCTGTGCTACAATGTTAAAGAAAAAAATACGGGACAGTTCATTGAATACAAACAAAAACGGGGGTAGTTATGAGCTTTTTGTCATACTTAATAAAAGGTATAAGCTTAGGAAGTGTATATTCAATCATTGCCCTTGGCTATACCATGGTATATGGAATTGCCAAGATGCTTAACTTTGCCCATGGCGATATAATAATGGTGGGTGGTTTCGTCATTTATTCTTTGATGAGTCTGGCAGGGCTAAACCCTCTGATTTCAGTACTGGCAGCAATAGTAATATGCACGCTGCTGGGAGTGACAATAGAAGGTATAGCATACAGGCCTCTTCGTAAGGCATCATCTCTGGCGGTGCTGATTACAGCAATTGGTGTCAGCTATTTTCTGCAAAATGTTGCATTATTGGTCTATGGCAGCAATCCGAAATCCTTTACATCAGTTATAAAAGTACCTGCACTCAAGCTGGCGGAAGTAAAATTAACAATCACAGGTGAAACGCTCGTAACGATTCCTCTGTGCATTATAATCATGGTGATACTTAACCTTTTTATTAAGAAATCAAAGATTGGCCGCAGTATGATAGCCGTATCTGAGGATAAGGATGCAGCTGTCCTGATGGGAGTCAATGTCAACAAAACGATTGCCATTACCTTTGCCATTGGTTCAGCTTTAGCGGCTGTAGCAAGTGCCCTGATGTTCTCAACCTACCCTAACTTAAGCCCGACATCAGGCGCGATGCCGGGTATTAAGGCCTTTGTGGCGGCAGTTTTCGGAGGCATCGGTTCTATACCGGGAGCCATGATTGGAGGAATTTTGTTGGGTATAATTCAGATTTTGAGCAGCGCCTATATTTCCACCCAGCTGGCAGATGCCATAGTATTTTTAATCCTTATTCTTGTTCTCCTTATAAAACCTACGGGAATAATGGGTAAAAAGCTTCATGAGAAAGTGTAGGTGACTCCCAGATGAAAAAAGATGTTATGAAGGTAAATTTAAGCAAGGATACAAAATATAACTTAATTACAATAGCAGCCATTATTGTGGCATATATCGTATGCCAGATAATGATTGCGGCTGGAATGATGTCATATCTGATGAAGGGCTTATTGGTTCCCTTTTGCTATTATTCCATTCTGGCGGTTTCGCTGAATTTGACCGTCGGAATACTTGGTGAGTTAAGCCTGGGACAGGCAGGATTTATGTGTATCGGTGCATTTGCATCCGCTTTCTTTTCCAAATGTAGTGTCAATCTCATTCCAAATGCCTTTATAAGATTTACACTTGCAATTCTTGTTGGAGCTTTGGCTGCCGCTGTCTTCGGAGTTTTTATCGGAATAGCGGTACTAAGGCTTAGAGGTGACTATCTTGCCATAGTAACCCTGGCCTTTGGTGAAATAATCAAGAATGTACTTAATACTATATTTGTAGGATATGACAGCAAGGGACTGCATTTTTCACTCAAGGATGCCGCATCCCTGAATTTGCAGGAGGATGGAGTCCTGATAATAAACGGGCCCCAGGGAATAACAGGTACTCCCCAGGATACCAATTTTACCGTTTCAACCCTGCTTTTGATTATCACCTTTATTATAGTGGCAAATCTGATTAATTCACGGTCGGGACGAGCCATCATGGCTATTCGTGACAACAGAATTGCTGCCGAGGCAATGGGTATAGATGTAACTAAATTCAGAATCCTTGCCTTTACAATAACAGCAGCCCTGGCAGGTGTGGCAGGTGTTCTGTATGCCCACAATATTTCCTCCCTGAATGCAACCCCTAAGAATTTTGGCTATAATATGTCTATTATGATTCTGGTGTTTGTAGTTTTGGGAGGAATAGGAAATATACGTGGTTCGATAATTGCTTCTGTAATACTTACCCTTCTTCCCGAATATCTTCGTTTCCTGCAGGATTACAGAATGCTGATATATGCAATAGTGCTTATAATTATGATGATTTTCAACTGGAATCCCACATGCATAGCCTGGAGGAAGAAGTATTCACTCAGGAACATATTCAGGAAAAAAACACAGGGGGAGGTATAGCTTATGGAAATGTTGTCTGTTAAAAACTTAAGCATCTCCTTCGGAGGCTTGCGGGCGGTGGATTCCTTCAACATCACAATTCAGAAGGGTGAGCTGTATGGACTAATCGGGCCTAACGGAGCCGGTAAGACAACAGTATTTAACCTGCTTACCGGAGTATACAAGCCTGACAGCGGAATTATAATTCTGGATGGGGAAAACATCAGCGGAAAAAGTCCGATTGAGATAAACAAGGCGGGAATAGCCAGAACCTTCCAAAACATAAGGCTTTTTAAAAATCTTACGGTTTTGGATAATGTAAAGACCGGCCTTCATAATCAATACAAATATTCAACACTTGCCGGTATACTAAGACTTCCATCATATTATAAGACGGAAAAGCTTATGACCGAAAAGGCATATGAAATATTAAAGGTATTTGATCTTGACAAGGAGGCTAATACCTTATCGGCAAACCTTCCGTACGGAAAGCAAAGAAAGCTCGAGATTGCAAGAGCCCTTGCAACAAATCCAAAGCTTTTATTGCTGGATGAGCCTGCTGCCGGTATGAATCCTGCAGAGACTGAGGAGCTGATGAAAACCATCACCTTAATCAGAGAAAAATTTGGTGTCACGATATTACTGATTGAACACGATATGAAGCTGGTAGCCGGCATCTGTGAAAAGATATTTGTATTGAATTTTGGCATGGAGCTGGCAAATGGTCTGCCACAGGATGTACTTAACAATCCTGAGGTAATTAAAGCATATCTGGGCGAATAATGGAGGATACTACAATGCTGAAAGTAAAAAATTTACAGGTTTATTATGGTGTTATCCAGGCTCTCAAGGATGTATCCTTTACCGTTAATGAAGGTGAGGTTATAGCCCTAATCGGTGCCAACGGAGCCGGCAAGACAACTATATTGCGCACCATCACCGGCTTGATAACCGCCAAATCAGGTGAGGTATTGTATGAGGGAGTTAATTTGCAAAAGATAGCTCCCCATAAGATAGTTTCACTTGGAATAGCCCATGTTCCCGAGGGAAGGCATGTATTTGCGCAGCTTACAGTTTATGAAAACCTTCTTATGGGAGCATTTACACGAAAGGATAAATCCGAGATAGAAGAGACCCTGCAAAGTGTATATAAAAGATTTCCCAGGCTAAAGGAAAGAAAAAACCAGCTTGCCGGAACCTTAAGCGGCGGTGAGCAGCAGATGCTGGCCATGGGACGCGCCCTGATGAGCAGGCCTAAAATCATGCTGATGGATGAGCCGTCTATGGGACTTTCACCAATTCTTGTTGGTGAAATTTTCGATATTATCAAGAGTATAAGCGAAAGCGGCACAACTGTACTTTTGGTTGAGCAAAATGCCAAGAAGGCCTTATCCATTGCCGACAGGGCCTATGTTCTGGAGACAGGCAGAATTGTATTGGCAGATGATGCCAAAAAGCTTATGGATAATGAGTTGGTCAAGAAGGCCTATCTTGGTGAATAGTTGAAGGCATGCGGATCGGCAGGATAAGCATATTAGATGAATATATGAACTAAAATGGTAATGTAGATATAAGGGCGCTAGGCGGAATAAGCAGATCTGAAGGAGGGCGTGGTAATTAATATGGGTAATTATGTAATTACAATTGCCAGAGGCTATGGCAGCGGTGGCAGAACAATCGGAAAGATGCTGTCGGAACAGCTTGGAATTCCATATTACGACAGGGAGCTGCTGAGACTGGCCTCGGATGACAGCGGTATTAATGAGCAGCTGTTTGCACAGGCAGATGAAAAAATTAAGAAAAGCTTGCTATGGAAAATTGCCAAAAATGTTTACAAGGGTGAACTGATACCGCCTGACAGCGATGATTTTGTATCCAATGACAATCTTTTCAATTATCAGGCCAAGATTATCCGTGAGCTTGCCGGCAGACAATCCTGCATTATTATAGGACGCTGTGCAGATTTTGTATTAAAGGATTTTCCAAATGTAATCAGGGTGTTTGTACATGCTCCCCTTGAGGAGTGTATAAAGAACCTGAAGGAAATAACCGGCAAGCCGGAAAAGGAACTGGAAAAGGAAATTATAAGGATAGATAAGCGCCGTGCGGAATATTACAGATATTATACCGGACGTGACTGGCAGGATGCCAAGAACTATGATATCTGCCTTAACAGCGCTCATCTGGGCTTCCAGAAATGCGTGGATATTGTAAAGGCATATATGGATATACGTTTCCGTTAATAATTGATCAGATACCGGTCGGATATAGCTTGTGTATGCAATTAAAGCAGGAATAATGAGAGGCCTCCGCTGTGAGCGCCGGCGGCAAATAGATTAGGGGGATAGTTATGATTTCAGAGAAGATGAAGGATTTGGTAAAGAACAGTTCGGTAATAAGGGCAATGTTTGAGGAAGGCAAGAAAATGGCGGCTCTTTATGGAGCTGAGAATGTATACGACTTCAGCCTCGGCAATCCGAGTGTGGAACCGCCCAAAGCTATCAAGGAAGCCCTGCTTGATATACTGAATGAGGAAGAGCCCAATCTGGTACATGGCTATATGAATAACTCCGGCTATGAGGATGTCAGGGATAAAATTGCCCGGTCAATCAATAAGAAGTTTAATACTAACTTCAGTTATAAGAATATAATTATGACGGTCGGAGCAGCAGGTGGACTTAATGTTATACTGAAGACTCTTATAAATCCCGGCGATGAGGTAATTGTTTTTGCTCCGTTCTTTGGCGAATATCGCAACTATGTCAGCAATTTTGACGGCCGCTTGGTGGTGGTTTCTCCAAACACAGCAACATTCCAGCCTAACCTGGCGGAGTTTGAATCAAAAATTACAGACAGGACAAAAGCGGTTATAATAAATTCCCCGAATAATCCCACAGGTGTTATATATTCTGAGGAAACGATTATGACCATATCGGACATTTTAAATAAGAAGGAAAAGGAATTTGGCAGATCAATTTATCTTATTTCAGACGAGCCTTACCGGGAGTTGGTCTACGACGGAGCGGAGGTTGTGTATATAACCAAATACTATCATAATGCCATAGTAGGCTATTCCTTCAGTAAATCACTTTCTCTTCCCGGTGAAAGAATCGGATATCTGGTAATACCCGATGAGCTGGACGATTTTGATGATGTGGTTGAGGCAGCAAATGTAGCCAACCGTATCCTTGGCTTTGTAAATGCTCCTTCACTTATTCAAAGAGCAATAGCCAGGTGTATTGACGAAAAGGTGGACATAGAAATTTATAACCGCAACAGGGAACTTTTGTACAATAGCCTGCTTTCATACGGATATGAATGCGTAAAGCCCCAAGGCGCCTTTTATCTTTTTATTAAGGCCCTGGAGGAGGATGATAAGGCATTTGCGGCAGCAGCCAAGAAGCACAATATACTTATTGTACCGGGGTCCAGCTTTGGTTGTCCGGGATATTGCAGAATAGCTTATTGTGTCGATTACTCCATGATAGAAAGATCCCTTCCTTCTTTTAAGAAGCTGGCTGATGAGTATTTGGCAAGGAAATAAATTAGAATGCGTACTTTGACGAAAGGTATGGTTTTTTAGATGAAAGATTGGGAAAAGAATATCCGCAGGGTGATCCCGTATGTGCCCGGGGAACAGCCTGCGATGGAAAAAATGGTTAAGCTTAATACAAATGAAAACCCCTATCCTCCGGCACCGGGAGTAGCGAGGGTGCTGCATGAACTGAATGCTGACACACTTAGATTCTATCCAGATCCCACCATCAGGCTGCTGGTAGAGGAGCTGGCACGCTTTTATGGGCTTGGAAAGGAGCAGGTTTTTGTAGGAGTTGGTTCGGATGATGTGCTGGCAACCTGCTTTTTGACCTTTTTTAATTCCGAACTGCCTGTTCTGTTTCCGGATATAACATATTCCTTTTATCCGGTATGGTGCCAGTTATACAAAATACCCTATAAAACCCTGCCATTAGATGAGAATTTCCGCATAGTCAGGGAGGACTATTACAGGGAAAACGGCGGAATAATTCTGGCAAATCCCAATGCTCCCACATCCATTTATGAGAAGCTGGAGCTGATTGATGACATAGTCAGCCATAACAAGAGCAGTATAGTTATTGTGGATGAGGCATATATAGATTTTGCTGACGGGCCTTCTGCGACAGAGCTAATCAGTAAGCATGATAATCTGGTTATTGTTCAGACCTTTTCCAAGGCCAGATCAATGGCCGGAATGAGAATCGGCTATGCCATGGCCAACCCGGAGCTTATCAAGGCATTGAATGATGTAAAATACTCCATTAATTCCTACACCCTCAACCAGACAGCCATACTTGCAGGAGTTGAGGCTGTAAAGGATGAGGCATATTTCAGGGAAAATATTAAAAAGATTGTCGCCACAAGGGAAAGGTTTCAGGAAAGCCTGCGCGCTCTGGGCTTTAGCTTTCCAAAGCCTGCGGCAAATTTTGTATTTGCCATGCATGAGAAAATACCAGCTGTAAAAATTTTTGAAGCATTGCGTGAAAATAATATATTTGTAAGATATTTCAATATGCCCAGAATTGATAATTATTTGAGGATAAGCATAGGAACCGATGAGGATATGGATACCGTGGTTTCATTTTTACGCAGGTTTATTGATAATTATAATTAAACCTTATACCATGTTTCGGATACTTTTGACGACTGCACCATAGTATTTTACACCGGTGCAGTCAGTTTTTTGCTAAAAGCATGTGTAACATAAGCAATACTGCATGGGAAAATAATATGCTTGTGATATCTTGTGAGTTTTGCAATTAACCTGTAGAAAAAAAATAAATATTTAAAAAAGGAAATTTGATAACCTTGTAGAATATTAGTATTATAGGTGTGGATTTTTTGACGAGAGAACACACCCTTATGGGAACTGGTTTATAAATGGTGTATGGGATGTGGGTTATATGGATACCGGGATAAATATCAGGCAGATGCTTGAGCAAAGGGAACATGAAATGCTTAGTCCATATGCAGCCTTTTCCGACAAGTCTCGTGGAAGGGCTAGGGATGAAGAACCCTGCGATATCAGGACCATCTATCAGGTGGACAGGGACAGGATTATCCATTCCAAAGCCTTCAGAAGGCTTAAGCATAAGACTCAGGTATTTCTTGCTCCGGAAGGTGACCATTATCGTACAAGACTTACACATACACTTGAGGTTTCGCAGATTGCCAGGACAATAGCCAAAGCCCTGAGGCTTAACGAGGATCTGACTGAAGCGATTGCCCTGGGACATGATCTTGGACATACTCCCTTTGGCCATGCAGGAGAGCGGGCGCTGAACCGTGTTTGCCCGGAAGGCTTCGAGCACCATCTGCAAAGCCTAAGAGTAGTTGAATGCCTTGAAAAGCATGGCAAGGGCTTGAATCTGTCATGGGAGGTTAAGGATGGCATTTTAAATCATAAAACTTCAGGCAAGCCGTCTACCCTGGAGGGACAGATAGTCAAGCTGTGTGATAAAATTGCCTACATAAATCATGATATCGATGATGCGATAAGGGGCAAGATTATAACCGAGGATCAGATCCCGAAGGAATATACAGATGTGCTGGGCTCCGGGCTTGGAGAAAGATTGGATATATTGACTCATGATATTATTGCCAACAGTGCCGGGCGCGATTATATTGCCATGTCTCCTGCCATAGAGGAGGCTATGTATAAGCTGCGGGAATACATGTTCGAAAGTGTATATACCAATAAAAACGCCAAAGACCAGGAGGCGCAGGCCGAGCGAATGATTGAGCAGCTCTTTCATTATTATAACAGACATCTGGAGCTGCTTCCGGAGGAATATTATAAGAGGGTTAAAAATCAGGATGAGCCGGCCTATCGTATTGTTTGTGATTATATAGCAGGCATGACGGATCGTTATGCGGTGGCAAAGTTTAAGGAATTGATGATACCGTCGGCATGGAGCGTTTATTAGCGTTATATTGCAGTTTAATGCCGGATTTTTCGCGGCTTGCCGGTATGCAAAGGCATAAAGCTTACCGTCATGCAAGGCTTTTTAGTTGTAGGAGGGATGCATTTGTACTCAAATGAGCTTATTGATGAAGTAAGAAACAGTAATGATATTGTAAGTGTCATTGGCTCCTACATAAAGCTGCAGAAAAAAGGCAGTAACTATATGGGCCTGTGTCCCTTCCACAATGAAAAAACACCCTCATTTGCCGTAAATGCTGCAAAGCAGTTTTATCATTGCTTTGGATGCGGAGCAGGCGGTAATGTATTTACCTTCATTATGGAATATGAAAATTACAGCTTTCCTGAAGCCCTTAAGTTTCTTGCCGACCGGGCAGGAATAAAGCTGCCGGATGAAGAATCGGAAGGGGAAGCAAAAAGGAAGGCGGACGAGCGAGGACGCTTATTGGAAATTAATAAGCAGGCTGCCATATATTATTATCGCCAGCTTAAGTCCAGTCAAGGTCAGCAGGCCTACAGATATCTGACAGAACGTGGACTGACAGATGAAACCATTAAGCGTTTCGGGCTTGGCTATTCCACTAAGGACTCAAGTGATTTATACAGATATCTGAAAAAGCTTGGCCATACGGACGAGCTGCTGGCTCAGACAGGCCTGTTCAGATTTGATGAGAGGCTGGGAGGCAGAGATAAATTCCGTGATCGTGTAATCTTTCCCATTATGGATATAAACCACAGGGTAATAGGCTTTGGCGGCCGCATAATTGGCAGTGCTGGACCGGATGTGCCAAAGTATCTGAATTCTCCTGAGACAAAGCTTTTTGAAAAAAGCAGGAATTTATATGGACTTAATTATGCTAAATCCAGCAGGAAGAATCAGATACTTTTATGTGAAGGCTACATGGATGTAATTGCGTTGCATCAGGCCGGCTTTACTAACGCCGTAGCGGCGCTTGGTACGGCGCTGGGCGCTTCCCATGCCGCTTTGCTGAAGCGCTACACTGCTGAGGTTATTCTGACCTTTGACAGTGATGAGGCCGGAGTAAGTGCAGCCCTGAGGGCAATACCTATCCTTAAAGAAGCAGGGCTAATAGTCAAGGTTCTTGACATGAAGCCTTACAAGGACCCGGATGAATTTATTAAGGCCGCCGGGGCGGACCAGTTTCAAAAAAGAATTGATTCTGCCAAAAACAGCTTCTTTTTTGAGATTGAAATTCTGCAAAAGGATTTCGACATGTCAGACCCTGAGCAGAAGATGCGTTTCTTTAACGAGATGGGCAAGAAGCTGCTGACCTTTACAGATGAGCTGGAACGTAATTTTTATATAGATGCTATGGCAAAAGCATACAATATTGATCCACAGCAGCTGGTTAGGCTGGTCAACAGGCTGGGTTCCCAGTTTGCAGCCACAGGAGGCAGGGATACGATCCGTCCGGACGCAGGCAAAGGCAAAAGGCCTGTGGAGGATGGTATAATAAAGGCACAGAAGCTTATTTTAACCTGGCTTGCAGATGACCCTGATTTATACGAAAAAATAAAGGATTTTTTAACTCCCGAAGATTTTGTCGAGGGCATATTCCGGGATGTGGCTCAAATGGTGTATGAGCAATATGAACTAAGACGCAGTGTTGACCTTGCCAAAATAATAAGCCACTTTTCGGATAAGGAGGAACAGGCCACTGTAGCGGCTATTTTCTCCGCACAGGTTCAGGGAGAACTGGATGAGACAAGAAGGAAAAAGGCTATAAGGGATACAATTATGAAGCTGAAGGAAGACAGTCTGGACAGGCTTAGCCAGAAGGCTATAGAGGCTAATGATACCGCTTACTTGATGGAGATTATAGCAAAAAAAGCAGAATTGAAGAAAAAATCTATTGGCTTGTAAATATTTTGAATAAAGATGCATTTACTTTGATAATTATAATCAAAAAATATATTGATGATTTTATTATACAGAAGCGGCATTAATGCCGCCGGTATAGCTTTGCATATTTAATCAAATGGTGGTTAGAATATAAAAAGAGTGTGTAAAGGAAGGTTTATCTATGGATGAGAATATAGTAAAATTTACCGAAAGATTAAAGGAGCTCCTGGCTTATGCCGAAAAGAAGAAGAATGTGCTTGAATTCCAGGAAGTAAATGATTTTTTTGCAGACATTGAGCTGGATCCTGGAAAGATTGAAAAAATCTATGATTTTTTGGACAAGCATAATGTGGACGTGCTTCGTATATCCGAAGAGGATGAAGAGGATATAATTCTTGATGGCGATGAAGATCTGGAGAACATAGATTTATCCATTCCTGAAGGAATCAACATAGAGGATCCTGTACGGATGTATCTTAAAGAGATAGGTAAGGTTCAGCTTCTTAATGCAGATGAAGAGATAGAGCTGGCCAAAAGAATGGAGGAGGGCGACGAGTATGCCAAAAAGCGTCTGGCTGAGGCAAACCTCCGACTGGTTGTCAGCATTGCCAAGCGTTATGTAGGACGAGGAATGCTTTTCCTTGATTTAATACAGGAGGGTAACCTTGGGCTTATAAAAGCAGTTGAAAAGTTTGATTATCGTAAGGGCTATAAATTCAGTACTTATGCCACCTGGTGGATCAGGCAGGCCATTACCAGGGCAATTGCGGATCAGGCAAGAACCATCAGAATTCCTGTCCATATGGTTGAGACTATAAACAAATTAACCAGGGTACAGCGCCAGCTTCTGCAGGAACTGGGCAGAGAGCCGTCACCCGAGGAGATATCTGAGGTAATGAATATGCCGGTAGAAAGGGTGCGTGAAATCCAAAAAATATCTCAGGAACCGGTTTCACTGGAAACACCTATCGGTGAAGAGGAGGACAGCCATCTGGGAGACTTTATACAGGATGACAATGTTCCGGTTCCGGCAGATGCAGCAGCCTTTACATTACTGAAGGAGCAGCTGGTGGAGGTTTTGGGAACACTTACAGACAGGGAGCAGAAGGTGCTGCGTCTAAGATTTGGACTGGACGACGGAAGAGCCCGTACCCTTGAAGAGGTGGGCAAGGAATTCAATGTCACCAGGGAGCGAATCCGCCAGATTGAGGCTAAGGCTCTGCGTAAGCTTAGGCATCCCAGCCGTTCAAGAAAGCTGAAGGATTATCTTGAATAGATAATAAACCCTATGTTTTGTGCCCTATATTTTTACCATACGGCTAATATCTTCTTTAACAGGGAGCATTGCACAAGAAACTTGCCTGCATTGCTCTTTTGTTATACTATAGAAATAATTATAGAAAAAATTAAAAAAGCTTATAACTAATATGAGGATACCGACATGCAGCTGACAAAAAGATTGCAGGCAGTAGCGGATTATGTGTCTTTTGGCGGCAGGGTGGCGGATGTAGGCTGTGATCACGCTTATGTAAGCATTTACCTTGCTGAAATTAAGATCGCAAGATCTGTTATTGCTTTGGATATTAATAAAGGCCCGCTTGAGCGGGCAAGGGCCAATATTGAAAGGCATGGCCTTGGCGGGATCATTGAAACAAGACTTTCTGACGGACTGCAAATGCTTAAGCCTGATGAGGCGGACAGTATAGTTATCGCCGGAATGGGTGGCGCCTTGATGGTTAAGATCCTGACGGAGGGCTGCGAAGTCATGCAAACAGCGAAGGAGCTTATACTCCAGCCCCAGTCGGAAATTTACAAGGTAAGGGAGTTTCTGTCAAGGCAGCAATTTGCAATAATTGCGGAAAACATGGTAATCGACGAGGGCAAGTATTATACAGTAATGAAGGCGATACAGGCAGGCTGCTGCAAACAGCTGCAAAAATATCAGCTCAGTAAAAGAGAGCATTTTCATTTTGGCAGGCTGTTGCTGGAAAACCGTCACCCGGTTCTAAAATCATATCTGTTATGGGAATTGGGCATATGCGAAAATATTCTTCAGGCTTTGGAGAAGGAGGATACCGCCAGGACATCTGACAGAAGACATGAAATTATTGATAAAATCGGACTCATCAGGTGCGGTCTTGAGTATTATAGTTAATATTATAATAAGAAGAGTATTGTTAAGGATGTTATTAACAGGAGAATATTTTAAGTTAGAAAGGAATAATGCAAGCAGGAAAAAAGCCGGTCATTAGTGTTACCTGATATGCAGCAAATATCTGAAAGCAGGTCTGGCTACAGACGAAAGAAAATAGCTAAAAGATATAGCTGCAGAATAGAAAGGAGTATTTTATGGGAAATATACGTGTTGAAGTAAACGGCTGCGTCTATGAATACCCTGAAAACACAAGACTTTTGGATATAGCCAAGGATTTCAGAAAGGATTATAAGTATGATATAATTCTTGCCTTTATGAACAACAAGCTGAGGGAATTGTTCAAATATGCCCAGGATAATTGCACTATCAGCTTTGTTACCACTGCTGACGATGCCGGACACAAAACCTATGTCCGAGGCTTAATTTTGCTGATGCTGAAGGCATTTTATGCCGAATTCGGATCTGAAAACATAGAAAAGGTCTGTGTGGAGTTTTCATTGAGCAACGGATTATACTGTGAATATTTCGGCAAAGTGCCCCTTACGGAAGAGAAGCTGGCGAAGGTCAAGCAAAGAATGAAGGAGCTGGTGGATAAGGACATACCCTTTGAGAAGCGCAGCATAGGAACGGATGATGCAATTGAGCTCTTCCACGAATACAGGATGTATGACAAGGCCAGACTTTTTAAATACCGCCGGGTGTCCAAGGCAAATATTTACAGCCTGGATGGCTTTGAGGATTATTATTATGGTTATATGCCTCCCAGCTCAGGCATGCTTAAATACTTTGACCTTATGAAATATGAAGAGGGTTTCCTTCTGCTAGTTCCCGGCAGAAAAAATCCTACAGTTGTAGAACCGTTTATACCCAGAAAGAAGCTCTATGAGACACTGAGCGAATCCAACAAGTGGGCCAGGATGCTTAATGTTACCAATGTGGCAGATCTGAATGATATAATTGCCGAGGGTAAAATAAATGAGCTGATACTGGTGCAAGAGGCCCTGCAGGAGAAAAAAATCAGTGAAATTGCTGAAATGATTAAAAAGAAGGCGGATCGGAAGTTCATCATGATAGCCGGTCCTTCATCGTCAGGCAAGACTACATTTTCCCACAGATTAAGTATACAGCTGAAGGCCCATGGTCTGACTCCTCATCCTATAGCTGTAGACAACTACTTTGTAGACCGTGAAAGGACACCTCTGGACGAGGACGGCAATCCGAATTTTGAAGCCCTTGAAGCGATTGATTTGGAGCAGTTTAATAAGGATATGACCGATTTGCTGAATGGTAAGGCGGTTGATATCCCTTATTTCAACTTTATCTCCGGCAAACGGGAGTACAGAGGAAATTTCTTAAAGCTGGGACCGGATGATATTCTTGTTATCGAAGGTATACATGGACTAAATGATGCCCTGTCTTATTCGCTGCCCCGAGAGAGCAAATTTAAGATTTATATCAGCGCCCTTACCCAGCTTAATATTGATGAGCATAACAGGATTCCTACCACGGATGGACGCTTGCTCAGAAGAATGGTAAGGGATGCCAGAACCAGAGGAGCATCTGCCCAAAAAACTATAGCCATGTGGCCGTCGGTAAGAAGAGGAGAGGATGAATATATCTTCCCCTTCCAGGAGGACGCTGACGTAATGTTTAATTCGGCTTTAATATATGAACTGGCAGTGCTGAAGCAATATGCGGAACCGATTTTGTTCGGAATAGACAGAAACAGTAAAGAATATGTAGAAGCCAAAAGATTGCTGAAATTTTTGGACTATTTTATAGGAACTCCGGCAGACGCCGTGCCTAACAATTCCATTTTGAAGGAATTTATTGGTGGAAGTTGTTTTAAAGTATGAGCAGCACGATAAGCCGGGTTCTGTCTCGAATGGTCATCTATCTTGACCACATGTTACCATGTGGCTCCAGCATCCGCTTGCGCTGATGCTGCGCGACCTACCCTGAAGCACAGCGGGCCACTGTATCGCTTCATGTTCGGTCTTGCTTCGGGTGGGGTTTACATGGCCTCTCCTGTCACCAGAAGAGCGGTGGTCTCTTACACCACCTTTCCATCCTTACCGGTAGGGCTGCAACGCAGTTTCCCCTACAGGCGGTATATTTCTGTTGCACTAGCCTTGGAGTCGCCTCCACCGGACGTTATCCGGCACCCTGCCCTGTGAAGCCCGGACTTTCCTCACCTTTAATAAATAAAGGCGCGACCATTTGTGCTACTCACAGCTTGTATTTTAACATTATTTTTGCAAAAAGTAAATCTAATTTGGGTCAGAAATAATAACCAGGTTATTTGTCAAAAATTATTTAAACGTTTAATAAATTGTTAATATATATCAAAAAAATGAATAAAAAATGTAATAATTTGATTTTACTAAAGGCAGAGGGGATTATCCTTCTGCCTATTTTATTTGCATAAAAACATACAAAAATTACAATAATTCACCATCCGTTAGTTATAATCATTGTTAAAACATACCATAAAATGGCAGTAAGCTTATACTATCGTTATAGAAAGGGCATATTTACCATTGACGAAAACGTAAATAATTTAACAATTGGTTAACAATCTGTTAAATTTTACTTGTGCATAAAGCATATAAAAGTTATTTTAACAATATGATTATTATAGTTAATGAACAAAGTTTAACTATCCCCAAAAATGGGCATAGTCATTAATCACAAAATTAAAGTTCAATTATTGACACAAAAAAGGGCCTTGCCTATAATGCTTGATAGCGTACCATTAATTACATAAAATGGTAAAAACTATTAAGACCATAAACTGAATAACGGAAAAGGAGACGAAATATGACTACCATTGATTCGTTTCTTCAAAAGAGGAGGATGCGGGAACATCATTATGGCATTATAATGATCATTACCGCATATATATTATCCATGCTCATGCTGCTCCTTGGATCAGATCTGATTAATGGAGTTAAATTCATCGCGGCCGGAGTGGAAAAGATTGAGGAAGAAACAGAAGAGTCGGATATATCGCCTATACTTGATTACTCAAACTATTCAAATAGCAGATATATATTGCATGAGGAGCTGCTTAATCCATACAAGATAAAGGATTATGTAGCTGGTGCCAAAACCGAGCCTGTTACCGGAGAGGAAGAGCAGCATATCAATACCCTCTGGTTTCTTGGTACAGAAATGAATGACAAGCAGTTTGACAGGCTGATGATGGAAGCAGGAGAAATATTGGAACAGGTAGCGGCAAAGAAGGAAAGCCTTGCAAAGAGTGAAAGCAATGCCAAAGAGTCGGTGGAGGTTGCGTCAATTGCAAAGGAGGAAGTCAAGCAAAGCAAGGAAAAGGTATATACTGTAAAGGTAGCTTCCTATAACAAGACTATCAGCGTGACAGAAGAGGATGTTAAGATGCTTGAGCGCATAACACAGGCAGAGGCTGCCGGGGAAGATATGAAGGGAAAAATACTGATAGTGAATGTCATACTGAACAGAGTGGCAAGCGATAAATTCCCCGATACAATTAAAAAAGTGATATTTCAGAAAAATGATGATGGCGATTATCAGTTTTCTCCTGTAAAAAGCGGCAAGTACTGGAAGGTAAAGGTAACCCAGGAAACCAAAAAGGCGGTACAAAGAGCACTTGAGGGTGAAGACTATTCAAAGGGCGCCCTTTATTTTATGGCCAGAAAGTATGCAAAGCCCAAGAACGCAAAATGGTTTGATGAAAACCTGCAGAGGCTGTTCAAGCATGGAGGCCATGAATTCTTTAAGTAAACAGTTGTGTACAAAAAACGGTCATGTTATAATACTTGAAGCCTGTACCCTTTGCCTTTTGGTGTCCGGATTTTGCTAAACGGGTCATTTTCAGGGCAGGGTGGTTAATTTCATGTAAAGGGGATTGAACTATGATGAAGCTAATGTATGGGAGCACCAGAGATAAAAGAAACAGGGTAACGGCCTCCCAGGCAGTGCTCCAGGGCTTATCACCTGACGGAGGGCTATATGTTCCAGAGAGAATGCCGACTCTTGAAAAGTCAATAAAAGAACTGTCTGCAATGGATTACAGACAGTTAGCATATGAGGTTATGAGCCTTTTTCTCACAGATTTTACCGAGCAGGAGCTAAAGGCCTGTATCAGCAAAGCTTATGATGACAAGTTTGATACTCCTGAAATAGCCCCGATAAGGAAGGTGGGGGACAGCTATTATCTTGAGCTGTATCACGGAGCAACTATTGCCTTTAAGGATATGGCATTATCAATTCTGCCTCATCTGCTTACCACAGCGGCAAGAAAAAACAAGGTAGAGGATGAGATAGTAATACTTACAGCCACCTCCGGTGATACCGGTAAGGCCGCCCTTGCCGGCTTTGCAGATGTAGAGGGAACCAGAATTATCGTTTTTTACCCCAAGAACGGCGTCAGCAGTGTGCAGGAAAAGCAAATGGTCACCCAGCGGGGAGCCAACACCCATGTTATAGGTATCAGAGGGAATTTTGACGATGCCCAGTCCGGGGTAAAAAGGATGTTTAACAATGCCGAACTGACTGAACGGATGAAGAAGGCAGGCTATATATTTTCCTCGGCAAATTCAATCAATATAGGACGATTGGTGCCCCAGATTGTATATTATGTTTATTCATATGCTTCATTATATAAGAATAATGAGATAGCGGAAGGCGAGAAAATCAATTTTGTTGTACCGACGGGCAATTTCGGCAACATACTGGCGGCATATTATGCAAAGCAAATCGGGCTGCCGGTTGGCAGGCTAATTTGTGCATCCAATGATAACAGGGTTTTGTATGATTTCTTCGAAACCGGCCGTTATGATAAAAACAGGGAATTCATAATAACAGAATCTCCTTCAATGGATATACTGGTATCAAGCAACCTGGAGCGCCTTATATATCACATATCCGGTGACGATCCGGCCGAAACCGCTGAGCTGATGAAAGCCCTGGCCAGTAAAGGGGTTTATGAAATCAGCGAGAATATGAGGAATAATCTGAAGGACTTTACCGGCGGCTGGGCCTCCGGGGAAAAGATGCGCAGGGCTCTCCGTGATCTATATGAGGAAAGCGGATATGTCATAGATACCCATACTGCAGTAGCGGCAAGTGTATATAAGGATTATATTGCCGAAACGAAAGACAGGACAAAGACCGTAATAGTATCCACCGCCAGCCCGTATAAATTCTCAAATAGCGTCCTTGCCGCAATCGGTGTGTCTGATATACCGGAGGATGATTATGAGCAGGCCAAGCTCCTTAAGGATATCTCAGGCACAGAGATACCGAAGGCAGTGGCAGAGCTTCAGACGGCTCCTGTGGTTCACAATACGGTATGCGATGTGGACAAGATGCAATCAATTGTTGAAGAAATATTAAAAATAATCTAATTGTGACAAATGCCTGACATAAATTTGACATAATCAAGGTGCATATTATAGTCATAGTCAAATCGGTCAGACATGAGCCGGGCTGAAGACGTGATTACAGATGGCGTCACATCCTATTCTGACATCTGTAGTCGGGTCGGATGCACGGTGAATGTAATGTCAGGGGGGAATCCTCGATGGGCATTTGACTAAGATATAAACTCCACAAGAGATGATAATGGCGATTTAAGGTCGCATACGGCAGAAAAAAACCTGACCGTACGAGTCTAAAAGACTTGACCTTTTTTTCCATTATTGTTATAATCATCTTGTTGTTGGAGGATTATATTTAGGCGTTACCTTTTCCGTGATTTTTGCGGGGTACATACTTGCAGAAATTATAGGAGACGCCCAATATAACACCAAACCATATATTTTAAGGAGGAAGCAAGAATATGAGGAAGAATTTCTTTAAGAAGTTGTCCTTCGTTCTGGCATTAGCGATGATTGTTTCAGTAATCGCTCCTGCCGCCGGCGTTTTTGCTGCTACAGGCTTAAAGCTGAACAGCACAAACAAGACCTTGCACCTTAGCGGTCAGCCCGGCAAAAACAAGTACAACTTCAACATCGTTGGCGAGAAGCAGAAGGGCTGGAAGTATTTATGGACATCCAGCAACGAGGATGTTGCAGAAGTTAACGCTAAAAACGGTGTAACTGTTGCAACAGGAATCGGTACAGCTGAAATAACTGTTGTTATCACAGACAAGAATGGTGCAGAAGTTGACAGACTTACTGCAAAAGTTACTGTAAAAGATAACATCAAGACAGTTAAAATAGCCAATGTTCCTGAAAACGCTATTCCTGTAGGCGAGGAATATGACTTCAACAGATCATTTGTAACATTGACCGGTGTTACAGAGAAGACTGGTAAGACCACTTCCGTTACCAGATGGTCAGTTGAAGGCGACAACAAGGACAAGGCTACAATCAATGAAGATAACGGTAAGTTCGTTGCATCAGAAGCCGGCAAGTACACAGTAGTTGCCCGCGCATTCCAGTCAAAGGCTAAGTACAATCTCTGGAAAGAAACCGGAGATGAAAGCTTAGTACTTGCTGAGGATTCCGCTGAAATTACCGTTAAGGCTTCCATTAAGGAAGTTAAGCAGTTTGACCTGACCAAGTTCACAGTGACCTTCGATTCAGATATGAGAAATGCCGATCTTAAGCCTGAAACCGCTAAAGTTTACAGGGTTATCAACGGTAAGGAGGTTGAGACCGGCGCTGAGAAGATTAAGGGTATAACACTGGATGAGACAGGTAAGGTTGCTACAGTTGAACTTTACACTGATTTCGCTCAGGAGTCAGAGTACAGATTTAAGTTCAATGATCTTTCCGGCGACTTCAAGTCAGCTAAGGTTGCCCTTGAACTGGTAACAGGAATCGAGTTCAGCGATTTCAATGTTAACATCAACGGTACAGCAACTGATATGGTTAACCATGTAATAGGTAAGAACGCTGATGGCGTTATTATCTACAGAGGAACAACCAACAATCCTACCGCTGACCAGCTGAAGTTCAATTCAGCATTGTCATTCGAGCTGGCAGACAATGCAGATCTTTCCAAGACTTGGCTGGATCCTAACAACAAGCAAATTTACATCTACAACAAGGGTTATTCAGTAGGTGTAAAGGCTAAATTTGAGCATTACTACTTTGATGAAAATACAAATAAGGTTGAGACAATTACCTGGACTGACAACGCGGTTGCCACAGGTGTCGAGACTGATGGTGTACTGCTTACCTCATCAATGCAGTTTGCAGTAGCTAAGTCAGAGCCTGCTTCATGGGAGAGCAAATGGGGCGCAGGTCCTTTTAGACTGGCAGCTGACGATGATGATTATAAGTTCTTTGCAAGATATAAGACACTTGATAAGCCTAATTCTTGGGATCCTTATCAGGTAGCTAACCAGGGTGAGTTCCTGTTCGACTCAACCAATACAGATAAGCTGATTACCCAGGTTGTTGATGAATTTGACAGCAACGGTAATCATATAAAGGTAACATATGCTTTCCCTATAGCAGCAGGTACTGTAACAGTGCTCGTTCGCGATAATAGGAGCGAAGGCAAGCCTGTAGTTGGTGCATTTGAGGTTACCATTGCAGAATCCAGAGGTATTGGCAGTGTATCAGTTGAGAAACAGCTGGTAGTTGCTAACAACAATGAATATTACGGTACAAATGGTCAGGTTACAAAGATAGTTGTAACTGATACATTGAATGAAGCTGCTGAGTCTGGTAAGCTTGGATATGGTACAATTCAGAAGCTTTACGGACCTGATGACAGCCTGGAAGGCAAAGTTACAGCCAAAGTTTTAGGTTTAGAAGGTGACTGGTGGGATAACGGTAAGATTGGTGTTAATGTAGACGCTAGAGAAGCTACAGCTGGTAACTACCAGTACAAGATTCCTGTAAGCTACAAGGGCTATCTCTGGAGAGATGCTATTGTTAACATCCAGGTTAAGGAAGGTAACACCGAGGAAACAAAGGTAGTTGTAAGATGGGCTCTTGATATCGACAAGAATGAGTTTGACCTGAAGGATGTAAAGAATGAGCAGAAGGTTGAAATCAGAGTATCCGGTTATAACAAGAACAATGTTAAGGTTGCTGAGCTGACACCAGATCAGTATAACCTGAAGATTGAGAAGAACGGTAACGACATCGGTAAGGAACATGATGGAGATACCTACTATGACAACCAGAACTTCTACTTTGTATCAGCTGTTTCCGGATCAGCTGTTTCTGGCTCTTACCTGAGAATTCTTGAATCAGGTGTAACCTATGTAATAACAGCAACAGTTAATGATGCTGGTAAGGATATAGTAAAGAAGGCTAAGGATGCTGTTATAGGCAGACAGACATTTACTCTGAAGGATTCCTCATCAAGAACATTTGAGTTCAATCCTGTAGTAAATGCTAATACAGTAGAGCAGATGGTTAAGGATGCATTCAAGTTCTTCTTGAATGGTGGCGAGCGTCCTGACAGCGCTATCAAGAGAGTTGTTTATGTAGTTGGTAGCGGTACAAAGGAAGATCTGACATACAAAGTAGAGTCTGGCCAGAGCATACTGATTAAGGAAGTATATGTTGAAGGTAATGAAGGCAACGTAGTACTTCATAAGTATGTTGTAAACAGAACCTTAACTGCAAAATAATAAAGTTATAATAAACAGGAAGATCCCCATGATTAAGTTCATGGGGATTTTTCTTGCCTATGTAAAACTTTGTCTTGCTATCCCAAATGGTGTATTATATAATAATAATGCTTATTACTACTAAAGGGAGATCAAATATGGCACAAAGCAATAGAAACAGAAATGACATAAAGCAGAATCGGAACAGTTCAAACGCTAATTATGGCAGTGAAAATAAAAAATCCAGTTATCACCTTTATTTGCTATTTGCCATAGTATGTATATTACCGCTAATCGTACGGTTTACTGTGTATGAGCCAAAATTATCTGTGTTTGCATGGTACCCCAATAACCAATATAGTGAAGATTTTTTCTTACTGTGTAAGCAGAGATTTTTCCTGATTGTTGCTTTTTTTATGCTTATTTATGTGATTTATGCAATAGTAAGTAAATATTCAAAAATTGGGGAGTCCCGAATATATATACCTCTGGCTCTTTATGCATTGTTTTCAATCTTATCAACCCTATTCTCTAAATATCGTTATTACAGTCTTGCAGGAAGCTATGAGCAATTTGAATCAATTTTTGTGCTGCTAGGCTATTGCATCACTGCCTATTATACCTATCTGGTTTTGAATGAAGAAAGAGACTTCAGGCTGATTTATTATTCTTTGGTGATTTTAACTCTTATATTAGGAATATTGGGGACATTTCAGTTTTTGGGTTATGATTTTTTCTACTCTGAGCTTGGTAAAAAGCTCATTATTCCATATGAATTCAGGAATTTGGAGCTTGTGACCTATATACCTGATAAAGTATACCTTACCTTATATAACCCTAACTATGTGGGTATGTTGGGTTCATTGCTGATACCAGTGCTGTTTATCATGACGCTGATGTACAGAAGGCCTTTATGGACAATATTATCGATACTGTCGATAATTAGCTTTACAGTTTCAGTGGCAGGCTCCAGATCCTTATCAGGAATTATAGCAATAGCAGCTGCTTTTGTATGTATTATTATTTTTATGTGGAGATATTTATTTAAATATATATATGTAACAGTTTCCGTAGTAGTTATTTTATTTTTAGGAGTATTCTTGATTGACAAGTATACAGACCATTATTTTGTCAATAAGATGAAGGTAGCGATAAATATTCAAAAATCTGTGCCTAATCTTGAAAGCATTGAAACAAAGGATGACAGAGTGACCATCATTTATAAAGGAAATGAAATGAATTTAATTTATGGGATAAACAGCGACAATACAGCTGAAATTGCCGCCTTTGATGATAGCTACAGATACATTAATGGTGAATATAATTTTGATACAGGAGTATATACTGTAACAGATGAAAGATTTGCCGGTATAAAATATGGCTTTGATAATCAGCTTAATGGTGTGTTTTATGCCGAAATAGAAGGTAAAAGGTGGCGCTTTACTAATCGTACGGAGGATGGGACTTATTACTTTGTCAACCGATTTAATAAACTTGACAAGATGTCTGATGCTCCGGCTGCATTTAAGGGATATGATCGTTTTGCATCAAATCGTGGGTATATATGGTCAAAAACTCTGCCATTATTAAAAAATACATTATTTCTGGGCAGTGGTCCTGATACATTTGTTTTTGAGTTCCCTCAAAACGATTATCTGGGCTTTTACCAAAATGGTTTTGAATCATCTATTATGACCAAGCCTCATAATCTTTACTTGCAGATAGCAGTTCAGACGGGCGTTTTATCACTGATAGCATTTCTAGCATTTTATATCTGGTATTTTATTTCAAGTATCAGATTATATATACGGGGCAGGTTTAACAGCTTTTATTCCAGGATGGGTCTTGCGATATTTATAGGCACAATTGGATATATGATTGCCGGTTTAACCAATGACTCAAGTATAGCAATAGCACCCATATTCTGGCTTATGATAGGAGCCGGGATAGCTGTTAACAGAAAGGCAAAGCCGTTAATTCTAGCAGAAATTGCAGAGAAAAAAACACAAAAGGTTAAAAATTCATCCAATGACAGTAATGACAGAAAGTAATGAACAGCGAGATAATATTGACAGTTAAGCGATAGACAATAAAGATAATATTCAAGTAAAGGAAGTAAAAGGCTTAAAAATAGTCCCATGCGGCTTGTCCGGCATGGGATTTATTTCGGCCTTATATTCTTTCATGGAAGGTTCTTGCTATTACCTCATCCTGTTGCTTGGGACTTAAGGAGTTAAAGCGGACTGCATATCCGGATACGCGGATAGTCAGGTTCGGATACTTTTCAGGATGCTCCTTGGCATCAAGAAGTAGTGAGCGGTTAAGTACATTAACATTTATATGGTGGCCTTTACTGTTAAAATATCCGTCCAGCAAAGCGGTAAGATTTTTTATACGTTCCTCATGGTTTTTCCCGAGGGTATCCGGAGTTACACTGAAGGTATATGAAATTCCGTCCAGGCAATTGTCATAGTTAAGCTTGGCAACACTCAGCAGGGATGCCAGGGCTCCGTTTATATCCCTGCCGTGCATAGGATTGGCACCAGGAGCGAAGGGAGCCCCTTTTTTCCTGCCATCGGGGGTAGAACCGGTTTTGGCACCGTACACAACATTACTGGTTATTGTAAGAACCGATAGGGTGTGGATGGCATTTCTGTATGCAGGGTGTTTCCTAAGTCTTTTTATGAACTCCTCAGTCAGCATGGAGGCAATAGAATCCACCCGGTCGTCATTATTGCCGTAGGCAGGATATTCACCCTCAACTACAAAGTCTGTTATTAAGCCATGTTCATCCTTTACAGGAATGACATTGGCGTATTTTATTGCGCTAAGAGAATCCGCTACTACCGAAAGGCCCGCGATACCAAAGCCCATCAGCCTTTCAACCCTGGTGTCATGCAAAGCCATCTGGAGCTTTTCATATGCATATTTGTCATGCATGTAATGAATAACATTCATGGTATTTACATAGAGCCTGCAGAGCCAATCCATCATATTAAGGAAGCTGTCAAGTACCTTTTCATATTCCAGCTTTTCGCCGGCAGGAAATGGTTCGCATACAGGACCTACCTGTTCTCCGCTTATCTCGTCTTTACCGCCGTTCAGGCTCATCAGCAGAACCTTAGCCAGATTACAGCGGGCACCGAAAAATTGCATCTGTTTGCCGATACGCATCGCTGATACGCAGCAGGCTATTCCATAATCATCTCCGAATCGTTCACGCATAAGGTCGTCATTTTCATATTGAATTGAGTTTGTCTCAATGGACATTTTGGCACAATATTTTTTGAAGGCCTCAGGTAGTCTGCTGGACCACAATACAGTCAGATTGGGCTCCGGTGCGGGAGAAAGGTTAGTTAGTGTATGGAGAAAGCGATAACTGGTCTTGGTGACAAGGCTGCGGCCGTCCTCAGTGATTCCTCCGATTGCCTCGGTAACCCATGTTGGATCTCCGGCAAAAAGCTCATTATATTCGGGAGTTCTTAGCTGTCTTGCCATACGAAGCTTAAGTACAAACTGGTCTATAATTTCCTGGGCCTGGCTTTCTGTTATTATACCTGCCCTTAGGTCACGTTCGAAATAAATATCCAGGAAGGTGGATGTGCGGCCCAATGACATGGCGGCACCATTTTGCTCCTTGATGGCACCTAAATATGCAAAATACAACCATTGAACGGCTTCCTGCGCATTTTCAGCCGGACGGGATATGTCAAAGCCGTATCCGGCCGCCATTTCCTTAAGCTTAGTAAGAAAGTCGATCTGTCTGTCAAGCTCCTCCAGGGTTCTTATGGTTTCATCATCCATATGGCCCATTCCCAGCATTAGCTTGTCATTTTCCTTTTGCTTTATTAGAAAATCAACACCGTAAAGAGGGACTCTGCGGTAATCTCCAATAATGCGGCCCCTGCCGTAGGCATCAGGCAAGCCTGTTATGACTCCGCTTTTTCTCGCCTTTCTCATTTCAGGTGTATATACTCTGAATACTCCATCATTATGGGTGGTACGATACAAAAAATGCTGTTCTATTTCCTCAGACAGCTTGTAGCCGTATGCTTCGCAAGCCTGCCTTGCCATTCTTATGCCTCCGAAGGGATTGACTCCTCTTTTCAGGGGAGCATCAGTCTGAAATCCTACGATAACTTCATTTTCCTTGTCAAGATATGCAGGCTCATAGGTCAGGAGTGAGCTTACCTTTTCAGTATTGATTGATAATACTCCTTTTTCGCGTTCAAGCTTACAAAGCTCCTGATATTTTTCATTCAGCTTAATTGTTCTTTCGGTAGCAGGTGCAAGAAAGCTTTCATCCCCATAATAGGCAGTATAGTTGCAGAGAATGAAATCTCTGACATCAATTTCCTTTTGCCAAGCGCCTTCCTTAAAACCATCCCATGCCTTCATATAAACACCTCCATTAATCTTATAGTGTCCTGTACAGATTAAGTCTGCGGACGGCTCAGCCCGCACAGGAGCAGTTAATTAGCTATTAGCTCAATCGTTATAAGCCGGCTTAATAAAACAAGTGATAAAAATTAGACAAAAACCTGACAAAATAAAAAACCGCCTGAGCTTTTGCCCAGGCGGTCGACATTCATTACAAAGGCTTCTATATATATATTATTCTAATTTACTAAATGAAGCCCAGATATCGGTCCCTTGTGGTAACCCACATATCCGCCAGTTCCGATACACTTTAATTATAGGGTATGTAAGGTTTTATTGTCAACAGTGAAATCATTCAATCCTTTACCATCATTCTTATTTGGGGGACCTTCATAAGCAGCGGCAGTAGAATCATGGCAAGAATTATACCCATAATATTTTGCAGTAAATTAAAGGGTACGGCTACTATAGCTGTCTGGAAGGTACCATAGAAGATGGAGTCACAAAAAAGATAACCAAGAGTGACAATTATTCCGCTAAGGGCACCTGCCAGCAGAAGAGAGCCCTTGCGCAGTTTTCTGTATGAATAAGATGCTACTAATGCTGCTATAAGCTTAATAATGAATGTAGCGGGAGCATACATGATATAAGGAGACAACAGATCTGCCATCATGGAGCCGATTCCTGCAGCAAAGCCGCCGTATACCGGTCCCAGAATGATACCTGACAGCAATACAAAGGCATCACCCGGATGGATATAGCCACCGTTACCGAAGGGTATTTTTATCGGAACCATCATAGTTACCACACAGGTCAGCGCAGACATTAAAGCAGCAGTTACCAATTTAATTATGTAATTGTTATTCCTCATATATAGCTATAGCCTCCAATGCTTAAGAATTTTTAATATTTGAAATAATATCATAAATATATCTATAATACAATATTTTGTCATGGCAGAAATATTAATAATTCGTTGGCATAAAAATAAGTATAGTATGCAGAAAAATAAGGGCCTAAATCAGTAAGATATTAGCCGGTCAGGACTAAAAAGTTGACATTAGTTAATACTTTATAATATAATTAGTTATTGCAAATGAGTTGCAATAACAAACAGACATATATTGGTATGACAAATTCTTTTGTATAACAGGGTAGTGTAAAGTAACGTATGAAACCCTAGAGCCTAAAAAATAGGCTCATTCAGAACCTTGAAAATTGCTAAATATAGTTTACTGGCAGGTCACCGCCGCCCTTGACAGCATGACAAAACA
>Ga0134090_1000537_pt1 | contig 31535 bp, 31 predicted proteins | sample 1_4taG_FD_94453 | JGI IMG/M metagenome (GOLD analysis project Ga0134090, IMG submission 94453) | Switchgrass degrading microbial communities from high solid loading bioreactors in New Hampshire, USA - 1_4_20_6_A1 metaG | ecosystem: Engineered > Bioreactor > Semi-continuous > Anaerobic >...
GAAGGCAGCATAAGCCGGTCGACAAACGAAAGCACACCCCAAATGCGATGCACTACTTCAATCGCCACCCAGTCTTTGGAATTTGGGTGGTGCTTCATTTAGTTACTCAGACAGGCTCCTAGCCGCTGCCAGAAAACAACTGTGCCGGTCCCTTTTCTGAGAGGAGCAACGGCCTCCTTGTGGCACTCGGACGTTGAGGGGCACAACAGCTCCCAACTGTCCGTTTTCTCAATGTGCTGCAGGTCCCAGGCTCGGATTGCGATACGGCCACCTAGTACACGACTTGCCACAGTCAGCCTTTGACACTGACTAATCGAAGCGGTTTTCAGCCCAAGCCCAAACTTGCCTAACGCCAAGTCATCGTAATCCCTACGAGTTCCAAACCTCAATGCTTCGTCCATCACCTCGGGCCGCATGCCGGATCCATTGTCTGCAATACGGATCCAGGTATCAGCACCCTCGAACTCGTAGTCAACCCATACCTTCGTTGCACCTGCGGCAATTGAATTGTCTATTATATCTGCAACTGCAGATGAGAAGTCATATCCGATATCCCGCAAGGACTGCATGAGCCGATGTGCAGACGGAACAACGGAAACCTTTCTCAACGCTGCACCCTCCCTTGCGTGGCCCCGTGGGGCGAGAACTCGACGGCTTCTCATGAACACATACTTCACCTTGCGACAGCATGAATCCTTTTCGTGTGCCTGTTTCGACATTGCCCACGTAGCGGATGAATCGAGCAACAGACATCGACAGTGCCGAGTTAGCCAAATCGAAAGGTAATATGGGACTATTAGTCAAATCCAAGGAAGCAAAGGATGCTTCGTTACTGATCAACGGGAGGCGCGCTTCGTGGAGCACCAGAAAACTGAAACGGCCCCGCCTGATCATTTTGATGTTGTATGGACTACCCTCCGAGACCTGGTTTTTTCAGACCCAGTTGTCAACACGTTTGCCCAAGGAGAGATTAGGAAGCTCTCGTGGCAGCAGAAAGCGATCGATGTGTCCACAAATCGCGGCACCAAGCAACTCCCGAGAGCCATGTTCGAGGCGACATGGGACGTACTACGGCAACAAGGGATTCTCCGGGTTGAGGAGTTTCCCGACACAGCCTCGTCCCAGTCTTCAGTCATCGGCGCCATTCTGGCGCAACTCCCATATGTCGACTACACGACTTACCCCAAGACGGCTATTTTCTTGACGACTCACCGCTTCACCAACTCCGAACTGTCCCGCACATTTGGTGTTGTGACACAGGGCGGCATCCGGGTCGCCGGGCGTTCACCCAACACGATGTTGGTCGTGTTCCTCACAGGCACGGCCCTCGACTACAGCACCAAACACCCGTACCAAGACTACTGGGAAGGCGGCAAGCTGTTCTATACAGGCGAGGGACCCACCGGGGATCAGCAGATGACCCGCGGAAACCTCGCACTCAAGAACAGCATGACAGCGCACTTCCCTGTATACGGCTTTCAGAAGCTACCCAAAGGAGGCTACACTTACCTAGGAAGATTCAAGGTGGAACGGGTACACGAAGATCAGCAACCCGATACCACAGGAGCTTCCAGACGAGTCTACGTGTTTGAAATGACCCGGATTCAGCCCCACGCGAAAGTTGGGACCGAAAACCGGGCGTGGATATTCCAGTCCAACCCCCAGTACTACGATCTCTCTGCCGCCCTCAGTACGCTTCCCCAGCTTACCTTCCTCGTCAACCAGTTCAAGAACGAGATTCAAAAGGGTGACAAAGTCTACTTCTGGGAGTCCGGGGCAAGAGCAGGCCTGGTCGGAACGGGTACGGTTCTTACCGACCCCAGGATAATGCTTGATACCGAGGAGTCGCGCCCGTTCTACGTCTACCCCGATAGGTTTGAGGGCGAAAAGCTGAGGACAGTCGTACGTGTCGATAAGGTTCTCTCGCCGCCGCTACCGCGCAGCGCCTTTCTAGACCATCCGATTCTACGCAACATGACTGTCCTCACTGCAAGGATGGGTACGAACTTCCGCCTCACACCCGCACAAGGTGATGCCTTGGCCGAGTTGGTCGCAGGTGCGAGGCCGATACGGTTCTTCCGCGTCACTGCCCCGCGGTCTCCCTCAGACTGGGACGCCGGCCAAGAGAGGGGGCTCTTGCTGCTTGATGTCGAGACTCCGGCGACCGACCTGACCCCGCTGGCTTCCGAAGCTGATGTCTGGCAGGCGATCACCAGAGAGTCACACCACTCTTACGGCATGCCAGCTACCTACCTCGACTGCCAGGCAAGCGAGCTGTTCACCATCAAGGACCTCCGTCCGGGGGACAAGCTGGTCGTTACCCGGGGGCCCAACACCTTCGTCGGACTCGCAGAAGTCGCAGAACCGGGCTACACCTGGCTGGCCGACGAAGCGCGCCATGCCATCCATGTCACTTGGCACTGGACCGGTGCTCTACGGACCACTCGTCGCCCCGAATGGCTCACGACACTCATCGCGCCGTCCACCCAGGCGGAGTACGACGAGGTCGCCAACTCCACCGCACCCAAGATGGAGCCTAGAGCAGACCTTACCGCAGTCACCCGCAACTTCAGTGCTACGCTCCAGCTCAGCGGCATTCAGTTCGGTGCCCGTCACGACGAGATCGTACGTTCCTTCATCGCGGCCCTGGCCACCAAGCGCCTGGTGATCCTTACCGGCCTGTCGGGATCCGGCAAGACCCAGCTCGCCCTGCGGTTTGGCGATTGGCTGGGGAAGGATCGACGCATGGTGGTGCCCGTGCGCCCAGACTGGACAGGCCCCGACTACCTCTTCGGCTACGAGGACGCCCTGAGGACAACAGAGAGCGGCCGCCGGCCCTGGTACGTACCGCCTGTCCTGGCGTTCATGCTCAAGGCCGCTCAGGATCCCCACTATCCCTACCTCTTAGTACTGGACGAGATGAACCTCGCACACGTAGAGCGCTACTTCGCAGACTTCCTCTCAGGCGTCGAGTCAGGCGAACCCTGCCTGCCCAATCTCGAACAGGACCAAGATGGGAACTGGGTCATCCGAGATGGAGAGCCGGAGCGCATTCCCATGCCCGACAACCTCTTCGTTGTCGGCACGGTCAACGTCGACGAGACCACCTACATGTTCTCTCCCAAAGTACTAGACCGGGCCAACACCTTTGAGTTCCGCGTCGAAACGGACGACCTTCAGGTCAGCCTCCGTAAGCCCTTGCCACTCCCTCCAGGTGCCGACGATCTGGTGCGCGGGTTCCTGGCAGTTGCCACAGATGACGACTGGCAACATGTCCACCCTGCCCCCGGCCGGGACGACTTCGCCGCGCACCTCCGAACCGTGCACCAGCTACTTGCCGAAAACGACTTCGAGTTCGGCCATCGGGTCTTCTACGAGGCCCTGCGGTACGCAAGCATGCTGGCCTCCGCCGGGAACGCCTCCGTGGAGGCCGCCCTCGATCAACAGATCTACCAGAAGGTCCTGCCCCGCTTGCACGGCTCCCGCCGCCGGCTCGAACCTCTCCTGCGAGCGTTGGGGCGCTTCTGCTACGACCTCTCCTCCACGCCCACCGCTGGAGCAGCCACCGACTTCGACCCCGAGGCGGCCCACGAGGGACAGCCGAAGCTCCCCCTCTCCTATCAGAAGATCCGCCGGATGTTCCGGAGCCTGCGAGTCAACCAGTTCACCAGCTTTACGGAGTAAGCCATGCGGGTGTGTCATTCCATTCCCGTCAAGGTTCGCGATGCGGCGGGCAAGGTCGTCGGCACACTCACCGTGAGTCTGCCAGGGCAAGTACGTGCAAATGCCAATCCGCCCCCGCTCATCGACATGAGCGGAGACCCAAGCCTCGACCCCGCTCTGGCGCCCGTTCAGCTGTTGGAAGAAGCAGAGTACCGGTATGCATTTGTGCCCGAGACCTGCACAGACCTGCCCATCACCCTGGAGCCGAGGGAACTCTTCTCCCCCGACTCCGCCGACTGGCGGACCGGCAGGCTTCGCCCCCGACTCTACACTGGCACCCTGCCGGTGGTAGTGTTGTCAGGCGACCAAGAGCTCGGCCGGGCTCTCTTCGAGGTTCGCTCTCGCAAACTTGACTACCTGAGCCAGTACCAGTGGATGCTCGAGGAGATTGCCGACAACATGGCCGAGCTGGTCATGGAGCGGTTCGCTCCCACCGAGCAGCGCTTCCGTGTGGACGAGTCTGCGGACGCCTCCACGCTGTACGCCCGCTTTGCCATGCTCAAGTGGCTCTTCTCCGGGGAGACCTTCGAGGCAGCCATCCTTCAGATCCTCTCTCATCCGCACAGGGCATGGACGGAAGAGACAGAGTATCGCCGGCCCGGCCAGCCCATTCCGATGTCGGCGCGCGTGGCCCTGCGACTGAGCCGACCTGGCCCACGCGTGGCTTGCGGTGCGGAGCTGCCAGTGCGGGCCCTTCCCAAGCAGATCGCGGTCCCCCGGACTGAAGAAACCCTGGATACACCGGAGAACCGCTTCATCAAGTTCGTGCTCCTGCGCTGGGAGAGTTTTGCTCAGGAAGTGGAACAGGCACTGGTGCGGGAGCCAGCCTCTGCGCCCGTTCAACGGGGACTTCGTGAGGTTCAGGCGGTCCAGGAGAGGCTGCACACCATCCTGGCGGCTGGCCTGTTCCAGGAAGTCGGCGATCTCACCTTCCTGCCCGCCGGGAGCCAGGTACTCCAGAAACGGGCTGGCTATCGGGATCTGTATCGCGCCTATCTCCAGTTTGAGTCGGCGGCCCTGCTGACCTGGGCTGGCGGTGAGGACGTCTACGGTGCAGGTAAGCGGGACGTCGCCACGCTATACGAGTACTGGGTCTTCCTGCAGTTGATCAAGGTGATGGAGCGTCTCTGCGGGCGGGAGTTCGACCTCAGCCAGCTCATCGAGGTCCGCCCAGATGGGATGGGCGTTGCGCTACGGCGGGGGCGCTCGCGGCGTCTGAAGGGCCAGGTCCACCGCCTCGGGCGCAGCCTGGGAATCGAACTCTGGTTCAACCGTACCTTCGGTCACCGAGCGGGTGATCGCGGTTCGTGGACCCGTCCAATGCGGCCGGACTACTCGATCCTGATCAAGCCAGATACCACGTACGGCGACCCGGACGAGGTCTGGATCCACTTCGACGCCAAGTACCGGGTGGAGAGTGTCACGGGCTTGTTCGGCGAAGACCCTACGACAGAGGAAGGCGAGGCCAGGCTGTTGGACGAGGAGCAGTCGGCGGAAGCTCGGCAAACATCGAAGCGGGCCGATCTGCTGAAGATGCACGCCTACCGGGACGCCATTCGTAGATCTGCCGGGGCCTACGTCATCTACCCCGGGACGGAAAAAGAGCTCCTTCCCAGGTTTCATGAGCTATTGCCGGGTCTGGGCGCCTTTGCTCTGCGACCGACGAGGGACAGACAAGGCACTGGGCTGGACGGATTGACGAAGTTCATCGATGATGTGCTGACACATGTAGCCACGCAGACCACGCAGCATGAACGGGTGCGCTACTGGCTGCGCGAGTCCACCCGCGGCGATTACCACGTGACCGAGCACCCCGCCGTACCATTCCTGTCCAAGCCGCCGGCCGATACTGTCGTGTTGCTGGGCTATGTGCGACGGCCAGAACAGCTGCAGTGGATCCACAAGAACCGTCTGTACAACATGCGCACCGGCGGACGACGGGGTAGCGTGCTTCCCGGGTCCAGAGTGCTCACGGCGGAACTGGTCGTTCTCTACGGGCCGCATATGGAGACGGCGGAGGTGTGGCAAGTTGCAGGCAATCCGCAGGTGCTGGATGAGACGGACATGCGCGGACTGCAGTACCCCGAGCCGCGCGGACGGTATGTGTGCCTGCCACTTCGTGAGACCCCGCACCCCCAGTGGCTCGATCAGTTGACCAGTGAGGCAGTACGGAAAGTCAAGGAGAGAGTAGATCCTTCAGCGCTCTTTGGCGAACCCGTTGCGACAACCTGGCTGGAGTTGGTGCGGTAAGGGCAAGAACCCGCACCCTGGTGACCCTGCTGACGCTCAAAGCCATGTCCACCTCGTTTCGCCGCGAGTGGTCCGAGCGGGTAATTGCCCAGGTCAGGAACCGATTCGGCACGTCTCTGGCAGGCCTGATCTTTGAGTTCCACACCGGACTTGAGTACCGAGAACACCTAGCAGAACTCCTCGTCCAGGCGGGGGCCAGCTGTACCTGTCCGGTGGCGGGACTCCAGATTGGACAACACCTCCGCTTCTACGGGACGCCGCGCGAGGGCACTTAACGCCCCTCCCCTTGCGCAAATCAAGAGGAGCAGTTCCATCATGTATCGAACTTCCTTCACTAGAAGGGAGTGAAAGCCAGTGAGCTCGCAGAACCCGGGCTGCCTCGGGTTTCTCTTCCAGCTATTTGGCGCCAACGAGGCGGAGGAGCAGAAAAGGTTACCCGACAAACTGCCGTACAGAATCCGTGACGACTTCCTATCTGCTGCAGAGCTCTCGCTCTACGGGGTTCTACGGCTGGCCGTGGGAGACCGGTGGGCGATCTGCCCGAAGGTGCGTCTGGCTGACATCTTCTTCGCCGTGGGCGAGCAAGCACAGGCATGGAACAACAGAACCCTCAGCAAGCACGTGGACTTCCTCCTGTGCGATGCGCGGACGATGAGGCCGGTGCTGGCCGTTGAACTCGATGACCGGTCACATACGCGGCCACACCGTCAGCAGCGCGACGAGTTCGAGGACAGGCTCTTTCGATCCGCGGGGCTTCCCCTGGTTCGCATGACGCCCCGAGCCAACTACTCGGTTGACGAGGTTGCCGCGGCGCTGCGCAACGCCATTGCCCCCACTTCACCACCGGTGGCGAGGCCCACTGCCGCAGCGCAGGCCGCACCGGCCACCACACGGCCGGGCACCGTTCCCATCTGCCCCAAGTGCGGTGTTCCGATGGTGCTGCGTCAGTCGAAGAAAGACGGCAACCGCTTCTACGGGTGTCCCAACTTCCCCCGCTGCAGGCACACGGCACCCGCGCCCGTTCGGTAGAGCGCTTGGCAGCACGGCGCGCGAGCTGGCGCAATCCCGAGCTTCCTCGCCCCAGCCACCGCCTCGTAGAGGCCAGGCCTTCGCACCCAGCCCGGCCGGTCTGAACAGACCGCGCCGGGCTTCGTCTCGCCCTCCGGGTCGATGAGGCCGAAAATGACCCTGATGAACTCCGCCACCAGCTCTGTTGATCCGCCCGCCTGCCCCTCACCCGGGCAGGCGGGCGGATCGCCGCTCAGGCCCCATTCCCCTCCGGAGTCGGCAGCTAAACGTAAGAAGGAAATCAGAATAATAGGCTCGTATAGTTAGTTGTGGTTGTATAGACCTTTTCGAAAGGAGAGCCCAGCATGCGCCGATATCGGCTCCTGGCAACGATTCTCGTGGCCCTCGGCCTCCTCCTTTCCGCGTGCTCCCGTCCGTCCGACCCGACTCCGGCCCAGACGCCGGCCACGTCGACGGAGCCCCCTGCCTCCACCCCGTCCAGCCAGCCCCCGACGACGGTCACCGTCTGGTCCTGGCGGGTCCAGGATGAAGAGCTCTGGGCCAAGGTCCAGGAGATCCTGGACGCCAACAACGAGAACATCACCATCGACTTCCGCGGCATCAAGTCCACCGAGTTCGACTCGGTGCTGAAGACCGCCATGGCCGGCAACGATGGCCCGGACATCTTCACCGCCCGTGGCGGCGCAGGCACCCGCTCCTACGCCGAGGCCGGGCAGATCGAGCCGCTGGACTCGATTGACCTCTCCGGCTTCGACCAGGGCATCCTTGACCAGGCCTCCTACGAGGGCAAGGTCTACGCCGTGCCGTTCGCCGTTCAGACCCTCACCTTCTTCTACAACAAGCAGATCTTCGACGAGAACGGCCTGCAGGAGCCGAAGACCTGGGACGAGCTCATCCAGATCATGGAGACCCTCAAGTCCCGCGGCATCACCCCGATTGCCATCGGCGGCAAGGACGGCTACGCCGTGAACCTGATGGTCGACGTGATCGGGGCCACCTGGCTCGGCGACCAGTGGGCGCAGGACGCCATCGACGGCAAGACCGACTTCACCGACCCGAAGTTCGTGGACGTGTTGACCAAGGTCAACGCCCTGACCAAGTACGCCCAGGACGGCTTCGTCGGCACCGCCCAGCGTGACGCCCGGACCCTCTTCGCCACCGGCCAGACGGCGATGATCATCGACGGCATCTGGGCCGTGAACACCTACTACCTCCAGACCGACCCCAACATCCAGCTCGGCTCCTTCCTCGCCCCGCCCGCGGAAGAGGGTGACCCGGTCCGGCTCTACCCGTACGTCGACGGCGGCTACGCCGTGAACGCCCAGTCCAAGGTGAAGGAGGCCGCCCTGCGGGTGGTTGCCTACACCGCCACCGACGAGTTCGCCCAGCTCTACGCCGACCTCTTCGCCGAGATCCCGGGCAACAAGAACGTCAAGTTCGATGCCAAAAAGCATCCCATGCTGGCCAAGGCCGTGGAGCAGAAGAACGAACTGGGCCTGAAGGTGCTGTTCCGCATCCGCTCGCCCTTCGACAGCGGAACGCCCGACATCTCCACCAGCCTCGGGGCCAACATCCAGGGCATGTTCGCCGGCATGCTGACGCCGGAGCAGGCCGCCCAGGCCGTGCAGACCGACCTGGCCACCTGGTACCCGGCCTTCAAGAAGTAGCGAGAGGGGACGCAGCCCCATGTACCTGGGACAGAAGGGACTGGGCCGGTACAGCTTCTGGCTCATGCTGCTGCCGGCCCTCGTTCCCTACCTACTATTCAAGGTGTACCCCTTCTTCAACTCGATCCTGCTCAGCTTCTACGACTGGAACGGGGTGCCGGGGTCGCCCAAGGTGTGGGTGGGACTGGAGAACTACGCCCGGTTCCTCTACCAGCCGCCCTTCTCCACCATGTTCTGGCGGGCGCTGCGCCACAACTTCGTGGTCTTCGGCCTGCTGCTGATGTGGAGCACCGGCCTGGGCACGCTGCTCGCCTGGATGCTGACGCAGATCCGCCGGGGCGCCGGCTTCTACAAGGGCATCATCTTCATGCCCAACACCATCTCCCTGGCGGTGACGGGCTTCCTGTGGAGCCTGATGCTGAACCCGCAGTTCGGGGCGGTCAACGCCCTGCTCCGCAAGGTGGGGCTGGGCGCCCTGGCCATGCCGTGGCTGGGCGACAGCCGGCTCGCCCTGCCCACCGTCATCGCGGTCAACGTGTGGCACGGGCTCGGCTTTCCGGTGCTGATCGCCCTGGCCGCGATGCTCTCGGTGCCCAGGGACATCCTCGAGGCGGCCGAGGTGGACGGCGCCAGCCGGTTCACCCAGTTCTGGCGCATCACCTTTCCAATCATCCTGCCCAACCTCATCAACCTGATGGCCCTCAACTTCTCGGGCGCCTTCGGCCTTTTCGAGATCGTCTTCGTCATGCAGGGGGCCGAGGCCGGGCCCTTCTACAGCACTGACCTGCTCGGGACCCTCTTCTACCGCACCGCCTTCGGCGGCATGGGGGCGACGGCCAGCGGCATGGGCCTCGGCGCTGCGCTGGCGGTGGTCACGTTCCTGATCGTGATTCCGGTGTCGCTGTTCGCCTCCCGCATACAGCGGCGCTTCCAGGTGGAGGTGTAGCCCATGGTCTGGCGGAACCCGCGCCTGCGCTGGTCGGCCATCGGCTTCCACCTGGTGCTGGGCTCGTACGCGCTGGTCGTTCTCTTCCCGATCATCACCATGCTGCTGGGCTCGGTGAAGACCACCCGCGACCTGATCGTCAACCCCTTCGGCTGGCCGCAGCAGTTCGTGTGGTCCAACTACGTGCGGGCCTGGAGCGAGGCCAACTTCGCCGTCTACTTCAAGAACAGCCTCTACGTCACCATCGTCTCGACCCTCGCCATCCTGCTCGCGTCCTCCATGGCAAGCTTCGTGCTGGCCCGCATCCCGTTCCGGCTCAACGCCTTCATCCACGGCCTCTTCATCGCAGGGCTCGTGGTGCCCAGCCGGCTGTCCATCATCCCCCTCTTCCTGCTCATCCGGGACATGGGGCTGATGAACACCCACATGGCGCTGATCCTGATCTACGTGGGCACATCGATGCCGTTCGACATCTTCCTGCTGACCACGTTCTTCCGGCAGGTGCCCAATGAACTGGTGGAGGCGGCCGCCGTGGAGGGGGCTGGCATCTGGACCGTCTACTGGCGGATCATGATGCCGCTGGTGCGCCCGGCGCTGGCGACGGTGGCCATCTTCGAGGCGCTGGGGGCGTGGAACGACTTCTTCTTCCCGCTGATCTTCCTGCGGGACAAGAAGCTGATGACCGTGCCCGTCGGCCTCAGCGTCTTCTTCGGCGAGTACGCCACCGACTGGCCGACGCTCTTCGCGGCCCTGGCGATCTCCATCGTGCCGGTCATCGTCATGTTCGCCCTCATGAGCCGGCAGTTCATCGCCGGGCTCACGCAGGGCGCCGTGAAGTGAGGTGGCGGGCTTGGCACTCGTCTCCTTCGACCTGGACGGGGTGCTGCAGCGCAACCCCTTTCACGCGGGGCGCCCGCAGGGCGTCTTCGGCCACATCCAGCGGGAGCTGTCCCCCTACCTGGGCGGCGACCCCGAGGAGGCCTTCCGCGAGACGCTCCGGCAGATCCTGGCCGAGCACCGGGCCCGCATGCAGGCGGGCCGGTACGTGGAGGCCTACGACTGGGACGACGTCGTGCGGCTGGTGGCCGGGCGGTTCGGCTATCCGGGCCACCTCGACGTGCCGGCGCTGGTGCGCCACTACGTGACACTGCCCGGCATGGTCTGGCTCTACCCGGGCGCCAGAGACTGCCTGCAGGCGCTCGCGGACCGGGGCCACACGCTGGTGGCCATCACCAACGGGTACCGGGTCTACCAGGAGCCGATTCTCGTGCACCTGGGGATCCGGGAGTACTTCGCCGACCTGGTCACGCCGGACGCGGTGGGCACGGTGAAGCCCATGCCGGCGATGTTCCGGGCGGCGGAGCCGCTCGGGAGCCCCCGCATCCACGTGGGCGACACCCTCCCGCACGACGTCGCCGGCCCCCGCCGGGCGGGGTGGATGGCGGTCTACATCGTGCAGCCGGGGACTTCGGGCTACGAGGAGCTGCCGGATGCCGCCCGGGATCTGCCGCCCTGGCGGCGGCCCGAGGTGGCGGTGGAGTGGCTCAGGCAGCGGCTGGAACGGGACCGGAGGCTCAACGGCCACCCGCCCGTCGACTTCGAAGAATGCATCCCGGATGCGATCGTGACGGGGCTCCATGAGGTTCCCGAGACCGTTGCGCACCTGCTGCAGTAAGGAAGCGAGGGCTCCTGCACGGCGACGTGCGGGAGCCCTCATTCTGCAGACCGTTCACTGCCCGGCATCGGCAGTCCTCAACTCGTATAGAACGCACTCGTGCACTGCTCCATCATCAGAAGCCTCCTCGAGGACAGCCCGATGCGATCGCCCGCCCCTGGGAGTCCGCGTGTACAGCCCCATCCCAGTGGGCCGCTGGGGGTAGCGCAGACAGAACGTCATTCACAGTGCTTTCAGGTTCGCCTCGATCTGCGCCGCCTCACGCGCTACCCGTTCAGCTTCCCTGTATAGGTACGCCCTCCTGTCCAAGATCCGCTGTCGAAGGATATGCAGTTGCTGCAGGCCTCGAGAGAGTTCCTTTTCCAACCGAGTGCGCTTCTGAGCGATCTCGCTGTCCACCTTGCCGAGGTCAGCCGGATCCAGACCCCGACTCGGGTCAAACACAAACCGGCTTTCGAGCTTCTGCCGCCAGTCAACCAAGCGATCGGCGAGGGCAGGGCCGATACCCGGTACCTGCAAGACTCTCGCCAGGTCGATGTCAGCAGCCGTTTCGATGCCCCAGGACTGGAGGGTCGCTTTCCGGCTATGTCCGATGCCCTTTATTGAAGCATCCTCGATTCGGAACCGATCGAGGTATCTGCGCAACTGACGCTCACGCAACTCCCCCTGCAGCTTACGAACCTTTCGTTGCCGCTCATTCGGCAGAGCGTCCAGTTGGTTGCGGACGGCCTCCAACTTCTGTCGAAGTTCGTGGAAGGACCCCTCGCCCGCCTCGGTGCGCCAACGCCGCTCGATCTCATCCATCGCCATCTGGACTCGGCCGGCTTCCTCGCCCACCTCACGGCGAAGCGGTGACGTGGCTTGCTTGACGTACTGCCACACACCCACAAGAAGAGCCACAAGCGCAAGAAACGCCACCAACCCATCCAGAAGCCCAAGAGTAAGCACCGTCCCGATCCCTACGAGGCCCACCGCCTTGTAGTACCGTGCTCGCTTGAGCCGCCGACCTCGTAGCACGAGCCCGGAATCGGGCGACATCGCGTAGTCCGATGGACGAGGCAAGGGTGGGGCTGGACCAGGCGCCGGAACGGCGGCAATCTGGGCCCATAGCGAGGCGATATCAAGAATGGCTGCGGTACCGGCGGAGGGTGAGATCGTTATGGCGAACAGGGCCCTTCCGATCTGCCCCTCGATGGCGCACCATGGACAGGCTGCCAAGGTGCGAACATGGTGGTGCCCCCGGGAACACTGCCGGAGTTCCTGCTCGAGTTCCCCGAGGGCCACGATCCATTCCTGCGGGTTGGGCCTCCCCCGGGTGGCCCCCTGCCTGCCGAATGCGCGCTCGAATAGTTCCGCAACGGGCTGCGATACGGCCTCCAGGGGCAAGGTAGCAGGGGGCGGACGCATCTTTCGTGCTGCAGCGCCTGGTCCGTACGCAAACCGGAACTCGGCGATAGCCTGCTCAATAGTCGAGTCTCCAGGGGCGAGGTGAACACCCGCAAACGGGTGCCGACCCATAAAGAGCAACTGGAAAATGAGGACAGCCATGCCGAACAGATCGTGGTTAGCCGTCCTCACCAGCCCGCGGAAAGACTTGCCCTGTAGCTCCGGCGGTGTATGCGTCGATATGCCTACCTCGCACAGGAACTGCTGCCCACCTGCGATGACCTGAAAGGAGTCGCAGTCATAGAACTTGACCGTAGCTTGGTCGGAGACACCAACGTTTCCGTGGTTGACGTCTCCAACGACCAGTCCAGCCCTGTGTACGACGTCAAACGCCCTGGCCAAGTTGGCGGCCGTCCGGATCAAGAAGGGCCACGTCGCTTGGGGGAACTCGCTAAGGCGGGTCTTCGGACTGTAAAGCATGTGTATCTGCTTGTGGCCCAGGATGCGGGGCATCAGGATGCCGGTCACGGGTCCCCCTGGCTGATCGTGCAGCGTGTCGATCGGCCAGGCACTCACCTTGAGCAACCGCTCCGTGCCCAACCCCACCATGACCTGAAGCTTGGCCATGTGCTCTCGTGAAGGTAGATGATGATACCGCTTCGCAACCACCTCGGGCTGGCCGGAAACGTTATGAACTGCGCCTTCGCCACCACGTGCAAACGGCGGTTCTAGCACAACCCGATGGCCGGAACCGGTATATAACGAAAGTGTTTTCATACTTCAGCAAGCCTATCCGACGAGACACTCCTCGCGTGCGTGGACTCAAGCATGCGCCGGGTGGCCAAGATCAAGGTCTTGTCATCATCTGTACGGTCGTTCACCAACGGCGAAGCCAGATATGCGGCCAGGGAGGCCGACAGCGTGGCGTTGTGGCCCTGGAGTCCTTCCCTCACGGGCGCCAGCATCGGCTCGACGAACGGAAGGTGAACCTCGTGGGTTTGGTACACCAGGGCCAGGTGCTGGAGCCCGTCTGTCAGGATAGCAAGTTCCTCAATCGGCCACGTGCACAAGTCGTACTGCAGGTGGTCCCGTGCGTCCGGGTCAGTGGCGAAGAAGGTCGTGTTCGCATACTCCCCTCGCTCGGGCCAAAAGGCCCAGCCGAACCCCGTGGACGAGGACACGACGATGACGCCGTCGCCCAGTTGCATCAACACAGCCAGGTCCGGCGCCACGATGGCGGCCAGAAGGGTGCACGCATAGTCCCTGGCGGACAGCCCCTCTGCTTCCGCCCGAAGACGGACCTCGGACTGGAAACGGGATAACCACGCCTCCGCGTACTCCCGGGTGAAGTCTTCCACCCCGCCGCCGCACGACAGAAGCCTCGTCACCTCGTCGAGCAGCCGATCGCAGATCAGCCTGGAGCCGACCTGTGACCGGCCGGCACTGCCTGCACCGTCGGACGCCACCGCTACCAGCACCGGATCACCGCGCTGAGTGTTCAGGAGGGTACAGGAGCAGGCGTCCTGGCATGGCGCTCCCGCCCTCGCATGGGAGGTACCTTTCACCGACGCCATGGCCCACCGCCACGGCCGATGGTTCATCCGACCACCGCCCATCCGTCGGGCGCCGCGGGGTTCTCCAACTTCACGACATCTCCTGGGTTGGAGCGCGAAACGGAACTCATGGAGTTGGACAACCATGAGAACAGGTCTCTGAATCGCAGTCCCTTCAGCTTCAGGGGTTCCCGAACCGAAATCTGCTTGAGAATGTCGAAGTTAGCCCCCTCGATGCCCACTGCGAAGAACATGAACTCCTTGGCAGCCTCGCCCTCCTTCACGCGGCTGGCCGCTTTGTGCCAACTGTCAGTGGGCGCCCCGTCAGTCAGAAGGAACACCCAGGGGCGGTAGAAGTTGATGCCACTCTGGCGGTACTGATCCTTCCGCGCCCGCAACATGGCCAGCCCGTGCTCGATGGCGGCACCCATCGGCGTGTCGCCCCGCGCCTCCAACCGGGGAGGTTGCCACAGGTCGGGGGTCTGGAAGTCAGATGTTGTCTGGACAGGACCAAACGTCACCACTCCGATCTCCACACGCTTTAGGGCCATAGAGTCTGCGAACAGCTCATCGCGGAAATGCACCAGGGCGTCGTTGAGTTGCCGAATGGATTCGCCAGCCATGGAACCAGATGTGTCTAGCAGCAGCAGACAAGGGCAGCGCGGCTCGGGATTGTCGGCAAACTCGGCGGCAAAGAACGGAATCTGCTCGGAGAACCCGTCGCTCATGGTCCGTCCAGCCTCCATTTCGGTCAGATCAGGGACAACCTCCTCCGGTTGCTCAGTCACTAGACCGAATTTAATCTCTATACGAATAATAGCGACACAGAGAGCGGTGGTCAAGATTCGTCGCACGTATGCGGAGACGTCTTGAAGTGAGGTGGACGATTGGCGGGAAAGCCTGAGCCCAGCAGGGCAGTCACCCCCCGTTCTCATGCGAGGGACGACAGGCGGTTACGGCTAGCTCCAAACAGAAAGGGCCGGGAGTCACCCGGCCTCTACCAGGCTCAGTTCATACAGCACACACTCGTGCACCCGGCGGAAGCGGCGGCGGATCCCCTCCAGGTCGTCGCCCACGTAATGCGCGAACGCCTGGACGGGGAGCAGACCGGGGATCTCGCTGCGTACCGCCCCGTTCAACTCCTCCCCGCCGTCGAGGAACACGTGCAGGTAGGAGTCCACCTGCTGAAACCCCTGCCGCTCGTACCAGCGGCGGACGTCCTCGTCGTCCCGGGTCCACGCCTCCAGGCGGACGATTCCCCGTTCCCTCGCCCTGGCCACCGCCGCGTCGGGGAGCGCCCCGGCGATCCCCCGCCCCTGGCAGTCCGGGTGCACCGCCAGGTGCCAGATCATCGCCCCCAGGCCCGGCCGGTCGGAGCAGACCGTGCCGGGCTTCGTCTCGCACTCCAGGTCGATCAGCCCCACGATCGCCCCGTCCTGCTCCGCCACCAGTTCGATCGCCGGGTTCCCGTACCGCTCCTTCTCCCTGAGCACATGATCGTAGTAGGCGCTCTGCAGGAACGCCAGGACCCGGCAGCGCACCCACCCCTGCTCGTCCTCCGGGCGGTACTCCCGTATCCGCATACCGTCGCCCTCCTTCGTCACAACTTCGAGTTTCGCCGCATGGCGGCCGCCGTCCTCGTCTGGACACCGCCACGTCTGCAGTTCGTGCCCACGCTCGGGCCAACACCCGCGTGCAAGTGCACACACAGGAACCTCGACCGACAGGCCTTGCGGACATGACTGGAGAAGTACTTAGTTAACTGCAATCTGACAGGAGGTCGGGATCATGCGCCAGAAGATCCTGTCGCTCGTCTCCACCGTGCTACCCAACGTCATCGCCACCCGCCGGGACCTCCACATGTACCCGGAACTCGGCCACATGGAGTTCCGCACCGCCAGCCGGGTCGCCCGCCGCCTGAAGGACCTGGGCTACGCGGTGAAGGTCGGCCGGGCCGTCATGGACCCGGACGCGCTGCTCGGGCTCCCGAGCGCGGAAGAGCTGGAGGCCGCCTACAGGCGGGCGGAGGCCGAGGGAGCGGACCCCGAGTTCCTGCCCCTGATGCGCGGGGGACTGACCGGCGTTGTCGGGGAGTGGCGCACCGGGCGCCCCGGTCCCACCCTGGCCATGCGGTTTGACATGGACTGCATCCCGGTGACCGAGAGCACCGATCCTGATCACCTGCCCTTCACGGAAGGGTTCGCGTCCCGCCATCCCGGCGAGATGCACGCCTGCGGCCACGACGGGCACACCGCCATCGGCCTGGGCGTCGCCGAGATCATCACCCAGATCGCCGACGAGCTCTGCGGCACCATCCGCCTCATCTTCCAGCCGGCGGAGGAGGGCTGCCGCGGCGCCAACCCCCTGGCCGAGGCCGGCGTCGTCGACGACGTCGACTACCTCCTGGCCGTTCACCTGGGCTGCGGCGTGCCTTCGGGTCACCTGTACACCCGGATCGACGGGCTGCTGGCCTCCTCCAAGCTCGACGTGACCTTCAAGGGCACCCCGGCCCACGCGGGCGCGGCCCCCCACCTGGGCCACAACGCCGTCCTGGCGATGGCCCAGGCGATCCAGGGACTCTATGCGATCCCCCGCCATGGGAACGGCGCATCCCGGATCAACGTGGGCGTCGTCAGGGGTGGCACGGGCCGCAACGTGATCCCCGCCGACGCCTACATGCAGCTGGAGGTGCGCGGCGCCACCGACGACATCCTGGGCTACATGGAGGACCGCGCCCGGAAGGTGCTGGAGGGCGCCGCCATCGCGCAGGAGGTCGAACTCTCCATCTCGGTGCAGGGCCGCGGCCTCAGCTCCAACAACAGCCCCGAACTGGCGGCGCTGATCGCCGAGGAGGCCTCACATGTCCCCGGCCTCACCGTCCACAACGCAGGGCACGTCACCGGCGGCAGCGACGACTTCACCATCCTCGCCGCCCGTGCCGCGCAGCACGGCGCCCAGACCCTCTACATGGATCAGGGAACCGACCACAAGGCCGGCCACCACACCCCCCGCTTCGACATCAACGAGGCGGACCTGCAGCACAGCCTGGCCGTCCTTGCGCTGGCGGCGGCGCGGATCTGCGGCGTGCGGTAAGCGACACGGCAAAGGGGGCGCAGTTGCGCCCCCTCTGGCGTTTCGTCGTCGGGCCGGCTCAACGCCTTGAGGCGTCGGAGCCGGTCTCCTTGTCGGCTGCATCCGCCCCGGCCTGGCGCTTGCGCCAGACCTTCAGGCCGCCCCCCACGGCGCCCAGCCCCATGGCGATCCAGAGCATGACCTCGCCGAACCCGCCCCACGCGAGCATCAGCGCGATCAGGGCCAGACCAAGAACCGTGTCCTCAACGGACACTCTCTTCTTGGGTTCGCCGGAGTCGTCACTGCTGCGATCGGAGTCATGGCCCTCGCTGGTTGACATGTGTATCCCGCCCTTCGAACGAGTACTGCGGAGGATGTGTCGTGCATCGGCTGTGCCGGTGTGCTCTGCCGGTGCTGCGGCTCCTTGCGGTGCGATCGGAACCACATCTCTATTTTGGAACGAGGGCAGGAACACCTTCAGCCCAACGCGTAATCCCGCCTCCCCGGGCCCCCCGGGGAGGCTCACCGGGTACGCTCCCCGCCGTGCCCCTCACCTTCTCTTGCAGGACTATCGTTCTATTCGCAGAATTCAAACGCGATGAGCTGCAAGGAGGGATCCCCCATGGACCTGCTCGCCGCCCTCGAGTCCCAGGTCAAGCCGTACCGGGAGCGCTTCCCCACCCACGCCCGCCTGCCCGAGACCGGCCGGCCCCGAGAGGAGATCCTGGCCGAGGTCGCCGCCATGCACGAGGCCGAGGCACCCCGGTGGCGGGAGGGGTACGCGTCCGGCGCCGTCTACCACGGCGACGAGGAGCACATCGCCTTCCTGAACCAGGTCTACGCCCTCCACTCCCAGTCCAACCCCCTCCACCCCGACCTCTGGCCCAGCGCGGCCAAGTTCGAGGCGGAGATCGTCGCCATGACCGCCCGCATGCTGAACGGACCGGACTCCGCCTGCGGCACCCTCACCTCCGGCGGCTCCGAATCGCTGCTGCTGGCCATGAAGACCTATCGCGACTGGGCCCGCGAGACGAAAGGCATCACCGCGCCCGAGGCGGTGGTGCCCGTCAGCGCCCACGCCGCCTTCGACAAGGCCGCGCAGTACTTCGGCATCAAGCTCATCCGCACGCCGGTGGGACCCGACTACGGGGCGGACGTGAAGGCCGTACGGGAGGCCATCACCCCCAACACCATCGTCATCGCCGGCTCAGCGCCCGGCTTCCCCCACGGCGTCATCGACCCCATCCCCGAACTGGCGGACCTCGCGGCAGAGCACGGGATCGGCTGCCACGTGGACGCCTGCCTCGGCGGCTTCGTCCTCCCCTGGGCGGAGCGGCTGGGCTACCCCGTGCCACCCTTCGACTTCCGCCTCCCGGGCGTCACCTCCATCTCGGCTGACAGCCACAAGTACGGCTACGGCGCCAAGGGGACCTCCGTCATCCTCTACCGGACCCCCGAACTGCTGCACCACCAGTACTTCACCGTGGCCGACTGGCCCGGCGGCCTCTACTTCTCCCCCACCTTCGCCGGCAGCCGTCCCGGGGCGCTCAGCGCCACCGCCTGGGCCGCCATGCTCGCCATGGGCGAGTCCGGCTACCGGGAGGCCACCCGGCGCATCCTGGCGGCGGCGGATCAGCTGAAGGCGGGCATCCGGCAGATCCCGGGCCTCACGATCCTGGGCGACCCCCTCTGGGTGATCGCCGTCGCCTCCGACAGCCTCAATATCTACCAGGTGATGCAGGAGATGTCCGAGCGGGGCTGGAGCTTGAACGGCCTTCACCGCCCGCCGGCCTTCCACATCGCCCTGACGCTGCGGCACGCGGAGCCGGGGGTGGTCGACCGCTTCCTGGCCGACCTGGAGACTGCGGTGGCGCACGTCACGGCCAACCCCGAGAGGCAGACCGGCATGGCCCCCATCTACGGCATGGCCGCCACGGCCCCGCCGGAGCTGGTCCGCCAGGTGCTCACCAGTTACATCGACCTGCTCTACCGGGTATAGGCCATGGTTGAGCGGTACGTGCTGGCCTTCGACCTGGGCACCTCAGCCCTGAAGGCGGCCCTGGTCACCTCTGCGGGACAGGTGGCCGCCCTGGAGACCGAGCCCTACCGGCTCCACCTGCTTCCCGGCGGCGGGGCGGAACAGGACCCGGACGAGTGGTGGTCCGCCCTCGTCGCGACCACCCGCCGGCTCCTGGCCCGGGGCATCGCCACCCGGGACCAGGTGGCGGCCATCGGCTGCACCGCCCAGTGGTCCGCCACGGTAGCCGTGGACCGCAGCGGCCGCCCCCTGATGCCGGCGATCAGTTGGATGGACACCCGCGGCGCGCCGGACGTCGCCCGGCTGACCGGCGGGCCCCTCGCCGTCTCCGGCTACGCCGTGGACAAGCTGTGGCGCTGGATCCGCCGGACCGGCGGCATCCCCGGCAAGGCAGGCAAGGACTCCCTCGCCCACATCCTCTACATCCGCCGGGCCCGCCCCGACGTCTACGCCGCGGCGCACAAGTTCCTGGAGCCCAAGGACTACCTGAACCTCCGCCTCACCGGCGAGTTTGCCGCCACCTACGAGTCCATCACGCTCCACTGGGTCACCGACAACCGCGACCCCTACCGCATCCGTTACGACCCCGACCTTCTGGCCGCCACTGGCCTCGACCGGGCGCAGCTCCCCGACCTGCTGCCCGCCACCGCGGTGCTGGGCCGGCTGCGGCCCGACGTGGCGGAGGAGCTGGGGCTGCGGCCGGAGACCCACGTGGTGGCGGGGACGCCGGACATCCACGCCGCGGCCGTCGGCTCCGGCGCCACCCGGGATCTGGAGCCCCACCTCTACGTGGGCACCTCGTCCTGGATCTCGGCCCACGTGCCCTGGATGAGGACCGACCTCCTGCACAACATGGCCTCCATCCCCTCCGCCATCCCGGGCCGGTACCTCATCGCCAACGAGCAGGAGACCGCCGGCGCCTGCCTCACCCACCTCAGGGACCTCCTCTGCGAGCCCGTCGGAGCCGCGGGCCAGTCGGGCGAGCCGGGCGAGCCGGGCGCAATCGAGCGGCTGCTGGCCGCCGCAGCCGAGGTTCCGCCGGGCAGCGACGGGCTGATCTTCACCCCCTGGCTCTACGGCGAGCGGACCCCCGTGGAGGACCCCTGGGTCCGCGGCGGCTTCCACAACCTGTCGCTGGGCCACACCCGGGGCCACCTGGTGCGGGCGGTGCTGGAGGGGGTCGCCTGCAACAGCCGCTGGCTGCTGGGCGCCGTCGAGTCCTTCGCCCGCCGGCGGATGGAGCCCCTGCGGCTGATCGGCGGAGGCGCCCGTTCGGAGCTGTGGTGCCAGATCTACGCCGATGTGCTGAACAGGGCGGTCCACCAGGTGGACCGACCGCTGGAGGCAAATGTGCGCGGCGCCGCCCTCGTGGCGCTGGTGGGCCTCGGCGAGCTGGGCTTCGGCGACGTGCCGGACCTGGTGGCCGTCGGCCGCACCTTGGAACCGAACCCGGCGCACCGCGGGATCTACGACGACCTGTTCGCCGCGTTCCTGGCTGTCTATCGAAAGAACCGGGCGCTCTACGCCCGGCTGAACCGGCAAGCGGCGCACTGAGGGGCTGCCTGGACGGCAAGCGGGGCAGCCATATCGCGTGGCTGCCCCGCTGCTTTCCATGTACTCAGTCCAGGTCCGTGCACCTGCTCAGCTCGAAGCCGCGCTCGTTCATCTGGAGCAACAACTGCACGTACGCGTCGTTCGCGGTCGTGCGCTTGATGGGATAGGCCGTGACGTAGACCACGTCCGTGATCGACCGTGGGTCGAACTCGATGCCCACGTCGCGGTCAAGCCCTGTGCCGCGGGGCTGGAGTGCGAACACATAGTCCGTGGGCGACTTGCTCCCGCCGGAGTTCGGTGCGAACTTCCAGAACGTGGAGTCCACATCAAACCGCGTACTCGACGCATCGTAGCCCTCCGGGAACAGTAGTTCGCCATCGATCATCAGGCCGCGCTTCTCCAGGTTGACCGTAACCCCCTGCGCTGTTGTACAGGACAGCGACTGTGTAATCGCTGTCCACTGTTCCACCGCCTCGGAGTCAGGCTGCGATGCCTCCCCCTGCTGGGCCGGAACACCCCACGAGCAGGAACAGGGCAAGGAACGCCACCATGCGCTTCATGTCCCGCTGCCTCCACAGAGATCGTCACCCGTTACAACGTGCGCTCTCAGGGAAGGTTACGGTTGAGCGGCCAGCCCAGCACCCGGGCCGACAGCGTCACAACGGCCCAGACCAGCTTCCCACCGGCCGCAGGTCGGGTGCAGCGTCCCCCGGGGTCCTCCCGGGCCCCCATTGGTTCTGTTCTGACTCGCTGTTGATCGCCCGACGGGTCCAGTCGCCACCCGTACCAACAGGCAACGGGAACAGAACCCCTGGTCGGCAAGAACCCCCATCAACAGTCAGCAAGAACAGACCCCATGGTCGCCCACCACATGAGCGGGCGCCTGTTCCCCCTCGCCCGCCCCGTCCTCCCGGGCCGTCTCTGCCTCCTTCAGGGGGTCGCCGTAACGGGGGCGCTCCTCCAGGCGAAGCCGCTCCCAGTCGGCCTTGCGATATGCCCGCAGCGTGAAGGACGTCTGAAGTGGTCATGGAACACCGCCAGGCCCCGGCGTTCGTCGGCCACGTAGGCGTTGAGCAGCCGGTTGGCCTCCGCCGGGGCACAGCCCTCGGGCGCCAGCGCGTAGACCAGGAAGCAGCGCGGGTTCCGAATGCGCTCCATGCCAAGCCCCCCTTGCCAGTCATCTAGACGGTTTTGTGCGACTATTGTAACATAAGTAAGGCTGTCCCAAGAGGTCAGCGAGGATGACCTTGGGACAGCCCCCGTTTTCACTCTGACTCAATGCAAAAGAAGCCGCCCCTCTGTTACAGTGGAAGCGCCAACCACCAGTGTAGGAAAGGGAGAGGCTTCTTCTGTGCATCGAGTACATCACGAGCCAGCCTTACGTTCCAGTTGACGTTGAATCAGAGATCCCGGCAGAGCGAGTTCGCCACACACCTCTGCACGGTGTGGCACCCGCCAGACACTCCTGTGCAGGACGTTCAAGACGTGGGGCGTGGATTACCGGTGCATCAGATCGGCGGCGTCCGAAATGTCAGCGGTGGGATGTCTCGTTCCAGATCCAGCCGCTGCGCATCCCCTATCGTCTGGGCCAGCAGGTCTTCCATTACGAGCCGTGCCTCCTGGTGCAGTACAACGACGGGCGGAAGGTCCTCGTCGAGGTGAAGGCAGGTCATGCGGCGCTGGACCCGGCCAGCCAGGCGAAGTTCGAGGCCGCCAGCAGTGGGCCGGACCTGCGCCCGCGTCGTCGGCTGGTCCGAGCGGCGTGGCCGTCCAGTACAGCAACGAAGCGGTGGCAAAGCTTCAGGACCGAATCAGCAAACAGGAATCCCGGGCTCGTGCACGGGAAGAAGGGCTCCACCGCCAGGAGACGGAGAAGAGGTCCCTTGCGTTCTGGTCCGTCGTGGTCTTCCTGGTTGCTCCCATCGTGCTCGGGCTGTTGATGCATCTCGCCCGGTAAGATGACCGCCCAACCCACAAGCGCCACTGGCGGCGCTGACAAGACCGTCCAGCCCCATCGCCTGGGCCTGGTTGTCCGGATAGAGCCAGGCGCAGGTTCGGGCGAACGAGGCCTGCAGAGCGGCCCAGGACCTTTCCAGGCGACGAGCCCGTAGGTGATCCATGGCAACCTCCCATGACCGTCGTGTCCAGCGTTCAAGATGAGCTCACAAGAAGGGGGATCGGAATGAAGCGTCTGCTACGATGGACTGCGCTCGTCTCACCGGGCGCGGAAGAACTCGTCCTCCAGACGGGGGACGGCGTGATGACCGCAGACTCCGTCGTGGAGGGTGGTCGCGCCGGCCCGGCCGTGCGCGTCACCTACCACCTGGAGCTGGACCCCGCCTGGCAGGTCCGGCGGGTGTCCGTGACGACAGGCGATGAACAGGTCACCCTGCATCGGGACACCAGCGGCACCTGGCGGGACGGGAACGGCGTTCTCGTGCCCGCACTCACGGGCTGCACCGACGTGGACATCTCCGTCGCGCCCTTCACCAACACGCTCCCCATCCGCCGGCTGCAGCTGGCCGAGGGAGAGTCGGCTGAGATCCGCGTGGCCTACATTCAGTTGCCGGGGCCGGCCATCCGGCCCGTGCGACAGCGGTACACGAACCTGGGCGGCGGTCGCTACCGCTACGAGGCGCTCGAGTCCGGCTTTACCGCCGAGATCACGGTGGATGCCGACGGGCTGGTCGTGGAGTACCCGGGCCTGTTCCGCCGGCTCTCCTGAGAGCCCTCCCGATCAGTCTGCCCGCCAGTCCAGCCGCTTCGCCACCAGCGCACCGGACGCCAGCAGCCAGAGGCAGAGCAGCCCGAACAGAAGCCAGAACTGCGGGCCGAAGTCGCCCCGGAGCGCGTCGGTGATGGCGATCGCCGCCTGCCCCGGCGGCATCAGGTACGAGGTCAGCCGCATCAGCCCGGGCATCTTCTCCACCGGCACAAACACCGGCGACAGGAAGATCACCACGAGGTAGAGCAGGTTGCTGTACAGGTTCACCTCGGCCTGGGTGCGGGCGAGGCCGGCCTGGCCCCGCCGGACGATGGCCACCCGGTCCAGGACGGCCTCCGAGTCGACCACGTTGTGGGTGACCAGGATCACGGTCCGCCCCCCGCGCGTCCCTTCCCGGATGCGCTGCCACACCACACGGCGCACCTCGGGGTCCAGGTCGTTGGTGGGCTCGTCGAAGACCAGCACCGGCCGGTCCCCCATCAGGGCGAGGGCGATGGAGACCAGCCGCCGTTGGCCGCCCGAGAGCTGGTGGAAGGGCACCTTCAGCTTGCCCCCGAGGTTGAACGCCTTGATCGGCTCGTCTGCCTGCTCCCGCGCCGCTGCCAGTGTCATGCCCCGCAACTGGCCCGTCACGACCAGCAGCTCCCGGGGCAGTTCCTGGCTGGGCAGGGCCAGGCCCTGCGGCTGGAGGGCCACCCAGTGATGGATCAGCGAGGGATCGGCCACCACGTCGTGACCGAAGAGGTGAATCGTGCCGGAAGTGGGACGGCTCAGCCCCGTCAGCTGCCGGACCAGGGTGGTCTTGCCGGCGCCGTTGGGGCCCAGGAGGCCGACTGACTCGTAGGCGGGTACAGCCATCGCAACTCACCCCCTCTCATCCCGGCGTGCCGCTCACGGCCGCCAGCCCAGCAGGCGGGCCGGCAGGGTCACCACGGCCCAGACCAGCTTCAGCACCCCGTCCACCGCGATCCCCAGGATGCGGAACGGCAGGAGCAGCAGCCACACCAGCGGGTAGATCACCAGCGCCAGCAGGGCAAGGGGTGGGGCGATCACCAGGAGCAGGAGCCACAGAAGAACGGTCAGCATCTCCATCCCTCCACTGGGAGTTGGACGGCGGTCTGGCCCCGAGCCTGGAAGGCCGGGTGTGTTCTATCTTTCAAGAAGTGGTATGATGAGCAGTGTGAATCATCTGGTCCGATCGTCCGCCGCTGAGGAAGGAGTGGCAATCTTGGTCACGTGTGAGTGGGCCATCTTGTGTGACCGCGCGTACTACGACAGCAAGGGAAAGTTGTCCATCCTGGGCGTCGTGCAGGAGATTGAGGTGCAGAGTTTTCCCGCGGTCCGCCCGCAAATGGCAGTTGCTATGAAACTCATCGGTGAGCCGCACGACAGTGGCCAGGTGACGCTCGAGTTCCGAAACAGTGACGGCACTTTGTTGATCGAAACTCCACCAAAAACGTTCACTCTGGGTCCAACCGGCGGCACCCACTTCATCTACCAGGTCAATCACCTGGTGCTCACGGGGCCTGGACTGCACAGCGCAAACGTCCGGTTGGACGGCTCTCTGGCCAGGACATGCACGCTCGTGGTGCTCCAGAAGGCCCTGTTCCGCTGACCGGTGGCAAGCGCTGCCCTCAGGGGGGCCCCATAGCGGGTCACAGGGCACGCACCCCCGGTAGCAAAATCAACCGCCCGGCGCACCTTGCGCCGGGCGGTTGCTGTTGCTTTACCGACGGCCGGGACGAGGCTGGGCCTCGTTCACCGTGAGCGTGCGGCCGGCCCACTCAGCCCCGTTCAGGGCGTCGATCACGGCCTGCGCCTGCTCCTCCGGGACCTCCACGAAACCGAAGCCACGGCTCCGGCCGGTCTCCCGGTCGGTCGCGACCCGTGCGGCCCGAACCTCAGCGTACTGGGACACGGCATTCGTCAGATCCTCCGGGGTGACCGCCCAGGGGAGGTTCCCAAAGTAAAGAGTCTTGATCATTCTTCTCTCCCTCCCTCACTTCAGGGTGTTGGTTGCCTGCTGTGGAGAGGGAACACGATCCCCGGAACAAGCCTCGGACGCGCGCCTCACCAACCGGACCAACCACTTATAGCGTACTCGGTTTGGCGACAGAACACAACTATCCGCGCACACTTTCACCCCGAGTCGTGGTCCCAACGCTCCACCGGCCATCAGCGCGGGCGCCCGCACGAGCGATCCCGCAGATCAACGACCTGTCACCAGCACACGATGGGCCGCACCGTCCCAGTCCACCCTGGCGCCCAGTGCCTCAACCACGAAGCGCAGCGGCACCAGGGTACGCCCCTTCCAGAGCACCGCGGGCTGCGTGAGCACCACCGCGCGCCCGTCCACCAGCGCCGCGGACCCGCCCGGCGTCACAACGATGGACCGATCACCGACCACGATCCGGGCGGTGCGCGACTCCGCCTCCCACTCGACCGTCCCGCCCAGCGCCGTCGCCAGCGCCCGGACCGGAACCAGCGCCTGGCCGGTGGTGCGGGCGATGAACGGCCCGACGTCGGCGAAGGTCAGGGGCCGGCCGTCCAGCAGCACGGTCACGCCGTCGCCCACCTCGGCGGCCGGCAGACAGCTCGGAACCACGGTGTCGCCCGCAGCCAGTGCACCCTCGGTGTAGACGTTGGCGGCGTTCCACAGGAGCCAGCTGCCGTAGCCGGCATCGTACGTGGCCTGGATCTGCGCCCGCACCTCCGCGGGGCCGTACGTGTACCCCAGGGAGAAGTCCTGCAGCCAGGGGCGGACGGCGGTCCGGCCGCCCAGACCCGCCGCGGCGATGCGGACACGGGCGTCCTGCAGCGACCGGTAGACGGTCTCGTAGGGCATGGCGTTGGGGTTGGATAGGCCCAGGTTGCCCGCCTCGTAGTGGCTCGGATAGAGCATGGGGGAGACGTAGTCCACCGCGGCCGCGCTCTCCTCCAGCCGCTGCCCGATGCCCATGTCGTCTCGGGCACTGGTGACCAGGCCGAAGACGTCTGCGCTGACCGGCACGCCCAGGGGCGCCAGTTCCGCCCGGGCGTGGGCCAGGAAATCGGCCACCACCTGCTCGTAGGCGCGGTCGTCCGCGCCGGGATAGCGCGTGGCGGCCAGATCGCCGTCGGTGGGGAAGCGCACGTAATCGAACTGGATCTCGTCAAAGCCGGCCTCCGCCGCGGCGCGGGCGACTCGGACCACGTAGTCCCAGGCGTCCCGGTTGTACGGGTTGAGCCAGGCGACGCCGTTCCAGTCGCGCCAGACGCCGCCCGAGGCGTGCTGCACGGCCCAGTCCGGGTGGGCGGGAGCGACGATGGGATCCTTGAAGGCAACGATGCGTGCGATGGCATAGATGCCTCGTGCGTGGAGGTCCGCGGTGAACGCCTGCGGATCAGACAGGAAGGGCACCACCGCCCCGTCCGCTACCGCGGTGGCCTCATCGGTGGCGATGGTGACGCGGCCGGAGTCGTCCTTCACGTCCACCACCACTGCGTTCAGCTCCGTGCGGTCGATGAGGCTCAGGATCCCTTCCAGGAAAGTCGGGTTGGCGGCATTCCACGCGGTGAGGTACACGCCCTTCACCTCGGCCGCCGCCGGGATGACCGGGGCCCTCGGCGCCACAGCGGGCGCTGCGGCGGCTGCGCCTGCGCGGGCCAGGTCTGGCGCGAACGTGAGCAGGGAACAGAGCAAGACTCCGGCCAGGCTGCGGAAAAAGCTGTGTCGTCGCACGCTGCTGATGCCACCCTCTGCGGATATTCTACGGCAACCCCCGGGCGCTCACCCGGGAAGCGACGTTCCAACCTTCCACAGCGCCGCTGTCAGACCCTGCCGCACGCGCTGTCTGGACCAGCCCGTACTTGCTAATATGAGAGCAATTAGGGCAACGTTGGATGTGGCGGAGATTCCGTGAACAGTGGTCGGGGGTGTTTCGTACCACTGATGGCATTCCGGGTGGGGAGGTGTTCGGTCTGATTCGCGACGAGGACTTCTGCCGGCAGGTCCAGGAGGGGAACGAGGCCGCCCTGGAGGCGCTGGTCCACCGCTACCACCGGCCAGTCTTCACCTACCTCTTCCGTCTTACCGCTCACCGGCAAGTATGTCGACCTCATGAAGCCCGGCGCCCTGCACCGTTGGGGCCACCGGTTCCCCCACTTCCGCCCGCTGCCCGAGGCAGACCCGGCGAGCCTGCACCTCCAGGCTCTTGCCGCAGGCCTCGCAGGGCTGGCCCTCTCCCTCTGGCTGGCCGACCGCCGCGAGCGCTGGGTAACGGGCACATCTCCCGCCGAGTAAGACGACCAGCCCGGCCCTTCTTGGGCCGGGCTGGCTTGTGGGGCGGGCTCATGTACCCTTGTACATGTGCCCAAGGCGGTCGGCAACCAGAATCGCCGCGTACACCTTCTCCGGGGTGACCTCGAAGGGCATGTTGGACATCGTGTCACCATCGGCGCAGGCGAGTTCGGCCACCTTACGGATCTCATCCTCCTTGATGGTCTTGACGCCGAGGTCTGCGAGGGTCACCGGCAGTCCCACGTCGAGGCAGAACTCGATCACCTCTTCGATCTCGTCGATGGGCGCATTTTCCAGCACCAGCTGGCAGAGGGTGCCGAAGGCCACCTTCTCCCCGTGGTACATGCCGTGGGCCTCTTCCAGCACCGTCAGGCCGTTGTGGATCGCGTGAGCCGCCGCCAGCCCGCCACCCTCGGCACCCACGCCGCTCAGGTAGGTGTTGGCCTCGACGATCCGCTCCAGGGCTTCGGTGACGACGTGGGCCTCAGCGGCCACCTTGGCCTTGCTGCCCTCCTGCACCACAGTGTCGTAGCAGAGCCGCGCCAGCGCCAGGGATGCCGCCGACACATGGCCGCCGACCAGATTCAGCTTGTTGGCCCGCGACACCGCCCGAGCCTCGAAGTAGGTGGAGAGGGCGTCGCCCATGCCGGCCACCAGCATCCGCACAGGAGCCTGTGCGATGATGGCGGTGTCCACGATCACGGCGGCCGGGTTGATGGGCAGGAACAGGTACTCGTCGAATGAACCGTCCTCATGGTAGAACACGGTCAGTGCGGTGCACGGCGAGTCGGTGGAGGCCACTGTGGGCACAACCACGACCGGCAGACGGTCGCAGTAGTAGCCGATGGCCTTGGCGGTGTCCAGCGTCTTGCCGCCGCCGATGCCCACGACCACGTCCGCCTTGAACGCTCTGCAGAGTTCTGACAGTCGATCGACCTCGGCCTTCGTGCTCTCTCCCTGGAACAGCTCCATCTTGAACTGCTGGTCGGTGCCTGCGAAGCTGGCCGCGATCCGATCCTTCGTCATGTTCATCACAAAGTTGTCAGCGATGACGAAGGCCCGGCTGCCGAGGGTCGCAGTGTGCTGTGCCAGGCGGTCCAGCTCACCCACACCCTGGATGTACCTGGTCGGGGAGGAGATGATCTTGCTCACTTGCTACAGCCTCCAGTTCTGTTGGGATGCTTTGAGTCTGTAGGAATGATGCGAGTTCAACTCATACATGTAGAGCGGAACCAGCAAGACCAACTCTCGCCGACACCAGGAGCCTTACGACCTAACCGATGGGTTGCCTAACCTATGGGCTGCGCGTACCGCGGGTCAGACGGGTTCGGGCTGAGGCTCGCCAGCAGCACCAGGGCCTCGTTGCCCGTGTTGCGCGCGCTGAACTCCTCATCTCCCTCGACCAGCAGCACATCACCGGTGGACACGGGCGTCTCGTTGCCGTCCACCACGACAACGCCGGAGCCGCCGGTCACGTGGACCACCAGGCTGGATCCGGGGTGCTTGTGCTTCGGCAGCTCCTGCCCGGGTGCGAACGTGAGCACGAACACCAGCACCTGCGGGTTGCTCACGCATACTCGCTTGGTAAACCGGGTGTCGGAGACGACGGACATCGTTGACAGGTTGACCTTCTCCAAGTCTATCCCCCCCCTCAGGCAGTGTTCCCTGGCCGGTAAGCTTCCATGTGCCTGCCGCAGACGGCGGCTCAAGCCGGCCCACAGACTGCAGCCGTGCACACAGCCCAGTTCACCCTACCGCAACCGCACGGCTGTGCCGCTGGCCGTGACCATCAGCATCGACTGGCCAAGAACCTCATAATCGATGTCGACACCCACCACGGCGTCTGCACCCAGGCGCCGTGCCTCGTCCATCATCTCCCGCAGGCAATCGTCCCGCCCTTCACGCAGCTTGGACTCATAGGCGCCGGCCCTGCCGCCGATGAAGTCCGCAATCGATGCGGCGATGTCCCGAACGAAGTTTGCCCCCATGATCGTCTCGCCACTCACGATGCCCAGATACTCGGCAATCTCCCGTCCCTCAACCGACGGCGTCGTGGTCACAATCATCCTCTGTTCCTCCTCGTTGAGCCTGTCGAATCTCATGAACGCCTTGAACGACCAAAAGGTTCACGATCCGAGGACTCCGGAGGCTCTGCCCGGCGCATTGGTTCTGTTCGTGTTCACTGTGGATGAACGACCGTCGTGAACCACGAGTCCGCCACGAAAGTGCTTTCGCGTTCCCAGGCAACACGAAACGGGTGACTGATGCCTCGTCGCTGAGCGCGGCAGAGCATATGACAGCTGACACCTCACTGGGCGCGGCAGCGCGAGCGACAGCTGCCACCTCACCAGGACCGGCAATACGAGTGACGCCGGTCACCTCGCTGGGCACGGCAGTACGAGTGACGCCGGTCACCTCGCTGGGCACGGCAGTACGAGTGACGCCGGTCACCTCGCTGGGCACGACAACACGAGTGACGCCGGTCACCTCGCTGGGCACGGCAGTACGAGTGACGCCGGTCACCTCGCTGGGCACGGCAGTACGAGTGACGCCGGTCACTTCACTGGGCACGACAACACGAGTGACGCCGGTCACTTCACTGGGAACGACAACACGAGTGACGTCGGTCACTTCACTGGGAACGGCAGTGCAAGCGGCAACTGCCACCTCACCAGACACGGCGGGGCGGGCGGCGTCGACCGTGCTCAGTTTCTGGTCACGACAAGAGCCGCCCGGCTCGCGACGACGGTCGCAAGGCTTGGATACGCCCCAGGTCGCGCGATGTCACGGTACCAGGCCAGATAATGGGCCAGGTAGCGCGTGGCCACGCCCTTGAAGGTGCGCAGCCACGACTCCGGCGGGACAGGACACCATACCGGAGCATGATTGGCATCCCGCGCAGGGGCACCAGGCGTGGCCTCTGCTCCTTCATCCAGGGCTGCCCAGCCGTTGTGATGGATCAGGCCCAGGGTCTCGCAGGCCTTCGTGTACTCGGTCCAGCCGGGGGCGTACACGTGTGACCCCTTCTTCACAAGTTGGGCAAGGCCCTTCGCCAGGTACGCAGGGGTAATCCTGCCCTGTCCGATCACAGCCAGTTCGTAGCCCTGCTCAGTCTGAGCGGCCATCACACCAAGGGGACGCCCATCGATAAGCAGCCGGAACCGCCGTCTGGCTCCGCCTGGCGCCTTCGGCTGAAACAGTCCGCTGGGATGAGGTCCCCGCCGTAGGTTGTTCCAGTAACCCCAGCTGCCAGGACCGTTACACACCCGGCTCCCCTTCTCCGAGTACTTCACGAGGAACACTCTCACCGATACCGCACCGCCGAGTGGACGGACCTGTCGACGGAGGGCAGCCAGGGCACGATGGCGCCAGCGGAACGCCGTTGACACGCTGATCCGGAGCAGCGACGCAGTCCGGCGCAGGGGCAGGGTTTCCCTGAGGAGATGCAGCATGGCGTTCCACTCAGGGAGTTTCCGCAGCCGGTAGGCGGGCTTGCCGGTGAGCGGGCTGAAGGTTGTTACGGCCGGTCGTAAAATGGACCACTACGGCCGGATGAAAAATCCCCCGCCCCACCGAAATGAGACACCAAAATCCCTGGCGAGGATGGGGTGTCTACAACATGGTTGGAGCGGAGGAAA
>Ga0134090_1000560_pt1 | contig 30685 bp, 22 predicted proteins | sample 1_4taG_FD_94453 | JGI IMG/M metagenome (GOLD analysis project Ga0134090, IMG submission 94453) | Switchgrass degrading microbial communities from high solid loading bioreactors in New Hampshire, USA - 1_4_20_6_A1 metaG | ecosystem: Engineered > Bioreactor > Semi-continuous > Anaerobic >...
ATATATAATATTACTCATAAGAGACTCCTCCTTGGTATTTTGTTTGTTTTTCGTTGATCAATATTTTACCAAAAAAGAGGGGTCTCTTGTTTTTTTAACCTAAAACAATTTTACACTAAGGGGATGAGGTTTTCCTCAACCGGTTGCGACAAAATGAACTATTTTTCATGTCGTTTCAGCAAAGGTTTTTGAGGTATTTCAATAAAATCTTTCTGTATTGTTAAAATATCTCACTGAAAACTTGACATATTTTAGCCATAGCGTTAAAATTCAAACGTATCAAAATAAATCTGGGGGGGGAAACTTAAGATGAAGGCTACAGGAATGATCCGGAGCCTTGACCAATTGGGCAGAATCGTCATTCCAATTGAACTGCGCAGGGTATTGGACATAGAGATCGGCGATGGTCTGGAATTCTACTCGGATGATAACGCCATCATTTTGAAGAAATATGAGCCGGCCTGCATTTTCTGCGACAACGCCCGTGACATCAGGCAGTACAAGGGTAAGAACGTCTGCGGAGAATGCTACGAACTCCTTAAAAACAAGGAGTAAAGCCATTGGTCTGTTAGTTGAGGAACGTACAGTGGATACGACTGTACGTTCTTTGTTTTTGGGAAATTCCTGCGGCCTGTACGGGGAAATGCCTTCCCGGGAAATTCCGGGCATCCGGCCTTGACATCTGTCTGAACCTACAATACAATGAACCCACCAATTCATTCCTTTTTATGCCTAATGACTCTTCCAGGGAATTTTATGCGAACACGACTTCAGAAAGTGGGGTGTCACTGATCATGTATCGCGAACAGTCAGAAAACGGCATATCGGCCAATAAGAAGGTACTTCAGGGCATTCCGCAGAATGATGTTCCGTTGTACCCGATAAAATTCCGCCCTCTCTTTAAGAACTACATCTGGGGAGGAAGAAATCTGGAGAGACTGGGAAAGGAACTGCCCGAAGGCAGGGTTGCGGAGAGCTGGGAGATATCCACCCACCCGGACGGCATGGGCATCATCGCCAACGGGCCTTTTCAGGGGCATACCCTCCAGGAGCTGATCCGTGCGCATCCCGTAGCCATCGTCGGAACAGCCAGCTATCAGGCATACGGGGAACACTTCCCGCTGCTGCTTAAGCTCATCGACGCCAACGACTGGCTCAGCGTGCAGGTCCATCCCGACGACCGTTACGCCGCCCTTCATGAAAGGGACACCGGCAAGACCGAAGCCTGGGTGGTGCTTGAAGCGGAGCCCGATGCCACGATCATCCACGGCCTCAACCGGGATATCAGCCGGGAGGAACTGAAGGCTTATCTCCAGGAAGGCAGGCTGAACCAGATCCTGAAGTACCGGCCGGTCCGGAAGGGGGATGTGGTCTACATACCCGCAGGAACCATCCATGCGGCCGGCAGGGGCCTTCTCCTTGCGGAGGTCCAGCAAAATTCCAACGCGACCTACCGCCTGTATGACTATGATCGCAAAAACCCTGACGGGACTTCCAGGCCGCTGCATATAGAAAAGGCCCTGGACGCCATAGACTACGGCAGGGTCCGCCAGGACGGCTTTGTGGATGGACTTAAGGTTTGTCCGGAACCTGGCCTGTGCGTGGAATACCTGATAGCCGATCCCCATTTCTTCATCCAACGCCTGACCGTCACGTCGGAAGCCGCATGCATTGCGGACGGCCGATCCTTCCATGCCCTGATCATCCTGTCCGGCCAGGGCCAGTTGTCCTGGAAGGGCGGAACGCTTCCCTTCAGGACCGGCGAATCCATCCTCATACCGGCAGAACTGGGAAGCTACCGAATAAAAGGCCGGGTTACCATCCTGAAAGCCTTTATAGGCGAACCATACAAGGACATCATGAAACCCCTGCTGGAAGCGGGCTATTCGTTGGAAGCCATTCAAAGCAAGGTCGCCGGAATCAAGCCGCTGGCTTGAACGCTGCTTTAGGTTCTCTTCCGCTTACGCGATATCAAACACGCTGTTGACGGACAGCATGTCCTCAAGCTCGCCGGCCGAAACGGCGGCGGGCAGTTGGGCCTTGTCAATCGTGACTGCCAATTCCTTTCCGGCAGTCAGATCAAAATAGTTGTCGCTGAACAGGAGATCCCTGTCAGGAACGGAAAGCTCCACAAACCGGGCATACGCCCTGGACTGAAGCCTTATCACAAATTCCGTTTCGTTTTCGTCCACACGCCAGGTTATTCCGGGATCCGAAAAATGATAATGCTTGGGCTTGACGAATAGGCTGGTTCCCCGGGATATGACTCGTCCCGCTTCGACCAGCTCATATTCCAGGTAACGGTTCATCCGCTCTTCCTTGCCGGCGGTCTCCTCTTCCAGGTTCAGCTCGGCTATATTCCTCGCGGAAAGCGGTGGAACCTCCACCGGCACAGAGCCTTCCCTGACGACAGAACCATCGTTATTGCGGAGGAACCAGCGGACAACCCCTGAAAACGGGGTCCTGCGTTCGTTGCTCACATTCAGTATCCCTACGCTTTCCCTCAGGTCGCAGGACAGCAGGACGGGGGCAAAGAAGCGCCTGGCCGCGTAATGGAGCGCCTTCCATCGGCCATAATAGTCGATGCTCGACCAGGAGGCCACCGGCCAGCAGTCATTGAGCTGCCAGTAAAGGGCGCCCATACATTGTCCCCTGTTCCTTCGCATATGCTCAACACCGAAGGTGATGGCTTCCGCCTGGAGGAGCTGGGAAGCATATACCAGCTGGCGGAGATCTTTGGGATACCGGTAGTTCTGGGACAAATAGGCCAGTATTTTCCCATTGGCGGCCTCATTTTTCTGGTGCCGCTCCATGACGTAGGAGAAGATATTCCTGTCCTGGGGCAAAGTAAAGCTTTCAATGGTTTTCATGGCGGGGAAGGACTGGAAGCCGAATTCCGAGCAGAACCTGAAATAATGGTTCTTGTAGTCCTCAAAGGGTTTCATACCGTGCCACACTTCCCAATAGTGGGTGTCGCCGCAATTTATGTCCTCCGGTCGCTGGAAGCCGCCGAAGCTTGAGGGCGAGGACGGCCAATAACTGTGTTCATCGTCATTTTGGGCCAGTATCTCGGGAATCATGCGCTCAAACAGGTCAATATAATCGGCTCTCAGCTTGTCGTTTGCGGGTATGTCCCAATTCACAAGGCCGGTTTCTATTTCGTTGTTGCCGCACCAGAGGGCCAGGCACGCGTGGTGACGCATCCGCCGGATATTGTCCTCCACTTCCCGGGCAATATTCTCCCGGAAGGCCTGGTTTAAATCATATAAGGCGCAGGCGAATGCGAAGTCCTGCCACACCAGGATCCCGTAGCGGTCACAAAGGCTCAGCAGATAATCGTCGGCATAATGCCCACCGCCCCAAATGCGCAGCATATTGAAATTGGCCCGTACGCAATCCTGAATCAGGCGTTCGGTTTTCTCGGGAGTACGCCGCCCCAGAAGGCAGTCTTCGGGGATGTAGTTGGCTCCCATGGCGAATATTTTCATCCCGTTGACCACAAAAGCGAACTCCCTTCCCCACTGATCCCGGCCTGTGCTCAGCTCGACGGTCCGAAGCCCGATTTCATATTCCTTCTCGTCCAAAATTTCCTTGTCCCGGATCGCAACCTTTACCCGGTATAAAGGCTGGCCGCCATAGCCGTTGGGCCACCAGAGCTGCGGGTTTTCAATTAGCGCCTCAAGCACACAGGCTTCCGCTGCAAAGTCTTTTTCAATACGGCTTATCCGGCCGTCGGGATGGCAAATCTCCATCTCAGCCGTCAGTTGTCCCCCGCGGAATCGTCTCACAGCAATCTCCGCAGACAGCTCAACCCTGTTTTCCCGGTGGCGCTGCCTGAAACGAACATCCTCCAGGGCCGCGATCCGATATCCCTGAATGGCAATGCTTCTCCAGATTCCCATATTGGGCAGAACCGGTCCCCAGTCCCAGCCAAACATGCAATGGGCTTTGCGGATATGCTGGTAGCCTGGCATGGTATGGGATGCGCCCCACACCGGGCGTTTCATGTCCATCTTCCGGACATAATCCACGGGAGAGGAAAACCGGATGCACAGATGGTTTTCCCCCAGGCGCAGGTAATCCTTTATGGGAAATTTGTAGGTCCTGTGCATATTCTCCGCCTTCCCGACGATCGTGCCGTTAAGAAGGATGACGGCCAGGGTATCCAGCCCTTCGCAGACCAACCACACCTCGTCCTGGGAAATGAGGGCCTCGTCGGCCTGAAAGGTCCTGGAAAAGGCATAATCCTGCTCGCAGATTTTATAGGCCGTCTCATCATTGTCACGCCAGAAAGGATCCTCGATTAAGCCCGCACCCAAAAGGCTTTCGTATACCCCGCCGGGAATCCTTGCATCCGCAATGGGCAGACCTTCCTTTTCCAAGGTCCATGTACCGTCAAGCATGCGTTTCATATCGACATCCTTTCAGAATGTATTCCTCATATTTTCCATAATGGCAGGTGCCATGGGGTTGCAACCTCATCGTACTATCCATGGCCAGAAGCAGAACCGGACGCGGAAAGCCGGAGCGATGGCATAATGCCAATACCTGATTTGAAAAAAGCCTTCCGCCTTACAACGTCCGCCCCCATATCATATACCACACTGCATTGGGATATTAATCTTTTGCCATCCATGTTTCATGGGAATGGGAAAAATTTAAAATACAGTGTTGACACCGAGTATTTGTTTTGCTATGATAATTGTAACAATTTCAAATATGTAATAATATCATAAATATGGAGGGGTTTTATCATGAAGAAGTTTGTATGTTCCGTATGCGGCTATGTTTATTATGGGGATGAGGCTCCTGAGAAATGCCCTCAGTGCCAGGCCTCAAAGGAAAAATTCAGAGAAGCAGTTGATCTTTCCAACCTTGAGTTTGCCGACGAACACAAAGTAGGCATTGCGGCAGGGCTTGATCCCGAAGTCGTAGAGGGACTGAGGGCCAACTTCATGGGAGAATGCACCGAAGTGGGCATGTACCTGGCCATGAGCAGACAGGCCGACAGGGAAGGCTATCCTGAAATAGCCGAGGCATACAAGCGCTTTGCCTTTGAGGAAGCCGAGCATGCGGCAAAATTTGCCGAGCTCCTGGGCGAAGTACTCTCCACCAGCACAGAGGCCAACCTGAGGGCAAGGGTTGAAGCCGAGCATGGCGCAACCCAGGGCAAAAAGGATCTGGCTACCAGGGCAAAACAGCTGAACTATGACGCCATCCATGACACCGTCCACGAGATGGCCAAGGACGAAGCAAGGCATGGAAAGGCTTTCAAGGGTCTGCTCGAAAGGTATTTCGGCAACAAGTAAAAAGCAAAGCCCGTATGGTGAATACAGGCTTTCGCATAATAAAAAACCGGAGTGGTTATGGCCATTCCGGTTTTTTATACGTTGCCACGACATCGGCAATCCTGATTTATGCCCTGAACAGGCGCTCGTTCCGCTGGGACAGCTCCGCAACCTTTCTTTCGACCGCATCGAACAGTTCAAAGATCTTACCGGAGCATGCCAGGGTCTCCTGCAGCAATCGTTCCGCATCTTCCGTGTGTTTGCTTTTAATGGCCTCCAGCACCTGTTCTCCTTTCCGGTGAAGTTCGTCATGCACTTTCCCGATCTCTGACCATTCATGGGATATGCTCTCATGGTTCACATGGAGGACCTGGTAAATATGTCCGAAGGCACATTTTGTACTGTCGGTCTGTAAGGGTTCCGGCTTCCTGTTCTCCACTATCCGTTTGAGTTTTTCGATCCACTTGCCATGGGCCGTTTTGGCAGCGTTGATGTGAGCGATGAACTGATCATTGTCCATGGCGTGGATGCCGCCCATCACCAGGTCATAGATGTCTGCCGTCAGCCTGGACATATTGGCATCAATTTCAGATATGACCTTTGCAGATTCAGCAGCCGTCCTGGACTGTTCCACGATACCCTCGGTCATATATGTAATGCGCTGGGTTTCCTCGCTGGTGTTCTTCATGGCTTTATTGATTTCATTTGCGGCTATGGAAATCTCATTCATGGCCGAAGCTAGTTCGTTGACACCATTTACGGTCTCTTTAAGGCTGTTGACGTTTTCATTGATGGATTTGCTGACGGTCTCAATCCTCTGGGACATCTTCATAGTGGATTCAATGGTGTTCGCCATGCTCTGCCGGCCTTCGTTGGCCGCTTTCTGAATGCCTTCGATAAAGCTTCTCATGCCATCCAGGTTGTTCTTTGTATCATCGGCCAGCTTTCTGATTTCATCGGCAACCACCGCGAAGCCCCTGCCTGATTCTCCCGCACGGGCGGCTTCTATCGCTGCGTTTAGGGCAAGCATATTGGTCTGTTCGGCGATTTCCTCAACGCCCGCCACGATCTCATTGACCTTGGCGACCATTTCCATCAGGGCTTCTATCTTGGCCGACATATCATTGGCATCTTTAATCACATCGTTTTTGATCTGGTTGATCTCCTCGATTTGCCTGATGCTCTCCCCATTTAGTTCAATCAAGTCCTTGGACTGCTTGGTGATTCGATTTAGCGTGTCCGTGTGCGCTTTAATGGAATCATTGACATGATCCATGCTGGCAGTCGTCTGTTCAACGATGGCCATATTGGTTTCGCTTATTGCCGTCATCTCCTCGGCAAATTGATTGATGGATTCCGCCAGAAAGGACATGTTTACATCAAAATCGCTGAGTTTTGAGATCTCGCCGAGCAGGTCCACCGCTGTGGAAGCCAGGGACTCCTCGTTGTCCAGAAGCCTTTCAAACTCGTTTAGAATGCGTTGATGGATGGGACGGTGAACCACCGGTTTTTCGATCTGTTTGCCGCTTAATCTGGCGGTAACATAGCTGACAATCAAATCAGCTTCCTGACATGCCTTCGCTTTTAGCATCCTGCACCCCCCCTTATACTCTTTAACAAACTGAACAAGACTCTTTAAAGTACTTTTTTTATACCCAATTTCGCCCAATAAATAACAAAGAAGGACCGGGATGCTCGTTTTTTTGAAATATGCCGTTAACAGCAAAAAGGATGGGCGCTTCCCCATCCCTAGCCATTCCGACAGTCCTCTAACATTGAAAAGGGCCACAACCGACCCCGGCAGGCTTTGCTTTCGGCAATTTGCGGAAAGGCGGGCCGATTCTTTTATTCCAGTGCGGCTCTCAGCACGGCTTCCACTTTTTCCAGGGTGGGCACGCCTTCATGGAGCTTTTCCTTGCCGATGAAAAAAGCCGGAACATACCAATAATCATATTGATCGGCGATATCGGGCCTTGCGGTTTCGTCAATCCGTTCAATCTCCACAGCCCGGTACTGGGGATTCTTTTCCATCAGGTTCTTGAGATAATCTTCCGCCTGCTTGCAATAGGGGCATGTGGGGATCTTGAACATGGTTATCTTTTTCATATGCCATCGTCCCTCCTTAGTGTCCTTAATATTATATTTTCCCCAAAAACAGCCTTATCACTTGCCGTTGACCTGAAATGCCGGATTTCTCACAGAATGTGTGCGTCTGTGGTTAAACTGAGGGAGCCGTGACTTTGCATATGTTGGATCACGCGATGTTTTTTGCGGGAAGGCGCGCCCGACTGCACTCAGCATAGTTCATGCATACAGGACGGAACAGCCGGTAAGGTGGATGCATGCCTGCGCGTTCACTGAACCCGGTAGTGTCCGGAATGGATAATTTTCCCATTCCTGTCCAGAATATAATAGGTGGAATTATCATACTTGTATACCCGGATATAGTCCTGCCTGAAATCCTCGACCTCATCGTAAATCGCTCCGATGACCATTTTGCCGGCGGTATTGACAAACCCCCATTTTCCCCCTTCTTCCATACGGGCCTGGACTGCTGCAAGTCCGTTCCGGAAATCCTTTGCCCACGCAAACCGAGGTTTTATGGCGATTTTCCCGTTCCTGTCAATGTAGCCGTACAGATCGTCCTTCCGGAACGATGCCAGGCCATCGGAAAAGGTACCGAAGGCATATTCGACACTAGCCACCGGTTTGCCCGTTTTGTCTATCATGAATTTTTCGCCGTCCTTCTCCGCGTAAGCCAGGCCTTCTCCGAAATCCCCGGCATCGTCGTATTGGGGCGGGATGACAATGGCATAATCGGCATTGATATAGCCATACAAACCGTTCCGGCGAATCAGGGCCAGGCCGTCGGAAAACCGGGAGCAAACCTCATAGTCCTCGGGTACGAACACTTCTCCCTTGGTATTAACAAAACCATTAACCACTTCTTCCCCGCGGGACAGCCATATCAACGCCCGCCCCTCCGGCGTGAAGCTTTCCGCATACAGGAACTGGGGCTTTACGATCTCTGTACCCGTGGTGTCAATAAATCCCCACAGGGCGGTCCCGGATTCCCAGTCGCCTGTACATACTGCCGCATAGCCATTGGTAAACGTGTCGGCGCCATCATACGTGGGTTGGATGACAACCTGGTTCCTTTTATCGATATAGCCATACCGCTCCCCGTCGGAAAAGATGGCCAGGCCTTCGGAAAAATAGCCGGCATAGGCGTAGGCAGGCTCGATGACGATCGCCCCCCGGGAGTTGATATACCCCCACTTACCGTCCGCCTCAAAGGGCAATAAAACCTCATCCGTATCCTCCAATAAAGCCGCATTTCCCGTCCCGGGGCTGGAGCAGGAACACAGGCACAGCATGATCATCAGTAGGCTGAATATTTGAACGATCCGTTTTCTCATTGCCGTCCTTCCTGTTCTTCAGCGTATAGGGTAGTCCATTCGCTTATGCATCCTAAAGCCTGACAGCAGGGTGGTTCTTCCTGCCGGATGGACGCATCAGGGGGGCGGAAATCCCTGGTTAACTGAACACAGCCTCTCCCAGGACCTTTCCGATGGAGTCGTTAATGACCAGATCCGCCCGTCGGTCATAGGGAGTAGAAGATTTGTTGATCAGGACCAACTTGTTTCCGCTGTAATATTCGATGAGCCCGGCTGCCGGGTAAACGGCCAGGGAAGTCCCTCCTACGATCAGCATATCCGCCTTCTGAATATGGGAAGTGGCCCGCTTTAATATGCGCATGTCCAGGCCTTCCTCATACAGCACCACATCCGGGCGGACGATCCCGCCGCATCGGCGGCACCTGGGGATTATTTCCGGATAATCCACCACATATTTCAAGTCATATGTCTCACCGCATTTCATGCAGTAGTTGCGGTAGACGGATCCATGCAGCTCCAGAACCTCCTGGCTTCCGGCCATTTGGTGCAGTCCGTCGATGTTCTGGGTAACCACAGCCTTCAAAAGCCCTCTCTTTTCCAGCTCGGCAAGGGCCAGATGGGCGCGGTTCGGCCTGGCTTCAGCAAAGATAAGGTTGTTCCGGTAGTAATCGAAAAATTCCTCCGGATGAGCCATGAAAAAGGTATGGCTCAACAGTTGTTCAGGAGAACGCCCATACTTTGTCAGGGTTTTGTATATACCGTTTTCACTTCTGAAATCGGGTATATTGCTTTCGGTCGATACGCCGGCTCCGCCGAAGAAAACCACATAGCTGCTGTTTTTCAGCATCTCCTTCAATTTCTCGAGTTTTTCTTCGCTCACATCATACACCCCCTTCTGGCAATGGAAAGCTGCGCCTCCCAAATCCGCGGCCTTCCGGCAGGGGCGATCCCTGCCCATACCATTATAGCACTTTTATCCACCCCTGCCCCTTCATTCTGGGGAATAACAAAAAAGCACTGATAGAATTGCTATCAATGCCTCGTTTATTTGCCTCACGCTTATATACGTTCCTTAACCAGTGGATTGCTCCAGTCCTTGCAAAGCAGGATGGCCTGATCTTCCGGCATCGGCCTGCTGATAAAATAGCCCTGTGCCCGGTGGCACTTTCGCTTAATGAGGTACTCCATCTGCTCCTTCTTCTCAACGCCCTCCGCCAGAACCACAAGGCCCATTTTTCGGCCCATCATGACGATGGTGTCGATAAAGCTTTCACCGATTCGCCCCGTGCTGATGCTGTCCACAAAAGACTTGTCAATTTTCAGCGTATTGATGGGAAGCTGCCGTAAAGAGCTTAGGGAGGAATACCCTTTCCCGAAATCGTCCAGCGCAATTTTCACGCCGGCCTCTTTCAGCTGGAGAAGTCTGTCCCTGATGGTCTGGTAGGACTGTACCAAAATCGACTCGGTGATCTCCAGTTCCACCTGATCGGGTCTCAGCCCGGATTCTTCAATGGTCCACAGGACCATCTCCACAAAATCCTCCTGAAGCAACTGGAGTATGGAAACGTTGACGGCTACCATCATATCCTGATAGCCCATATCATTCAGCTTTTTAAGGAACATGCAGGCATTTTTGAGGACCCATTGGCCGATGGGTATGATGAGATGGGTCTCTTCGGCTATACCGATAAAATCCAGCGGCGGCACTAGGCCCATCTCAGGGTTTTTCCAACGGAGCAGGGCTTCAAAACCTGTAATTTTGCCTTCCAGAATATCCATCTGGGGCTGGTAATACAGAAAGAACTCATTGTTGGCTATGGCGCCCCGCAGGTTCTTTTCTATCTTCATCCTGTTCTCGAACTCGGTCTGAAGATCCTTATTATATATGTAATAACGGTTCTTCCCGGTGGCTTTTGCACGGTACATGGCCAGATCCGCATGGCGGAGGAGCTCCTCGGTGTCGGTTCCATGATCCGGATAGATGGCAATACCAACGCTGACCGTGACATACAATGTGCTTTCACCAATGTTGAAGGGTCTGGCAAAGCTTTGGATGATCTTTCCCGCGAATTTTTCCACATCGCTGATACTGTTGGGGCCGGTAAAGCAGATGATGAACTCGTCGCCGCCTAGCCTGTAAATCTTCTGGTTCTTTTTCAATATGGACGAAAGCCGCTTGCCTATTTTGACGATGAGCTTGTCGCCATAGGTATGTCCCAGCGTATCATTGATAAATTTGAAATTGTCGGAGTCGACATATAGGAGCGCGCACAACTCGTCTTTTTTGCTTTTGATGATTTCCTCCATGTTCTCAAACAGAGACAGCCTGTTGGGAAGCCCGGTCAGGGAATCATGATAGGCATTCTGGCGGAGCTTCTCCTGTATATCCTTCATTTCCTCATACTTGACGCTCAATTCTCCCTGGGTCGCATAAAGCTCCTCATAGGTGGCTTCCATCTCTTCATAGCTTTCCTGGAGCTTCTTTTCCGCAATTTTCAACCTTCTGACATAGATGAAAAGAATAATGATCAGCACGGTGAGAATGGCGATAACACCCAGCACACCCAGGATTGACAGCCTGTATTTCCTGAAAAAGGCAAATGGATCGTTGATGATTTCACTGTTGGGATCTATCCGGTCAAGAGGAATGCCGAATCGGATCAGTTGCTCGTAATCGTAAACGGTCCTTACGGTTTTTTCGCGGGATATGGGTATGTCGGAGGCAGATTCCCCTTCCAGTATACGTAAAGCGATCTTGGCCGCATATTCTCCCTGCAGCTTGCCGCTCAGCATGCTCCCGCCTATGGCGCCATGCCCAATGGTGAAATCATACAGGTGGAAAACAGGAACCTTGCTTCGCTGGCTGATCATATGGCACAGCTGCTCAAAGCTCATGCTTTTTCCTTCCCTGTCGGAGTAAAAAGAAACAATGAATATGGCGCTGTCGGATCCGATATGCTCAACAGCGTCAAATATCTCCTGGTAGGTCATGTCGTTGAAGCTGACACCTTCAATGTCGGGCCTGATCTTTTTCAATGTGGAAAGGGCAATCTGTCCGGAAGACATGCCGCTTTCGGTCGTATCATAGACGATATAGATCTTTTTCAGATTGGGCATGGCCTCAATGGCCAGTTTGACCGTATCACCGGGATCAACCTGTTCCAGGATGCCCGTCACATTGTCATATCCGGATGCAATGGAAGCAAAGCCTACTTCATTGACGCCGCAAAAAACAACCGGAGCGTCGGAAAACAGTTCCGCCCTGTTTTTCAGCGAAAAATCCAGGGCTGCGTCATCCGAGGTGATGATGAGATCGACCTTCCGATCCCTGTACTTGTACCGGTAATACTCCGCAAGGCGTTTAAGGTTGTCCTCGGTGGGATAATTCTTCCAATCCATGTACTCGATGGAGATATCCAGGATGTGGTCGGAGCTGTATAAGGTGCTGAGAATGCCACTCACAATTTCCCGCGTCCATGTAAAGCCCTCATGATAGGAGTTCAGGATGAGCACATGCTTCTGATCCTCATTTTTGAGCGCAATTCCAGATACCATGGAAAACATGGCAGACAGCATGATGATAATGAAAAATATAATGATATGCCTGGTCCCTAACCTAGAACTCATATCATCACCATAGTTCATCTGTTATGGAAAAGGCGCCCATTTTCTCTATCTATATTCCAGGCAATATAAGGAAATATAAACCAATTCATTTCATTTGAGTAAATTAGCCATGTATTTTTTTTACCACAAAGTCAATGGATTAAAACATGACGTTTAATTTTTGAATTCCGCCAAACCTGTTCCAAAACAAAAAGCGGGAATACAGTCCCCGCTTTTTTCTATATCCTGCAAACATCTTCAAATGCGGTGATCCCGTCATTATTCGATAATTTCGCATCCTCTTTTGCCGAAAGGTTATTCTGCGCGGTTTACCGTAACCCCATTCCCCCGGCCGGTTTCCTTATTCTTCTTATTTTTCAAACATAACCGTCCAGTCGTTCCCGTAATCCACATGCCAGGTCTCGCGGAAATTGCCCATGTTTGTCGCAACAGCGATGCGCATGAGCTCATTGGTATAAATGACGGTTTCTCCTTTATTGACATACCCAAAGGATTGGGCAAAGAGGGCCTTCTCGCGATGGACGATCCTGCCGGCATGGCGGATGGTCATGTCCAACACATCCCCATACGCAAACCCGTTCTTGAGAAACAAATCGGCAGGGATATTGGTCCACATGTTCCCGAAATTGGGATCGCAGATTTCAAAGATACCTTCCGCCCGGTTCCGGCTGACCTTTGGCTCCATGATCGGGTGCATGACAATCTCCTCCACAGGATAGCTCGGTCCCACTTCCTCGAAAGAGATAATGCCGCTTGCAAGCCTTGCGGCGCAATAACCGAACAGATCCCTGCCGTGGAACACGCTGGTCCCCTCGGTGTTTTTCAGCCGGTTCCGGGTCTCATCAATCTGCCGCACCTCCTGGATTCCCGAATAGGCTTTCACATGAGTCAAGGTACCGTTATCAGGGGTAACCACATAGTAGCCGTCGCATGTTTTGGCCACACAGGCCCGCCGGGAGGTCCCCACACCCGGGTCCACAACCGACACAAAGATGGTACCTTTCGGCCAGAATCGCATGGTCTGGTACAGGCGGTATGAGGCGCTCCATGTATCAAAATGGGGGATTTCGTGGGTACCGTCAAAAATCTCCAGGCTGCGATCCACGGATTTGACAACCCCGTACATGGCGCAGACCGCCCCTTCTTTATAGGTAAAATCCGTCTGGAATACGAGAATCGGTTTTTCCATATCCTCACCCTTCTCCTCTGTCTTCATATCTATTTCGGCATTCATCAATGAAGGCATTATAAATTTTACCAAACAGGATGTTTTTATTGACATCTGTCCGTCGTTATGAAATGCTTAAAACAAGAACTGAAAATCAATAAACAAATACGGATGATAGAGGCGCGGTCCTTACGAGTAATCTGTCCTTCATGACCTGGCAAACGGGGCAGACGAAAAGAATGACCGCCGAGGTTTCGGTATCCACCAGGAGGAACCGTTGCCGGGCTGGCGCAGAATATGCGTCAGACTGTCACTTTTTAAAGTGGAGCGCTATCATGTCTGTTGATGTATGTCGACTGCAAACATGAGGCCCCCGGTGCCTCATGTTTTTATATAGGCCGAAAATTCATGAATTATGGAGGTAGGTTATGAAACCGAGAAGACTGCTCTTGCTGCTGCTTATCCTCACAGTCATGCTCATCGTTTTCACGGTGCCGGCCCTTGCCGAAGGCTCCTCCGGGGAAGAAAGCCAGAGTTTTGTTTACGGCACCTTCTGGGCCCTTCTTCCACCGATCATCGCCATCATCCTGGCTTTGATCACGAAGGAGGTGTACAGTTCGCTCTTCATCGGCATTGTGAGCGCCGCCTTGCTGTATGCCAACTTTAATCCACTGAACGCTTTTACCGCCATGTTTACCGAAGGCTTTATCGCGTCCCTGGCCGACAGCTGGAATGTGGGCATCCTGATCTTCCTTGTGGTACTGGGAACCATCGTATGCCTGATGAACCGGGCGGGCGGCTCGGCCGCTTACGGGGAGTGGGCCAGCCAAAGGATAAAAAGCCGGAAAGGCGCCATCCTGTCCACCTTTGGGCTTGGCGTCCTGATCTTCGTGGACGATTATTTCAACTGCCTGACCGTTGGCAACGTGATGCGGCCCATCACCGATAAGCACAGGATTTCCCGCGCCAAGCTGGCCTACCTGGTGGATGCTACTGCCGCCCCCATCTGCATGATTGCTCCCATCTCCTCCTGGGCAGCTGCCGTTACAGGCGTGGTTGAAGGCTATGACGGCTTTGAACTTTTCATTCGCGCCATTCCTTACAACCTGTATTCCCTGCTGACCATAGCCATGATTATGATCATCACCGTCCTGGGCATTGAGTACGGACCCATGAGAAAACACGAGGAGAACGCCCTGAAAGGGGATCTCTACACAACGCCCGATCGACCCTTTGAAGGGCAGGAAAACGAGGTGCGGAACACCAAAGGTAAGGTACGGGATCTCATCGTTCCCGTCATTGTCCTCATCGTTTTCTGCATCCTGGGCATGCTGTACACAGGCGGCATCCTTGAGGGTGAGAATATCATCAACGCGTTTGCCAACTGCGATGCTTCCCTCGGCCTCACGCTGGGCTCCGTCCTGTCATTGATTGTCATTATGATCTATCTTCTCGGCCGCAGGGTTCTTTCATTTAACGAATGCATGGCATGCCTGCCCAACGGCTTCAAGGCCATGGTTCCCGCCATCCTCATCCTGACCTTTGCCTGGACTTTGAGCGGGTTAACCAGGTCTCTTGGTTCAAGCGAGTTTGTAAGCGGCATCTTCAATGACGGCGCTGCCACAGTATTTTTGCCGGCCATCGTGTTTGCGGTAGCCGCCGGCATGTCCTTCGCCACCGGCACCTCCTGGGGTACCTTCGGTATCCTGCTTCCCCTGGTGGTCGATGTTTTCGATAAGTCCAAGGCTTTTTCCGGCGGAACACCCGAACTTCTGATTATTACCATATCCGCCTGCCTGGCCGGAGCGGTATGCGGCGACCACTGCTCACCTATTTCCGATACCACCATCATGTCCTCTACCGGAGCCATGTGCAGCCATATCAACCACGTTTCCACTCAGCTTCCCTATGCCCTCACCGTGGCTGCCATCTCTTTCCTGGGTTATATCCTGGCCGGCTTCGTCCCCTCCGCCTGGATTGTCCTTCCGGTGTCCCTGGCGGTACTGTTCGTCGTGCTCATGATCATCAGAGCCGTTACACCTTCCATCAGGGGAGGAGAAGCCGGAAAAGCCGTGGCGCGTTAAGGCCTATTGTCCCGAACAGATGATTATAAAGGAGGTATCCTCCTTGGATGCCTCCTTTTCATATGCTGATGGCGTTCAAAAATCGGTGATTCCGTTCAGCGCTTCCTTTGCCTCTTTTTTTGGATCTGGTCGCCCAGTCGCCACACGATCCAGGTAAGACTTGCTATACCTAGCAGGGGAATGATGGATGAGGGATTCATTACGGCCGCAATAAAGCCCATAATGATAATGATGATCCAGAAGTATCCCTGTCCGCTGAAACTCAGGTTCTTTTTGCCGGATCCCTGTTCGGACGTCAGTTCGCAGTAGGGACAATTATCGTAATAATAGATCCTGCCGCATCGTTCGCAGCGGCGCATAGGCATTCACCCCGTTTTACAGGAAATACCCTATCGTGTTATGCCCGGTCCTCGCCGTTTTGCAGCAGGCAAGCACGTTGAAGGTTTCAGCAACGCTGACCTGGACCGCAATACCGAATCACCGAGGAGTATATATCATATATGTATATTTGTATTATACCATTAATATAAATCCTTTGCTTACGCGCACCAGGAAAACGGTTTCCTGTATCCCGGACATCGCCGCTTGGACAATAAGAAAGGGGATACCAAGATGGCTCCCCTCCCCCCCACAGGCCGCCGGCGGAAGACCGGGCGGCTGATAGAATAGAAGATTATAACCCAAAAGCTAAATATTTAGGCATCCTGACGATTATCAGATCGCTGCGCCACGGTATGCGCTTCGTCGACAGATGCTCCGTGCTTGCCGCATCATGCCGGAACCTCTGACGAACCGCCTACAATCACCTTAATGGATTCATCCGACATCTGCATGAAGATGGCCTCTTCCAGCCGCTCCATCGGATAGCGGTGTGTGATCAGCGGTTTAAGTTGGATACGCCCGCTGTTGATGAGCTGTACCGCCCGTTCATGGGTGTCCGGATTGATCATGGAACCCATGATGGTTAATTCTTTATGGTAAACATCATCCAGGCTCAGGGGATAGGTGGAACCCGTCTTGGGCACGCTGAAGAGGAGGACGGTTCCGCCACGATCGGCAGCCTCAACGGCCTGGCCGGTTGCCGTGGTGTTGCCCACGCATTCGATGACCACATCAGCCCCCGGGGTACCCAGAAGTTCCTTTAACCTTTGCGGAAGTGGTTCATTGATCGGGTCCACCGCATAATCAGCGCCAAGGGAAAGTCCAATTTCCCGACGGTGCCTGACCGGTTCACTCAGAACAACCCTGGATGCGCCCGAAAGCTTCGCCAATTGCACCATCATCAAGCCAATGGGACCGCCGCCCACAACGCATACGGTATCTCCCGGCCTCATCTTCAGCCGGTCAATGCCGTGCAGGCAGCAGGCCAGGGGCTCGGCCATGGCGCCATATTCGAGAGGAATGGACTTATCCAGCTTATAGCATTGGGACTGGGGCACGTAGCAGTATTCGGCGAATCCCCCGTCACGGTTGACACCGATGGCAAACAGATTGGTACACATTTGCTTCTTCCCGATACCGCAATAATGACATTTCCCGCAGTAGATATTGGGATCCACCGAGACATGGTCACCCACGGCCACCCTGTCCACAGCGCCGCCCACTTTTTCTACAATGCCCGAAAACTCATGGCCCAGAATCACAGGCGGTGTCACCTCGGCCGAGCCTTTGCTTCCGTGATAGATATGGACATCAGTTCCGCAAACACCGCAGGCCGCTACCTTCACGAGAACTTCATCGGGAGCCAGGTCGCGGTTCGGAATCTCCCGGGTTTCAAACTGTCGATTGCCAAGGAAATAAGTTCCCTTCACATGCCTCTCCTCGCTTTCGTCATCTGCAATGAACCTGTGCCGCACGGCCTGACGCGGCGCCAAAGGCTCGGAGCCTTGCGGTGACGGCCCATTGACACCTTTATTCATTGCACTGTTTCTATTTCTCCATCATGCTGCCTGTCTAGCATAAGATGGAGAAAGCTACTTTTGTAAAGTTGCTTTACTTAAGTTGTACCACATTGGGCAAAGGTTTTCAACTGGTCGGCCCGTTTTATGCATAAATTCTTGAGGTTTTTACAATTCCAAATTGCTCTATTATAATATGGTTATCACACTTTACGTTTTCCGGGAGGTCCACCGATGGGCAGAGCGGCAATAAACCCCGCAGAAAAGAAACTTACACCAACCGAATTAAAAAAGTTGAACCGAAAGAAAGTATACACCTATATCTACGAATCCAGGCAGACATCCAAGCAAGCCATCGCGGAAGCGCTCAATCTCAGCCTGCCAACCATTACACAAAACCTCAACGAATTCATCAGGCTCGGGCTTGTGGAAAAGAACGGCGAATATGAATCCACCGGCGGCAGAAAGGCTCAGATCATCCACTGCAATGCGAAAGCCCGAATCGCGATAGGTGTGGAGGTTTTAAAGGAGTGCTCCCAGATTGTTGCGGTTGACCTGTATGGCGAAATCCTCCAGGAGGACACCTTGCCCGTCAGTTTTGAACATACCGAGAGCTATTACGAACGTTTGGGGAACTGGATTAACGGCTTCGCCAAAAGCCTCTCTTATCCTGCCGAGCGCCTGCTGGGCGTATGCATTGCTCTTCAGGGCCTGGTCTCCCAGGACGGTGAGACCATCACCTTTGCCGAAATCCTGCAATGTACCGGCGCTACGCGCGCAACATACCAAAAACACATCGAGCTGCCCTGCTATCTGATCCACGATACCGAGGCCGCCGCTGCCGCCGCCCTCTGGCAGAACAAAACCATTGAGAATGCCGTGTATTTGTCCTTGAACCGAAACTTCGGCGGTATCCTCATCATCAACGGCGAGGTGGTGAAGGGACGCGAACTGGGCAGCGGCATCATCGAACATATGTGTCTCCGTCCCGATGGCCCCATCTGCTACTGCGGCAAGCAAGGGTGTGTTGAAACCTACTGCTCAGCCGGCAGCCTGAAAAACATGGCCAACATGGAACTTGGGGAGTTTTTCCGGCGCGTGCATGCAGGGGATCCCCGATGCTCCAAGATCTGGCGGACGTATCTCAAGAATTTGGCCATTACGGTTGACAACATCCGGATGGTCGTGGACTGCGACTTTATCCTTGGCGGTTATCTGCTTCAGTTCATGAACCGGACCGATATCGAGATGCTGACCAATTACGTTAAGGAGCAGTGCGCCTTCGACACACCGTCTTTCAGGTTCCAACTCAGCCGGTACGGTGAAAAGTCCACCCAGCTCGGCGCGGCCCTTACCCTCGTCAAAAGATTCCTTGATTCCATTTAAGCTCCGGCGGCAATTATTCTGAACCTATCGTTCCGTAAAAGATAAACCCGCTTCGGTGAACGGCCGATAGCGGGTTTTTCTGGTGAACGATTTATCTGCCGGGCTATTCAACACGAAGGCCAAGCTGGCTTGCCACTTGCCGTTTAAAATCGGCGAGGGCTTGCTCACGGGTTTTCCGCCCTTCCGCGTAAGCGGTCACCTCCGTAAGCCATAAATTGTCGATGGCTTCATCATACTCCGAAAGGCCGGCACCCTTCGCGTTTTTTCCGGCTGACAGATACGCCTTGAACACATCCTGGCCTCCGAGGAAATCAACCTTGCGGCTCATGCTTTCCATAACCGTATAGGATACGGGGAGCTCCAGGCCTTTTAAAAGCTCTCCGCTGGCTATCAAATATTGACATCCGGTCCGGGAAGTGTCCAGGGTAAGCCAGCGGATGAACTCCGCTACGCCATCCTTATACCTGGTGTTTTTATTGGCCAGAATCATTGTGCCGCCATAAAAGAAGTCCACCGGCGGATCGCATACCGCCCAGTCGCCGTATAGCCCCTGCCCGTCGGCCTCGCTCTCGGAGTACGGCATCAGAACGTAACTGATAAACCAGTATGGTGCCAGGTATCCGAAGATTGGCCTGTCGCCCTTGCCTGCAACTTGCTCATACCATTCTGCGGTCCACCATTGCACACGGTTTGTATAGTTGTTTTCAACCAATTTGCGGGCATAGTCCAAAAACGCCTCCCGCCTGGGATCGATCACAAGTTTTCCGTCCCTGACCCATCCCTGCAAGGAGTTCATGGCCACGGGCGTCCACAGATCGGAGATATCCGAGCAGACGGCATACCCCTTTGCAGCCAGGTCCGATGCCGCCCGAAAGAACTTATCCCATCCCGGGCCGATTCTTTCGCGAATGACAGCCGGATCATCGGTTCCCCAAACCTTCCTGGCGATGGAACGCCGATAGACAAACGCCCCCGCGGCGGAATTATAGCCCAATCCTACAAGTTTGCCTTCCGGATTGGTACCCACGTCAATCACGTACCGGGGAATGCCGGCCTCTTTTGTAAGCTTGTCCACATCGAGACCCAGCTCCTCATAGGGAAGCGCATATTGACTGGCGCTTCCCTGGGTGTAGGCTATGGCATGATACATATCCACCATATAAATATCCGGGGGTTCGACATCCGATTTTCCCTGCAGAATATCCTGCAGAAACCGGTGTGGGTCGGGATGATAGTTCAGCTCCTGGAATTCTATGCCGTAATCAAAATCCGGATGCAGCTCCAAGAACTTGTCGACAAGCTCGGATAGCCCGCCGAAAGCATCATAAATGCGGATAACCTTTTCTTTTTTCGCGTTACTGGCGCTGCCATTCAGACCGGTTTCTTCGCTCTTATCCTTTTTATCAATAAATACCTCCTTATACCATGCATACCAATCCTTCGCGCGCTGTTTAAAGTCACTGATGGCCTGATCCCTTGATTTCCGTCCTTCCGCATATTCTATGGCTTCCTGGAGAAAGAGTTCGCCGATGTCGGAATCGAATTCCGAAAGGCCATTCGTATTGACATATCGGGCTGCGGATCGGTAGGCCTCAAACAAATCCTGTCCACCCAAAAAATCCAGTTTGCATTCCACGTTCCTGCTAACCGCGCCGGATGCGGGAGAGCTCCCGATTTTGGAAAACGCTCCTGTGGCCCATAAATACTGGCATCCGTTCTCCGTAGTATCCAGCGTGAGCCAGCGGATGAGCTCTCCCACCGCTTCCCTGTGTTTGGTTTGCTTATTGACCAGGATCGCGGTACCGCCAAAATAGAAGCCTGCCGGAGGGTCACAGACGGCCCAGTCGCCATATGTTCCCTCACCAACGGTCTCCCCGCCGCTGTGATTCATCAGCAAATAATAGACAAACCAATACGGGCCAAAAAATCCGAAGACCGGTTTTTCGCCCTTACCCGCCATATCGGCATACCATTCATCCGTCCATGAGACGGTATGGTTGGTATACCCTTTTTCTATCATTTCCCGGGCATAATCCAGAAACGCTTCCCGTTTGGGATCGATCACCGGATCGTCGGCAGGACCCCATCCCTGCTCCGCGCTCATTTCAAAGGGCTGCCATAAATCATAAACACCGGAACAGATGGCATATCCCTTTTTCTTTAATTCGGCCGCAGCATTCAGGAAATTGTCCCATTCCGGACCGATTTTGCCGGCGATAATCGCGGGATCATCGGTCCCCCAGACCTTTCTGGCAATGGAACGGCGATAGATAAAGGCTCCCGCGGTGTTGTCATAACCCAGCGCCACCAGCTTGCCGTCCGGGTTGGTTCCGGCATCGATCATGTATTGGGGGATCTCAGCCTTTTTCACGAGCTCTTCCACATCTAGGCCGAGTTCCTCATAGGGCAGCGCAAACTGATGGTCCCTGCCCTTGGCGAACCTGTAGATTTCATCCATCGGTACGCTGTATATATCGGGAGGCTCAACATCAAAGACACCGTTAAGCAGATTATGGACGCGATCGCCGGGATACCGGTATTCATCGCCAAACATGTATTCGTTATAGATTTCGATTTCATAGCCGAAATCGGGGTGCAGTTCCTTGAACCTTTTCATCAGATCGATAACCTCTGCGGAATGGCAAAAAACACGGATGACCTTCTCCTGTTCCGCATCCTGACCGGCGCCTGTCTCCCCCTGTTCCGGGTCAGCGCCCGGTTCTTCCTGCGCCAGACCGGATAACGGTAAGGGCAGCAGATCATGTTGAGCGGATGAGCAACTTACCAGGCTCAGGCAAAGAAGGATTGCAACAACCAGTTGTATAATCCGTTTCATTACCAGGCCCCCTTGGCATTTCAAAAACGATTCTCCCTAATAGTTAACCTCTATTCTATTGTACTATATTTTGTCATGACCGGAGTGACATTTCAGTTACATTTCCATTACCATGCTCCCCTCCCGTGCCGCACCAGTCCTTGTCCGGGGCTGCTCCCGTTCAAATGCGGCTGCAGGATGTATTCCGGGCAGCCGGGGCATGACTGCACGAAGCCCGGGCTTCCATACAGAAAAGCGTTTGTTTACGAATGATAGGGATGGGTATAAAGGTATAGGACATGTATTGGTGATGGGGAGTGATTCTTATGTCTTGCTACTATATCATCGGTATCCGGCTGGATAACCGGGTGAACAACGCCGTCAAGTTCCAGGAAGTGCTCACAAAGAACGGATGCAGAATAAAAACGCGTCTGGGATTGCACGAGGTGGATGAGAACGCCTGTGCAAACGACGGGATCATCATCCTGCAGCCCTACGGCAAAAAGGAAGATGTCGAGGCTCTGGTCAACGAACTCAACAGCGTGGAAGGCGTAACCGCAAAATACATTGATCTCAACTGAGACATCATCGAAAGAAATTGACCTCCATTGCCGGATATCGGGTAAGCGGCAATGGAGGTTTTGCTTTACGGGTCAACCCCTTTGTTCAATGAGACGCCGTACCGCGCTTTCAGCATTCTCTGCCTTTCCTGAGCCAGCGCGCTATGGTAACGGTGCGCCTTGCCTGGTGCTTCACTGCGGCTTCGACGTTGCCAACCATCTTACCGTCTTCATCCACCGTTACCGTTGTCCCATAGGGATTTCCGCCGGCTTCAAAAATGGCCGGATCGGTAAAGCCGGGCGGCACGATGATGGCGCCCCAATGGCACATCATCGTATAGATGGACAGTATGGTCGCTTCCTGACCGCCGTGTGGGTTCTGAGCGGAGGACATGGCACTTACCACCTTGTTGACCGTCTTGCCCTGGGCCCAGAGGCCTCCGGTCGTATCGAGGAATTGTTTCATTTGGGAAGCCATAACCCCGTAGCGGGTGGGTGTGCTGAAAATGATCGCATCCGCCCAGTCCAGATCGTCGGTTGTTGCCTCGGGTATATCTTTTGTAGCTTCAAGATGGGCTTTCCAAACCGGATTGCTGTCTATAACGGACTGCGGGGCCAGCTCACGGACCCTGAGCAATTTCACTTCAGCCCCGGCCTCCCTGCCGCCCTCGGCGGCCCATTTTGCCAGCTGGTAGTTGGTTCCGCCCATGCTGTAATAAATCACCGCCAGTTTCACATCACTCATGGTTCAACCCTCCTGTCATACAATAAGCTAAAGGCGTTTATGGCAGAACTGGATCATACGATCGGCGAACCATACGGGTCTGTCGCTTCGGATGTCCAGCAACTGTCTGATCCATACTTACCCATTCCGACAAAAAAATCTCCCCCGGCTGTACAAAATCATCCTAACCGGAAGAGATTTTTTCTATACCCGCAATATGGATTCACGTAAAATCCTCTATTGCTCCGTGCTGCCCATCTGCCACATATGGTTGAGCGGCCCGCTTCCTTTGCCCAGATCCAGCATGGCCTTCAACGCGCCCGCCACATAATCCTTCGCCATTCGGATGGAGGTTTCCAGGTCCATGCCTTTTGCAAGGCCGCAGGCGATGGCGCTGGACAGGGTACATCCGGTCCCATGGGTGTTGGGGTTGTCAATCCGCTCCCCCGTGAACCACTTGAACCGGCCCTTGTGGTACAGTAGATCGTTGGCATGGCTCAGACAATGTCCGCCCTTTACCAGAACGGCGCACCCGAATCGGTCACCGATGGCTTTCGCCGCCTGCTTCATGTCTTCTTCCGTTTCGATGGACATCCCCGTCAGAACCGACGCCTCGGGGATATTGGGCGTCAAGACCACCGCCTGGCGGAACAGGCTGTTTTTCAGGGCCTCGACGGCATCGTCGCGGATAAGCTTCGAACCGCTTGTGGAAACCATGACCGGATCCACAACGATGTTTTTCGCCTGGTAAAAGGCCAGCTTTTCCGATATGGTCTTTATCAGCCCAACCGATGCAACCATTCCGATCTTGACCGCATCCGGATAGATATCGGTAAAGATGCAATCCAACTGCTTGCCCAAAAATTCCGGGGTTACCTCCATGATGTCGGTAACGCCCATGGTATTCTGTGCGGTCAGCGCGGTGATGGCGCTCATGGCATATACGCCGTTGGCGGTCATAGTCTTGATATCGGCCTGGATGCCGGCGCCTCCGCTGGAATCGCTGCCCGCAATCGTCAATGCTGTTCTCATTCTGCTTTCACTCCATTGCTTTAAGTTAGTTTGTCCTGCTCCTTATGGCATCAAGTGCTCGCTTGACCATGGAAATGCCTTAAGCGGATGCCTTCTCCAGGAAGAACCGGATATCCATCTTCTCCATATAGATATCGCTGACCCGCTTAATTTCCTCCCAGTCTCGGGCGCTGCAGGAATCATAGACCCCGGCCGTCCTGAAACCGGCGTTTTTGGCCGTCTGGATGGCGTACAGCGCGTCTTCAAAAACCCAGGTTTCCTCCGGGAGCGTTCCCATGAACTCGGCCGCTGCCAGGAAGATATCGGGCTTTGACTTGCCCACGCCGATTTCCGAGGAGGTAAAGATCCGGTCGAAACAGTCGAACACACCCAGCCGTTTCAGGGCGCCTTCGAACACCTGCCGGTCATTGGAGGTGGCTATCACCATCCTGATGCCGGCTTGTTTAAGGCCTTCCAAGAACTGCCCCACGCCTTCCTTCAGCTGGACCTGGTCCGCGTAGAAATCCTCGATAACACGGCTGACACCTGCGACGATTTCATCGATGCTCAGATCCAAACAATACCTGCTCTTCAGGTACTCGGCCCCTTCCGTCATGCTCATGGGATACAGGATCTCCCGAAGCCCGGGTTCGGCTTCTATCCCCAGGCTGTCCAGGAACCTTTCCGCCGCGTCCTCCCATATCGTCATGGAATCCAGCAGGGTACCGTCCAGGTCGAAGATCGCACCCCTGATCATGTCATCACCAACTTCGCGGCCAGTGCTTTCAGCTCGGCAGCTGCCTTTTCAATATCGGGCTGGGCAAATATGGCGCTGATCACGGCAATGCCGCATATGCCGGTGCCTGACAATGTCAGCACATTATCCTTGCTAATACCCCCGATGGCCACCACGGGGATCCTGACAGCCCGGCAGATTTCCTTCAGGGTTTCATGGCTCACCTCTTCCGCATCCGCCTTGGATCCGGTGGGGAACACGGCTCCCACGCCCAGGTAGTCCGCACCGCGCTGCTCTGCCAGAAGCGCCTGTTCCACTGTCTGCACCGAAACGCCCAGGATCTTTTCCGGACCGATGAGCCGGCGCACATCTCCTGCCTCCATGTCGCTCTGGCCTACATGGACGCCGTCTGCATCCACCGCCAGGGCAATGTCCACGTTATCGTTGACCAGGAAGGGCACGCCGTATTTTTTGCACAAGGCCTTTATCTCTTTGGCTTCTTCCAGGAACTTATCGTATGCCAGCTCTTTCTCCCTGAGCTGAATGAAGGTTGCGCCACCCTTAAGCGCTTTCTCCACCGCATGGGCGAGGGTGTCTCCGCCAAGCCAGGACCTGTCGGTCACGGCATACAGAAGTAAATCCTTCTTATCGAATTTCATACTTCGCCCCCCTTTCCAACGTTTCTCCATCCATATTATAAATCGCGTCTATGATCCTGCTTCGGTAAGCGGTATTGCCGTCGGAGGGCTGCATCTTCTGCCAGCCCAGTTCCCCGGCAAGGCCCATGGCGCAAACAGCCGCCGCGGCCGCTTCAAGGGTGTTTTCCGGGTTCGCCGCAAGGTACGCGGTTATCAACGCGGAAAGCTGGCAGCCCGTACCCGTAATTCTTCCCATTTCAGCCCGGCCGTTGCGGATCACATAGCACTTCTCGCCATCGGACACCAGATCGATTGCTCCAGTCACAATGATGAGGGATTCCGCCCTTTGGGCAAATGCCTTCACAAACGCCACGGCCTCATCCAGGGAATCTTCGGTCACGGCATCGGCCACATCTGCGTCAACACCCTTCGTTCTTCCGCTTCCCAGCGCCAGGGTCTTGATCTCCGAAATATTTCCCCTGATGGCGTCAAACCGGATCTCGTCCATCAGCTTGACGGCCGTGTCGGTGCGCAGCTTGCTGGCTCCCGCCCCGACGGGGTCCAGCACCACCTGATGCCCCAGCCTGTTGCTGGTTTTCCCGGCAAGAAACATGGAGGGTATGGTTTGCTGGTTCAGGGTTCCGATGTTGATGCACAACCCGTTGCAAATGGATGTGATTTCCTCCACTTCCGCCGGATCGTCCGACATGATGGGACTTGCCCCGCAGGCAAGCAGCACATTGGCCACATCGTTCACCGTGACGTAATTCGTGATATTATGGATAAGGGGTTTTTTCAGGCGAACATTTTCAAGGCAATCCTTCAGCATGCGATTCTCTCCTTTCCCAGACCAAGGGTTTGGCCATAAAATATAAAAAAATGCATATACGCCAACAAGCAGCATATATGCAGCATTCTCTGCACCATATTTCCCTGCGTTGGCATTACCCAAATCAGGTTCGATGGGTCTAAGCGATACAGCTTACTCTCAGCCTGCTTCAGCAAGCTCCCCATTGTCCATTTTCAATTACTTGTAATTATACAACAGTAGGGAAATAAATCAACCTGAATATGCTCAAAATTTTTCGAATGATTTCTCTAACCCGAAACATCACCTTTATATCCCCGCAAACGCATTCTTAACCAACTATCTTAATGGCGTTTTCCTTTATCTTGTTAATTGCTTCAACAATTTTCCTTTGTTTCGTGCTGTCAAACAGCCTGATAAAGCTTTGCGGCTTGTCAAAGGGCGGTTTCATCAGCTCCGATATGTTTTCGATATAACCGTTTTTGACAATATAGTCGATAACTTTTTTCACAAAGACGATTTGTTCCTGATTGAGGGACTGGTCGTTGATAAATTCGCTGAAAGCCTCGCATGCCGCCTGATAATCCAATTTGGCAATTTTCCTGACAAGTAGACCGAAGGGCGTATCCTTAAACTCCCTTTGATAATCATCAGCCGTTCCGAGCTCTCCCGTAAAGATGCGCTCCAATTCCTTATAATCGGCCTGGGTAAGGGGTATGTTATGCCGGAGTTTATAGATGGCGATGTGGTCCTTATTCTCCTCGATATACCGGTTCACTTTTAGTTTGTAATCTTCAAAAGTAAAGCCGGGATCAATGTTTTTACCCTCCTGAACGGAAATAACCTCATCCTGGAGATTGGTATAGATGATCTTCCTGTCTTCGCCTTCCATGATAAACTTGATGAGTTCCCGAAGCTCAACACGCACCTTTTCAAAACTTAAGATATTGGCATTATCCCAGAATTCATTACTGCCAATAGTTTTGATTAGCTCAATCTTGCTGTTGACTTGGGGAACGGTTGCCTTTCTTTGCAGGCTGTTGCTGATATTTATAAGTTCTTTCCTGCCCCTGCTATACTGCGCTTTGCCTTCCAGCAAGGCAAGCATGAGCCCATACATGAAATTATCAAACCGTTTGGCATGTTCATCAGCATCATCCATGTAAACCAAGGGTGCAAGGCATTTGATCAAATTCTCTTTGTCGTTTTCCGAAAGGCAAACAAACGCCTCTTTGTGCTTATATTTCTCCACATGCTGCAGTTGCAGTTTTACCGATATCAGTTCCGGATTCAGCGCATTGATTTGCGCCAGCACTGTTTCCACGAGGGAATCGCGCAGCGCCTGATGCGCTTCATCCGTGAAATACGCGTGCTGGAGATGATGAATCAGGCGTACCCTTTTTGCAAATATCGCCTCTGTCAGACTCTGTACTTCGCTGCCTTCTATCCCCTCTTTATGGGTCCTGAAAAACTCAAAATTGCCAAGATAGTCGAATATCAGGAAGTACTGTTTGTCCTGCCCCGGCCCGAACAAATCCTTGCAAAGTCTTGTTCCGCGGCCAATCATCTGCCAGAACTTTATCTTGGAGCGGACACGCTTGAAAAATACCAGATTAACAATCTCAGGGACATCAACACCGGTATCCAGCATATCAACCGAAACGGCGATATGGGGCTCTTTATCGGGAACCTTGAAATCTGCGATGATGGTTTGAGCGTAATTGTCATCACAGACCACTCGCTGCGCAAAGCCGCCTTTATATTGGGGATATAATGTATTAAATCTCTCCACGATGTATTGGGCATGTCTTTTGTTTTGCGCAAAAATGATGGTCTTTCCCAGCCTGTCTCCGCCGGCAACCTTCAGCCCCTTTGTCATCAAATCTTCTAGAACCGTATCGACGGTGGACTGATTAAAAATGAATTCGTTGAGTTCAGGAGAAGGGATATACTCAGGCATCTCTCCATCTTCGTCGGTGAAATCCTCTTCATACCGTTCCTTATCCTCTTCGGAGAGTTCATCATAAACGATACCCTCCTCAAGGAATTTCAGTTTGACCTCGATATTCCGGTATGGAACCAGCACATGGTCAACATTGACCGCTGTTTCATATTCATAGGCGAAAGTCGGGACACCTCTTTCCAACTCAAAGAATTCATAAGTATTTCGGTCCACATCATTCCTGGGCGTGGCTGTCAAACCAACCAGCATGGCATCGAAATACTCAAAGATGGCCCGATATTTCTTAAAGATGCTTCTGTGCGCTTCATCAACTATAATCAAGTCAAAATGGGCAGGCGAGAAAAGACGCTGTCCCGCCTCATTTTTTGCCGTATCAATCGCATTCAGCATGGTAGGATAGGTAGAAAAAACAATGCGCGCATTTTTATCTTCCTTGTTGTTAAGCAGGTTACAAAGGGACATGTCCGGAAGATAGTTCTTGAACGCATCCTTGGCCTGGCTCACCAGGGCGGTTCTATCCGCCAGGAAAAGCACATTGGTCACATAGCCTCCGCGGGACAATACATCCGTTAAGCTGGCCGCCGTTCTTGTTTTGCCGGTTCCAGTAGCCATGACCAGCAGGAATTTTCTGTGGCCCTTCTGGATACTGTCGCATACGGCTCGGACAGCTTCCTTCTGGTAATAGCGGTCTGTTATTCTGTCATCAATGGGAATCTCATTAAGAGGTTTCCTCTCGTTGCGGCGGTTGATCAGCTTTTCCAGGTCAGCCTTGGAAAAGATGCCGCTGACCTTTCTCTGCGGAGAGGTAACATCATCCCAGATATATGTTTCAAAACCGTTTGTGGTAAAGATAATCGGCCTTCTGCCTGTCATTCTCTCCAGGCAATCCGCGTACAGTTTCGCCTGCTGCAGGCCGATGTTCGGGTCCTTCGATGTGCGCTTGGCCTCGATGACGGCAAGGGGGAGCCCGTCCTTTCCATAAAGGACATAATCGGCATAGCCGATTCCTTGCGGGTTTGGCATACCATAAAGCTCGACTTCTTCCCGAACATCATCCCCAAAGGTCCAACCGAGTGACTTCAGTTCCACATCGATATACATTTTGCGGGTCTGGAATTCGGTAATATCAACTACCGTAAATTGCCGTTCTTCCTTTTTCGCATCCTTTTCCTCGGTATATTTGGCGCTCATTGCCGCAATCTGCGCCCGCAGAGCCTCAATCTCCGAATCCTTCTGCTCGATTAGGCTTTGCATCCTTTTGATTTTGACTTCGTCGAGGATAACCTTTTCGGTCGGGATACTTGCCTCATCAAATTGACGCTCTTTATATTCGGTTCCGTAGCAGTAGTCAATCCACTGGATGAACTCAAAAAGAGCCGATAAAGCCAAAACAGCTTCGCCCCGGCTAACTGATTTTTCGGTATGAACAGCCAGATTGCCAAGCTTGATGATATACGGGAGCTTGCTCCATGTCTGCTTTGTAACGGAATACTTGAAGGTTGGCTCGTGGATCAATGCTTGCAAATTGTCTTTATAGGGCATTTGCATGGTGTTGTCTGCTGAATAGACCCATTTGACGGCAAGCTCCAAGGCCTTACGGCATCCGATGGCCGCCATGGCGGGAGAGGTGGCCAACACCCGCTCCGCCTCAATACAGGCTTGTGAGAATAGCTTATATTCAGGCTTATCATGCAGGAAATCAAAGTTTGCAGACATGATACCGCACCCCAACTTTATTCGTCAAAGTATTGGCTCATCAGGCTGTCAAACAGAAGCTGCGTTTCTTGAATAGATTTTTGGACAAGGTTTTTTTGATCCTCTATTTTTGTGGCTATCATTGTAAATTCATTTTGAAGCTCGATAGGAGGAACGGGTATTGATAAAGCGGATAATGTTTGCTGATTTATATTTTGAATATTGCAACCCCGCCCATCTTTTAATAGCTTTTTTTTCAGAGAAGATACATGTAGTGCATAATTTAGATAATGGCTAGTCAAACAATCAACAGTTATACGGTAACGTATACAAAATCCACTGAACGTCACATGTTCTTCACCAGGAAAAATTTCTATGCAGCGACCAATTAATTCTTTATTTCCATTTGATCTAACAAAAACAATATCTCCATTCTGCAATAGATATTCTTGTGAGGGCAGTTCTGGCAACTCTATAAATGGTAAATGACTTACGTCTTTTATATAAAGCAAATCTTTAAAATCACCAACCCCAAGACAGCGTACAGAAAAACCCGATTTATTTCTAGAATAATTTATGCCATTCTTGAAAGTTCCAACTTCTCCTAATGCTATTTGATTCCATCCCTTTTCGTTTGTTACAAGATCACCAAACATATCATAAAAGATAGACTTGGTAAGATTATCCAATTTCAAAAGCTGCTGTTTGCGCAAAGAAAGCAACTCTGATACGGTGTCCAGGGTTTTGGCTATTTGCTTTTGGGTTTCGAGGGGTGGAAGAGGTATTTGCATTTTTTCAACAATAGCTTTTGATATTTCTTTAAATGTTGCACCTCGTCCGAGCGAGTTGAGATAGTCCGTCTTTCCCTTAAGAAACCAAAATAAAT
>Ga0134090_1000571_pt1 | contig 30061 bp, 21 predicted proteins | sample 1_4taG_FD_94453 | JGI IMG/M metagenome (GOLD analysis project Ga0134090, IMG submission 94453) | Switchgrass degrading microbial communities from high solid loading bioreactors in New Hampshire, USA - 1_4_20_6_A1 metaG | ecosystem: Engineered > Bioreactor > Semi-continuous > Anaerobic >...
ATCCATTTCTCCTTCCAGGATTCTTGCATCCAAGCCTGGTTCCATATAATCAACCACCTCACCGTGAGGAGTCCTCACAATGCCGGAGTGGTCGATGCCAGCCATAAGCACGGCTTTATACAGAGTAGAAGCTACAATATTATATCCTTCATCATCTTCCTTTGCCGGACTTCCCATTTGGTTAAGGCACCGGTTAAAGGAGAAAGTATCGTCTTCAGAACCGCAAGCTTCCACGACAGCTCCGTTTATCGCCTTAGCTGCAAGCACGGCAGAATTTATGTACGACTGGGAGCTGATGTCTGTGGAACACTGGGAAATTATCAAATCCGCATCCTCAAAAAACCCGGAGGTATATTGAGGATGAACAATTTTCACCTCATAATTATCCGAGACGTTAAACTCTATAAGAGAATCGGGCAAATTTCCCATTTGAGCCTTAAGTTTGTTAATTGCATTATCCACATCGAGGGTTATCCCTGAAGAACCGTCCTTCTTTATAACTTTTCCGTCCTTAATATATACGGCTGCATTGACAGGCTCAGTGTTGACAGCCTTGGCAATTTCGGACACTTTTACTCTCAGCTTTCCTTCATTATAGTTGATGACCGGTCCTATCTGATTTCTGGTGCCATAAAAAAAACAACCGTTAATTACCCCCAGCACCCTATGGACGAAATCCTTTCCAAAGGCATTGCAGGCTGTTTCCATGCCGTTAATGGATGCATCTATTTCACCATAATCAATTTTGAATTCCCTTTTCCCGTCAAGCTTTATCGTAATACTGCCGCCATGCAAAATACCCTCGTAATATTGTGAAACTTTCTTCGCTGCTTCCTCACGGCTTAAAGAACTTATGTTTATACTTCCTACATATGTATTTGAGGGAATTTTATTTTCATATAATAAAAATATTGCCATGAGACCGAAGAAAATGGCAAGCATTGTCTGAAAAGCCAAAAACAGGAATAGTTTTTTCAGATTTCCAAGCTCAATCACCTTCTTCACTCCTGCTCAAAAAAGGGTTTCCTCATATGTATAATCTGTTATGCCTTATTGTTCATTGCCAGGTCTATCAGCTTGCCCTCCTGCGTTGCTTTGCTTATTATCTCTTCCGTGATGTCCATACCCTCGCTGACTATAATATTCCCAAGGCTATCGGTTATAGTTTTCGCAGCCTTTCTTCCCTTTAAATATTGAATCTGTTTTTCTTTAAACAGGCCGGCTGCATTATCCTGATATGCTTCCGGTGAATTGCTGTTGTTATTCACTGATAGCAGCTCGCTGGTATTTTCCGGCGCACCAGGCATTTCCGGACTGACGCCTGTTATTACAGCCTCATCAGAAAACTCTAGATTTTTTTTTTCAGCATCTGCTGCCGCTTTTTCCGACATCAGCTGTTCTGCATCATTCAACAGGGTTTCTTCAACATTCTCCGCTACAACTATAAGATTTTTTCCGAAAGTTATGACACTTTCCCTGGGAATAATCTTTATCTGTTCCTCAGCTGCATTGGAAATAAACTCAAGGCCAGCAATACTGCACCGATTGTCTTCATCGATAAATATATCTCCCGTCTCTCCTATCAGTCTTCCTTTTTTTGTGAGAATCCTGGTGTTTTTCACTTTGACATCCTTTTGAAGAAGGTCGACAGCAGCAGGCATTTTGCTTATTTCCTCCATATCACTGCTGTTTTCAATTGTAAGGGCATATCCTCCTATACCAAGCACCTTTTCGGTGGGAATGACACTGGCTCCTAAAATCTGCGTACCGTTATCTACAATGACAAAATCCACGGCACCCTTTTCCGCGTTAACAACCAGTTCCTTCACCTTTCCCACTTCCGAACCGTCACAGATACTTATAACAGGTAAACCTATCACCTCTTGAGTTTTTTTCATTTACTCCCACACCCCTTCATATATATCAAATATGATCACGTCCAACAGAATCTCACAAATTTCTTTCTATTCTCTCTCTTACCGATGCATCCATCATATCTCCATATTTATATCCACAGTCCTCCAGGAACTTTCTGGACATTTCCACACGGCCCAGTTCCTTGTAAAGAATGCATATATCCGCAATAATCAATGAAAGAATTTCTCCCTGGGGCTTTAAATCCAATGCACGCATATACTGTGCGATGGCCGCCTCCAAATCTCCCTTTATCTTGCTGTCAAATGCTTCATTGATAAAATCACTTAAACATGAACCATTTTCGGAATTATCCTTTTCTTCCAATGCCGGCGCTGCCTCTTTAATCGGCTCCTCTCCATTTTTCGCCTCCCCGGCATATGCTTTTACACCTTCCGGAATTGCTTCGTCCACCGGTATTGTTACACTTGCCGTTTCAATCTGACAAACCGGTTCCGGCTCCCTTCCTTCCTCAGCATTTTCGACTGTAGCCGGCATATTTTTCTCCCGATTCTGCCCGTCCGGTGTCAGGGCACCATCTTTTTCGGTTTCCACCAAGGTTTTGGGGGATTCAGATATTGCAGCGGCAGCCGCTTCGCCTGGGGCTACATTGACATTCTCCCAAGTTTTAACTTCTATTCCCATTTTACCAATATTTCGTGCTCTGTCAACAAATTTTTCAAATATGTTTCTTATATAGTTCATTGCTTTATTTATAGTCATATTCTCTCCCTTATGATCCGCTATTCGTGCAATCCCTGTTGTGAGGGCTACAAGCATTATAACATATACTATGAAGGTCAAAAAAAGTGCAAGATAAAAATTGCTCCAGGAGAATTCTATAGTGTTTTTTTGCCGCAGGAGGCCGCCGACGACAGAAAATGTAACAGGAACCACAATACTGATTGCTATTGAGCCGATGAAAGAAATAATTGCGGCGTTAAGCCCTAATTCATCCTTCCCGCTTTTCCTTCTGAAAAACAAGACTGACGTAATAGCAACAGCTGCTGTGGCAACAATTAAATATATAACCATACTTCCACGCTTCCCCTTGTTGTATTTTTACTCTCATGATAAACTGCGGAATCCACGACCATAGATATAATTGCTTATTTACCATGAACGGCAGAATTATGTCTACTTTGTAAACATGAATATTTCATTTGAATTATCGAAAAAAAATCCTGAAACCTTAATAGAATCTTCATAAGCAATCACTTCTTCATAAATGAGCATAAAATTCCGTGACCGCTCATGCCTGCAAAGTGCCAGCAATGTATAAAAAACATCCATGTTTTCGCGCTAAAGCAAATAAAAAAAGAGATATGGAAATCTCTCCATATCTCCTGATTGCTATTGGGATGGCAAATGCCACCCAGTAAGGACTTTGTCTCAACATAAAAACCTGCCATGCTTCAAGGATCTAAGCTACTGCTGAATCATATCCGTGTTTGGATCGGCATCGCCCAGTATTGCCTGTTCTTCGGCAATTATCATCTTATCATCTTCACTTTTCATGCTGCTCGCCTTTGTCTTATCTTTTTTATTGTTAACCAGGGCTGCGCTCAAAACAGATTCCATCTTTTCCACAGGGATAAATTTGAGCTTCTCCCTGACATTTTGTGGTATATCCTCTATATCTTTTTTATTGTCCACAGGAAGGATTATTGTATCGATTCCGGCTCTGTGGGCTGCCAGAACCTTCTCTTTCAAACCGCCTATGGGCAGCACCCTTCCCCTCAGAGTGATTTCACCGGTCATAGCCACGTTCCTTCTCACCGGCATACCCGTCAATGCCGACACCATAGCCGTAGCCATGGTAATACCCGCCGAAGGTCCATCCTTAGGTATAGCTCCTTCAGGCACATGTATGTGGATATCGTATTTATTGTGGAAGTCCTTATCTATACCCAGCTGCTCCGCTTTCGATCGTATGAAGCTTATGGCAGCCCGGGCGGATTCCTTCATTACATCCCCCAATTGACCTGTAAGCTCCAGCTTGCCATCACCGCTCATAAGATTGACTTCGATAGATAATGTGTCACCGCCAACAGGGGTCCAGGCCAAGCCTGTGGCAACACCCACTTCATCCTTTTCCTTAGCCTTGTCATATCTGTATACCTTCACACCGAGGAATTTCTCCAGATTATTGGAGGTAACCTTAACGGACTTCTTTCCGGTGGATACCAGTTCCTTGGCAGCTTTACGGCATACTGTAGCTATCTGTCTTTCAAGGTTCCTGACTCCGGCTTCCCTTGTGTAATAGTTTATGATATCCCTTACAGCCTTTTCATCAATCTTCAAATTTGCCTTTTTTAGGCCGTGGGCCTTTATCTGCTTTGGTACAAGGTACTTCATCGCAATATTGACCTTTTCTTCCTCAGTATAGCTGGTGAGGCTTATTACTTCCATCCTGTCCAGCAGTGGCCTCGGTATTGTGTCAAGATTGTTGGCCGTTGTGATGAACATTACGTCGGAAAGGTCGAAGGGCAGCTCCAGGTAATGATCCCTGAAAGCAAAATTCTGTTCTGCGTCCAGTACCTCCAGCATCGCAGAAGCCGGGTCACCCCTGAAATCACTGCTCATCTTATCAATTTCATCCAGCAGCACCAGAGGATTTTTCGATCCTGCCTGCTTCAAAGCTGCTATTATCCTTCCGGGCATCGCTCCGACGTAGGTTCTTCGGTGTCCTCTGATTTCTGCTTCATCCCTCACTCCGCCCAGCGACATTCTCACATATTTTCTGTTCAAAGCTCTTGCTATTGACTTGGCTATAGAGGTTTTGCCCACTCCCGGAGGTCCTACCAGGCAAAGTATCGGGCCTTTGAGGGCGCTCTTGAGTTTTCTTATGGCCAGATACTCGATAATTCTATCCTTAACTTTTTCCAGTCCATAATGATCCTCATCAAGAATTTTCTTTGCCTTATCCAGATCGATGATCTCCTCCGTGGATTTATTCCAGGGAAGATCCAATATCCAGTCCAGATATGTTCTTATGACAGAGCCTTCTGCCGACCCGGAGGGCATCTTGAGCAGGCGATCCAGCTCTTTAAGAACCTTGTTTTCTACCTCTTCGGGAACTTCGGCTTTTTTCAGCCTTGCCTTGTATTCCTCCACTTCACCGCTTATACCGTCCCTGTCACCCAACTCGTTCTGTATTGCTTTCAATTGTTCCCTAAGGTAATATTCCTTCTGGGACTTGTCTATCTGCTTGCGCACCTTCGCATTTATTTCTTTTTCAATTTCCAGAATTTCAATTTCCTTCAGCATCAACCGGAACAATTTTTCGAGTCTTATCCGGGGATGGAATTCATCGAGAATTTCCTGCTTCTGTTCTACCTTAAGTGTAAGGTTGGAAGTTATCACATCCGCCAACTGCCCATGATCCTCTATGGAATTGACAGTCAACAATATATCGGGTGAAATTTTGTTGCTAAGCCTTACATACTCCTCAAAGGTTGACAGTGTACTTCTTTTAAGGGCTTCTATTTCATCTTTGTCATCTTCATCATAAGTGTATATCTTTTCTACAACCTCAGCCATGAAGAAGGGCTCTGTTTGCGTAATTTCGCCTATTTCAGCACGGCTTATGCCCTCCACAATAACCCTGATGGTATCTCCTGGAAGCTTAAGCAGCTGCTTTACTTTGGATATGGTACCTACCCTATATATATCTTCTTCGGAAGGCGAATCAACTCTTGCGTCCTTCTGCGTCACCAGCAGGATCAACTGATTGTTTACCATAGCCTCTTCCAGAGCTTTTATGGATTTTGCCCTACCCACGTCAAAAGGCAAGGTCATATATGGAAACACCGTCAATCCGCGGAGGGGCAAAAGCGGTAGAATCTGCTTCTTTATTGCTTTATTTGACTCTATCATCATATCATCCCTTCAAACTCTAATAAAAATTGCCTCCAATTTATTACAACAGGCAGATGCAACTATACGCCGATTTAGACTAGCTACCTCTGCCTAATACCATAATCGTAACAATTATAACCTTTAACCCTCATCATTTCAATTGTTTTATCTGGAATATGAGGGAACTCTTTGGCTTACAGTAGCATTCGATACTATCAAAACACCATACTCTTCCCTCTCCAGGAACACCTTTCCTGTCTTGTAGACTCATCTGGGCTTCCGATTCGCTTTTGAAAGGCGTTCCATCACTGTGCTTAAGCACGCTTCCGCCTGGTCCATCTCTTTCGCGTCCGGGACAACATCACCATACCTCACCTTTTCATAAACCTTTGTGATACCTTCTATGGAAATATCTTCACTTCCGGCTTTTCTGCATATTTCACCCGGGGTATCCGACCTTGCAACTCCAATGCCTGCCGCATTCAATACATCCAGTATCATGCCGTATATATATCTGACCTTGGCTGCCGGATTTGTTATTTTCTTCAGTCCTCTCATGCTCCACCGGAGCTTTTCTTCCGATTTTTTCCTTTTTCCGGCGGAATTTTTAACCGGCTTTATTTCAACTACCTCATCGTTATAATCTTCCTCTTCCGGCTCAACTTTATCCGTGCTGCGAAGAATATTCAATACAAACATCCATACCTTTTGAAAAGCTTTCCTGACAGCCCGCAAGATGACCGGCAGAGCTTTATATATAAGATATATAAAAATAACAATAAATATCCCTTTGAGTATCAAATCCGCAACCGGATTCATGCCGCTCTCATCACCCAAATCCGGGAGCTGTGGGGGCTGCGCTTGACCAATGATGCCGTCCGTTTCCGGAGCACGGCTGAATAGAAATTCCAGCGCTCTCAAAAACAGCACTATTCCTTTGCGGACGACATTGTTGAGTATATTCAGGAAAAATACAATAATGCCTTTAAGGTTTAAAAACAGCAGAGTGATGCCAAACAGTGTCAAAACCGAAAATATGTTGAATTTCCTAATATCCTTTGATACTCCGGCCAGACGCCTGTTCATATGGAGGAATACACTGTCTATTCCGGCCTGGTTGAATACTATCATGGATGTCACCGTCAGGATATATGCATAGAATATAAAATTCAGCCTTATGTCCGAAAATGAGCAAATTGCTGTCGATATGGCTATAGTAATGATACCACCGTACAATTTCGTCCGGTTCAAAATATCATCGAACTCTCCATACCGGGCCCTCACTCCCACTATATAGAAAATCAACGCTGCTATAGCCTCAAAGGCAGCTCTGAATATTCCGTCCCTTTGAAATACCACAGCCGCTATTGCCGCCGGCACCAACGCTGCAATATGAACTACCAGTCCGCTTAGAAACAGCGCCGTGGCATGTTTATCCAATATGAACTCCGCCACCTTTCCCGAAGCCAACCGGGAAAAAAAGGCGGAATTCTCCCTTATAACAGCCGATGCGATGAAAAATCCGGCTGTCATCAGAATTGATGCAAGCAAAAGGGACAGCGCTCCGCCATCTGTTTTGAATAATAATGCCCTGACGGTGATTACTGCGGGGTAAATAAACGAAAACACCCCCAGCAGCGCTGTTGCCTTTAATGCATATGTTCTGAAGTTCTCATGCATTCATATCCTTCCCTGCTCTATTGATATTGTATCCACCCTTCAACTAAAACCAGCTTGCTGTGCAGGTATTTCGAGCCTTAGCTCATGCCTGCACTGCATAATCTTTTTCCGAATCCGTCGACAAAACATAGATGTTCATGTCTTCCGGCACTTTTGCACCTTCCGGTTCTTTCAAAAGCAGGATGGAAATCCGGTTGTCAAGCCTTTCCAGTTCCCTCACATGCTCACATATGGCATCGGTGAGATAGCAGGTTATTATTATGACATCGCAGTTCCGTATCTTTCCCTCCATCCAGCTTAAGAAATCCTGAAAATCCTTCACTCTCTTAAGCTCCAGCTTTGCCAGTATCTCCATGAGCATTGAAACATGCTCCCTGCCGGCAGCTTCTTCAGTAAATACCATCTTGCCGTCATCGTCGATTGTGGTGCCGTTGGTAGCAAATCTCACCGGAGCCCCCGACATAAGGGACGAATCAAAAATCGATGCCGCCACCTTTATTCCATACTCTACCAATTCCTTGTCGATGGTGTTGTAATATTCATTTTCTATGGATTGAATATTGAGCATAACAGTAAGGCTCAGCCGGGATGTATAATCGTTATTCCTGACCATAAGCCTGCCTTCTTTTGCTGTAGCCCTCCAGTGTATTCTGTTCATAGGGTCCCTCGGAGTATACTCCCTGGCTCCTGAAACTATAAAAGGGTCATCTATGATCCAGCGTCTGACTATCCTTTCCCCCTGGAGGTAGTTGATTGGAATAAAATACTGCTCAAAATCCACGACAGCCGGGTATACCTTGAGAGTCGCACCCACCTTGACCGGCATTGAGTTTGTTCTGAAACTCAGAAGATCACCGCTTACCAGAGTGGACGTATCTATATTATATATACCCCTTTTCAGGCACTTTACCTTCCATCTTCGGATTATCTTCTGATAGCTTTTTAATACGAAGCTGCTGGTGGCATAGCGGCTCTCCTGGTTGACAACCGAACGGGCACCTGCAAAATCCAGCCAGCGGGATGTGTATATATTGGCCTTAAGCCACGGTACAGGCAGCACTTTCCTGTTTTCCACCGTCTCTACCAAAAATATCTCATCCCCTTCATGAGCTTCCTTAACGCTGAACTCACATTTATATATAAGGTTTTTAAAGGCGAGTTTCCCAAAGATCAAGCTTTGCATCCCTATTACCGCAAGGACGATTATGATAAATGCCAGGATTTCCATTGGCTTTTCTCCCTCAATTATATTTCCTCCGTTGGAACAGGAATCTCCTTCAAAATATCCGATAATACTGCTTCCGATGGCTTAATGCCTTTGGTTGTGACTGCATGCCCTCTTAGTATTATCCTGTGGGCAAGCACTGGTAAAGCCAGATGCTTGACATCATCGGGGATGACATAATCCCGCCCTTTCAATGCAGCATATACCTGGGCTGCCTTCATAAGGGCAAGGCTTCCTCTTGGACTGACACCGAGGATGATTTTCTCATGGTTTCTGGTAGCCTCTATGATACTTATTATGTAATCCTTTACCGCATCATTTACCCTTACCGAAGCAAAAGCTTCCTGAGCTTCAACTATCTCCTCCGACGAAGCAACAGTATCTATATCCACCGACGAGGTTTTTGCCTGGAACCGGTCCAGAATTTCCTTACCTTCCTGCGCTGTCGGATATCCCATCCTGAGCCTCATCATAAACCTGTCCAGCTGAGCTTCCGGCAGCGGGAATGTTCCCTGGGTCTCCACAGGATTTTGGGTAGCTATGACAAAAAAGGGCTTGGCAAGGATTTTCGTATCCCCGTCTATAGTCACCTGGCGTTCCTCCATGCATTCAAGAAGGCTTGACTGTGTTCTCGGGGTAGCCCTGTTGATTTCATCGGCTAGAATTATGTTGGTAAATATGGGGCCCTGTCTGAAAACAAATTCCCCCTGCTTCTGATCAAAATAATTTATGCCTGTAAGATCGGTGGGCAGTAAATCCGGTGTAAACTGTATCCTCTTGAATTCACAATCTATCGACCGGGCAAGGCATTTTGCCAGCATGGTTTTGCCCACTCCGGGCACATCCTCCAGCAGTACATGGCCCGAGCAAAAAAGAGATATCATCACAAGATCGATTATGTCATCCTTACCGACAATAACCCGGGAAATATTAGATTTGATTCTTTCACCAAGACTTTTTACCTGCTGCAGTTCCAATTTCAACACTCCCTTATACCGGAAAAATGGTAATAAAATTAAATCATATAAGTTTATTATAAATCAAATCCTATGGGAAAGTATATATAAATTGGCAATATTGTATTAAGAATGCTTTTATGGGTTATAAAGCGATGAAATATCTATTATTGCAGTATCAAAAGCGGTAATCCAATTTTTGCATCATGAAATTGCAGTACCGTTGTGTTATACTATATTGTTAAATATTGTTTTTGATAAAATGCGCCCTTTGTATGTATAATTGTGAGGGAGGGATTTCCTGTGAAAAAAAAGCATTATGTAGTCCTGCTTTCTGCTATGATTTTGCTTATTCTTGCAATTACTTCATTTATATATTACAGCATTAATACCGCCCTTGCTTCTGTCGATCAGAATGCCGGAATAATAGTACCGGACAAGGAGCCTGTCTATCACTTTGCAATGGTTTGTGAGAACGTCGATGATCCTTTTTGGCTCTCCATAAAGAAAGGTGTGGAAAAGGCTTCAAAGGAATTCAACGTGGCTGTCGAGTTTAATGGGCCAGGCATTTCAAATATGGATGAGCAGTGGAAATACCTGGATATGGCTATAGCATCCAGAGTGGACGGAATAGTAACTTACGTATGGGATGAAGATCAAGCCGGTGAGCTTATAAACAAAGGCGTGAAAAAGAATATACCTGTTGTCACTATTGGCAGAGATGCCAAGGCCAGCATGAGAACCGCATTTGTAGGCATGAATGCGTATAGTTCCGGCGTTCAGCTGGGCAGAATGGCCCTTGCCGCCACAGGCGATGAGGGTGATGTTGCTGTGCTTATTGGTAAAAATCAGGTTGGCGGAACAATGCTCCAAAATCTGATGATTTCAGGTATTAAAGACGCTTTTAAGATACATGACCGGATTGATTTTAGTATAATTGAATATGATGACTTAAATTTTTTAGGCATCGAGGATACCATAAAAGATTTGCTGACCAGCAGGCCCGAGCTGGATACGATAGTATGCACGACTGCAAGCGATACCATAGCTGTTGCCCAGAGATTAATCGATCTTAACAAGGTAGGCTACAATATAATCGGCTATGGTGATTCCCCGGAGCTATTGCGCTATATAGACAGCGAAGTAGTTTTTGGCACCGTCACAGCCAATCATGAACAAATGGGTTATGATGCTATCCGCGCACTGATGGATATAAAGGAAAAAGGCAGAACGTCAGCCTATTTTACAGTGGAAACACGCTTGATAACAAAAGCAAATGTCGATGAATATCTGAAGCCTGGGGAGGACTGAAATGCGTTTGTGGAGAAGGCTTAAGCAAATATGGAACAATAGCAGCATCAAGAAAAAGCTGATATTATATTTCATGGCGACTATCATGCTTTTAAGCGCTACCAATATATATCCCTATTACAGCATCAGTGTGCTTATGAACAAAATGAGCGGAACTTTTGAGATGAATGTAAAACTGAATAGCCTTCACAAAAGCCTGGAAAAGCTTGATTATGCCTATGAAAACTACCTGACTACAAAGCACTCCAAAAACCTTAGCGACTACTACAAATATTCCAGCGAGTTGAGGAAAGAAGCAGAGTCCATAGAAATGAACTATTCGAGCATTGAAAACATACTTATGATGAAAAATATCAAGAATATGATATCCACCTACCTGGAGGAAATAGATGCTGCAGTAACCGCCCGAAGAGGAAGGATGGTGGATGAATATCTTTTGCACTACAGGGAAAGCGCCAGGATTCACCAGTATATCAACGAGTATATTCAAAAGCTCAATAATACCCTGTTTTTGCAAAATACCGACCGTTATATGTCGGTGAAGAGCAGATTTAATATCGTGCATATGCTGAACATAGGTATAATTTGCTCCATCATCGCATTAAGCATATTATTAATACTGTGGTTTACCTATAGGATCACAAATCCAATATCAGAGCTTTCCAAGGCTGCCGATGAGATAACTCACGGGAATTTCAACGTGCCCAGCGTAAAAGTGGACTCCAATGATGAAATAGGAGTCATGGCAGAAGCCTTTAACCGCATGACAGGCAGCATCAGGCAATATATAAACGAAATCAAGGAGAAGGCCGAGCTTGAGAGCCGCCTGAAAGAGCAGGAGATGGAAAACCTGATAATGAAAAGCAACCTTAAGGAGGCAGAACTCCATGCCCTACAGGCACAGATCAATCCTCACTTTCTGTTCAACACTCTTAATGCCGGAGCCCAGATTGCAATGCTGGAGGGCGCTGACCGTGCCTGTTCCTTTATCGAAAGCGCGGCCGAGCTTTTCAGGTATAACCTGAGGAATCTGGATAAGCCTGTGACAATTGGAGATGAGATCAGGAATGTTGAAAATTACACGAAATTGCTGAATGAACGTTTTGGTGACAGAATTGAGTTTTATTTGAGCAAAGACGAAAGCATACTGGGAGTCAAGATACCATGCATGGTACTCCAACCCATTGTGGAAAATGCCTTTATTCATGGTATTGGTGATTTAGAGGAAACAGGAAGGATATGGGTAAAAGCCGAAAGGCGCGGGCAAAATGCAGAAATTTCCGTAAGAGATAATGGAAAGGGTATGCCCCCCGAAAAGATAAAGGAAATCCTAAATGGAGAGGCACACGATAAAGCAACTGCTGAAAGTGCACATAAAGGGCATACTAATGGTATTGGATTAAATAATATTTTGAGCCGCTTAAAGATTTTTTATGGCAATGATAAAGTTTTGAATATTTACAGTGAACCTGGCAAAGGAACGGAAGTTTTACTGCGAATACCTATTAATCAGGATTGATTGGGGGATAATTATGTATAAGCTGATAATCGCCGATGATGAAAAGATAGTCATTGATTCACTCAAATATATAATAGAAAAAAATTTCAACAATATAGAAATTATCGCTACCGCCAGATCCGGGCGCGAAGTCATAGAAAAAGTCGATGATGCTGTTCCTGATATCATATTCATGGACATCAGGATGCCCGGAATTAATGGTCTTGAAGCCATAAAAGAAATAAAAAGCCGTCATAAGCAGGTTGTCATTATTGTTTTAACAGCCTTTGATCACTTTGACTTCGCGAAAGAAGCCATCAATCTCGGTGTCATCGAATACCTTTTGAAACCGGTAAACCGGACAAAGGTTGTGGAAGTCATTAACAAGGCCATCGAAATTGTAAAGACTGAAAAGGAAAAGCGCAGAATAGAACTTGAATTGAAGGAAAAGATGGAATATATAGTTCCAATATTGGAAAACGGGTTTATTTACTCATTGATTCTCTTCGATGATAACAGGAATGAACTTCTAAACTACAAACAAATTTTTGAAATTGAGGAAAACGGCGGATATGTGATGACCGTTGAGTTTGGAGATGAGGAAAAGAATGGAGAGCTGGAGAACAAAATCGGCTACAGCGTGCGCAGCCAGCATTTTTATCCCTTTCTGAAGGATACCATCAATACCTTGCATAAGTGCATAGTAGGTCCTGTAATGCTGAACCGTGTTGTTGTATTTGTTCCCACCAATTGTGATACGGATGAATTTTCAGCACGCCAGGAAGCATTGTCCATTGCCGAAAGCCTTTTTCAAAAGCTTTCCAATAAGCTGAAATGCAGCTTTAAAATCGGCATCGGAAGAACCTATGATAATTTCGAACTGCTTCCGTCATCCTACGAAGAGTCGTTGAAAGCATTGCGCTATCTCCAGAGCAGCGGCGTTATGCACTATATGGATATCCCCTCAAGAAATCCACAGATGTCCCAATATCCGGAGCACAAGGAAAAAACGCTATTGCAGAAGGTGGCTCTTGGAGATGCTGTTGAGAGCGTGAATGCATTGAATTATATTTTCGATTGGCTGGTAAGCAATTATAGTAATCAGCCTTTAAAGATTAAAAACAAGCTTTTGGAGATTGTTTTTCTGGTCAACCACATGGCATGGGAATACGGTACTGATCTCGAATCAGACGAAATCGGCTTTCTTGAGGAAATGCTGTCTATAAATGATCTCACTGAGCTCAAGCTGTGGTGCAGAAAAAGAGTGGAGAGCGTTGCCGCACAGATAAATTCCTATCGGGATTACAAAATTGGAGATCTGACCAGGAAAGCAAAAGAATATATAAAAGCGAATTATTCCAAGCCCATAACTCTGGAAGATATATCCAGAGAAATAAATGTCAGCCCCCAGTATTTCAGCAAACTATTTAAAGAAGAAACAGGAGAAAACTTCATAGACTATCTCACCGGTATCAGAATCAAAATTGCAAAAGATTTGCTGGAAAAAAGTGAAATGAGCATAAAGGAAATTTGCTATAATATAGGATACAGCGACCCGAATTATTTCAGCAGGATATTTAAAAAAGTGGTGGGAGTAGCACCCACAGAGTATAAGGAAAGCTTTTTTAGATCTGAATTAAACTGATATTCGAGGAGATGTTAATGTGTATTGTCTGAGGAGATTGGCAATCATCCTGTTGCTGATGATTTTTTTACCGCTTGTGTTGGGCTCATGCAGCAAAACAAAAGAAAACGGACCGGATGGTAATGATCAAAAAGAAAAAAAGATAGTAATAGGCTATTCAATGGATACTCTGGTTCATGAGAGATGGCTTCGGGACAGGGACATCTTTATGGCGAGAGCCAATGAGCTTGGTGCAGAAGTGATTTTGCAGGTAGCTAATAGTGATAGCGCCGAACAGGAGAAACAGGTGCAGTATCTTCTTGATCAGAACATTGATATACTGGTACTTGTGCCTCATGATGCCGATGAAGCCGCAGATATGGTAAAAGCTGCTAAAAATAAAGGAGTAAAGGTCATCTCTTATGACAGGCTTGTAAAGAAAGCAAATGTCGATTTGTATATATCCTTTGATAATGTAAAGGTGGGAGAGCTTATGGGACAAGCGGCAATAGAGAATTCTCCTACAGGCAATTATCTGATATTGAATGGTTCAAAAAAGGATAACAACTCCTTTATGTTTAATAAAGGCTACATGTCAGCTCTGAATTATAGAATTGAAAGCGGCATCATTCAGGTGATAGGCGAAACATGGGTAGATGACTGGATGTATGAGAATGCTTTATCCTTTGTTGAAGAAGCTTTGCGCTCCGGAGAGCGAATTGATGCAATAATAGCTGCCAATGATACTTTGGCGGGGGCATCGGTGCAGGCATTGGCTGAGAAAAGGCTTGCAGGAAAGGTGACCGTGATAGGACATGATGCCGATCTGGACGGATGCCAGAGAGTGGTAGAAGGCACCCAGTATGCAACCGTCTATAAACCCATCGATGTAATTGCCAGGACAGCCGCAGAGTTTGCTGTGAAAATGGCAAGAGGAGGGTTGATACAGGCAAATGATACCATAAATGACGGCAAATATGATGTTCCCTATTACAAAATCGAACCGATTCTTGTCACCAGTGAAAACATGGTTGATGTCATCATCAAGGATCAATTTCACAGGCTTGAAGACGTATATATGAATATACCAAAATCCCAATGGCCTAAAATAGAATAATTTATCATACTGCTGGCATAACAGATCAATCAGAATTTTTCAGGGATAAGCTGCCTCAAAAGGCAGCTTTTGCTTTGCCTTACCTTTTTTAATGTTAAAAATCTCATGGTCACTTCTCTTATTTTTCACACAGATAAATAATATGCAGATTGGTGTTAACTATGTCCAGACGGTGCGGTGTTATAATGAACTCAACAAAGGCGAAGACGCCAAAAAAGGAGGATTTCTAATGAAGCGTTACTTGAAATTTGTGACATTTATCGTTTCAGCAGTTATGCTTGCAGCAATGTTTGCCGGGTGTTCAGCAGGCAATTCAGGCAATAGCAACTCCAAAGGCAAGGTTGATATCGGCATAGTTCTGCCGACAAAAGATGAACCAAGATGGGTTCAGGATGAACAAAGATTCAAGGAAGCACTGAAAGACACTGATTACTCCGTGGAAATACTGTTCAGCCAGGGTACATCGGCTAAAGAAAAGGAAAACGTGGATGCCTTGATTGCAAAAGGCATAAAAGTATTGATTATTTGTCCTCAAGATGGTGATGCCGCAGCTGCAGCTGTAGAAGCAGCTAAAAAGGAAGGTATCAAGGTAATATCCTATGACAGGTTGATTACAAACACTGATGCAATTGACTATTATGTGACTTTTGACAGTATAGCTGTAGGTAAGGCGCAAGCTCAATACCTGGTTGACAATGCAGAAGGCAGCGGAAATCCGCTCTACCTGTATGCCGGCGGTGCTTTTGACAATAACGCATTCCTCTTCTTTGAAGGTGCCTGGAGCGTATTGCAGCCGAAGATTGCTGATGGTACTTTCGTTATTAAAAACTCCAGCGAGGCGGTTGCTTTACAGGATAAGGCCACTTTGACCAGAGAAGAAATGAGCAAGATCATCGGCCAGGTAACAACAAACTGGGATTTCAATGAAGCAAAGAACAAGGCTGAAGCTCATTTGACTTCTGCTTCAGCTGCTGATAAAGGCGATGTATTCATACTCGCTCCCAATGATGGTACTGCTCGTGCAATAGCAGATGCATTCAAGGCAGACTCTGCAGTAAAGAGCTATGTGATAACCGGTCAGGATGCTGAAAAAGCTTCCATTCAATACATCATTGATGGCAAACAGTCAATGACCGTATTCAAAGATGTACGTACCCTTGTTAAAGATTCAATATCCATGGCAATTGCTCTGTTAAAGGGTACCACACCTGAAACCACCGGTTCATACAACAACGGAAAGATTGATGTTAAGGCAAAACAGACTGAGGTTATTGTTGTAGACAGCAAAAATGTTAAATCCGCATTGATTGATTCAGGTTACTATTCAGCATCTGATTTCACAGGTTTAAAGTAATAGCAAATAATTAGTACAGGCAGAATAGTGATAGCAGCAGCCATCACTATTCTGCCGTTCTAAGGTTTGCTTATCAAAGGAGCGTTAATGATTATGGTCGAACACATACTGGAAATGAGAAACATTACCAAAGAGTTTCCCGGAGTGAAGGCTTTAAACAACGTGAATTTCAAGGTTAAAAGAGGAGAAATTCACTGCCTCGTAGGTGAAAATGGCGCAGGAAAATCAACACTGATGAAGGTTTTAAGCGGTGTTTATTCTCATGGGGAATACACTGGTGATGTTATTTTCAATGGTGAAGTTCAGAAATTCACAAGCGTCAGGGACAGTGAGAAGGCTGGTATTGCGATCATATATCAGGAATTGGCGCTTGTTCCGGAAATGACGGTATATGAGAACATATTTTTGGGGCATGAAATAAGAAAGGGCGCTGCCATCGACTGGAATGAGACCATATTGCAAGCCGGAGAAATGTTAAAAAGAGTAAAGCTTAATGTTAATCCTGCAGTAAAAATAAAAGACCTGGGTGTAGGAAAGCAGCAACTGGTTGAAATTGCAAAGGCTTTGAGCAAGGATGTAAAGCTGCTTATTCTGGACGAACCCACAGCAGCTTTGAACGAAGATGACAGTGAAAACCTTCTAAAACTGTTAAAAGAACTGAAAGCACAAGGTATAACTTCAATCATGATTTCCCATAAGCTTAAGGAAGTTATAGCTATCGCCGATACCGTAACTGTTTTGAGGGACGGTCAGACGATTTGCTCCCTGGATGCTAAAAAAGGGGAAATCACTGAAAATGTAATTATAAAAAATATGGTCGGCCGCGAGATTGATAATATCTATCCAAAGCGGAATTTCAAACCATCGAATGAAACAGTTTTCGAGCTTAAGAATTGGAGTGCATATGATCCCGGACTCGGGAGAGAAATACTTAAAGATATAAACTTGAATGTGAAAAAGGGAGAAATTGTCGGAATAGCCGGATTAATGGGTGCCGGACGAACTGAACTCGCCCAGAGCATTTTCGGTAATGCGGCAGAGTATCAGCTAAAGGGCGATCTGATAATAAAGGGACAAAAAAAGGTTTTCAAACATCCTGACGATGCTATCCGCGCAGGAATTGCCTATGTTACGGAAGATAGGAAAGGCAACGGTCTGATATTGATTGATGATATCAAGCAGAACATTACATTGGCTAATTTAAAATCCATATCAAAAAATGGTGTAATAAATCAGAATGAAGAAATAAAAGTCGCAAATGAATATAAAGCATCACTTAATATTAAAGCACCCGGTATCGAGCAAAAGGTTGGCAATTTAAGCGGTGGAAACCAGCAGAAGGTTTCTCTGGGTAAATGGTTGTTTGCCAGACCTGATATTCTCATACTGGATGAGCCTACACGTGGTATAGATGTAGGCGCCAAGTATGAAATATATACGATAATGAATGAGCTGGTAAGACAGGGTATGAGCATCATAATGATATCCTCCGAACTCCCTGAAGTCTTAGGTATGAGCGACAGGATATACGTGGTTTCGGAGGGTAGGATTACCGGTGAATTATCAATAGAGGAAGCCACTCAGGAAAGAATCATGGAGCTGGCAACAAATTAGGAGGAATGGTCATGAAATTTGTCAAAGAATCACGAACTCTGATTAAGCAAAACATACGCGATTATGGAATGTATATCGCCCTGTTTTTGATAATGTTGACATTCACTATTACAACTGACGGATTGTTTATTTCCTCAAGAAATATAAGCAATTTGATTAATCAGACGGGATATATCGCCGTGCTGGCTGTCGGTATGACTCTGGTCATAGTCATCAGACATATTGACCTTTCAGTTGGTTTTGTTGCCGGTTTTCTAGGGGCAATAGCAGCTATTATGCTCACAAAGATGGGGTTGTCGGTAATAATAACCATTCCCGTAATCCTGCTGCTGGGAATCCTGATTGGCCTTGTTAATGGATTTCTGGTTGCAAAATTGGAGATACCGTCCTTTGTGGCATCTCTCGCAGGGATGCTGGTTTTCAGAGGAGCTCTTCTCCTGGTGACTGAAGGAACAGGAACTATTATAATCAATGATGAATTTTTCAATGCCATAGGAAATGGCTTCATACCCGATATTGCCGATGTCGGGAACATCCATCTGCTTACGCTCATTCTTGGAACGCTGGCTATCGCGCTCTATGTCTGGAGTCAAATCAGAACCAGGGCAAACAAGAAAAAGTACAATTTTGAAGTGACTTCCCTCGGCATGTTTATTCTCAAAATAAGCTTTGTGTCAGTCTTAATCGCCTGTATAACATGGATACTTGCCGGCTATAACGGCCTTTCATGGACTGTGGTGGTAGTGTTGATCGTAGTGGCTCTGTATCATTTCATAAGCACCAAGACGGTTTTGGGAAGGCATATATATGCGGTGGGTGGTAATCCTGAAGCGGCAAAATTAAGTGGTATTAATGTAAAGAAAATAACATTCATAGTATTTGGATCAATGAGCATGCTTGCTGCGCTGTCAGGCATATTATACACTTCCCGTCTTCAGTCGGCAACTACTACAGCAGGAACCTTGTTTGAGCTTGATGCTATTGCAGCCGCCTATGTTGGAGGAGTATCCGCAGCCGGTGGAGTTGGTAAGGTAACCGGCTCCATTATCGGGGCATTGGTTATGGCTTCATTAACCAGCGGTATGAATCTTATGGGTGTGGGCATCTCATATCAGTATATAATCAGAGGAGCCGTCCTCGCCGCTGCCGTAATCTTTGACGTCGCAACCCGCAAAAGAAGGAAATAATGCGTAAAGAGAGCATAAAGAGTACGCATAGAGATGGAAGCTTTATCGGACATAATGGTGACAATACCTACTACATTCTACGGTTTGATATGATAGGCTAACAAATATTATTTAAATAGCAGCTTAATTGAAAAGCAGCTTATTATCCTTAACGGATAAAAGCTGCTTTTTATTGTATTAGAACTTACCGGAGTTTTTATTCAGGTAATTTTCAGGTAATTATCGCTGTCTATGCGTTCATGGCCTTTGCAAATTTGTCACCCATCTCAACAAACATCTTAAGCTCATCCTCCGTAGGACGATACTTGATTTGGAGAGGCTCATGCAGAATCTTCACACCTGATTCCTCCAGGGATTTGCTTATTATCTTTGGCGCTTCCCCGCTCCATCCATAGCTTCCAAAAGCAGCGCCTACCTTGTTCTTAAATCTATGTCCTTTTATTTCATCCAGAAGCGCGGAAATTGACCGCAAAACCGTGTTATTTACAGTGCAGCTGCCTATTATTACTCCCTTAGCCTTGAATATTTCGGTCAGCACATCACTCTGATCCGATACAGAATTATTATACAGCTTGTATTTGATACCGTTTTTAGCCAAACCTTCCCCTATCGCTTCGGCCATCATCTTGGTAGCGTTATACATTGTGTCATATATAATGACAACAGTTCCTTCATTGTAATCCTGAGACCATTCATAATACTTATCTATTATTTGAACAGGATTCTCTCTCCATATAACCCCGTGGCTCGGAGCAATCATATCTATCGGAAGATTTAAAGCTCTTATCTCCTCTATTTTCTTCTTAATCAAAGGACTATACGGAGTAAGGATATTGGCGTAATACTTGATTGCTTCCTGATACAGTTCGCAGGTATCGACTTCATCATTGAAAAGGGATGCCGGAGAATAATGCTGTCCAAAAGCATCATTTGAAAGCACCATGTTTGCTCCCTTTACATATGTAAGCATGCTGTCCGGCCAGTGTATCATCTGCATCTCAACAAAGACCAGCTCATACTTTCCTGTCTTTAAGGTATCGCCAGTTTTCACAATATTGAAATTCCAATCCTTGTGGAATTGCCTCCTGATTGCATCAGCTCCATTTTTAGTGCAATATATGGGAATATCCGGCCTCTTCGACATCAGATATCCAAGGCTGCCACCATGATCAGGCTCAGAATGATTTATAATAATTGCATCTATATTGTCTATGCCAATTTCCTTATCCAGCTTGTCCACAAATTCCTCTTGATAGGGATCCCAGACTGTGTCAACCAAAACCACCTTTTCATCTTTAATGAGGTATGCATTATAAGTAGAGCCTCTATGGGTAGACAGTTCGTGTCCATGGAACTGCCTTAGTTCCCAATCTTTTATTCCTACCCAGTAAATATCGTTTTTTACCTCAATCATAAGCAAGCTCCTCTCCTTTAGTTTCAACTTCAATATTAAATATTCCCTCACAGTGGCATTTTAAACATAATAGAATCAAGTCTGTTCATCTGGAACATAATTCCTAATTTTAGAATAATACAAACTTTCATATGAATCAATATGTTAAGGAAACATTAAATCCCATCATCTCTCATGTGTTCAATCAAAACACATTCCCCCCAATAAATCGAAAAATTAAATTTATCTTATAGATATATTGACAGAAAAAGGAGTCTGTTATATTATTCTTATTGTCAACCTAAATTTATAAAATAGTTAACAATTCAAGGAGGTCTTATGAAACTAAGTTTGAAAGATATTAATATGATAGCTTTATTTACTGCACTAACAGTAATCCTGGCTCAGATTTCCATACCAATACCCTTTTCTCCGGTACCTGTCACCCTTTCCATTTTCGGGGTATTCCTTTCATCATTGATATTGGGAACCAGAAACGGTATCTTATCACAAATCGTCTACATTCTGCTGGGTTTGGTAGGTGTTCCGGTATTTGCCGGTTTCAGAGGCGGGTTAAATGTCTTATTAAGTCCCACAGGAGGGTACATAATCAGCTATCCCTTCATGGCTCTGGTAATAGGTCTTCTGGTCAGCCGCAAAAAAAACGCATCCTTTATAACAATGACCGGAGCACTTCTGGCAGGATTGGTTGTATGCTATACCTTGGGCACTTCATGGCTTGCAGTGAGTGCCAAACTTGATCCGGCCAAGGCGATATCCGCAGGAGTGATACCCTTTCTTCCCCTTGATATTGTAAAGGCAGTAATTTCGGCGGCATTGGGACTTCAGATAAGAAATGCCCTGACCAAGGCAGGCCTGGTTAGGGCCGGGTAGTATAATGTACTGCTGGTAAATGACAGGCAAAAATACCACATCATAAAGATGCCATTTTAGGCAAATCCTCTTTGGAATCTCCTTTGGGAAATCACTTTTGGAGATTCCTTTTCTATCTGATGAAGCAAACAGGTAAGTTAATTGGGTTATAATGACGGTCATCAATAACTATAAAAGCTTTCTTCAACGGAACGGTATTATTGAGCATGAGTTCATAAAAAACGGTGTAGCCAAAAAGCTACACCGTTTTTTATGAAACTTCTTTATGACACACCTTATCGGCGGTCATTTTATATTTTAAATTATTCTATTATCTCTGTTACAGTTCCTGCTCCAACAGTTCTTCCGCCTTCACGGATAGCGAACCTCAGGCCGGCTTCCATAGCTATAGGAGTGATGAGCTTGATTGTCATGTTAACATGGTCACCAGGCATGCACATTTCTGTACCCTGAGGCAGTTCAACTACACCTGTAACGTCGGTAGTTCTGAAATAGAACTGAGGTCTGTAACCATTGAAGAAAGGAGTATGTCTTCCACCTTCTTCTTTGGTGAGAACGTAAACCTGTGCCTTAAAGTGAGTATGAGGTTTGATTGAGCCGGGTTTTACCAAAACCTGTCCTCTTTCAACTTCATTTCTCTGAATACCTCTCAAGAGAGCACCGATGTTATCTCCGGCAACAGCCTGATCCAGCAGCTTTCTGAACATTTCAACACCGGTTACAACGGTCTTCTTAGCCTCATCCATCAAACCAACGATTTCTACTTCGTCGCCAACTTTTACTGTTCCTCTTTCTACCCTACCAGTAGCAACAGTACCACGGCCGGTGATGGAGAATACGTCCTCGACAGGCATCAAGAACGGCTTGTCTGTCGGTCTTTCAGGAGTAGGAATATACTCGTCAACTGTCTGCATCAGCTTGAGAATAGGAGCATATTCAGGAGCGTTAGGATCTGTTGAAGTGCATTCCAATGCAGCCAAAGCAGAACCTCTTACTATCGGAATCTCATCTCCCGGGAATTCATACTGGTTCAAGAGCTCTCTGAGTTCCATTTCAACCAGCTCGATAAGCTCCTCGTCATCTACCATATCACACTTGTTAAGGAAAACAACTATGTATGGTACTCCAACCTGATGTGATAAGAGAATGTGTTCTCTTGTCTGAGGCATCGGACCATCTGCAGCTGAAACAACCAGGATAGCTCCGTCCATCTGAGCAGCACCGGTGATCATGTTCTTAACATAGTCAGCATGACCGGGGCAGTCAACGTGAGCATAGTGCCTGTTTTCAGTTTCGTACTCAACATGAGCGGTATTGATGGTAATACCTCTTTCCTTCTCTTCGGGAGCAGCGTCTATCTGATCATATGCCTTAAACTCTGCTCTTCCGAGATAGCCTAATACCTTTGTTATAGCAGCTGTCAATGAAGTCTTGCCATGGTCAACGTGACCAATTGTTCCAATGTTAACATGGGGCTTAGTTCTTTCAAATTTAGCCTTAGCCATTAAAATTCTCCTCCCTTGTATCAGTATTTTACTGATAGTTAATTAATTTATTAATTTTTATGAAAAACCATATGCAATAAAAATTATTGCATATTGGTTTTTCAAAATTTAATATTTAAAGATCTTAAGCTCAATGTACCGGTATAATCATTTCGGTACTTGCCTTAATAAAGATAAACTTACTTTGAAGCTTTGCCATTAAGAATTTGCTCCTGTATGCTCTTGGGAACTTCTTCGAAATGGCTTGTCTGCATTGTAAAGGTACCTCTTCCCTGAGTTCTTGAACGCAGGGTTGTCGCATATCCGAACATTTCAGACAGCGGCACGTAAGCTTTGATGTTCTGAACACCGGATACTGACTCCATACCTTCAATCCTACCTCTTCTTGAGTTCAGATCGCCCATTACATCTCCCATGTATTCATCAGGAACGAATACATCAACCTTCATTATAGGCTCCAGGAGAACGGGGTCAGCCTTTTTGCAGCCTTCCTTGAATCCCATGGAGGCAGCAATCTTAAAGGCCATTTCTGAGGAGTCAACTTCATGGTATGAACCATCAACAAGAGTAACTTTTACGTCAACTACGGGGTACCCACCCAGAACGCCATTATTCATAGCATCCTGAATACCAGCATCTATAGCCGGTATATATTCTTTAGGAATAGCACCACCGACGATCTTGTTAACAAATTCATAACCGGTTCCAGGTTCCTTAGGCTCAATTTCCAGCCAGCAGTGGCCATATTGACCACGACCACCAGACTGTCTTACAAACTTACCTTCGGCCTTTACTGCCTTGCGGATGGTTTCTTTATATGAAACCTGCGGATTTCCTACATTAGCCTCAACCTTGAATTCCCTCATCAGACGGTCAACTATTATGTCAAGATGCAGTTCACCCATACCTGAAATAATAGTTTGTCCTGTTTCAGGGTTTGTATAAGTTCTGAATGTAGGATCTTCTTCAGCCAGCTTCTGTAAAGCCAGGCTCATCTTCTCTTGTCCATCTTTTGATTTCGGTTCAATGGCTATTTCTATAACCGGTTCCGGGAATTCCATGGATTCCAGGATAACTGGGCTTTCATCTGTGCACAAAGTATCACCGGTTGTAGTATCCTTCAAACCTACTGCGGCAGCTATGTCTCCGGAATAGACCATGTCTATTTCCTCTCTGTGGTTTGCATGCATCATGAGAATTCTACCGATTCTCTCTCTTTTGTTCTTGGTTGAGTTAAGAACATAAGATCCGGAGCTCAATTTGCCTGAGTATACTCTGAAGAAGCACAATTTACCCACATACGGGTCGGACATAATTTTGAATGCCAATGCAGCAAACGGGCCATCGTCATTTGCAGGCCTTTCAATTTCCTCTTCACCATCCAAAGATACACCTTTTATTGGTGGTATATCCACAGGAGACGGCAAATATGCTACAACCGCATCCAGCAATTCCTGTACACCCTTATTTTTGTACGATGATCCGCAAACCACCGGTACGCACTTCAAAGCTATTGTTCCGGCTCTTATTGCAGCATGTATCTCTTCTTCTGTTATCTCTTGTTCCTCGAGATATTTCATCATCAATTCTTCGTCTAGTTCAGCAACAGATTCTATCAATTTATTATGGTATTCTGTAGCGAGATCTTTCAAGTCTTCGGGAATAGGCTGTTCTTCAATAACTTTACCTAAATCATCCCTGAAGTAGTATGCCTTCATTTTTATAAGGTCTATTATACCTGCAAAGGTGTCTTCACTGCCTATAGGTATCTGAATCGGAACAGGATTGGCTTTCAATCTGTCCCTTATCATGTCAACGCATCTGAAAAAGTCTGCTCCCACTATATCCATTTTGTTAATGTATGCAATACGAGGAACGCCGTACTTGTCAGCCTGTCTCCAGACTGTTTCAGTCTGCGGCTCAACTCCTCCCTTTGCACTAAAAATTGTTACTGAACCATCGAGAACTCTGAGAGATCTTTCTACTTCCACAGTGAAGTCAACGTGCCCCGGCGTATCTATGATGTTAATTCTCTTTCCTTTCCAGAAAGCAGTAGTCGCAGCAGATGTAATCGTGATACCTCTTTCCTGCTCCTGTACCATCCAGTCCATGGTTGCAGCGCCTTCATGCACTTCACCAATCTTATGAACCTTTCCGGTATAAAACAAGATACGTTCCGTGGTAGTCGTCTTCCCAGCGTCAATATGAGCCATTATTCCGATATTTCTAGTGTTCTCTAAGCTATATTCTCTGGGCATTAATGCCCTCCTTTCTCTCTTTTCGACAGTTCAAATTTTAAATGTGATTTTACCATCTGTAATGAGCAAAAGCCTTATTAGCTTCAGCCATCTTATGAGTATCTTCCTTCTTCTTGAAGGCTCCACCCATACTGTTAGCTGCATCCATTATCTCGGCGGCGAGCTTTTGGCTCATGGTTCTTTCGCCTCTTGTACGAGCATAATTGACCAGCCATCTTATTCCCAATGCTTGCCTTCTTTCAGGCCTTACTTCCATTGGTACCTGGTATGTTGCTCCTCCGACCCTTCTTGCTTTAACTTCGAGAACAGGCATAACATTGTTCATCGCCTGCTCAAAAACTTCAAGAGGATCTTTGCCTGTCTTTTCCTTTATTATATCGAAAGCATCATAGCAAATTCTCTGAGCAATACCCTTTTTGCCGTCCAACATAACTTTGTTGATAAGCTTTGTCACTGTCTTATCATTATATATCGGATCAGGCAGAACATCTCTTTTGGCTACAAATCCTTTTCTTGGCACCTTACTTCCCTCCTTCTTGATAATAATGTATGGAGTTGGTTCACAGCAATGCTCTGAAAACCCCATATGCTTATATCATAGGTACTCGTGGCTTTTTCACCACGTCAGTGCTCTGTAACTGCCATTTAAAATTTATATATATTTAAACGACGTACTTAGCACTTATTTTTTGCATATCATATAACTTATATTTGTGTAATATTTTGCTATAAAAAATCATACTACACAAATATATCGTGCATTGCACGTCATATGATTACTTCTTAGCAGCCCCAGCCTTTGGCTTCTTAGCGCCATACTTGGAACGACCCTGCATTCTCTTTGCAACACCTGCCGTATCCAAAGTACCCCTGATAATATGGTATCTAACACCAGGGAGGTCCTTAACCCTACCACCTCTTATAAGAACAACACTGTGCTCCTGAAGATTGTGGCCGATACCAGGAATATAAGATGTTACTTCTATTCCATTGGTCAAACGAACTCTGGCAACCTTTCTCAAAGCTGAATTAGGCTTCTTGGGTGTAACAGTCTTAACGACAGTGCAAACACCGCGCTTTTGAGGGCTATTCAAGTCAATAGTCTTCTTCTTCAAGGAATTAAAACCTTTCTGCAAAGCAGGAGAAGAAGATTTCTTCTGAGTAACCTCTCTTCCCTTTCTAACCAGCTGATTGAATGTTGGCATCAATACACCTCCTTTCAACAATTTATCTATATGGTTTCAGATCAAAACCTATTTCAGCAGACATGCTGCTGAGGCTCCAACCTCTATCCCGCAAGCTTTTCCTAATTGTTTCATTGTGTCTACATAAACTATCTCAATAGAACTGTTCTGCGCCAGCACTTTGAGATTGCCTACTACTTTTTCATCTGCATCCTTTGCTATGAACAGTAACCTGGCAGTTCCAGCTTCAACAGCTTTTAAAGACTGTTTTATTCCTACAGTTTTCCTACCATTTTTTAATTCATCAAGCACTGTTTAACCTCCTGTATGCCAACAGAAAACTTTTTCCTGATTTTGCCTTCACAAGCTTGATTAATCTGAGAAACCAAAAGCAAATAGCGCTGGTTTTTAAATCATGAGTCTTTGGGTTCTCATCTGCATAGCACTCCGATTTTGACACTAAAACATTTTATCACCGCAAAGACACATTTGTCAAGTCGTCAATAATGGAAGGCAGGAAAAGGATATAGGAAGCATTTGAGGACTATTAGCAACATTCATAATGCCTTTCACAATCTAAGTTAAGCAATATATAAACATCCTCAGGTAATTATACAGAATCTTTGGATATTTCCGGGATGCGGAACCATGATCCCGCATCCCGGCATTTTCTCAATTCTTTAGGCATACAGCCTTTAAATATCTTCCTACATTTCTGCTTTGTCTTCCACAATTTGAATACTTATGTCCTTGTATCTGCTCATTCCTGTTCCGGCAGGTATGAGCTTTCCGATTATAACGTTTTCCTTCAGACCTATCAGAGGATCCGTCTTGCCCTTTATGGCTGCCTCCGTCAATACCCTTGTGGTTTCCTGGAAGGATGCTGCGGAGAGGAAGGAATCGGTAGCCAGCGAAGCTTTTGTTATACCTAACAGGGTCCTCCTGCCGGTAGCAGTTCTGAGACCCAGTTCTGCCACCCGGTTGTTCTCCTTTTCAAACTCGAACATATCCACCAGTCCGCCCGGTAACAGATTTGTATCTCCGGGATCCTCCACCTTTACCTTTCTCATCATCTGTCTGACTATAACTTCAATATGCTTGTCATTTATATCAACACCCTGCAGTCTGTAAACTCTCTGAACTTCCTGCAGGAGATAAGCCTGAACGCCTTTTACTCCCTTGATCTTCAATATGTCGTGAGGATTTACGGAACCTTCTGTCAATTCATCTCCTGCCTCTACGACGTCACCGTCGGAAACCTTCAGTCTCGAACCGTAAGGGATAAGGTAAGTCCTCGAATCGCCGTCCTCGGATGTTACGATTATCTCCCTCTTCTTCTTTGTTTCGGACAGCTTGACCGTACCGTCTATCTCGGAGATAACAGCCAGTCCTTTCGGTTTTCTTGCCTCAAACAATTCTTCTACACGGGGGAGACCCTGGGTGATATCTTCTCCTGCAACACCGCCCGTATGGAAAGTTCTCATCGTAAGCTGAGTACCCGGCTCACCTATGGACTGAGCAGCTATTATACCTACCGCCTCTCCGACATTGCACTCTCTGCCTGTTGCGAGGTTTGCTCCATAGCACTTGGAGCATACACCCAATTCTGAATGGCATGTGAGCACAGATCTTATAAGTACCTTCTTTATTCCGGCCTTCTCTATTTTTTCTGCCTGGGCATCATTGATCATTGTATCGGCAGGAACCAATACCTCTCCGGTTTCAGGATGAACAACATCATCTATGGTATACCTTCCTACCAGCCTTTCGGCCAATCCTTCAATAACCTCATTGCCATCTTTTATTGCGTATACTTCAATACCCTTCTTAGTTCCACAGTCCACTTCTCTTACTATAACATCCTGGCTGACATCAACCAGACGCCTTGTCAGGTATCCGGAGTCCGCGGTTCTCAATGCGGTATCCGCCAGACCTTTTCTGGCACCGTGGGTCGAGATGAAGAACTCCAGCACGTTCAGACCTTCACGGAAGTTTGATTTGATAGGCAGCTCTATTGTCCTACCGGTGGTATCCGCCATCAAGCCCCTCATACCTGCCAGCTGTTTAATCTGGTTTATGTTACCCCTCGCACCTGAGTTGGACATCATGTAAAGAGGATTCATCTTATCGAGGTTTTCAATAAGAGCGCTCTGAATATTATCCGATGCTTCGTTCCATGCTGCTATGACAGAGTTGTAACGCTCTTCTTCGGAGATAAGACCTCTCTTGTACTGCTTTGTGATATTCTCAATCTTTTCCTCCGTCTCTTTCAGATAGCGGGCTTTTACTTCAGGTATAACCATATCGGATACGCTTATGGTGATGGCTCCCTTGGTAGAGAACTTGAAGCCCAAAGCTTTTATATTATCCAGTACAATAGCTGTTTCGGTAGTTCCATGCTTCTTTATGCACCTGTCAATGATCTTACCCAGTTCCTTCTTACCAACAAGGAAATCCACCTCAAGATCAAAAGCTTTTTCCGGGTCAGTTCTGTCCACATAGCCCAAATCCTGAGGGATGGCACTATTGAATATAAATCTTCCAATAGTTGAGGTGACAATGCGGGACATAGGCTTGCCATCTATTTCTTTTCTGACCCTCACGCCTATCCTGGCATGCAAACCGATTACGCCGTTGGTGTATGCCAGCATAGCTTCATCATAGGATGAAAAGACCTTTCCTTCTCCCTTTTCTCCTTCGCGGTCTATGGTCAGGTAATAGCAGCCCAAAACCATATCCTGTGTAGGAACTGTAACAGGTTTTCCATCCTGAGGCTTCAACAGGTTGTTTGCCGAAAGCATGAGGAATCTGGCTTCTGCCTGTGCCTCTGCAGACAATGGTACGTGCACAGCCATCTGGTCACCGTCAAAGTCGGCGTTGTAAGCAGTACATACCAGCGGATGAAGCTTTATTGCTCTACCTTCCACCAATACGGGTTCAAAAGCCTGAATACCCAGCCTGTGCAGCGTTGGAGCACGGTTCAGCAGAACCGGATGTTCCTTTATAACCGCTTCCAGCACATCCCAGACTTCATTTCTTACCTTTTCCACCATTCTCTTTGCGCTCTTTATATTATGGGCCAATCCGTCATTAACAAGCTTTTTCATTACAAAAGGTTTGAAAAGCTCCAGTGCCATTTCTCTTGGCAAACCACACTGGTATATCTTAAGCTCCGGTCCTACAACAATAACTGAACGCCCGGAATAGTCAACACGTTTACCCAGCAAGTTCTGACGAAAGCGACCCTGCTTTCCTTTCAGCATTTCAGAAAGGGATTTAAGAGGCCTGTTGCCGGGTCCGGTTACAGGTCTTCCCCTTCTTCCGTTATCAATGAGAGCATCTACAGCTTCCTGCAGCATCCTCTTTTCGTTCCTGACGATTATGTCAGGAGCTCCAAGGTCCAGAAGCCTTTTCAAACGGTTGTTTCTGTTGATTACTCTTCTGTAAAGGTCATTCAAATCTGATGTTGCGAATCTGCCGCCGTCC
>Ga0134090_1000587_pt1 | contig 29579 bp, 29 predicted proteins | sample 1_4taG_FD_94453 | JGI IMG/M metagenome (GOLD analysis project Ga0134090, IMG submission 94453) | Switchgrass degrading microbial communities from high solid loading bioreactors in New Hampshire, USA - 1_4_20_6_A1 metaG | ecosystem: Engineered > Bioreactor > Semi-continuous > Anaerobic >...
GGAACTGGCCGGTAAGAGGTACAAGAGGGATCCGTCCGGAGCACGCGCCGATAGCGCCGCCCTGAATCAGCCCGCCCAGCACCATAAATACCCAGGTGTTGATGCCAAGTGGCGTAAACCAGCTGAGCAGATAGCCTAAAGCACCACCCGCAAAACAGATCACGGTGACGACATTGTATCTCTTGATAACACCCATTAAAAAGGTCCCGAAGTAACCTCCTACAAGGAGCGACAGGTTAATGACCGTGCCCATCATCGCAGCACCAGCAGGATCCAGACCCTTGGAAACAAATGCATTAATGACGTAAGTATTGACGAGCAATGTTGCGCCGACTGCACAAGAGGCGGCAATCGATAGCAGCCATACATAGGAACTTTTGTAGACTTTGGCGGTACCACCTTTGGGGGGCGCTTCTACACTAGCAGCGACAGGTCCGTCCTTGCCAATGATGAGCCAAGCAACCCACAGCACTACGTAAGCGAACGCCACTAATAACAGGGATTTGTGGAGTCCGAGTGCAGCACCGACCACGAACACGGTAGCAGAACCGAAGCCTGCGCCACCTGCCTGGAACGCGAAAGCAACAGAAACCTTATCTTTGGTAAACCAGGTGTCAAGCACCTTCGCAGCAGCGACCTGACAGACACCGACGAAAAAGGATGCGAGAAAGGTAAGGACAACTACGAGAGCGTAACTGGTGACATAAGCACGCACAAAGAAGAGCACGATGCCGATCAGCATGGCGATCATAATCGTCTTACGGGAACCGAAACGGTCCAACAAAGGACCAAAAATGATGCCGCCGAACAGTCCAACCACAGAGGTAACAGAGGCAAGGGTTGTGAGCCCTGCTTGTCCTATGCCATAAGTTTCCATGGTATCAACTGCGCAGGCGGGAAAGACAAGTAAATTGAAGGTCATTATAGCCATAAACAATGTGAAAAAACCGGTTATTGCCAACGCATGTCCTGATACTTTGCTATTCATAAGTTAAGATCCTCACTTTCTGAATCCTTCTTAAAGATTCCGAAAATATAAAGAAAGATTGGGGAACTTTGGAAGTGGATAAGTCAGATATGTGATGAAATCCGGAAGGTCAACCGGCCCCTCCGCCCCGACGATGGTAAAATAATTGTGGACTTTGTGAGAAGAATAACATCATTATCTTTTGATTACAAGGTGCCAAAATGCTTCCAAAAAGGTTAGGTGTTTGCTTAATAAGACCGGAAAAAGCCCGTCATAGTGGGGAAAACCGGGGAAATATTGCGTCAAAAACGATAAGTAAAACGAATGATTAATGAGTGATTGATATGAAAATCGAATCATCAAAATGTTACAAAATGTTAAATTATAACTTACAAAACAATAGCTGACAGGTTTCTGTTCCACCTTTCTACTTACAACTCAGCCAACTTAGGGCTCAAGCTAGTTTCTTATCAGGTAAATTGCCAGGAAAAAGGCGGTCAAAATGGGCAAGCCCATTCTATCCGTAATCCCATCGGGACAATTGGTTTAGGGCAGTGCGAAAACTGGGAGGACTTCGGGTAGCATATTCTTTCAAGGGCAGGTCAAGGATGCACTGTCATAAGCAAAACTTTTAGCGTTAATCGTTTTTGCAATAGTGAGCCTTAATCCGTTGACTTTGGATCAAAATCGTATTTAGAATGTTTACAGTTGGATAAGTCAGATATTGTATTTACCTGCGTTTCTCTTGAAATGTGCGTAAACCCGGCCGTTCGCTCCGAAGAAGGGCTGATATGTTTATGCCCTACAGAGAAATACATCAATTGTAAATCAAGGAGGTAAATACAATGTCTATTGATTTTGGTAAAAAATTAGGATTCGGTGGACTGCGCTTACCACTTCTGGATCCAAACGATCAGACGTCCATAGACTATAAGACACTCGACGAGATGATAGACAAATTTTTGGCCCACGGTTTCAAATATTTTGACACTTCATATATCTATCACGGCCAACTCTCGGAAACAGCATTTGGCAAGTCACTGGTAGCTAGACATCCGAGAGACTCTTTTTTGCTTTCCACCAAAATGCCTATTAAGTTCATGAAGAAGAAAGAAGATATGGAGAAAATCTTTGAAGAGCAACTCAGAAAATGTCAGGTTGACTACTTCGACTTCTATCTGATCCACAGCATCGGTAAAGAAGCATATGAGAACTGCAAAAAGTGGGATACATTCGAATTTCTCATGAAAAAAAGAGAGGAAGGGAAATTCAGGGAATTCGGCGTTTCACTGCATGACTCTCCTGAGTTCCTCGATTTGATTCTGACCGAGCATCCCGAAATCGACTTCGTTGTTCTGCAGTTGAACTACATTGACTGGGTCAACCCGGGGATCCGTTCTAAGGAAATCTATGAAGTCGCAGTGAAGCACGGCAAACCTATCGTCGTCATGGAAGCTTGCAAGGGAGGCACCTTGGCCGAAATCCCAGATGAAGCAAAGAAACTCATGAAGGAGTACAACCCCGATGCGTCCATTGCATCCTGGGCCTACAGGTTCGTGGGAAGCTTGCCCGGTGTGCGCATAGTGCTGGCTGGCATGCCCAAAATGGAATTTCTTGATGACAATATAAAGACCTTCGAGAACTTTGTTCCCCTCAATGAAGAGGAGTACAAGATCATCGACAAGGTGGTCGACATCATCAACAGCAATACCGCTATACCCTGTACATACTGCAGATATTGTGTAGATGTATGCCCGCAGAAAATCGCCATCCCTGAATACTTTGCCCTTTACAACGACTGGAGAAGGCTTCAAAAGAGTAGTTATGAAAGTGATGTTATGACTCAGGCCTTCTATTATTTGAACTATATCGAGCAAGGACATGGCCCAGCCTCTGCATGCAAAAAATGCAAAAAGTGTGAGAAGGTATGTCCGCAGAAACTGCCCATCAGCCAGTATCTCCATGACTACGTGGAAGCCGAAATTGAGTCCTATAACCCCGAGGCCAATATCCAAAAGGCTAAGAAGGTGGAAATCTGATTTGAGGACGGCAAGGAGCGCAAAAAAAGGCGCTCCTTGTTACCTAACAATGCACCTTAGCAACTGAAGAAGATACCAACTATTCAGAAACACGGATTGACAAAGAGCGATATCCGCTGTCATTCCAAGGCCGCAGGAAGGCTTGTTTCAGTTAAACAAGCCTTCCTATGTCTGCCTTCCCCACCCTGCAGTGGGCGGAACCCATAAAAGGTATAGCAGGTTTTCTGATTTATTTCCGCTGTTTGAAAATAACTTAATGCTGTAAACTAAGGCTCATAAGGAGGAAAAACTCTGACATGAAGACAATAGATATTTTACAGGCAGTCCAAGCCGGGACAATGACCCCGCAGGAGGCCGAGCTTAAACTGAAGATGCAGCCCTATCAGGAGGATATTGGTTTTGCAAAAATTGACCACCACCGAGCCCTGCGTCAGGGTGCACAGGAGGTCATCTATGGCGCCTCAAAGACACCTGACCAGATCCTGAAGATAGCAAAGGCCATGGATGCTCATGGAGACAAAAATATCCTGATCACCAGGATGAAGCCTAAAGCTGCAGAACTCGTTGGAAAAGAACTCAATCTGTTCTATGATCCGCTATCAAAGATCGGCATCGTCAACAGGGAGTTCAAAGACACCGGAGACGGTTACATCGCCGTCGTATCCGGTGGGACCGGTGATCTGCCCGTGAGTGAGGAGGCGGCCCTCACCGCTGAGGCGCTGGGCAACCGGGTCGAGCGGGTATATGATGTAGGTGTAGCCGGACTGCACCGCCTCTTCGCAAAGCTGGATGTTATTATGGGAGCTCGGGTGGTCATCGCGGTCGCCGGGATGGAGGGCGCCCTTCCGAGCGTCATAGGCGGCCTTGTGGACGCGCCTGTGATCGCTGTTCCAACCAGTGTTGGATATGGAGCCAGCTTTGGCGGTATTTCAGCCCTTTTGACCATGCTCAACAGCTGTGCCAGCGGTGTCAGCGTGGTCAATATCGACAACGGATTCGGTGCAGGCTTTATTGCGGCACGTATTAATCATATGGGGGGATCCAAATGAAGGTCTTGTTTCTGGAATGCAATATGGGAGCAGCAGGCAACATGCTTATGGCAGCGCTCTCAGAACTATTGCCTGAACCGGAAAAATTCGTAGAGGACCTCAGGGCATTGAACCTCCCTGGGGTCGAGATTTCAAGAGAATATGCTTCCTCCGCCGGAATCCGCGGCGCCCGCATGCATGTGTTTATCCACGGCGAGGAGGAAACGAGCGAAGATGTGCCACAGAGCACAGTATCCCGTATTGAACATAACCACAATCACGACCATGACCATAAACGCCATCACCACCATACCTCAATGACAGATATACGGCGTATCATCAAAGACCTACCGGTAAGCGACAAGGTAAAAAGGGATGTGTTAGCTGTATACAAGCTCATTGCTGAGGCTGAGAGCCAGGTACACGGCTGTCCTGTAGAAGAGATACATCTGCATGAGGTGGGGGCTCTGGACGCGCTGGTGGATATAACTGGTGTCTGCATGCTGATGGAGAAAATAGGCGCAGACAGGATATTTTGCAGCCCGATTAATGTAGGAAGCGGTATGGTGAGATGCGCCCACGGGATCTTGCCTGTACCGACACCGGCAACTGCTGAAATCCTGCGGGGTGTTCCCTGCTATGGCAATTTCGAGGGGGAACTGTGCACACCGACCGGAGCTGCGCTGCTGAAACATTTCGTGTCCTCATTCGGTCATATGCCTGTGATGACCACCGAAAAGATCGGTATCGGACTCGGCACAAAGGAATATCCTGCGGCAAATATACTGCGTGCGTTCCTTGGAAAGACCGACATGCCGATGATGACTGTGGAGGAACTTTCGTGCAATCTTGACGACTGCACTGGCGAGGAACTTGGCTTTGCTGCCGAGCTATTAATGAAAAACGGAGCGTTGGATGTGTTCATAACACCCATACAGATGAAGAAATTCAGGCCGGGAAGCTTGCTAACTGTAATTTGCAGATCAGAAGACGCAGAAAAGCTCACAGATTTGATGCTCCGCCACACTACAACACTAGGCGTCCGCAGAAAGACCTGCGCCCGCACATGTATCCACCGCTCTATCGAAACAAGGGATACCCCTTTCGGCCCCGTGCGCGTCAAGGTCTCCAAAGGTAATGGGATAGAGCGCTGTAAAGCCGAATATGAGGATGTAGCACGAATCGCTTTCGAACAGGGGATCTCGATTTGGGATGTATTAAAGGAGATTAAGGATTAGGACCTTGCAACTACTCAAAGAAGGGCCTGTCAGAATCGGATGTATTCTTTTTTCGCATTCTGCGACGGAGTAGATCAAGGGTTGGATTCTTGTTGCTCTTTAGGTTGCAAAAGGTGATAACAGCACCCAGATTCTTGTCGAGGTCCATCTCACGGTACACTACTTGGCTGTTCGTAAAACTGCGGAAATAATCGGGGACAAGGGCTATGCTGTTATTCAACTCCAATTGCATGAATACCTCCTCCGCATGGGAGCATTCGCAGATATTCATCTCTGAAAGCCCAGCGCGGATCAGATTTTTACGCAGGTCCTTCTGCGTTTGCTGCTGGTTGCTAGCAGACAGCATAAAGCAGGTTTCGTTCTTCATGAGCTCCGCAGGTATCCTTTCCATAGACGCAAAGGGATGCTGGGAATTGACGGCTAGGATCAGATTCATATTACACAATTCATACACTGTTAGATCATCGTCAGTAAGAAAGTCGTAGGGCCAGCACACGGCCGCGTCTATTTCACCGGATTTGAGGGCTTCTTGCATGTGGTTGGGGGGCACAGTACGTATTCTAATCTGCACCTCTGGATATCGCTTTTTAAAATCCTTTAGCTCAGGCATGAAGAACAGACCGTCGAAAAAGCTTGCAAAAGCGACGGCAATGTCCCCAGCGTAACCGGAAGCAATGTTCGTGCAACGCTTTACCGCATTATTATAGCTATGAAGTATCTGAGATGCCCAGTTGTAAAATTCTTTTCCTGCCTCGGTCAGTCCGATAATCCGATTGTTGCGTTCAAACAGAGGGAAGCCGAGTTCGTCTTCAAGTTTTGCAATCGCCAAACTGATCGCTGTTTGAGAAATATAGCATTCCTTTGCTGCCTGCGTAAAATTAAGAGTCTTTGCTGCATGTACAAAATAAGTCAAACTACGCATATCCATAATATTGCACCCCCCATTACAGCAACTATGGTCAAATCATATAGAATAATGATTAACTATACTTATAGTGAGACTATACCGTTAAAAATGATGTACGCAGAACAGCAAAATTTAACTCTTACTTATACTCTAACGGAAACAAAAAAAAAATATCAACAATAGTTGCAAAAAAGCATGAACACAGAGGTTAAACCCATTCAGCATCCCTCTCAAAGCATGCTCTTCCTTGTTAAAAACCGGTCCCAAAAGAACAGTTAGGATAGCGGCACTCCTCACAATTCAAGCAGAGCCCTCCCAAACCAAGTCTGGCTATCAGAGGGCGAGTGATCTTATGCCCGCATATAACAAGGGTAAGGAGAAGGTCAAAAACAGTTGTTTTGTGATACATCACACAGCCAGGCAGCCCCAAGATAGGTATTCCATCTAAATAGGCAACCAGCATCATGGAACCAGGTAATACAGGGGCACCATAGGAGATGATCTCAGCACCGGTCTGTCTGATGCCGCTAGGAGTAACATCATCCGGATCTACAGACATGCCTCCAGATGCCATGATTAGGTTTGCACCCTGGGAAATCAGTTTATTGATAGCTGCAGCTATCTGATCCGCATCATCAGGTACTATTAACTGGCCGATCACTTTACTGCCATAATCCTCAACCTTCTTTCTGATTACCGATGAAAAACAGTCCTTGACGCGTCCATAGTAAACTTCATTACCGGTAACTACAATCCCCACCTTATGCTCCTTGAAGGGCAGTATGGAGATCACATCTTTATCCCTTGCTATTTCCTCTACTTGCTTTAATTTTTCATTATTGATCATCAGTGGTATGACCCGCACTCCTGCCACCACATCACCTTTTTTGACTGGCCTGTAGTTGTTCCTGCTGGCAACAACCATATCATCGACCAGGTTAATTTGATACAACAGATCTTCATCAATAGTACACATGCCATCATATTCAGCTATCAACTGCACCTTTCCCTCGCTTGGTTCGGTTAAAGAAATCCCTGCCCCTCTCACAGCCTGCGCTAAGCGGATTCCAGCGTCATTCTCATGGACATCACCGCTATTCATCTCCCACACATATATATGATCCTTTCCCAGGCTCAAAAGTACGGGAATGTCCTCAGCCCTGATGATATGCCCTTTTTTGAATGCTCTGCCCTTGAATTCACCAGGGACGATCTTGGTAATATCATGGCACAGTACCATTCCTACTGCATCCTCAACCTTCACTGTCTTCATTTGAAACAAATACCTTCTTTCATTGGAGTTTTATCTTCTGCCTGCATACATAAGTGTTCCAAATCAGTATTCCGCACATTACAGGGCTAGGTGTGCAATCCGTTATACTCACTTAAATATATCGGTGTCACAAAAATTAGCTTTAAAGCCACTGACCAAGTACCCAATTAATGAGATTAGACCTAGCCACACTTTCCCGGCAAATATTCCAGATAAAGGGTACACGCTCCACCACAGACCATCTCCAATTCGATAAGATTCGTTTCCCAGAGGATTGATTCCTTCTTTTTCATGACCTCCAGGGCTTTGTCTATAGCCTTGTACTCCAATTCTCCGCCTCCGATTGTCCCCTTTATTTTTCCATCAGGGTAAACCAGCATCTTCGCACCCGCTTTTCTAGGAGTGGATCCACTGGTAGAACACAGTGTAACAAGTACTGCCTCTTCTCCTCTCCGATAAATGTCGACAAGCTCTTTGAGTAGACCTTCCATGAAAACTGTCGCCCCTTTGTTCACATTATTTTCACTGTATAACCATTGACCTCACCAGGGATACCTGTATTGGGAAGGGCTGCACCTTTAATACTTGTCCCCACAAAATACTGATCTATGTCCCGCAGATCTCCTAGGGGGCAGCCCCAAATTCCACGAACGGTTTTTAAAGGTTAAGAAGTTCCCATATGCAAATAGAGCACTAATATATTGTTCCTGAAAGCTTATTTAACTTTTTCCCTTTTTTAGTAGTATGCAGGGTTGGTAGAAAGCGGTGATACTCAGACTCTTCAGCTGGCGTACGACTGAATCCAGAAAATGACCAATTGACTAAAAAGGGTTTCAAGCATCAATGCCTGAAACCCTTTTTTACTGGATTTATGGTGTCGGAGGCGGGACTTGAACCCGCACGGTTGTCCCACACGCCCCTCAAACGTGCGCGTCTGCCAATTCCGCCACTCCGACATATCCAACATATTTAACAGTACTTTAGTATTATAAAAAGAAACCTTAATTTTGTCAACATGTAAGCCTACACATTGATATTCTTATCTTAGCAGCCGGAGCATCCGCTGCAACTGCCACGGGAGCAACCACCAGAAGCAGTTGAGCCCGCACCATCACCACCAGAACCACCCTTGATAAAAGTTATACCGGTAAAAAGCTGTTGCAGGTTCCCGCTGTTGCAGGAAGGGCAAACAGCCTTTAATCGATCTGATACTGTAGTAAACTGTGAAAACCGGTGTCCACAGTTTTTGCACTCAAAATCATAGGTCGGCAATCCTAGCCACCTCCTTCTTTTAATTATTGTATTACTAGTTCTCTGTTATGTAAAGTATAGCTTTTAGATCCACTTCTCTGATTATTGCTCTATTGCCGGGAAGTAAACTTCAAAAGTGCTTCCCATCCCTGGCTTGCTTACAACATTAACCCATCCTTCATGTGCTTTTGCTATTCCATAGACAACTGATAATCCCATACCTATTCCCTTATTCACTTCTTTGGTTGTAAAAAAGGGTTCAAATAGGTGACTGAGCATCTTTTCTTCAATACCCAAACCCCTGTCTGCAACTGAAAGACAAACATAATGACAGAAATGGGGTTTTGGGACATCTGGTGGTGGTGTAATTTGAGCGTAGTCTATATTGGCTGTCTTTATTGTTAGCTGTCCACCATTAGGCATAGCATCTCTGGCATTAAGAACAAGGTTTATGATCACCTGATTTATGCTGTTGCTATCTGCATAGATCCTCCGTAAATCCGGATCCAGTTCAAGTTTGATCTCGATATTATCATTGCTCAGATATTTTAAAACATTCTGAAGGCTTACAATATTAAGATTAAGATTGATCATAGTTTTAAACTGGGGTTGTTTCCTGCCAAAAAACATGAGTTGACGGGTGATATTTGATGAGTATTCTGCTGCTTTGCGTATTTTTAAGAAAATACTATCCAGGTTTATTTTATCGGGCTTTGCTTTGCACAGGTCAATACATCCCTGAATAATGGTCATTTGATTATTGATATCATGTGCCATTCCCCCGGCAAGTTGCCCGATAGCATCCATTTTTTGTGCTTGCAACAGTTGCTTTTGAATAATGTTCAGTTTGTCATAGGTATGTATTATGTCTGTAATATACCGAATATTCTCTAAAGCTAAGGATATATAAAAAGCAATCCGATCGGCAAATATCCGTTTAGCATGAGAGAACCCATTAAGCTGTGAAGAAAAAAGAGAAATAACCCCAAAAAGCTTTGTTCTATAATATACCGGTATCAAATAACAAGAACGAATTGTTTGTTCTAAACCGGAAAAAATCCAACTGGGTTCAGCAAAAACATCGGGGATGTACAAAGGTTCTCGTGTTTCAGCTACTTTACCCACAAGACCCCTGTCCTCCCCTAATCTAAAATCATATTTGAAACTGCTAATAAACCCCTCTTTACATTTACCCAGTGATTTTACTAAAGACAGGGATTGTGTGGACTCATTATAACCGTAATAGGCTCCATCTGCTTCTGTCAGCTGACAAATCAAATCCAAATAATGTTCAGCAACCAGCTGTTCGTATCCTGGGATCCGCAGGCAACCATCCAACTCATCGAGATCGTGGATTTCTTTAAACTTATCCGGAGATATTGATACTTCTCCCAGTGCAGTAACCATGATTTGATAGATGCTTTCCAGTGCCCGCATTTCATTTTCTTGTGTTTTTTGTGATGTTATGTCTTCGCAGCAAACAACAAAATAGGGGCGTCTATTTTTATGATCTTTAATTAACGAAATGTGCAAGCGGCCCCAAACTGATTCACCATCCCTGCGCCTGAATCTCTTTTCAACACTATAACTATTATGCCTAGCATTATTTAAAGTCATATTTAAATTATTTTTATCTTCTTCTGCTAATGATAGGAAACTTCTCCCCACTAACTCTTCCTGACAAAACCCTAGAAAGTTACAAAAGTTTTCACTTATGATCACTATGATGCCATCTTCATTTAATAGAGCAAAGGATACAGTGTTATTACTAAGAATTGAACGGAAAATTGACTCGAGAATTCCATGTTCATCATAGTGCAGATATGAAGCACTTTCATCACGTGTGATCAGAGCAAGAGTATTATACACTTTACTTCCTCCAACTGCTGGGCTCTTTTTTTATTTTTAATAATTTTTTATAGAGCAGCAAATACATCACAAGATGAAAAATTTCTACATCCACTGTAATATTCCTGCCCTGTCATTTTATTTTTACATTGACATTTTTCGTAATTTCCTGATTTATTTTGTAAATAACATCCCTTCTTTATCATTATTTTTATCAAGGCGCTTAAAACCGATCATCCCCAGCAGATCTGCATTAAAGCCTTCCACATCATCAGTCAGCACAAAGACTGCAACCCGCTGGAAAAGTGGAACCACTGGAAGATCGTTAAGGAGCAGTTCTTCGGCCTGGCGGTAGATCTCCTGTCGCTGTTGAAAATTCCACTCACAGCGCGCTTTTTTCATTAAAGAGTCAAATTCAGCACTGCTGTATCTGGTAAAATTATGTTCTTCTCCAGCAGCAAAATTGTAATAAAGAATATTACCGGCTTCAGGATAATCAGCCTCCCAACCTAAGCGAAAAAAAGGATACCTGCCCTTTGCCAACTCTTTTTTGTATTCATCCCAGGGCCTCTGCTGCAGCGCAAGCACGATACCTACCTGACCCAATTCTTCCTGAACAAGGCGGGCCAGCATTTCATGCCCTGAGCTGTTGTTATATACCAGGGTAAGTGGAGAAAGACGGGATCCAAAGGGATGTCCGGAAGCAGCAAGGCACCTCAAAGCTGTTTTCCGATCAGTATATTTTGCTTTAATCTCTTTCTTCCTTAACAGTTCTGGAGGCAGCAGGCCGTTAAGGGGTTTGCTGCCATCTCCCAGTAGAGATAGAGCCAGTTTCTCATTGTCCAATGCCTGATCCACAGCCCGACGCAGTTCAACATTTTGGCCAAATGGTGCTGCTTCCAGATTAAATCCTAGGAAATAAAATGACAAGACCGGTTTTTTTACAGCAATAAACCTTCCCTTCCCCTCTTCGCAAATTGTGGTGGCAAACTGAGGGCTGACACCGGTCAAGATATCTATTTTACTATCTGTTAGCAGTTGTTTTATCTCCTGCTGGTTCCCAGTTACAATAAATTGAAGACCCTTAAGCCGGGCTGGTGTTCCCTTATATTTATTGTTTTTGACCAGTGTTATCTGATCACTGCCCCAGTGGGACAAAGAAAAGGGGCCTGTCCCCACTACTGGTGTAGTCCTTTTCCCATAATCCTTCCCCATTTTGTCGGCAGTATCTCTACTCACCACAGCCAATACCGGACTGCTGACCAGAGCAGGAAAGGTATAATCGGTTTCCAGCAGATTTACCTGCAGGGTCCGCTCATTGATAACCCTTAAACCCTTGACATCACTACTCTTTCCTGCAGCGTATTCTTTTGCCCCCTGGACATTCTGCAATAGATAGCCGTAACTGCTTATTTCAGGATCTAAGAGCCTTTCCCAACTGTATTTAACATCCTGTGCTGTCAGCTCTTTTCCATGATGGAAACGCAGCCCTTTACGCAGAACAAAGGTATAAACCTTTCCTGATCCGTCGACCTCCCATTGATCCGCCAGAACTCCCTGGACAGAGCCATCTGCAGGATTATAACTAAGAAGGGTTTCATAAAGGGCACCACATACCAATTTTTCTTCATAGGTTGAAATTCTGGCAGGATCCAAAAAGTGCGGAAACTGGGCTATTTGGATTGTCAAGCTAGGTTCCTTATTTGCAGCGCTTAGGGATAATACAGCCAGTATCAGGATCGCTGCTGCAGCCAGGCAGCAGCATATCTGGAAGCTCAGCTTCTTGTTACTAAGGTCCATAAAAATACCCCCTTCGTTGTTACCATATTCTGGTACATAATATGAAGGGGGAGTGTAAACTTATGACTTTATTTCATTTTAACAAGCCGTTGATTGGGGGTCTTTCCCGGTATTCGTCCCCTTTTGGTCAGGGGTTGTCCATTGATCTCCTTCAAATCTAGGGTCATATCAATCGGGCTAGCCCCAGAAATATAACTGCCCACACCAAAAGCATCTGCCCCGGCTTCGCTTAAGATGCGGATCCGTTCCGGGTTAAGCCCACCGGAAACAAATATCTTCACATGATCAAATCCCTTTTGATCAAGTCGGGCCCTGATCTCCTTAACTAACTCTGGAGTAACACCACCCCGTTCACCTGGTGTGTCAAGGCGGACCCCGGCTAAATCCCTTCCCAGAGCCTCAGCCACCCTTAGTGCTTCTTCTGCTTCATCTTTAAAGGTGTCAACCAGCACTGTGCGTGCTGCATCAGCAGGCATCAATTCATTATAGGACTGAGCAGCTTTGACAGTATCGCCGATAATTAAAATCATGGCATGGGGTATGGTCCCCTGGGGCTCACGCCCAGCAAGTTTAGCACCTAAAATACAGCTAGCCCCATCACACCCCCCTATGATCGCAGCCCTTTCCATTGCTGGAGCCACTGCTGGATGGATATGGCGTGCACCAAAACAGAGCACCGGTTTGCCCCCAGCAGCTTCTTTAACCTCCCGTGCGGCAGTTGCCCAACCTGAGGAACTGGCCAGAAAGCCGAGCAAGGGAGTTTCAAAAATACCAAACTCCCCATAGGGGCCTGTGATCCGCAGTACAACCTCCTTAGCCTGCATAGCTGAACCTTCTGGGAGAGCCCAGAGTTCAACATCTTTATCAGCCAATAGATCCAAAACCTCTTTGATACCTGCAAAAATACCATCTCTACGGCAAAAAACCTCTGCTGTCACCGGGGTATCCACCAGATTCAACTGACGCAGAATTTCATGAGTTCTCACAAAATAGATATCAGATGTCGCACCGGAAATAATCTCTTCCGGTGTGGCGGAGAAGAACTTGCGTCCTGATTCTATTTTCAGTTCTGCCACTTCGGCTAGTGATTGAATTTGAGATTTCTCCACCCCTATACCTCCTTAACAGCTATACTTCTCAATCAACAGCACCTACAAGCTTCACCAAACTTTTTGGAGCTTTATCCTACTCTATACATAAACCCCTACTTGGATGTGATGCTGTGCTTTGGAGTAAGAATATATAATTATAATATTCGACAATGGTCCCTAAAGTAAATTCTCCAGGGAACGCCATGTTTCCTTTTTTTGATCATAGAGGTAAAGATAAATTTCATAATTCCTGCGGACTGATTTCACATAGGACCTGGTCTCTGGAAAGGGGATATTATTTAGATCCTCTAAAGTCCCCTTCCACTTTCCGGTCTCCAACCAGTTGCTGACATTTCCCCTGCCGGCATTATAAGCAGCTAAGGCCACCACCATGTTACCATCAAATTCCCGGAGAAGATTCTTTAAGTACCAGCTTCCAATCGATAAATTAACCTCCGGTTGATAGAGCTTATCCGGGTGAAAGCCCTTGAGATCCATCTGCCGGGCAGCCCAACTGGCAGTTTCAGGCATGATCTGCATCAGGCCAACAGCTCCGGCATCTGAACGGGCCAGAGGGTTAAAAGCGCTTTCTACTCTGACAATAGCCGCCAAGAGATAGGGATCCACTCCGTGGGTCACTCCCAGCTGGACCATCTCCTCTTGATAGGGCCAAGGATAAAAAAGCTTCCAAAACCACTTGGCCTGCAGCAAGTAAACAATAGCCACCAGAATTAAAAGGATAATTAATAACAGGCGCCAACGCCTGATGTTAATAACTAACATATCAAACCTGCCTTATCATAATCTTTCAAGTTTGATTCCAGAGGCAGGACCAGATTTTCTCCACCTGGTCCCTGGTTTCCTGAAGTGTGCCGCTGTTATCGATCACCCGATCCGCTTTTTTCAGCTTTTCCTCCAGAGGCATCTGAGTTTTAATTCTGAGCTTTGCCTCCTTAACCGATAGCTTATCCCTCTCCATCAGCCTCTGAAGCTGTACCTCCGGTTCTACTGCCACCACCCACACCTCATCAACCATACGCTCCAACCCCAGTTCCAGAAGAAGAGGGGCTTCCAAAACTAAAACACCCTCAGCTGAGGCACGGTGTTCTGCTAATAGCCGTTCTATCTCTGCAATAATATAAGGATGTGTTATTTTATTCAATTTATCCAGTTTTGCGGGATCGGAAAAAACAATTTCACCCAGCTTTTTTCTGTTTATTGTTCCATCTTTATTCAAAATACTTTCCTGAAATTCATCAACTATCTGCCGCCAGGCCGGCTGACCGGGTTCAACCACCTGGCGGGAAATAAGATCCGCGTTGATCACCTTTGCCCCCATCTCCTTAAGCATAGCGCTGACAGCACTTTTTCCACTGGCAATTCCTCCGGTTAAGCCGATCACAGATACCATAATTACCCCCCATCAGATGAGCTTGATCAAACCCATTAAACAGAGCAGAGCGCCTGACAAAAGCTGCCCCTGAGACCTGAGCCAGGAGCAGGAAGATAAACCTCCCAGTTTAACCCCCAACAGGAGAAAGCACTGCTGAAATAAACCGATCAGCAAAACGGCTTGTATTCCACCACAGCCGGCCATCGCTGCACCAAAAACCGCCCCTAAAGCATCCAAAGAAAGGGCAAAAGCCAGCAGCAGTGATTCTTTGATACTGATCTCTCCAGAAGCATCCAGATCAGCGGATACGGGCTCTTCACAAATCTGAATAATGATCGCCAATGAGGCTAACCGTAATTCGGCGATCTTTTTTACTTTTTCCCCTTCTCCGGCATCTTTCCTGTCCCTGCTCCTTGGCTTTATAAGCCAAAAAAGGCCTATGCCAATTAAAATCAATCCACCCAGCCTTTCACCCCATACTTCTGGGAGCAGTTCCGCTACAGCGCTGCCACAGAGGACCGAAATACCTACAATAACCATGGAAACAAACAGCAACACAGCATATGACGGCAAAGGGATCTTTATCTTGCGCAGGCCATAAGCAAATCCAGCACTGGCAGCATCTAAACTCAAGGCAGTTGCTAAAAAAATTAGAGTACTGATATCCACTATCCAATTCCACCTCCACCCATCAACTTATTAGATAGGTGTCAAGGTGGTGTTTGGAAGTTTCTCCTGTACTAGTTCTGACAGAATTGACAATAATATGTACTGCGCCCAGCCTGCTTGATCCTGATGATGGGATGGCCGCAAAGGGGGCAGGGTTTACCCTCTCTCCCATGAACCTTACGGTGGTGTTGATACTCACCGGGGTTTCCTTCACCATCCACATAATCCCTCAGGCTTGTACCGCGCAGTTTAACAGCTGTAGAGAGAACCTCCCGCACCGCCTGATATAGCCTTTCTTGTTCCCATGACTGCAGAGAATCCACCCACCGTTCTGGGTGAATCCTTGCTGTCCAAAGGATTTCATTAGCATAGATATTGCCGATCCCTGCTATAAAGGATTGGTTGAGCAGAACTCCTTTGACCTGCCCATGCCTTTTTTCCAGTCTTTTGATAAAAAGATCCAGGGTCAGTTGGGGATCAAGGGCATCGGGCCCTAAAATACGAAGGGGTGGAAAAGAATCCAATTCATCACAGCTGATGAGGTACATGGTTCCAAATTTGCGGACATCTTGAAAGTGAAGCTCTTTGCCTTCATCCAGCTGAAAGATGACACAGGTATAGCGGTCAGGCGGCACAGATGAATCTTTGTAGATCAAGCGCCCGGTCATGCGCAGGTGAACAACCAACACCAGCGAAGAGGAGAGCTTGAACAGCAGGTACTTTCCATGGCGGTTGATATCTCTGATCCGCTGCCCTTCGAGGCAGCAGCTAAAAGCAGTTGCATCAGGCTTTTTGATCGTCTTTGCATTAATAACGGTGACCCTATTGATTTTCCGGTTCAAAACTTTCGGTTTTAATGATCGTAGTACTGTTTCTACTTCAGGCAGTTCAGGCAATTCAATCAACACTCTCCATATCGTTCCAGTTGGGTCCGATTTCAATGCTGACCTTTAAGGGAACAACAAGCTCGATTACATTTTCCATCCCACTGCGCACAACAGGAATAAGGATATCAACTTCCTCAGGGGGGAGCTCAAATACCAGTTCATCATGGACCTGCAGCAGCAGGTGTGCCCGCAAGCCTATTTCCTTCAATTCCCGATAGATATTGATCATGGCCAGCTTAATGATATCAGCAGCACTTCCCTGGATCGGTGTATTGATAGCTGTCCTCTCTCCAAAGGCACGCACATTCCTGTTGCTGCTCAGCAGATCAGGTAAATACCTGCGCCGTTTTAAAATAGTCTCAACATAACCCTTTTCCCTGGCCTCAATAACGGTCTGCTCCATAAAGCGCTTCACACCCGGGTACTGCTGGAAATAGTTTTCGATATAGAGAGCAGCCTCTTCCCTGCTGACACCCACATCCCTAGCCAAGCCGAAATCGGTAATCCCATAGATAATGCCAAAGTTGATCCCTTTTGCTTTCCTCCGCAGTTCAGGGGTGACCTTTTCAGGCGCAACCCCAAAAATCTTGGCTGCAGTTCTGGTGTGAATATCCTCCCCATGCTGGAAATCAGCGATCAGGTGGGGGTCCCCGGACATATGAGCCATTACCCTCAGTTCGATCTGGGAATAATCAGCTGCCATCAACAACCAGCCTGGTTCAGATGGAATAAAAGCCTTTCTGATCTTTCTTCCCAATTCATCCCGGATAGGTATGTTCTGTAAATTCGGTTCAGTACTGCTCAGCCTTCCGGTGGCAGTGATGGTTTGATTAAAAGTTGTATGTATCCTCCCGGTTTTCTCACTGACCATATTTTGCAGGCCATCGATATATGTGGATTTCAATTTGGCAAGCTGCCTGTATTCCAATACTTTTTGGGGAATCTCGTGATAAACAGATAGTTTTTCCAAAACCTCAGCATCTGTGCTATACCCGGTTTTGGTCTTCTTGATAACCGGCAGTTTTAACTTCTCAAAAAGTATATGCCCCAACTGGCGTGAAGAATTGATGTTAAAGCCTTCCCCGGCCAGAGCGTAAATCTCCCCCGTTAAATCCAGCAGTTGTTTCTGCACTTCCTCAGACATCTCTTTCAGGAGATCTGTATCCACTTTAATCCCCTGCAGTTCCATATCTGCTAAAACTTCAGATAAAGGCAGTTCCAGTTTTGCAAACAACTCATAAAGGCCGTCTTTCTCCAGTGCATCCCTTAACACCGGCCATAGTTTTTTGATAATTAGTGCACGCTGGGCCAAACCTGACTCATCTTCAGCAAAGTTTACCGCCTGGTTGAGATATTTAAGGGCAATCTCTGCAAGGCTAGGGTTTGACAGGGATGAATTTAAAAGATGAGCGGCCAGCATCGTATCAGCTGAGACCCCTGTCAGAGAGATGCTGTGCCTTTTACAGACAGTCATCTCTGCTTTGGCATCATGACACCATTTTTCAATGTTCTGATCCCCCAAAACCGAATTCAAACAATTGATCATCTGCTCCCTTTCCTCAGGATCGGTAGCAAGAACAACTGCGGCACAGCTGTTCCCCCAGGCCAGACCACAGGCAGACAAGGGTGCATGATGGGGGGAGTTTTCCTCCCGCTGCATACAGAAGGCAAAGCCTTTCTCTTTTGTTAGCTGCTCAGTTATTTCTTTTAATTTTGCAGCCGATTTAACTAAACCATAGTTTTTACCAGCATCAGGTGTTGAAACAACTTGCATTGGGGCATTCTGCTGGATGCTCTTCAGCAATGACCTGAACTCAAGCTGCTGAAATAGGTCGATCAAAGCCTCATAATCCGGTTCTTCCACCTTTAGTTCGGAAAAATCTACCCTAACTGGTGCATCCAAAGCAATTGTAGCCAGCTTTTTGCTGAGCAAAGCCTGTTCTTCATACTCCTTAAGGCGTGATGCAACTTTAGCAGGCAACTGGTCCAGATGTTTATAGCATTCCTCAATGGTGGAAAACTGATTGAGCAACTTAACTGCGGTTTTTGCTCCGATACCCGGCACTCCGGGGATGTTGTCACTCTGGTCCCCTTTCAGGCCTTTCAGATCAGGTATCTGGCCTGGCATAACACCATACTTCTCCTTGACCGTTTCAGGTGTAAAACTCTCCAGGTCGCTGATACCCTTGCGGGTGATCAAAGCTTTCGTTTTATCTGATACCAACTGCAAAAGGTCCCGGTCCCCGGAAACAATTAAAACCTCCAGACCCCTCTCTTCAGCAGCCTTGACTACAACTCCGATTAAATCATCACCCTCAAAGCCTTCAAGCTCCAGAATTGGTATATTGAAAGCCTTGAGCACCTTTTTAATCAGCGGAAACTGGGGCCGTAGTTCATCTGGTGTGCTCTTACGGTTAGCTTTATAGCTCTCATAGTCCTTGTTCCTGAAAGTTATACGCCCGGCATCAAAGGCAACAGCCAAATAGTCAGGTTGCTCCTGCCGGATTATCTTTTGCAGCATAGTTGTAAAACCATAAACAGCATTTGTGAAATAGCCGGTGGTTGTGCTCAGCAGCGGCAGGGCATGAAAAGCACGATAGGCCAAACTGTTTCCATCGAGAATAACAAGCTTACTCATCAGAGCCCCCCTTAATAATAGTGATTATCCCTTTATTATCCTCAGCAGTAAACTGTGTGTTTAACTCCGAACAAAGACCCTTCATTTTTTGTAATATCCGCTCCCCATCAGCTTTGTCAGCTGGCCGGGGCTGTGCATCTGCAATCACAACAGGGGTTACTTCTGCTTTTTCTATATTTAAATCCTTGAAAAATATCTTCACCAGAACTGTTTCCTGACATTTAGGCCGCCGCTGTTTATCATAAATAAAATTCCCCAAACTGTAAGCAATCAAAGAATCCTTATAAACCTCTATTCCCTGCAGACAGTGGGGATGATGGCCAAGGACCAACTTTGCTCCGGCATCCACCAGCCTGTGTGCAGTCTCCCTCTGCACATCCAGGGGATAATCAGAGTATTCAGTACCCCAGTGCAGAGAAACAGCGATCAGATCCACATCATCCTTCAGAGCGGCAACCGCTTCCACCAACTGGTCCGCATCCAATTTTTGCACTCCCGGCCGGTCCTCTTTGGCTTCAAAGGTACGCGGATAGCTGTAATCCCAAAAGATATCAGCCATTTCTGTGGCAGCAATAAAGGCGATCTTATATCCATTGACTTCTTTAATCACAGGCTGAACCGCTTCTTCCAGGTTACTGCCTGCGCCAACTGGGTCAATTCCCTGCTCTCGTAAAAATTCCATTGTATCTAACAGAGCAGGAGAATCGTAATCGAGGATGTGGTTATTGGCGATGCTCAGCACATCAAAACCCGCCTCTTTCAAGGCTGCAGCTGCCTCTGGATCTCCGCGCAGCCAGATTCCCTTTCCTGGTATAGGAGTGCCCTGCAGGGAAAGGGGTGATTCAAGATTGCCAAAGGTGAGATCAGCAGATTGAAGATAGGGAGCCATTTGTTCAAAGGGATAAAACATACCATTTTGAGACATAGCTGTAGCAACTCCACGGCCTAGCATCACATCACCGCAGACAGCTATGGACCACTCTTGAGGGCCTGCTGGCGGCTGCTGAACATTCTGCTGTTCCTGCTTGTCCCCTACTGGAGTGTCATTCCACCATCCCTGTCCTACATAGAACACTGCAGACAGCATCAGCAGGAGAACTGCAACCCAAAAGATGAACCTAACCCTGATCTTACCTTTCCTGCGCCCCATATCCGGCCCTCCTAATAAAATAAAATATAGTTCAATTATAACAGATTACTATTAAAAAAAATATTTACCAAACCCTTATGGCTTTATCAAAAAAGGAGCTCCCTTTGAGCTCCTTATTGATCATCCTATTTTTATATTTCATCCTCTTCCAAACTGTCTAAGATATGGCGCAGAGTCTCTTCATCAGGAATATCCAGCATCCCCTTCTCCGCTTTCTTGCGCAATTCAGCAGGCAAACTGTCTACCCGGATTTTGGTCTCCCTCACAATCCCACCATCGACTCCAGCAGGACCCCTTACCACAGCCACAAACCCACCTTTTTCTCCCAAATGGGTTAAAACAGAACACTTTTGACAGAGGTCATCTAAGGTCCGGGACACGACCACCTGCTCCCCTTCATAGCGGGACCGCCATCCCTCTTGAGGGAGAAATTGAGCCCGCAGATCCCGCAGGTTTGAAACTTTTAAGTCCACTGCTGTTGTTTCAGTTTGTTCTTGATGGCCACATAAAGTGAATTCGGTTTTGATCAAGATATTCATGCCATCTGGGAAAGGCCGCCTGGCAACAAGCTGTTCCTGCCAGAGGTGAAAGATACCTGCACCAACAACAATCAGCAGTAAGAGTAACAAAAGGCGGTAATATTTTTTACCCATTCTCAAACACCCTTTAATAGGTTTTATTTATAAATATTACCAAGCCCTTTGTATTTATGTATCAGATTATGATATTTTTGATCATTCACCTAATTCTTTGAGCACTTCATCGGGAATATCAAAATTTGCATATACCTGCTGTGTATCATCATGCTCCTCAAGAGCATCCATCAGATTCAACACTTTCTCTGCAGTATCCTTATCGGTAACAGAAACTGTGGAATTAGGTACCATAGTAACCTCTGCAGTTGAATACTTGATATTATGTGCAGAGAGGAATTCCTTAATCTTATCCAGGTCATCAGCTGCAGTGACCACCTCGATGCTATCCTCTTCCTCTCGCACATCTTCAGCACCCTCTTCAATCAGGAGGAGCATCAATTCTTCAGGATCCACAGACAGTGATTCTTTAGAAAGGGTAATTAAGCCTTTACGGTCAAACATCCAGGCCACACAGCCAGCTTCCCCTAAGCTGCCGCCGTGTCGGGAAAACAAATGGCGTAGTTCGGGTGCAGTGCGGTTGCGATTGTCGGTAACGGTTACCACCAGAACAGCCACACCACCTGCAGCATAGCCCTCATAGGTGACTTCCTCATAATTTACCCCTTCCAGCTCGCCAGTGGCTTTAGCAATAAGACGGTTGATATTATCCATAGGCATATTGGCTTCTCTTGCCCTAGCTATTGCTGTTTTCAAAAGGGGATTAGCATCTGGGTCACCACCCCGGCGAGCAGCAACCAAAATGTCCTTACCCAGTTTGGTAAAGAGTCGGCCGCGCTGTGCATCTACCTTTGCTTTGCGATGTTTAATATTTGCCCATTTAGAATGGCCAGCCAAATAAATCACCCACTCTCTAAAAATCTGGAATCAACGGTGTCCGTCGTTTGTGCTCACTGCACATTTTCATCTGTTCTATTTTTTCCTTCACATCTTGCGGGACTTTTCCCCCCAAAAGATAATGATCCAACATTGCATAAGAGATTCCCATTTCCTCTTCATCTGTTTGGTTTTCCCACAATCCGGCACTGGGAGGCTTTTTAATGATCTTTTCAGGCAGCTGGAGGTAGGCAGCCAGTTCTTTTACCTGGCTTTTAAGTAAATTGCCCAGAGGTATTAAATCACTTCCCCCATCACCGTGCTTGGTAAAATACCCCACAGTATACTCGGATCTGTTGGTACCCCCGATAACTAGATAATTTAAAAGGCCTGCATAGTAATAAAGAACGATCATGCGCAAACGGGGTTTGATATTGGCCAGCAGCAACCTGTTTTGCTTTTCATCATCAGAACAAAGAAGCTTTTTTAGTTCATCGAAAACATGATCCAGATAAATAACCTTTGTTTTCAGTTGTAAAGTTTCTGCAACAAGCCTGGCATCTGCTAAATCCTGTTCCAGACTGTAGCAGGGTAAAATAAGTGCAAGAGAAGTATCGGGGAAGGCCCTCTGGCAGAGTGCTCCCACTAGTGCAGAATCCACACCACCGCTTAAGCCATAAACAACCCCTTTTGCCCCCGCTTCCAGAGTCTTTGTTCTGATCCAGGAAACAAGAGCATCAACTATCTCTGACAGTTCCTTATCCTGCATTAATAACACCTCATATGAATTTTAGCAGAACACAAATATCACCGCAATGAACGATCCTTCTGCTGGTCATACTCCAGGAGGGCATTTTTCACTGCTGTTTTAATGATATAATAAAAAACATAAAGTCCTAATCCTATTAAAACCAGTTGCACTAGTGCCCCCAGCAAATGAACACCCCCTTATTATAAAGCTATCAATTCCACATCTCCCAATGCTCCCAGCTGTTCTCCCAGGATAACCACTGCCCCTAGAACACCCCTGATTTTACAAACTTTCTGCAGAGCAAGGGTAAAATCCTTTTTACAGTGAACTAAATTCCCTAAAGTGGAGGCAGCAGCATCAGCTAGGGCAGCACTGGAACTGATCACAACCGCCGCATCTGCCTGGCCGAAGCTCAAAGAAGGGCCTACTGTAGCAGAGGAGGTGCAGATACCACAGCCTGATGGCTGGGGTGGGATTTTAATGCCTACCTTTCCTGAAAGGGGCGACCTTCCGGCAAAAATACCGACCCGGATGGGGTGACTGCTGTTGAAGTATATATCACCGCCATTTTCCACAATAAACTCTTTCACACTGCGCATCAGCTGACGCCCAAGAATCTCTGCCACTGCTCCCGCAACAGCAGCCATAGGGCCCACACCTGCCCGTTTAGCAGCAGCAGCCATCAGTCTGGCGATGCGGGGTGCACCGGGAAGGAGTTGATGGGGGAGCAGTGTACTCTGAAACTCCTGATCCCGAAAAATATAACTCTCCAGTTGTTCGCGGATTTCAACCAGATATGAATAGGCAGCCTTTTTTAGTTGGGGGCTGAAGCTTTCCTCATCAACACTGATTAAGAGATCTGACTCTTTAAAAGAAACAGGGAAGGAAACCATCCCCTTCCCATCTATCATTTTTCGGTAGGTGCGGCTGCGGTACTCCATCTATTAAAAGCGCACCTCCACCGCTCTGGCCATACAGACATCAAGACAACTCTCACAGACAATACACCTAGAACCGTCAAAATCCACTAACCTATCCTGATCCATTTTCAGGGCACCTGTGGGACAGAAGGAGGTGCATGCACCACACTGCAAACAGCGGTCTTTGTTCCAGAAAATAGTGCCGCTTAATGGTGAAATATCAACACCTGTGCTTTTAAGATATTCCAATCCCCGGTTATAATTCTCAGAATCACCACTCAGTTCCAGCACAACATATCCCTCTTGATGGGGATTGATATCTGCTTTCAGAATATTGATCACCAGATCATAATCCTTCACCAAATGGTAGATAACAGGCTGATCCACAAGAGCGGAGGAAAAACGAAGCACAAATTTATTGACAACCAAAGCTATCTCTCCTTTTAGCTGTTATTCCTTATTTCAAGGGATTTTAGTTCAATCCCCGCTTCCACAGATGGCAGCAGTTGTACCGGTTCGGTCAAAAGAAAACTGCCGCTTGAAATCCAGTCCTTGAGGATCTGGGCTATTTCCCGGGCTTTAGCATAACTGGAAAGGGGTGTTGTAGGCACATCTTTACCCTGGACCTTGATAACCCCTGACCTGAGTTCTGCATAACTCACTTTCCCTAAAACCTCAGGTTTCCTTTCCGGGTATGCACTGCTGTAATCAACCACTGTTGTATAGATTTCAGCATCAGTCACAGCAGTACTAGCCAGTATTTCCTCATTTAGGATGGGAATAGGAACACCGATGCCGACCGCCAGACTGGCACCATAGCCCAGGAAGCTGACACCCCGCAGCCAATTAGGACTCATCTGCTTCAGGTTACCGATCAGGGCCAGTGTGCCGGCACCAGTAGTGGGTACTCCATTCTCCCCTCTAGGTACAGTTGGATTATGCTGGGTGCCGTGCCAGGCAACATAACCAATGCCTCCGCCAAGAAATACCCGGGTCCCGATACCTATTGTTCGGTAATAGGGGTCATTTAGTAGAGGGCTCAACTGTCCGGAGGTAGAATAACTGGCATTACCCATCCTAGGCTTGAGCACACCCATATATGTATAGATAGTTTTATTTGATGTATTCACAGCAACCCCATAATTCTGGTATGCATTGCGGGGATTAAAGAGAATGGCTTCATTAATGTCCTGCAGCGTGATCCATGTTTCAAGATGACGGCGCGGATAGCAGTCGGTCCCATATCCTGAAGCCTCCAGTTTCACCTTTTTGCCTGCAACCAGATCCTCTATAACATGCCCCCCGCCATATAAAAACTTGCCCGGGTGAATCCTGTTCTCAGGATCGCTTTCCGGAAGAGCTGTAGCTCCGATATAGGCATCTACTGCCGCTATACCGGCATAAGCAGGGACACCATTTAGGGTAGCTTTAGTCATTTTTATCCGCGGTTTGGAATGTCCGAAATTCAGAAAGGCGCCGCTGGAACACATGGCTCCAAAGGTACCCGTAGTGACCACATCTATGTCCTGGGCAGCTCTTTTTACCCCTTTCTCTTTGACAATATCGATAATTTCCTCTGCCGTCACCACTACTGCTTTCCCCTGTTTAATTTTCTCATTAATTTCTGCGATAGTCCTCTCCACTGCCAATTGTTTAAGCACCTCCTGTTTCTCCCGAAAAATATAATAAAAAAGACCCCCCTGAGAGTTGGAGAGTCATATACTAAGCACCCTCTCTTATCTCCCAGAATCTAACAATTCTGCAGGAATTAGCACCTTGTCCCTCATACAAGGACCGGTTGCCGGGTTTCATTGGGCCCGTCCCTCCACCACTCTTGATAAGAGAAACTATTTATTATTAATACTCTATTAAATTACTGGCGAAAACATTATCACAATCATTAAACATTGTCAAGTTATTTCTTTACTGGTTCCTCTCCCGCCTCTTTAACGGCCTCTTCTATCTGTTCGGTGGTCTCAGTGGAAGCCTTGCGAAATTCCCTGATCGTTTTACCCAGCGATTTCCCTACTTCCGGCAGTTTGCCAGGACCAAAAATAATCAAAACAACAGCAAGAATCGCAATAAGTTCCCAGGGGCCTATACTCGGTATTAATCCAAACATAAGATCACTGCCTCCTTTATATCCAACACTGTTTATTCATCTTCTCTATAGAACTGAAAAATTCCTTCGGCAATTTTAATCAATTTCTTCTAAAATAATCTTGTGATCAACCAAAGCAAGTTCTTTGATCCTAGCATTAAGTATTAAGCGGCGGCCGAAAATATCCTCCAGCAGCAAACCCTGTTCATGATGTGAAACACGGTCCACATTTTCAAATATCTTTTCCTCTTTATCTCCCTTTAATAAATAGGCATGAGCCTCACACATCTTGCAAACCCCCTTGTTCTTTTAAATAATCCACCAGTTTGTCTATCAGATGGGGAAGCGGTTCCTGCTGCACACCTATGATCTCCACATTGTTTCTGGCAATGGGAAGCAGCACTTTTAATGCTTTGCATTTGCCGATTGCTGCTGCCATAGCTGGTGTCAATTCCCCCAGCATAGAGTTGGCTACCAGTATGGATACAGAACCTGTTACCACATCAACCTCTTCTACAGTATTGATAATGGCATTTTCTCCTGTTGCTCCCTCATTGGCCCCTGCCTTCAGCATCATAGATGTAGCAACACTATTGGTACCCAGAGCAATTATTTCTACTTTAGGCCCCAGTCCACGCCTGATCTTTTCAGTAATATGCTTGCCTATACCACCGCCCTGCCCATCGATCACAGCAATCCTCATAAATCAACCTCCCTGGAAACCAGTTGCACACCCAGGGTCTTCTCCATTTCCTGTAAGGCAAATTGATGTGCCTGCTCATCAAAAGATGCCACACCATCTTTGAGGACCTTGACCTTATAGTGGCGCATCCGGGCATCTGCAGCTGTGTATAAAACACAGATGTTAGTACAAACCCCGGTTAGTACCAGTTCTCCGACCCCCAATTCCCTCAAAGTGAGATCTAGATCAGTGCCGAAGAAACCGCTGTAGCGCCTTTTCGGAATAATTATCTCACCTTCCTGAGGAGCCAATTCAGCGATGATCTCTCCTCCTTCAGTCCCCGCTAGGCAGTGGCTGGGGAACATCTCAAACTCACTGTCAGTGCTGGTGTGCTGATCACAGAGATAAATCACAGGCCACTTCTCCTGCCGGGCTTTTTTTAAAAGATCAGCAATAACAGGGATCACCCGTTTTGCTCCATCACCCACATAAAGGGCTCCGCCTTCTTTAACAAAATCATTGAGCATATCAATAATAAGCAGTGCCTTTTTCTCCATTATTGACACCTTCCTTTAATAATACCCAGGACTTGCCTGATATCAATCTGCCTTTATGGAATCAAACATAAAGTTAAACAATCACCGGATAAATTCCTGCTAAAAAGCTTACAATTTTTCTAACCCCAGATCCTCAAAAAAGCATCTCAATACTTCTCCTACACCCCAGGCCTGAGCGAAAGCACCCCGCGGTATAAAAGGGTGGTCACCTTCAAAGATCTCTGATACTGTACCGATCCCGTGCTGGCGCAGGTGATCCTTTAAAGGTGCTATCAGCAGCTGAGCAATAGTGCTGTTTTCTGGGGGAGCAAGCACCTTCAAACATGCAGTTACAAAATGGCCTAACAACCAACTCCAGACAGTTCCTTGATGATAAGCCCCATCCCGCCTGTACTGATCCCCCCCATAATGACCCTGATAATCCTGATCATCAGGAGACAGTGATCTGAGGCCATAAACCGCATATAGTTTCTCAAAAGTGCGCATCACCACAGAGCGGGCTTTGGGAAGAGGTAATGCTGAATAGGGAAGACTGACTGCGATGATCTGATTGGGCCTTAAATGAGGGGCTTTTTTCATTTCCTCGATCACATCATAAAGGTAGCCGCCCTCTTCATACCAGAAAAGATCCACAAAATTTCGGCCAACCATTGCTGCCAGCTCTCCATATTCATCCTTACTATTCATGACCTCAGCCAGCTCGGACATCAGCATCAAGGCGTTGTACCAGAGTGCATTTACCTCTACCGGCTTCCCCTGGCGCGGTGTTACTACCCAATCCCCAACTTTGGCATCCATCCAGGTCAGTTGCAGCCCCGGAGAACCAGCCCTGATTAAACCGTCTTCCTCCATTCTAATTCCGTATCTGGTTCCATTCCGGTAGCAGCAGATGATCTCCTGCATGGTCTTCCAGAGATGGTCTTTGACAAAAGAATAATCCCTGGTATAGTCCAAATATTTTTGTACAGCATAAATGAACCATAGTGAGGCATCAACTGTATTATAGAGGGGTTCTTCCCCATCGGTGAACATATTGGGAACCAGCCCTTCTTTTGTATGCTCTGCAAAAGTAGCCAGGATATCTCTGGCATCCTGGAAACGCCGGGTGCAAAGGGTCAATCCCGGCAGGGCAATCATGGCATCCCTCCCCCAGTCATTAAACCAGGGATAACCGGCTATAATGCTTTTCCTGCCGGTAGAAGCCCTGTAGACGATAAAATCATCAGCAGCCAGCACCAGCTTTTGAATAAAATCATCTGTGTAACCTGCCAGTTCTAGGAGTTGCTGCTGGCGCTCTTTTTCCTTGTTTACACAGGCGTCATAATTAAAATCTTTAACTCTTTCAGTAGACACAACGATTGAAAATTCCTCAGACTTATCAAAATGTTTATAAAAATATCCCGGTATATGGTGGTCTTCATAACAGGGCAATCCCCGGAAGTCCTCAATTGAGTAGTACATCCCTCTGTACCAGGAGGGATCACTTTTGTAGCTTAATTGATCAAAGGCCAGGTAGATATGTGGTGAGTCTTTGTAAGGTTCCACCTTCAACTGGTTCCCCTCTATCAACTCCTGCTGGAAGGGCCATTGGTTCTCCCTGGTAATATGGTGAAAATCCCGGCAGTTGAGAAGAGGAAATATATAAAGGGAAATCTCTTTTTGAAAGGGATTGATCACTTTGTAGTGCACCACAGTAGTGTTTTCCCCATGAACCATAAGAATGGTCTTGATCAGAAAAACACCTTCCATCTGATAGATATATGTGGGAAATGGATAGCGCTCAAAACGCTGCAGATACACATAACCCCGTTGGGCATAACCATCTCTCACCTGATTGGTTCCCAGCACATAGCGCTGATGATCAATATAAAGGTCCTCATCCAGTTTCGCCACCAACAGCCTCCGGTCAACAGGAGGATTTAACGAAGCGATCAGCAACCCATGATAGCGCCTGGTGTTGAGTCCGATAATGGTCGAAGATGCAAAACCGCCAATCCCATTGGTCAGCAACCACTCCTGTTTGGGGAAAGTACTATGGTAAAGCTCATCAGCAATCAAATCATCCTTACCAAAACACAGTTCCACTACTACTGCCACCACCAATTTTTTTTATTACTTATATTCTTTGTTTATTGAGAAACCATATTCAGTGACATTGGGAAGCAGGGGGACGTTCTTTGTGCTTCGCTCTCGTGAAACAGAGGAAATTAAAGGGACGTTCATTGTGCTTCGTTTTTACTTCATATGGACAACAAAGTGAAGATAGTTCACATGACTGGGTGTCACGGAGTGGCATGTGTCATTGGACAGGGGGGATAGCAAAAGGTCTAAAAAGGTATTTTCACACAGACTGACAGTGAGTCAAGTGCTTATCCCTGCTAGTGCAGCGACCTGCGTAGGTTGGCCATTGACGAAGGAGCAGCTAACGACAGCAAAAAGGATTTCGTACTCGTACTGCAGTACAAGGTGGCAGTCCCAACTAGGCAGAACAATTACTTAATCGGAAATTTCTAGAATATAAGAGTTGGTGATGACACCTGATTTTACGTTCATATTCTGACATCAGAACTCCCACATCCTACTTCTAAAATGGATGGCGTCATCGGGCGCGGATTGTTATAAAAGCGTCAAATCTTAGGGCAAGTTCAACAGGAGCTTATGTCGTAAGCAGATAAACACTGCTCGCCACGCGGCGGGATATTTCCGGTGAACGGTCCGATCAGTCAACTGAACGGTTCGATCATTCAACTCCTCCTCCTGATCGCGGAGTGAGTCAAAATACCTTTCCCCTTGACTCGCTCATAAATAAACAAGGAGCACATTAAGTGCTCCTTTTAAATTAACTCTGGCAGCGACCTACTCTCCCGGAAAACCAGTACCATCGGCGCTGGAGGGCTTAACTGCCGTGTTCGGGATGGGA